>Ga0315553_10000291_pt1 | contig 46611 bp, 45 predicted proteins | sample SalMarSW160140MG_FD_203099 | JGI IMG/M metagenome (GOLD analysis project Ga0315553, IMG submission 203099) | Salt marsh sediment microbial communities from the Plum Island Ecosystem LTER, Massachusetts, United States - Salt Marsh Sediment SW1601-40 ...
AATCGGCGGCTCAACCGCTGTTGCGGCCAAGCTGCGGTGTTTAGGCGGCGCCCATCACCTGCGTGGCAACTTGCAGGCTCTCTACCCGTCATCCCGGCCGAGCACAGGCGAGAGCCGGGATCTTGCCGCGTGCGCAGCGCCCGGCCGCAAGATCTCGGATAGCCGCTCGCGCGGCTTCCGGGATGACGGGTTTGTGGCAAAATCGGCGGCTCAACCGCTGTTGCGGCCAAGCTGTCGTGTCTAGGCGGAACCTACCATCTGCGTGGCAACTTGCAGGCTCTCTACCCGTCATCCCGGCCGAGCGCAGGCGAGAGCCGGGATCTTGCCGCGTGTGCAGCGCCCGGCCGCAAGATCCCGGATAGCCGCTCGCGCGGCTTCCGGGATGACGGGTTTGTGGCAAAATCGGCGACTTGGGGATGTCGACGGACCTTTGAAAATGCCTCGATCGCTTGGCGAGCTTCGAAAGCGCTTCTTCGTTTACATGCTTGCGAGCAAGCCGCGAGGCGTCTTGTACATTGGCGTAACAGGCTCATTGTCCTCGCGCGCCTGGCAGCACCGTGAGGGGGTGATCCCCGGCTTTACAAAGCGCTACTTCGTGCGCCGTCTCGTATGGTTCGAGGAGTGCCCCGACGCGCTGTCGGCCGTTCGGCGCGAAAAGCAGCTCAAGCATTGGCGCCGCGATTGGAAAATAGCCCTGGTCGAACGAGGCAATCCGAACTGGAAGGACTTGTACGAAGACTTGGCGATTTGACGCCTAACCTGCCTTTTATCTCCTACGCGCTGCAGCCCCACCCGTCATCCCGGCCGAGCGCAGGCGAGAGCCGGGTTAGATGTCCTAGCGTTTCATCTGAAAGAACGCTTTCAGAAGGGCCGCCGCGCGCGCCTCATCGATCCCTGAATAGATCTCCGGGACGTGGTGGCAGGTCGACTGATTGAACACGCGGGCCCCGTGCTCGACCCCGCCGCCCTTGGGATCGGGCGCCCCGTAGTAGAGGCGGCGCAAGCGCGCAAAAGAGATGGCGGCCGCACACATGGGACAGGGTTCGAGCGTCACGTAGAGATCGCAGCCGATCAGACGCTCCGAACCGAGCTTGGCGCAGGCTTCGCGGATCGCCAGCATCTCCGCGTGCGCGGTGGGATCGGCAAGTTCGCGCGTGCGGTTGCCGGCCGCGGCCAAAAGCGCGCCGTCTGGCCCGGCGACGACCGCGCCGATCGGCACCTCGCCGCGCTCACCTGCGGCTTCGGCTTCGGTGAGCGCGCGTCCCATGTGGCTCAAGTCGCGTGACGGTGTCATAAAGGGCTCGGCCACCTTTCACCTGACGATCTCATGCCCCAAGCTCATGCCAGCAAACGGCCGCGCAAGCCGGACCGCACCGCTCCGGTGGCGCCCGGTGCGCCGCTGCGCATCGCCAAGGCGATGGCGCGGGCCGGCCTGTGCTCGCGGCGCGAGGCCGAGCGATGGATCGTCGAAGGCCGCGTCAGCGTCAATGGGAAAATCCTGACGACGCCGGCCGTCGAGGTCTCGTCTCAGGACCACGTCCTCGTCAATGGCACGCCGCTGCCGGGCCCGGAGCCGATCCGGCTGTGGCGCTACTATAAGCCGAAGGGGCTGGTGACCACGCACAAGGACCCGCAAGGACGCCCGACCGTGTTTGCAAGCCTGCCCCCAGAGCTGCCGCGCGTCGTCTCCGTCGGCCGGCTCGACTTTAATAGTGAAGGCCTGTTGCTGCTCACCAACAACGGGGCGCTCGCCCGCCATCTGGAGCTGCCGGCGACGGGCTGGCTCAGGCGCTATAGGGTGCGCGCGCACGGCCGCGTCGCTCAGGCCCGGCTCCTTGCCTTGAAGGACGGCATCGAGATCGACGGCGTGCGCTACGGGCCGGTCGAGGCGACGCTCGACAGCGTGCAAGGCGCCAACGCGTGGCTGACGATCGGGCTGCGCGAGGGCAAGAACCGCGAGGTGCGGCGCATCCTTGCCCACCTCGGGCTGGAGGTGAACCGCTTGATCCGCATCTCCTACGGACCATTCCAGCTCCTGGACCTCAAGCCCGGCGCGGTGGAGCCCGTCAAGCGGCGGGTGCTGGCCGAGCAGCTCGGGACCCGGCTCGCAGCCGAGCTCGGCCTGACCGGCCCGGCAGAGGCGGAGAAGGCGCGCCGGACCGCGCGGGCGGCCAAGAGCGGTGAGACCTCATGAGGATCGTCGCGGGCCGCTTTCGGGGACGCGCGATCGCGGCGCCGGAGCACGAGGGCTTGCGCCCCACGGCGGACCGCGTGCGTGAATCGCTGTTCAACATCCTGGAGCACGGGGTCGAAGGCTTCGCGCTCGCTGGCGCGCGCGTCATCGATCTGTTCGCCGGCACCGGCGCGCTCGGGCTCGAGGCCCTGTCGCGCGGCGCCGCCTTTTGCCTGTTCGTCGAGGAGAACGCCGAGGCGCGCGCGCTGGTCCGCACCAACGTCGAGGCGCTGCAGCTCACGGGCGCCACCCGCATCTTCCGCCGCAACGCCACCGAGCTCGGCGCGGCGGGAACGATCGCGCCCTTCACGCTCGCCTTTCTCGACCCGCCCTACGCAAAGGGGCTGGGCGAAGCCGCGCTCGCGTCTCTGGTTGCAGGAGATTGGCTCATACCGCGGGCGGTCGCGGTTCTCGAGGAGCGCGCCAACGTTACCGTCGATCTGCCGCAGGCCTTCCGCGAGATCGACCGGCGCACTTACGGCGATACGAAAATCCTCATCGCCCGCTACGCGCCGGAAAGTGGTCCTTAGCCCTACTCCGGCTCGATCGGCATCAAGATCCACAACAGGATGTAGACGAGGATGCCGGGGAACGCCGCCGACAGAATGGAGACGACGACGTAGGCGAAGCGCACGAGCGTCGGGTCCCAGCCGAGCCATTTGGCAAGCCCGCCGCACACGCCCGCAATGAGGGCGCCGTCGCGCACGCGCATCAGAGGTCTCGACATGGGATCGTCATGCATCATGAGAACAACCCTACGACTCGAAACGTGCAACAACCGTAAACGCGCGAGTTGGCAGGATGGTTCACGGGTTAAGGCTGTTGATGTAGGCGACGATGGTGTCGATCTCGGAATCCGACAGCTCGAACTTCGGCATCTCGTCGTGCGGGCGCGCGATCCCGCGCGAGAGGGGATCACGCAACGCCTGGATCGGATGGCGCTTTTGCAGATCGCGCCAGCGCGGGGCGCGCGGGTTGGGGCTGTCGCCGATCCTGCCGATGGCGTGGCACCAGGCGCAGTTGCGCTCCGCCAGCAGCCGGCCCTGCGAAATAAGCCTGTCGGTCTCCGGCGCCACCATCCCCGGCTCGCCCAAGCGCTTCAGGCCCTTCTTGGCGCCGACGAGCGAGGGGTCGAGCGACAGCGCGCGGCGAAAATCGGCGGCCGCCGCTTGTCTGTCGCCCTTGGCCTCGAACACATAGCCGCGGTTGTTGTAGGCGAGCGCGTAGACCGGGTTGAGCGTGATCGCGGCGGAGTAGTCCCTGATTGCGCTGTCGAGCTCGCCCTTCTTGCGGAACGCAAGGCCGCGGTTGTTGTAGGCGGAGGCATTCTTGGGATCGAGGCGGATCGCGACCGTGAAGTCGGCAATCGACTCGCTCGCGTTGCCCTTGATGAGCTGGGCATAGCCGCGGGCCACGTAAAGGCCGGGCGCGTTGCCCATGTAACGGATCGCCTGCGTAAAATCCGAGATGGCACCGTCCGTCTGGCGCAGCGCCAGCCGTGCTTGGCCGCGGCCGTAGTAGGCGGCGCCGTCGTCGGCCTTCAAGCCGATCGCCTCGGTGTAATCGGCGATGGCCTCCTTGTTGGCGGCACGCTCGGCATAGGCCTCGGCCCGGGCCCGGTAGGCGTCGGCGCGCACGGCGGCAGGCGTGCTCGTCTTTTCGATGATTTGGCCGCAGGCGCGCAGGCGCACCCCGCCGCTCTTGCCCTTTTGGCAGTCCGACAGCACGTCCGCGCGTGCGCTGGCCGCCGTGAGCGCCAGGCCAACGGCGGCCGCTCCCAGCATCCTCTTCGCGTTTGGGCCCACGAGAAAAGCTCCCTCCCATTTCCTTAGGGGTCACCGTTAGCGCGCCCGAATGTGGCGGGCCTTGCGCCGGATCAATGCAGCATAATCCGCGCACAACGGGCTCAGCGGCGGCCGAACAGGCGCTCGATGTCGGAAAGCTTCAATTCCACGTAGGTGGGGCGGCCGTGGTTGCACTGGCCCGAATAGGGCGTCGCCTCCATGTCGCGTAAGAGCGCGTTCATCTCGTCGGCCGTAAGCCGCCGCCCGGCGCGCACGCTGCCGTGGCAGGCGAGCGTCGCGCACACCGCTTCGAGCCGCTCCTTGAGGGCAAGGCCGTGGTCTTCGCCGGCGACCTCGCCGGCGAGATCCTTGACGAGGCCCTTGACGTCGGCGTCGCCCAAAAGCGCCGGGACCTCGCGCACGGCGACGGCGCCGGCGCCGAACGGCTCAACGATGAGCCCCAGCTCGGCGAGCTCGTCTGAGCGCGCGCTGAGCGCTGTTGCCTCGTCCTCGGTCAAGTCGACGACGACCGGGATCAACAGCCCCTGGCGCGCGACCCCGCCCTCGGCCAGCATCGCCTTCATGCGCTCATAGACGAGGCGCTCATGGGCGGCGTGCTGGTCGACGATGACGACGGAGTCGCGCGTCTGCGCAACGATGTAGGTCTCGTGCAGCTGCGCGCGCGCGGCTCCCAGCGGGCGGTCGAGCAGTGCCTCGGAAACGGGCCCGGCGTCGGCGCGGGCATCCGCGCTCGGATCGGCAAAGGCTTCAAACGGGGCCTGCATCGCCTCGGCCAGGCCGAGCGACACCGGTGCGCGTTGGCCGCCGGCATAAGGTGCGGGCGGGCGCGCGAAGGGCACGACCTTGGGTCTCAGCTCCTGAAGCGTTGCCGCGCCGCCGCCCGCCGAGGCGCGGTGGCCGGCCGCGTGAAGTGCCGCGGCGAGCGCGTTGACGATGAGGGCTCGCACCTTTCCGGCGTCGCGGAAGCGCACTTCTGCTTTTGCGGGATGCACGTTGACGTCGACCTCGGCGGGGGGAAGCGCCACGAACAGCGCGAGCAGCGGATGGCGCCCGCGCGGGATGAGGTCGCCGTAGGCGGCGCGCACCGCGCCGATCAAGAGCCTGTCCTTGACCGGGCGCCCGTTGACGACCAGGTACTGCTGGGACGCATCCGGCCGGTGCAGGGTCGGCAGGCCGGCAAAGCCCGACACCGCGACGTCCTCGCGCGCGCCGGAAACGGCAAGGGCATCGGCCATGAATGCGCGGCCCATGATGTGTCCCAGCCGCTTGAGCAGGCCCTCGGGGCCCGCCGCCTCGCGCGGCAGCTTGAGGCCTGCGCGCTCGCCCGTCGTCAGCGAGAAAGCAACGTGCGCGTGCGCCATGGCGAGCCGCTTGACGACCTCGGAGATCGCCTGGTTCTCGGCGCGCTCGGATTTGAGGAACTTGAGCCGCGCCGGCACACTCACGAAAAGATCGCGCACCTCAACGCGCGTGCCGGGGTTGCCCGCGGCGGGCTTAATCGCGCCCTTGGCCCCGCGCTCAACGGTGATGGCGAAAGCCTCGGCGGCGCTTTGCGCGCGCGAGAGAATGGTGAGCTTGGCAATCGCCCCGATGGAGGGCAGCGCCTCGCCGCGAAAGCCGAGCGTGCGGATGGCGAACAGGTCCTCCTCGGAAAGTTTGGAGGTGGCGTGGCGCTCGACGCTAAGCGCCAGATCCTCGGGCCCCATGCCGGAGCCGTTGTCGGTTACCCGCAGCAACGACAAGCCGCCCGCGGCCGTGACGACCTCGATCTCGCTTGAGCCCGCGTCGAGCGCGTTCTCGATGAGCTCCTTGACCACGCTCGCCGGGCGCTCGACCACCTCGCCCGCGGCGATACGGTTGATCGTCTCCGGCGACAATTGGCGAATGGGCATGTCCCCTCCTGTCCGCGCCCCAGGCTAGCCCATCCCCCGATTCGCTTCGACTCCGCGCAAGGCTCCGCACCGCGATGGGCAGCATTTTATGCGTCCCGGTAAGCCGGCGCCAATCGGCGATGGGCTATCTGTCACCGTCGCAGCCCAGGACGGATCCCCTCCATGAAAACCCCTCTCTCCCGCCGCCACGCCCTCAGCCTCCTCGCCGGTGCCGGCACCGTCGCCGCGCTGCCCGGTGCGGCGCACGCCTGCAGCCGCATCTTCTGGAACGACAACCCGGTGAAGCTCGTCGGGCGCACGATGGACTGGAGCCACCACTTCGACGAGGCCCTGTGGGCGCTGCCGCCCGGCATGCAGCGCGAGGGCCGCGTGCCCGACAATCCCGCCAAATGGACGTCGCGCTATGCGAGCGTGATCATCACGGCGCTCGATCTTTGCACCGAGGAGGGCATCAACGAGAAGGGCCTCATCGTCAACATGCTGTTCCTCGACGGCTCGCAGTACGAGACGCGCGATGTGAAGCGCGCAGGCATCGCGTTCTACCAGTGGCCGCAGTTCTATCTCGACAATTATGCAACGGTGAACGAGGTGATCGCCAACCTCGACCAGGTGCAGATCGTCAACACGGCCTTCGGCGAGGAGTACCCGGACGGGCTGCCGCTGCATGTGGCAATCGCGGATGCCAGCGGCGCCTCGGCCATCATCGAGTTCATCAAGGGCGCGCCAGTCGTGCACATGGGCAAGCAGTACCAGGTGATGACGAATGAGCCGGCCTACGACAAGCAGATCGCCAACATGCTGCGGTATAAGGCCTTCGGCGGCGCGATCACGGAGCTGCTCGGCGGCATCCAACCCGAGCAGCGCTTCGTGCGCGCCGCCTACACGCTCAAATTCCTGCCCAAGACGAGCGACGCCACGCAGGCGGCCGCCAACATGATGAGCCTCGTCAACAACGTCTCGGTGCCCTTCGGCAGCCCCTATTCCGGCGTCTCGGGAACGTATCCCACCTGGTACCGCTCGATGATCGATCCCAATTCGCGCGTCTACTATGTGCAGACGACGATCACGCCCAATACGTTTTGGGTGGAGATGGACAAGCTCGACCTTAAGGCGGGCGCGCGCCCGAGCAAACTTCCCATCTACGATCCCAAGCTGATGGGCGAGGCGAGCGCCGACTTCAAGGAAGCCAAACCCGCGGTTTGAGCCTCTCCGCTGCCGCAGCGCCTCGGGCGCCGGGACCGCTTGACACGCTTTCGGCGATCCGTTATTTAACCCTTTAGTTATTTAACCAATGGCTAAACTACAAGATGCCGCTCGATCCGCTCAGCGCCAAGTTCTCAGCCCTCGCCGACCCGACGCGGCGCGCGATCCTCGCCCGCCTTGCGCTCGGCGAGACGTCGGTGTCGGCGTTGGCCGAGCCCTTCGCCATGAGCCTGCCCGCCGTCTCCAAGCACCTGAAGGTTTTGGAGGCCGCCGGTCTCGTCAGCCGCGGACGCGAGGCCCAGTGGCGCCCGGCCCGCCTCGAACCGAAGGCCTTTAAGGACGTCGACGGCTGGCTCGAACAGTACCGGCGGTTGTGGGAGCGGCGCTTCGACCGGCTCGACGCCTACCTCAAGCGCCTGCAGGCCAAGGAGAGGATCAAGACGAAGAGCAAGCGGGCGACTGCCAAGCGGCGGAGAAGGCGTGCCGCAGGCCCGATGCGCAAAACCAAGGAGAAGTCGGGTGGCTGAGGGTAATCATCTCGATCTGGCGCAGGACCCAAAGGTGATGGTTGCGACGCGCGTGTTCGACGCCCCGCGCGCGCTCGTGTTCACGGCGTGGACCGAGCCGCAACATCTCGCCGAGTGGTGGGGACCCGACGGGTTCTCGATATCGACGCACAGCTTCGATTTCCGGGCTGGCGGCGTCTGGCGCTTCGTCATGCACGGCCCCGATGGGCGCGACTATGAAAACCGCGTCACCTTCGACGAGATCGTGCCACCCGACCACATCGCCTACCACCACGGCGGCGGCGATGACGTGGAGCCGGTGCAGTTCAAGACGATCGTCACCTTCGAGGACGTCGGCGGCAAGACGCGGCTCACCTTGCGCGCAACCTTCCCGTCGGCGGAGGAGCGCGATCGCGTGATCCGCGAGTACGGCGCCGATAAGGGAGCGGTGCAGACGCTGGCGCGGCTGGGTGCCTACGTCGCGCGGATGCCGCAACCGGGCGAATGAAAGTCAACCAATGTCCGGGTGAAGGGAAAAGTCGATGTCGCTCAGGCTGTATTTCCATCCTTTATCGTCGTTCTGCCAGAAGGCGCTCGTGGCGCTCTACGAGAACGACACGCCTTTTGAGCCGCATCTCGTCGATCTCGGCGACGCGGCCTCCAACACCGCGTTCAAGAAGATCTGGCCCATCGGCAAGTTCCCCGTGCTGCGCGACGAGGCAAGGGAACGAACCATCCCCGAGTCGAGCATCATCATCGAATATCTAACGGTGCATTATCCAGGACCGACGCGGCTCGTCCCGGAGGATGCCGATCTCGCGCGCGAAACGCGCCTACGCGATCGCTTCTATGACCTTTACGTGCAAGTCCCGATGCAAATCGTCGTCGGTGATCGGCTGCGCCCTGCGGAGAAAAAGGACCCCTATGGTGTAGAGCAGGCCAAGGCGCGGCTCGCGACGGCGCTCGGTATGATTGAGCAAGACATGGCGACGAAGACCTGGGCCATGGGAGAGGCCTTCACCATGGCCGACTGCGCCGCCGCCCCAGCCCTCTACTACGCAAACCTGGTGATGCCCTTCGTCGACACCCACAAAAATACTGCGGCGTACTTCAACCGCCTGATGGAACGCCCCGCCTTCGCCCGAGCCGTGCGCGAGGCGGAGCCCTACCGCAACCTCTTCCCCAAGTCGTAGACTCGCAGGAGCCGAACCATGGCCACAGAAGCCAAGCCGAGGCATGAACCAACCGAGCAGGACTTCGTCATCTCGCGCACCTTCGATGCTCCGCGCGCGCTCGTGTGGAAGGTGTGGACGGAGCCAGAGCACCTCGCCCAGTGGTGGGGTCCCAAGGGCTGCACCATCCGCGTCGTGAAACTCGACGTGCGCCCCGGCGGCGTGTTCCACTACGCCATGGCCTACCAGCCCGGGCATGACATGTGGGGCCGTTTTGTCTACCGCGAGATCTTGGCTCCTGAGCGGATGGTCTACGTCAGCTCGTTCTCGGATCCCGAGGGCGGCATCACACGCGCACCCTTCCCTCAGCTTCACGATACCTTTCCCCTTGAGATACTCAACACGCTGACGCTCGCCGAAGACGGCGGCACGACGACAATGACCGTGCGCGGTCGTCCGATCAATGCCACGGAGGCGGAACGCAAGACCTATCGCGGCATGTTCGGTTCGATGCAGCAGGGCTTCACTGGCACCTTTGATCAGCTCGCCCACTACCTGGAAAAAGCGAGGGCTTCAGCGGGTGACGGCTAGCCGGCAAGCGCACCCGGATCGTTGCCTTACCTGTTGGACCGTTCCCTCAAGTCCAGCGTTGGGCAGTCCATGATCCCATCGGCGCCCATCACGCACTTTCCCTGCTTTACCTCTTGCTCGATGTTTTGCAGGCTATCGAGCAATGCAATGGGGGCCAGCACGAGGCGTTGGAGCTCTCAATCGCAATCGTGTGCTTAAACGCTCAGGAAAACGCAGCCACCGTCACGCGCTCGCCTGCCCCTTGCGCCGCCCGCCCACGCTAGTGCCCGAGCCGGGGACGGGCAAGCCCGTCTCGAGCCGAGGTCAGGTACGGGCTCCGAGCTTCAGCAACGCGCGGGTGTGGCGCGCGATCATCAAGTCCTCATCGGTCGCGATGACCCAGGCGGACGCGCGGCTGTCCTTGCGCGTGATGCAGGGACCGCCGGCCTGGTTGGCGGCCTCGTCGAGGGCGATGCCGAGCCAGGCCGCGTCCGCGCACACCCGGCGGCGGATCTCGACTGCGTGCTCGCCGATGCCGCCCGTGAACACCAGCGCGTCGAGGCCGCCAAGCGCGGCCGCGAGCGACCCCAGCTCCCGGGCGATCCGATAGACAAAAAGCGCAATCGCCTCCTTAGCCCGCGGATCGCTGCTGGCGAGCAGATCGCGCATGTCGTCGCTGATCCCCGACACGCCCAATAGCCCCGACTCTTCATAGAGAAGCTTGCTGATCGCGGCGGACGACATGGCGCGCGCATCGAGAAGGTAGAGAATGACTCCCGGGTCGAGCGCGCCGCAGCGGCTCCCCATCACCAGACCGTCGAGGGCGCTGAAGCCCATGGTCGTCGCAACGCTTCTGCGATGTGCCATTGCGCACATGCTGGCCCCGTGGCCAAGGTGCGCCACCACCACCCGCCCGTCCGCCTTAGGCCCGAGATGGCGGGGCAGCACGCTCGCGATGTATTCGTAGGAGAGGCCGTGGAAACCGTAGCGCTTGACGCCGGAGGCGGTCAGCGCCCGCGGCAGCGCGAATGTCGTGACGATCTCAGACTGGGTGCGATGAAATGAGGTATCAAAGCAGGCGACCTGCGGAAGCTGCGCATGCAGATTCGCCAAGGCTGTGATCGCCGCAAGATTGTGGGGCTGGTGCTGCGGCGCGAGCGGGGCCAGCCTCTCCAACTCTTTGATCACCTTCGCGCTCACGATCACGGGGCCATCGAACGTCTCGCCTCCGTGCACGACCCGATGGCCGGCCGCCGCCAGTTCGATGGCACCTGTCTCGTCCTTGATCCATGCGAGCAGCGCCGAAAGGGCCTGCCGATGCGTCGCCGGGCCCTCGACGTGCCTGTCGATGAGCCTCGCGCCGCTTTGGTCTTTTGCCGTGAAATGGATGGTGTGGCCGAGCCCTTCGAGGGCGCCTGAGTACAACGCCGGGCGCTCGCGCGCGGATTGGCCGGCATCATAGAGCGAGAATTTGATGCTCGAGGACCCGGCGTTGAGAACGAGGATCGCCGAGGTCATGAGGAGGCCCGCTTGAGGTTACTGCCCAATTCCGCCGCGAGCGGACGCACGTATCCAGTGGATCCGCAACGCCGAGTGAAGGCGGCCCGTCCTGCCGCCAGCGGGCGCGTCAGCTCCCGGCGGATGTTAGCCCTTCTTGGCGTGCTCGAGCGTCGGCTTGCCGACGATCGTCACGATGAGGTTCTTGGTGTCGAGCAGGCGCTTTGCGACCCGCTTCTCGTCATCGAGCGTGATGGCGGCGATCATGGCGTTGCGGTTGGCCACGTAGTCGGGCCCGAAGCCGTCCATCATCAGTCCCAGCAGCTGGGTGGCGATCTTGGCGTTGGTGTCGAAGCGCAAGGGGTAGGAGCCGATCAGATAGTTTTTGGCGTTATCGAGGTCCTCCTGGCTCGGACCCTTGTCCGCCATCTTCTTCAGCTCGTCGCGGATCACATCGAGCGACTGGCCCATCGCCTCGTTGCGGGTGGCGACGCCGCCGGAGAAGATCGAGGTGTGCTGGTAGGGGTAAACGTAGGTGTAGACCGAGTAGGCGAGGCCGCGCTTCTCGCGCACCTCCTCCATGAGCTTGGAGGCGAAACCGCCGCCGCCGAGGATCTGGTTCAAAACGAAGGCCGGGAGGAAGTCGGGATCCTTGCGCGGCATGGCCCCGAGCCCGAACACCGCCACAGACTGCGGCACGTTCATCTCGATGACCTCCTGCTGGCCGCCGGTGACGGGGGTCGTTTTGGCGACCGGGGTCAGGTCCGCCTTGGCGGGCAGATCGCCGAACACCTCATCCAGAAGCACACCGAGCTGGGTTGCATTGATATCGCCAACCGCCACCACCTTGAGGGTGTCCTTGGCGAAGTTGCGCTTGCGATAGCCCTCAAGGTCCTCGCGCGCGATCTTGACCAGCGTTGCCTCGGTGCCGTTGGCGGGACGCGCATAGGGGTGGCCCTTGAAGGCCGCCGCGTACCATTTCTCGAGCGCTACTTTGTCGGGGTCGCGCGCGGCGTAGACCAGCACCGCCAGCAGCTGCTTGCGGATGCGCTCCACGGCGTCCGGATCGAAGCGCGGCTTGTTGAGCGCGAGCTTCAAGAGCTTGGCCGCCTCGGCGCGATTGGCTGTCAGCGTCTCGAAGTTGCCGTAGAAGGCGTCCTTGGCCTCCTCGTAGCTCATGCGCATGGAGATATCCTCCATGCGCTCCTGGAACTCGCGCGAGGTGAGGTCGCCGGCGCCTTCGTCGAGCATGGCGGTGAGGAAGTTGGAGAGCCCTTCTTTGCCGACGGGGTCTTGCGAGCTGCCGCCCTCGAAGGCAAAGCGCATCGCCATCATCGGGACCGAGTGCTCCTCGACGAGCCAGGCCTCGATGCCCCCGGGGCTCTTGATGGTTTGGATCTTCATCGCGAATGCGGGCCCGCTGAATGTGGTGAACAGGGCGACGGCGAATAGGGCGAGCGCCGCGCCGGCAGCTCTGCCGAGACGGAAGCTTACGCGCGGAAGCGGGGCTGCGGCCATACGACGACCTTCATGGATGAGCTGCATCAGGAGCGCGAGTGGGCGACCGGCTGCTCGACGCGCTCGCCACGCCCATTGGCGTTTTCGGGCAAAAGCCAACCGGTAACCGAGCGGCGCTCGTCGAGATAGGTGGCGGCGGCCTGCTTGACCTGCTCCGGCGTGACCTTGGAGATCGCCTTAGGCCAGCCTTCGATATCGGAGAGCGAGCGGCCCACGGCCACGCTCCAGCCGTAGCGGCGTGCCAGGCTCGCTTGGTTGTCGCTCTCGTAGATGAAGTCGGCAAGAAAGGTCTTCTTGGCGCGCTCCAATTCGGCCGCCGTAACGCCCTTGGTGCGGATCTCGTCGAGCACGGCGTCGACGTCCGCCTCGACCTTGTCGAGGCTCGTACCGTTGGTGGCAACCGCGTAGATGGAGATGGCTCCGCTGTCGAGGCCCCATCCCGAGTAGTCGCCGCCCGATGTGGCGGCGATCTTGTCGTCGACGACCAGCTTCTTATAGAGCCGGCTCGTTGCGCCGTCGGCGACGATCTTCATGAGGAGGTCGAGCGCTTCGGCCTCGCCGGGCTTGGCGGTGGTGTAGCTCGGCGTCAGGTAATAGCGATGAAACGAGGCGTTGCCGGCGCGCGGGTCTTTGAGCTCAAGGCGGCGCGCGGCGATGTGTTTGGGTTCTTGCGGCCTCTTGCGGCCGTCAACCTCGGGATTGGGCGGCACCTTGCCGTAGGTCTCTTCGGCGAGCTTCTTGACCTCCTCTGGCGTGACGTCGCCGGCGACGACGAGGATGGCGTTGTTGGGCGCGTAGTAGCGCTTGTAAAAGCGCATCGCGTCCTCGCGCGACAGCTTCGCCATCTCGTGCTCCCAGCCGATCACCGGGATTCCGTAGGGGTGGGACAGGTAGAGAGCGGCGTTCATCTGCTCGTCGAGCAGGGCGGTAGGATTGTTGTCGATGCGCGAGCGGCGCTCCTCAAGGATCACCTGGCGCTCAGTTGCCACCTCGTCCTTGGTGAGGCGCAAGTGCTGCATGCGGTCAGCTTCCATGTCCATGACGGTGCCGAGCCGCTCCTTGGCGATGCGCTGGTGATAGGACGTCACGTCCTGGCCGGTGAAGGCGTTGTCCTGGCCGCCCAATCTGGAGATGATCTTGGAGAACTCGCCCACCGCGATTTTGTCGGTGGACTTGAACATCAGGTGCTCGAGGAAGTGGGCGATACCTGACGTGGCCTTAGGCTCGTCGGCGGCGCCGACCTTGTACCAAACCATGTGCGTCACAACGGGGGCCCGGTGATCGGGGATCACGACCACCTGCATGCCGTTCGACAGCGTGAACTCGCTGGCGCGGGGCTCGGCGTGGGCGGGGACGATCTGTTGGGCGAAAGCGAGCATCATGACTGCCATTGCAAGGGTTGGGAGACGGCGGCGGCCGAGATTGTGCATCGATCGAATCCCGATCAGTTGGCCCGAGGGCGTCCCGCCGCACTTTGACACCGCCCCCAGCCGATCACGTCCCCAAAACTTGAGGATAGTTATCGCCCGGGGAACGCCCCAAGGCCGGTCCGCGAACACCGCATGATGCCATCTTCACAGGACTCGGTAAGCGCTTGTCAAATGACAAGGAGTTCATCTGCCATAAAACCGCATGTGCAACGTCTGGCCCGCCACGGCCGAGAGCGCGCCCGCTTGAACTGAGAGACGGCATCGCCATATGTTGAGATGAACTTCCAGCGCCCGGAGCCGGGGCTGGAGTGGCAGAGGCCCTCCGCGGGATCTGCCAGCAGAGTTGCGTGAAGGTCGCTTATGGAAAGGGCTTTCGACATATGTCGCGCTTGTCCTTGCTTTCCAACCCGTTACTTTTGGGGTTCGACGAAATCGAACGCTTGATCGACCGCGCCAATAAAGGCGCAGGCGATGGCTATCCGCCCTACAACGTTGAACGCATCCCCGCGAAAAACGACGAAAGCGAGCTGTTGCGCATCACGCTCGCTGTCGCGGGGTTCACCCGCGATCAGCTGGAGATCACGCTGGAGGACTGCCAGCTCACGGTCCGCGGAAAACAGCAGGAGGACAAATCGCGCGAATTTCTTTACCGTGGCATTGCGGCGCGTCAGTTCAGTCGCACATTCGTGCTCGCGGACGGAATCGAGGTAGAATCGGCAGACTTGTCGAATGGGCTGCTTGCGATCGACCTGAAACGCCATGAGCCGGAGCGCCAGGTGCGGACGATCGCGATCGGCGACAGAAAATCGCTTGCGTGATCGTTTTGTTGGAGAGGCGGCCGAACCGCGCAACGCCGATTTCGGCCAACCGGAAGGTCGCGGCCGTCGCGCCGCGCTGGAGGCGGTGACGCACCGCATCCAACAGGAACAAGGAGTTGCGTCATGACCGAGAACGAAAAGACCATGCACCCGCGTCATGTCATGACCGAGAGCGAGCTCGCCACCCTGGGCGGCGGTGTCGTCGCCTATATCAAGACTCTGACCTCGGACGAGGCGAGCCGCATGTTCCCGGCCATCGAAGGGCTGCCCAAGGGCATCAACCTGTTCTCGCTGCACGCCGCCGACGGCACCCCCTTGGCGCTCACCGACACCAGGCAGGCCGCCATCGGGCACGCGATCGACGACGATCTGGAGATCGCCAGCGTCCACTGACGCCCCGGCGCTGCGAGGCGATAAATTGAAAAGACCCCGGCGACTGCGCCGGGGTCTTTGTCGTTTCAGCGACGCGTGTCTGACCCTCTGATGCATTCTCACCCGTCATCCCGGCCAAGGCGCGGGAGCGCCGCGAGCCGGGATCTTGCCGTGCACACCAGTGCTCGCCGCAAGGTCCCGTGTCTGCGGTGCACGGCTTCGCCCTGCACCGCGCACGGGATGACGGATCGGAAGCGCCCAGTCCGATGTTTCAGCTGCGGTAGTGGGCGAATTGCCCGCGGGGGCGAAACCGCTCCAGATAAGTGGGAACGATGGCCGCGACCCCGTGCGGCGCGGTGATGCCGAGCCCGGCAAGCGTGCGCCGCTCCGTCTTCGCTTGCTCGCTGACCACGTTGTCGCGCTGCAGGAGGCGCACCTGGTCGTAGGTGATGGGGCGCAGAGCATTCGGCAGCGGCCAAGTGAGCATGGCCTGCAGCTTGGCGAGCCAGAACGGCAGCGGCAAATAGAGGCGCGAGCGGTCGCTCCATTCCTGCGTGAGGTCGAGAAGCTCGCGGAAGGAGAGCACCTCCGGGCCGCCGATCTCGTAGACGGTGCCGGGCTTGCCCGCACCCGAAAGGCAGGCGGCGACGGCGGCGGCGACATCGCCCACGAACACCGGCTGGAACTTTGTTCTGCCGCCGCCGATCAAGGGCAGGAACGGAGAGATGCGGGCCATGGCCGCGAACCGGTTGAAAAACTCATCCTCAGGCCCGAACACGATCGAGGGACGCAGGATGATCGCGTCGGGAAATTCCCCCAGCACCGCCGCCTCGCCCTCGCCCTTGGTGCGGGCGTAGCGCGACTTGCCCTTGGGATCGGTGCCGATGGCCGAAATATGCACGAGCGACTTGGCACCGGCCTCGCGCGCCGCCTTGGCAATCGCGCGCGCGCCCTCGACATGGATGGCTTTGAAGCTCTGCCGGCCGCTGCTTGCCAGCACGCCCACCGCGTTGACGACGGCCTTGGCACCGTCGACGGCGCGGCGCACGGATTGGGGGTAGCGCAGGTTGGCCTGGACGGCGAAGATCTGCCCGACGCTTCCCGAGGGCTGGAGAAAGCCGGCAAGATCGGGCCGGCGCACGCCCGCGCGGATGCGCCAGCCTTGCGCGGCGAGGGCGGCGACGGCGTAACGGCCGACGAAGCCCGAGCCGCCGAACACGGTTGCCAATCCCTGGTCGTCGAGACGATCCGCCATCGTCAGCCCCTTTCTGCCCAGGCCCGCGCCCTGATCCGCAAACGCATACACGAGCACCACGGGCCTGGGAAGCGCCCGGCATAATTGACAAGGGGTTCGACGCTGTCTAACTCATCGCCCTCGTGCCCAGGTGGCGGAATTGGTAGACGCACTAGCTTCAGGTGCTAGCGCTCGCAAGGGCGTGGAGGTTCGAGTCCTCTCCTGGGCACCAGCTCGGCATCTCGCCGGCAGCATGTCGATGCATCGGGCGCGCCCGGCGCGGCTTTGACCCCAGCATTGATGATCTCACCAGAGTCACAATAGCGCGTGCAACACGCATCTGCGTCTTGAGCCGCCGCTCATCCACTTGCACGTGCCGAAGCGAATGAGCGTCAAGCGTCAATGGAGGAAGACTGCTTTCCGGGTGTGCGAAATAGGGAGCGCCGCAATTATGTCCTCGACGTCCATGCGGCTGCGGAAATCGGGATCAACGTGGCGCGCGAGGATGCGCCCGTCCTGTCCAACAACGTAGGTGGCGGGAATTGGGACGAACCATAAATCGTTGCCCTGGTATTTGTCGAGCTGCAAGCCATGGGACATGTAAAGCATCCGCACGCGGTCACCGAGCCAAATCGTGAGCCCCAGGCCCACGGAATAGCTGTTGTCGACGTCCGAAAGGACTTTAAAGCTGTTTCCAATTTTGGCGGTCACTTTCGCCGTGAACTCAGGGGTTTCGGGCATTATCGAGACGGTGGTCGCGCCGAGAGCCTTGATCCGTTCCATGGCTCGCGTCAGCGCCGTAAGCTCAATTGCACAGTATTCGCACCAATGCCCTCTATTAAAACTAATGACCGCTGGCCCTCTATTGAGCAGGTCCTGCAAATCCAGCAGACACCCGTCTTTATCGGGAAGCAAAAAAGACGGCATTCTGTCACCAACCCCGGGAGCCGCGCTGCCAGCCTTTTCCGTCCGAAGGCGAGCAACGAGTTCGTCATAAACTTCGGCGAATGGGGCCCCGTGAACACGCACCGCCGCTGAGAAAGCTGCCAAGCGCTCGTGCAGCGGACCCTCTGCCTCACAAATCTTTTGAAATGCTTCTTCGAGACTATTGAACTGCATTTGTCGTCCTGCATCGGCATTTGTCTGCCGCTTTTGCGGCGGGAAAACAGCGAATGGGAGCACGGGCGAACTAACAATCCGTTGACAGAGCGTCGTGAGGGCTCCTGCTATTACGCGGGCTGCGCGACTTGGCTCGGGTGCAATTCAGCTCTGGTCACGCGCAAGAGGATCGCTATATGCAGCATGGCGGCAGCCGCAGACGGTATTCCTGATCCCATCGGCAAAGCTGTTGGCGATAGAGGCGTTCGGCGTTACGGGATGCCGCATAAGGGAAGAGAAACGGTCGATTGCGTCGGGTAGGTCCCACGCAACACATGCAGTGGAAATTCATTGACCGGCATAACTTTGCCGACGGGGCCGCCTGGGCAGCTTCGGCCCTAGCATTGGGAACGTCGTCAGATTGACGCAAGCATGTGAGAGGAAGCTGCAACAGCGCTAAGCGCCGGCCCTGGCGGAGGCGCCATTTCGGCAAGGCTGTCAACGCAACGTGCGTCTCGACCTCAATCTGCCAGCGTCGTTGCAAGCGCCCCCTGCATGGACATTGAGGATTGGTCCACCTATCATCAATAATTGTGGTGTATCAAAAAGTTGTCCCCGCGCACGGCGCTCCGGCCGGCAAATATTAAAGCACTCCATCGCGAGACCAATGGCCAAGCCTGCAATCACGCTGCACAAAGGTGACCTTCCCGCAGGTATCGATTTCGCCCAAAGCGTCGCTGTCGACACCGAGACCTTGGGCCTCAACGTCAACCGCGACCGGCTCTGCCTCGTCCAACTTTCGGCCGGCGACGGAAGCGCCCATCTCGTGCAGTTCGACGGCAGCGACTATGCGGCTCCGCGCTTGAAGGCGCTGCTCAAGGACCCCTCCCTCACCAAGATCTTCCACTACGCCCGCTTCGACGTCGCGGTTCTGCAGAAGAACCTTAAGGTGATGACCACGCCGATCTACTGCACCAAGATCGCCTCCAAGCTGGCGCGGACCTACACCGACCGCCACGGGCTCAAGGATCTCGCTTCGGAGCTGCTGGGCGTGGAGCTGTCCAAGCAGCAGCAGAGCTCCGATTGGGCGGCCGCCAAGCTCACCCAGCAACAGCTCGCCTATGCGGCCTCCGACGTGCTCCATCTGCACGCTCTGAAGGACAAGCTCGACGCCATGCTCGAGCGGGAAGGGCGCCGTACTCTGGCCCAGGCCGCCTTCGACTTTCTGCCCGTCCGCGTCCGTCTCGATCTCGCCGGCTTTGCCGACGACGACATTTTCGCCCATTAATAAGGACATGGGAGCAAGGCGCTCGCTGGGCGCTGACCCGGCCGGGCTCTGCCTTCAGTCCCAATATCACCCCAATTGGCCTCGATTTTGCGCTATTGCGGTATTGAGCAGCACCCGCATCCCCCAGCGAGCGCATGGCGACGACAACCAATCTCGAGCCCAATCGCGGATGGGCGCAGCACACGGGCTCCACCCACGGGAGGCGGGATCGTGTCAGGCGATTGACGCGCGCGCGCCGTCATACCAGCGTCGTCTATTTCCTGCGTTGGTCGCTTCCCGCCCTCGCCGCCGGCGTCGTCTGTCTCTATGTGGCGATGGTGCTTGAGACCATCGGATGGGTGCAAGGGCTACCGCAGATGGCCATTCCGACCATCATCCCCAAGAACCTGACCATGGACAACCCTCGCTATGAGGGGTTCAACAAGGATGGGGGGAGCTATGTCGTAACGGCCAAGACCGCCATTCAGAGCCTCGTTGATCTGTCGCAAATCAAGCTCAACGGGATCAACGGCGATCTGACCGACGCCAACAAAGCGAAGACCAATCTCAAGGCCGCACACGGGCTCTACAACAGCAAGACCAAGCTGCTGGAGCTGTTCGACGGCATCGACATCGTTTCCCAGGACGGCATGCATGCGCGGCTGTCGCGCGCAACGGTCTTCACCGAGAAGAACCTTGTCGTCACCAAGGAGCCGGTCGTCGTCGACATGCCGGCGGGAACGATCCGCTCCAAAGAAATGACGTTGCGCAACGAGACCCGCCAGGTGACGTTCCTCAACGACGTGAAGGCCCACCTCATCCCCAATAAGAACGGCAAACAAAAGCCGGCGGCCGCAGCCGACACGCCGCTCATCAGCGCCGCCAACGGTCCCATCGATATCACCGCAAGCCGCCTCGACATCGACGACGCCAAGAAGGTCGCGACGTTTACCGGCAGCGTACGGGCCGTGCAGGGCGATGCCACCCTGGAAACGGCCGCCCTCGAGGTGGGCTATGAGAGCCCGGCGGGAGCGCCGGCCGCGGAGGCGCGCGCCGCCACAATCCGCCGCATCGCCTCGACATCCCCCGTCGTCATGACTCGGGCGCCGCAGGATCGCGTCACCGCCAAGAGCCTGGACTTCGACGCCGTCAAGGAGATCGCCGTGCTGACGGGCGACGTCGTCATGACGTCCGGCTCCGACCGGCGCGTCTCCGGCCACGTCGCGACGATCGACCAAAAGGCCGACACCGTTCTGCTGACCGGCGACGTGGTGGCGGTCCAAGGCCGCAATCAGCTGAACGGAGAGCGGCTCTTTGTCGAGCGTGCGGCCGGCCGCACGCACCTCAGCTCGCCCGCGACACCCGGGTCCAACGAGCCGGGCCGCATCACCACGCGCTTTTTCCGCGGCGAGGGCAAAACGGCTCAGCCAAGTACGCGGATGCAGGATGCGCTCGGCGCCGCTGCCGTTGCCGGCGTCTTCAAGACGGATCCGAACGCGCCGATCGATGTTGAGGCCGATCACCTTGACGTCGATGATCGCGCCAGGCTGGCCATCTTCAAAGGGGACGTGCACGCAAAGCAGGGCGACTTTCTCGTTCGTACCGCGGAGTTGCGCGCGCACTATAGCGGGCAAGCCGGTCTTGCCCAGCCGGCGGGCGCCGGCAAGCATGCGCCTGCACAACTGACACACATCGAGGCCAGCGGAAAAGTTATCGTCAACTCCAAGGGCGGCCAGAGTGCGACCGGTGACTGGGCAGAGTTCAATGTCAAATCCAACAGGGTGACGCTCGGCGGTGACGTCATTCTGACCCAAGAGAACAACGTCGTGCGCGGAACGCGGCTTGTCATCGATATGCTGACCGGACAGAGCCTGATCCAAAACGAGCCCACCGCCTGGACGGCGACGGCGGCGCCGGACAGAAAGGATGGGCAAAGCGATTCAGGCACCGGCTTTGTCGTGAAAGGTCCAACCTCGCACGTCCGCCCGAGCGCCATTTTTTACCCTCGGGCAAAAAAGAACCAATCCAAGGACGCTCCGACGCCGACCACAGAATCGCCGTCCGGCTCGGACACTGGCAGCGGTTGGGACCCGACAAAGGCGGGGCCCTGACGTCCACCCTGAGGCCTTGACGCCGATTGACAGGGGCCGTGAACGGCGCACCATGGCGCGCTGCTCCTTTTCGCTAACGCACAACCCGAGGTTCGTTAACCGTGCTCAAAATCCTTTCGTTCGGATCGAAGCGACCGGCGACGCGGCGGGCACGGCCTGCCGCGTACGGCACCGGCGTCGCCACGGCCAACGGAGCGGAGCAGCAGCTGGGTGCCGAGGGGTGGCTCACCGTTCATCACGTTGCGAAGAGCTACAAGAAGCGCACGGTGGTGAGAGGCGTCAGCCTTGCCCTCGGCCGGGGTGAATCGGTCGGGCTCTTGGGGCCCAACGGTGCCGGCAAGACGACCGTCTTTTATATGATCACCGGTCTCGTCCCCGCAGACGAGGGGACGATCACCATCGACGGCCAGGACGTTACCCGGCTTCCCATGTATCGCCGCGCGCGCCTGGGCATTGGATATTTGCCGCAGGAAGCCTCCATATTCCGCGGCTTGACGGTCGAGCAAAACATCATGGCCGTGCTCGAGCTGGTCGAGCCTTCGGCCAAGCGGCGCAAGGAGCAGCTCAACAGCCTGCTCAAGGAATTCGGCATATCGCACTTGCGCAAGTCGCCCTCGATGGGGCTGTCGGGCGGTGAGCGGCGCCGTTGCGAGATTGCCCGCGCGCTCGCCTCGGGTCCCTCTTTCATGCTGCTTGATGAACCTTTTGCCGGCATCGATCCCATCGCGGTCGGCGATATCCAGGAGCTGGTCCGCCACTTGACCGAGCGCGGTATCGGCGTTCTCATCACCGACCACAACGTGCGCGAGACCCTGAGCCTCGTCGATCGCGCCTACATCATTTACGATGGTCAGGTTCTGACACAAGGTAAGCCGGAGGAAATCATAGCCAATGACGACGTGCGGCGAGTGTATCTCGGTGACATGTTCGTTAACGCACGCTGACTAGACCGGGGTCGGAACGTCAGCGGGGATGCCTGGATTAAGCGCATGGCGCTTTCGACAAAGCTGGAGCTGAGACAAGGCCAGCAGCTGGTGATGACACCCCAGCTGCAGCAGGCCATCCGTCTTCTGCAACTCTCCAACATCGAGCTGATGCAGTACGTGGAAACAGAGCTCGAACGCAACCCGCTCCTGGAGGCCGACGACACCGTAGAGGGCGCCACGCGCAGCGAAGGCGAGGCGCCCGAGATTCCCAAGAGCGAGGAAGGGCCCGCAGCGACGGATGAGGGTTGGCTCGATCTCGGCAAGCCGGTCGCAGACCCCGAGGGCGCTCTCGATACCGACTACGACAACGTCTATCCCGATGCGGCGCCTGCCAATCACGGCGGTGACCCAGGTGGGTCGGGCTGGGCCTCCTTGCGTCAGCGCGGCGGCGGATCGGACGACGAGGTCAACATCGAGGCCTTCGTCGCCAACGATATCTCGCTGCGCCAGCACTTGAGCGAGCAGCTCCCTCTTGTTCTCAAGGAGCCGGCAGAACGACTCATCGGTCAATACCTGATCGATCTTGTCGATGATGCGGGATACTTGCCGGCCGATCTCAGCGCCCTGCCGGACAAGCTCGGCGCGCCATCTGCGTTGTTGGAGCGCGTGCTCACCATCTTGCAGACGCTCGATCCGCCCGGCGTATTGGCCCGCTCGCTCGCAGAGTGCCTCGCACTGCAGCTCAAGGAGCAGAACCGTTACGATCCGGTGATCGGCAGCCTGCTCGACAATCTCAATCTCCTCGCCAGCCACAATTTATCCGCGCTCAAGAAGGCGGTGGGCGTCGAGACGGACGAACTCATGGAAATCGTCGCGGAAATCAAGCGGCTCAACCCGAAACCGGGCCTCAAGTACGGCTCGGTGCAGATGCAGCCGGTGGTGCCCGACGTGCTCGTCCGCCCCGCCCCCGACGGCAGCTGGATCATCGAGCTCAACAGCGACACGCTGCCCCGCGTGCTCGTCAACCGCACCTATCTCACGCGCGTGTCAAAGACGGCAGCGTCGGCGGCAGATCGCAACTATCTGCTCGAATGCCTGCAGACCGCCAACTGGCTGGTGAAGAGCCTCGACCAACGCGCGCGCACGATCCTCAGGGTCGCCGAGGAAATCGTGCGCCAGCAGGATGGATTTTTCACCCACGGCGTCCAATATCTGCGCCCGCTCAACCTGAAAACCGTGGCGGACGCGATCTCCATGCACGAATCGACGGTCTCCCGCGTCACCTCCAACAAGTACATCGCGACCCCGCGCGGCATATTCGAATTGAAGTATTTCTTCACCTCCGCCATCGCTTCGGCGGATGAGGGTGAAGCCCATTCCTCCGAGGCCGTGCGCCATCGGATCAGACAGATGATCGACGGCGAGACGCCTGCGGCCGTTCTCTCCGACGACAAGATCGTCGAAAAGCTCAAGTGCGATGGAATCGAGATCGCGCGCCGGACAGTGGCCAAGTACCGGGAGTCGATGCGCATCCCCTCCTCGGTGCAGCGCCGGCGCGATAAGCGGCTGTGGGACGTGCGATGCGACTCCCCTAAATGAGGGCGGGATCGCCCAAGAACAAGGCTTGTAAGCGGTGCCCCACTACAATATAGGCTGTGCCTCGAACGCCTGCGGATGCGGCGGCCCTGGGAAGTGGGCTTTGGTGCGGCTCAGTCCCGCTCAGAACCCAGTCCTGGGGCATTCACGTCGTGTGTCAGCATGTTTCGTGGCAAACCCGTGGCCTCGTTCTTGCAGCGCCAATGAGGGAAGCGGAACAATAGGCCGACTGAGGGACCGCCTGAAACGACGCCACAAACGAAGGCGGCGGCGGGCTGGGAAGAGCGGCGAAGCACCGGTGCCCATCCTCTCACGGTCACATCAGCGAACGATCGGTGTGCAAAATTGTTGTGCAACTCGACCTTCTCGATGCCATCTTTTTGGTTTTTGACGATCCGCCAACCGGACCGGGGGCAATATCGCCGGGGTGGCACGATCAGCCAATGTGACGGTGGGGTACTAAAGTCTAAACGTGGATCGGCGCAAAACCGGCTGCAGAGTGTCAGGCGTCTGTTAAGCGGTTCGGCGGCCTGATAGGGACCGCGTGTCAAAAACGGGTGGAATGGGATTTTGCAATGGATCTCGGTGATCTACTAGCCCCCGACGGCATCATCGCCTCGCTGCGCGCGACGAGCAAAAAGCATGCGTTGCAGGAGCTGGCGCTGATCGCCGCGCAGCGGACCAAACTCGACGCGCGCGAGATCTTCAACACGCTCTTGCAGCGCGAGCGCTTGGGCTCCACCGGGCTTGGGCGCGGCATCGCGATCCCCCACGTCAAGCTCGCCGACCTTTCGGGCATCGTCTGCCTCTTTGCCCGGCTCGAGCAGGCGATCGACTACGAGTCCCACGACGCTGAGCCGGTCGACCTCATGTTCCTTCTGCTGGCGCCCGAGCACGCAAGCGGCGACCATCTGAAGGCGCTCGCCAGCATCTCGCGCGTGGTGCGCGAGCCCTCCGTTCTCGACGCTTTGCGCAGCGCGCCCGACGCGGCGGCCCTCCACCTGGCCCTGACCAGGATGGTGCCCTCACACGCAGCCTGAGCGCCAATCAGACTCCGGCCGGGCAGCCGCTCGTCTCCCCCAGCATCAGCATTGCGCCAAGGGCGAGACCGCCAACGATGATGCGCCACCAGCCGAACAGCGCAAAGCCGTGACGGCTCACGTAATCGAGCAGATAGCGCACGACGAACACTGCGGCGATAAAGGCCGTGATGAAACCTAAGGCGATGTTGGCGACGTCTTCAGGGCGCAGGATCGCCCAGTTCTTGTAGAGATCGAAGGCGAAGGCGCCGACCATCGTCGGCATGGCGAGGAAGAAGGAGAACTCGGCCGCCGAGCGCTTGTCGGTGCCCATGAGCATCGCGCCGACGATCGTCGCGCCCGAACGCGACACGCCCGGAATGAGCGCCAGACATTGAAAGACGCCGATCTTGAACGACAGCGTCGGGGGGTAGTCCATGACGTCGGCGTAGCGCACGTTAAGCTGCATGCGGTCGATCAGCAGAAGAATGATCCCGCCGGCGATGAGCATGACGGAGATGAGCAAGGGGGATTCGAACAGGACCGACTTGATGAAGTCGTGGCCAAGTGCGCCGATAACCGCGGCCGGCAGAAAAGCCAGGAGGATCCCCAGCACAAAACGGCGGGCTTGCACATCATAGGGCAGCGCGAAAGCGATCCGGGTCAGCTTGACGGCATAGACGCTCAGGATCGCCAGAATCGCCCCGAGCTGAATTAGGACCTCGAACGTCTTTCCCGGATTGCAGATGCCGAGGAAATGCTCGGTCAGCAACAGATGCCCCGTGGAGGAGACGGGAAGGAACTCGGTCACCCCCTCGATGAGGCCGAGAAGGATGACTTCCCAGATCGGCATTGGCGCAGTCTCGGCTCGTTTGGCTGTGGCGAGTGGCGGCGCGCGAGGATTAGCAGGATTTGGGCGCCACCGGTGCCACATCCGCGCCACACGAACCGCCTGTCTTAGCCGCCCCGCCCGTGGCCGAGCCTTGACGAATCGCCGCACAGGCCCCTCGGTTGAAGCGTCCTTTCAACCGGCTGCGCCAAGGTCGTGGATAACGCCGAGCCAGCGATGCACACGCTCATTCATTTCCGCCTGTGTCCGTTCTCGCGGGCCATTCGCCTCGCCCTGGCCGAGCTCGGTCGCGAGGTCGAGCTTATCGAGGAGCGGCCGTGGGAGTGGCGGCCGGAGTTCCTCGTCGTGAACCCGGCGGGCGAGCTGCCCGTGCTGCAGATCGAAGGCGGGCCGGCGCTGTCGGGCGCCTATGCGATCTCCGAGTACCTCGCCGAGGGTGTGGCAAACGATGACCCCGACGCGGAGCCGCTGCTGCCGCTCTTTCCTGGAAGCCGCGAGGAGCGCGCCGAGGTGCGCCGCCTCGTCGACTGGTTCAACGGCAAGTTTTATCGCGAGGTCACCCAGGAGCTGCTCAACGAAAAAGTCTACACGCGCCTGCGGCCCGGCGGTGCTACGGCGCCCGATCTCGACATCTTGCGCGCCATTCGCACCAACCTGCGCTACCATATGAGCTACGTTAACCATCTGGCGCACCAGCGCCGCTGGCTGGCGGGCGATGAGCTGTCGTTTGCCGATCTTGCCGCGGCTGCGCATTTGTCGTCGGTCGATTATCTGGGCGAGGTGCCATGGGAGGAATTCGAGGTCGCCAAGGTTTGGTATGCCCGCCTCAAATCGCGGCGCGCGTTCCGATCGATCCTGGCCGACCGCGTGCCCGGGACCGTTCCGGCCACGCATTACGACAATCTCGACTTCTAGCGGCGACAGCCGATGCCCCCTCCGTGCGCCGGCATCACGAGGCCCGGCGGTGATGGTCGAACTCAAAGAAGCGCTGCGCCGCGAGGCGCTTGCCTTGGGCTTTGAGTCCGCGCGCGTGACGAGCCCGGAGGCGGCGGCCGGCGCTGGCGAGCGCCTCATGGAGTTTATCAGCGCGGGCCGTCACGGCGACATGGACTGGATGGCGACGACCGCCGAGCGCCGGCGTCATCCCGCCCGGCTGTGGCCGGAGGTGCGCTCGATTATCATGCTCGCCATGAGCTACGCCCCGGAGGGCGACCCGTTGCAGGCGCTTGACGAGCCGACGCGCGCAGTCCTTTCGGTCTACGCGCAAGGCAAGGACTATCACGACATCCTGAAGGCCAAGCTCAAGCGCCTCGCCGCGAGCTTTGCCGCCAGAAGTGGCGCCGACGTCAAAGTCTTCGTCGATACCGCGCCCGTCATGGAAAAGCCGCTCGCTGCGGCCGCCGGCATCGGCTGGCAGGGCAAGCACACCAACCTCGTCTCGCGCACGCACGGCTCCTGGCTGTTTCTCGGCGCAATCTTCACATCTGCCAACTTGCCCCCCGACGCGCCTGAGCCGGATCACTGCGGAGCCTGCCGGCGCTGCCTCGACGTCTGTCCGACGCGCGCCTTTCCCGCGCCCTACCTCCTCGATGCGCGCCGCTGCCTCGCCTACCTCACCGTCGAGCATAAGGGCCACATCGCACCGGAGTTCCGCCGCCCCATGGGCAACCGCGTGTTCGGCTGCGACGATTGCCTGGCGGTGTGCCCTTGGAACAAGTTCGCCGGCGCCGCCCGCGAGGCACGCTTTCACGCGCGCCTTGAGACCGACAACCCGCCGCTGTCGGAACTGCTCGCCCTCGACGACCGCGCCTTTCGCGCCCGCTTCGCTGGAACGCCGATCAAGCGCACGGGCCGCGACCGCTTTTTGCGCAACGTGTTGATCGCGGCCGGCAATTCGCGCAACGCAAGTCTCTTGCCCAAGGTCGAGGCGCTGCTTACCGATGCCTCGCCGCTGGTGCGCGCCATGGCCGTGTGGGCCGTGCGCCGGCTCACCGCCGACGACGTGAGCGAACGCTTGCGCCACCGTCATCTCGCCCGCGAAGGCGACACCGCGGTGCGCGCGGAGTGGCAAACCGCGCCGGCGCCATGAGCCATCTGTTCTGCTTCGGTTTGGGTTACACCGCCCGCTGCCTCGCCCGCCGCCTCGTCGATGCGGGGTGGCGAGCCAGCGGCACGGCCCGCACGCTAGAAGGCGCAAATGCGCTGGCGGCCGAGGGATTCAACGCCTTCGTCTTCGACGGCAGCGCACCGGGGCCGGGCGTCGGCGAGGCCATTGCGACGGCGACCCACGTTCTGGTGTCGGCTCCGCCCGACGCTCAAGGCGACCCCAGCCTGCGTCATCACGCCGGCGATCTCGCGCAAGCCGCATCGCTCACCTGGATCGGCTATCTGTCGACCATCGGCGTCTACGGCGACCACGGCGGCGGCTGGGTCGATGAGACGACCGCTCCCGATCCCAGTTCGGAGCGTAGCCGCAGGCGCATTGACGCCGAACAGGCGTGGCTGGCGCTCGGCGCGCGCAAAGGCGTGCGCACGCAGATCTTCCGTCTCGCCGGAATCTACGGGCCGGGGCGAAGCGCCCTCGACCGCCTGCGGCAGGGCACGGCGCAGCGCATCGTCAAGCCCGGACAAGTTTTCAACCGCATTCACGTCGCCGATATCGTCGAGGTGCTGCGTGCCGCCATCGGCGGTCGCGGAACCCACGAGATCTACAACGTCACCGACGACGAACCCGCGCCGCCGCAAGACGTCATCGCGTTCGCCGCGCAATTGTTGCAGATGCCGCCGCCGCCGGCGTTGGCCTATGAGGAAGCCAAACTTTCGCCCATGGCGGCGAGCTTTTATGCACAGAACAAACGCGTACACAATGAGCGCCTGCGCCACGATCTTGCCGTCGATCTCAAATTTCCCAACTACCGGCAGGGCTTACAGGCAATCCTGGCGCATCGGCGCTGAGCCGCTCGGCGCCGTGTCGTCATCGTGTCGTTCAGCCGCCGTTCAAGCAGCCTTCGCTTTATTGGCCAAATCCGGTCGCGCTTTCGCCGCGACCCGCGGGGCGGGCGAGCCCTGAGACCAATTCGAATGCGAGGATGGGATGCGAGTTGCAGCGATGAGGCTCAGTCGCGCCGCGGTGGGCGCTGTCATGCTTGGGGGGCTCGCATTGGGGGCAAACGCCGGCGACGATCATTCGGCCGCCAATGCGATTGCCGAAAAGTTCTCGCGCGCCGCGGAGGCGGCAGAGCGCGCCCAGGCGGCCCAAAAAGCCGAGCAAGCCGAGAAGGCCGAGCAGGCTAAGGCCAAGGCCGAGCGGGCCCGCCGGGCTGCGCGCGCACAGGCTGCGCGTCGCAGGGCCGCCCAGCGCGCCGCCGATGAGGCCGACATGCTGGCCCGCGCCCGCGCCGAAGCCGAGGCCCGCCATGCGCAAGAGCGCGCCGCCGCAGAGCGCGCGCGCCTGGACGCCGAGCGGCAGGCGGCCCGCGCCGAGGCCGCGCGTCTTGCCCGCGCAGCCGAGCTGCGCCGCCAAGAGGCGGAGCGGCGCGCCGCGGAGGCGCGCCGTTTGGAGGCTGCGCGTCTTGCCCGCGAGGTCGAGCAAGAGCGGCGCGCCGAGGAAACGCGCAAGGCCGAGGACGCGCGCAAAGCCGCCGAGGCCGCGCGTCTCGCCCGCGAGGTCGAAGAGAAGCGTCTCGCCGAGGAACGCCGCAAGGCCGAGGACGCGCGCCATGCCCTCGAGGCCGAGCAGAAGCGTCTCGCCGAGGAACGGCGCAAGGCAGAGGAGGCGCGCAAAACCGCCGAGGCTGCGCGCCTTGCCCGCGAGGCCGAGCAGAAGCGCCTCGCCGAGGAACGGCGCAAGGCAGAGGCGGCGCGCAAGGCCGAAGCCGCGCGTCTTGCCCGCGAGGCGGAAGAAAAGCAGCGCGCGGATGAAGCGCGCGCGGCCCTTGAGGCCCGCCGCATGGAGGAAGCGCGGCGCATTGCCGAGAAGTTTCGGCTTGCGCGCGAGGCGCGCGAACGCGAGCGCGCCCTGGCGACACGAAACAGCCTGGGCGGGCCCAAGCCGCCAACCCCTTCGGACGAAGCGCGGGGTGCAACCGCAGACGCCGCGGCGCACGCCAAGAAAAGTCTATTTCCGGCCCGCGTGACGGTGCTGCTCGTCATGGAGCCGCGGCGGACAAAATTCGGCGGCTTTCGCCGCAGGGCCAACCCCGTTCTGTGCGTCAACGACGGCTGCTACGTCAGCGGCGGCGCCGATGATCCTGCCGACCACATGTCGCGCTGGAAGACGCTCGGGCTTGCCAACACGCTGGGCCGGCGCGCCGGTCCCTGCCGCAATCAGCTCGCTTGTGTGTTTCGCGACGTCACGCTTGGCAGCGACTCCGCGTGGATCCAGCCCATCAGCATGGGCTTTTGGCACCACGACCGGCGCGACATTCGCGCCGCATGGCCCGACCGCACGTGCAAGGTCGTCGACCGCCGGCTCTATTGCGCCCAACCCATCATCGCCCACGGCTATCGCGCGTGGATCGTGCCCGAGACCGTCGCGCAAAGGGCCGGACCGGACGCGCTCGAGGACGCGGTCGAGGACGGGCTGCCGCGCGCAAGGCCCAGCGGACGGGACAGCTGGGCGATCAGGGTTCAGGCTTTGCCGGCGAGGTAGCCGATCCGCCGCTTCGATTCCTGCCGCTTGAGCTCCAGGTGCTCGTAGACCTCGCGCGGATGCAGCGGACGCCCGTAGCGCTCGATGTTGTGCCGCTCCAGCGCCAGGAGATCGGCGAGCAGCGGCTCGGCCGTCTGGTGCAGCATGGCGACCGCCTGAATCGCGCTGCGCGACATGTTGGGGGGCACCTCGGGTATGACGTCGGCCATCATCTGCTTTGCCCGATCCGACAGGCGGCTCGAAAGCCGGCCGAAGATCCCGATGAGGCGAATGGGGAAATCCGCGCGGAACTTGTATCCGTGCGCGTCCATCCACCAGAACAGCTTGTCCATCAGCAGGTCTTGCAGGCGCAGGCGCGAGGTGATGCGGTAATCCTGCCATTCCGCAACGAGATCGAAGTCGGACTCCAGCTCGATGTCGGCCGGTGCAAACGTTTCGCGGGCGGTGACGCCGATGCGATCGACGAAATCCCGGTTCTTCATGTCGAAGCGGGTGGTGAACGTCGGCAGCAGGACCTTTTCCTCGCTCGCAAGGCTGTAAGCGAGGCGCACGAGCTTGGAGCAGAACAGCTCCTTGTCGCCCGCAAGCTCCATGGTGAAGTCGTACCAGATGCGCCGGCCGCCGGGCTCGTGCGAGCGGCGCACGACCTCGTGGATCTGCGCCGCCGCGCGCCGGGCCAAATCTGCGTCCTTGTGACGGAACGCCACGCAGCGCCCCAGGCCATGATGCAGCACGGCGTCGAGTGGCGTGATGACGGCCCCCTCCTCGATCAGGCTTTGCACCACCCACTGCTTGCCGTACGCGTCGGTGTGGACGATGGCGAGGTGGCTGAACTGGGAATCGACGTCGCCGATGCGGGCGATCGCGGCACTGTTGTGGCGCATGCCGCGCATCAACAACAGGTCGCCGGACTGGAAGGGAATGTCCTCGCCGGTGTCGAAGGCTGGATTGACGAGGGTGTTGAGGTTGTTGCCGCGAAATCCGCGCAACGTTTGCTCTCCCGGGCTCAATTGCGCATAGCCGATGTTGAGCTCGCCTAGCATGTCGGTGGCGTAGCGGGCCACCCGCAGGGCGTTGCGCAGGGCGAGCTGGGCGCCAAGCGACATGAACCCGCGCCGGTGCCAGTCGGCCACCTGATCGCGCACACGCAAGCGCAGGGCGAAGATTAGCCGCAAAAGCGCGGGCGCCGATTTGGCAAGCCTCGCGCCGTCGTAGCGATCGAGACTTACGTTGAACACCGCCTCGTAAGCCTCGGCGAGGTTGGCGGCCAGCTCTTTGGCGCTTGCGGCCGGGCGCGCGATCACCGACTCGATGGCGGCAAGGTCGTCCTCGAACCTTGCGCGGGGCGCGGTATGCAGCATGCGATCCCTCCCCCTGTCGTCTCGCCCCGCCCATGACACTCAAAAACACACTCGGCGATGCGGTCGCCCCTCAGGACGGGCTGCGGCGCGCATTCAAGAGCTTGACCGAGCTGGCCTGCGGCCCCATCGGTCCTTCCGTCGCCGCGCGTGTGACATGCACGACGGTACCGACCTTGATGTCATCGAAGGCGCCGGCGGCCACAACGTCACGCGAGAAATAGAGGTCGGGCGAATCCTTCACCTCGACAAAACCGTAGTTCTGATCGGGAAAGATGCGCACGACGATGCCGGTGTCGCCGGCCGAACCATGGCTCTTCACCTCCCCCTTGCGTATGGCGGTGATCTGCTCGAGTTGGCGCTCGATGGCCTCAAACACGCGGTTGATGACGGCGGCCTGATCGCCCTTCATCTCGCGCCGGTCCTGCGTGCCCTTGGCCACGATCGGCTTGTGGCCCGGCACGTCGATCTCCGCCGCAATGCCGATCGGCGGCTTGCTGCTCTCAGGGCTGCGGTGGGGCACCTCGACGACGACTCGGGCCCCGGTGATATGCGGATGAAAGCGCTGCAGCCGTTCCACCCGTTCGCGGACCAGCGCCTCCAGGGAGGCCGAGCTCGCCATGTTCTTGAAAGCAATCTGCAGGGGTCTTTCCATCGTCCTCTCCGGTTGAGCGTCGTCGTTCGTGCGGCGATGCCGGGCTAAACCGTACTCAAACCGAGGCCTGTGGTGTTCCTGTGGCCGCGTCCGCCGCCTTCGTCAACGGAATTTCTTAAGGATGGCGCCGGGCCTGTAAACGGGCATCCTCCCCGCGGCGTGGCACAAGGTAAATGAGGTCGAGACATGACGAGACACCTTCCCGTGGTGGGAGTTTTGGGCTCAGGAGACGTTGAGCATGCCGACAAAGCCGACGCCATCGGCCGATGGCTCGCAACCCAGCGCGTCCACCTTCTGACGGGGGCCGGACGCGGCGTCATGGAAGCCGTCAGCCGCGCGTTCTGTGCGGTCCCGGACCGTGCCGGCCTCGTCGTCGGCATCGTGCCCTGCGGTGAGGATCCGGCGCTGCCGCGCCCGGGTTACCCCAACCCGTTCGTCGAACTCGCCATCCTGACCCATCTGCCCTTAAACGGCGCATCGGGCACCGAGCCGCTGTCGCGCAACCACATCAATGTGCTGAGCTCCAACGTCCTCATCGCCTTGCCCGGCGGCTCCGGCACCGCAAGCGAAGTTACGCTCGCTCTGCGCTATCGCCGTCCGATCGCCGCCTACGTGGACAGCCGTTGCGACATCCCGCACCTGCCCGACGCGGTCCCAATCCTTGGAAAGCTTAGCGAGGTGCAGGACTTCGTGCGCCGCAGCCTCGGCAGGACGTGAGCCTCGCGTCTTGCCTCAGAACGCGTCGGGGTCGAGCGGGGAGGGACCGCTGTCGACGTCGGCGGGATCGAACGGGGTCGGGTCGTCGTTGATGCCGACCTCTGGCGGCTCGGCGTAGGGGTTGGCCCACGCCGGGCGGTAGCCCTCATAGTCGGGAGAGGCAAGCGAGTTGCTATCCTCTTGTGCCGGCACTTGTCTGCCCTCCCGGGCCGCCAAAGCGCCCGGCGCATATGCCGTCGCGATCGTCGCCAGAACGCAAAAGAGAACGCCGAACCTGTGCATGGAATTTGCCCACCAAGCTATGCCTTGCGGGCGTTGTGTCATGGGGCTCCACTTGTGTCGACGGACTCACGCGTTCGTCCTTTCCGCCAGCTCTTTGAGTGTCGCGAAAAGGAGCGCCAGGTCCTCGGGCCGCGACAGGCGGTGCTCGCCGTCAGGCACCTCGATCATTTTCGCCCAGCCGCCCTTAAGCAAGCCCATGAGCGCGCGCGCGTGCGCGACCGGCACCGCTGCATCGAGTGCACCCTGCACGATGACGACGGGGCGCCCCGGATCGAAGGGCTTGCCCGCCAACAGGTGGTTGCGCCCTTCCTCGATCAGCGCCCGCGTAATCGCGTAGGGCTCGCCATACTCCGACGGCTGTTGATAGACGCCTGTCTGCAGGAGCTCGCGGCGCGTGCTTTCCGAAAATTCTTTCCACATCAATTCCTCGGTCATGTCCCAGGCCGGCGCGATCAGCACGAGCGCGGCGATGCGCGCCGCCTCGGCGGGCGCCGCAGCGATCAGCCGGCGCAGCAGAAGCAGCGCGATGTGGCCGCCCATGCTGGAGCCGACGACGATCTGACGCCCCTTGGTGACGCGACGAAACACCGCCTCGGTTTCGCCGAGCCAAGCCCCGATGGTGCCGTCCTCGAAGCGTCCGCTGGAGCGCCCGTGGCCCGAGTAGTCGAATCGCGTGCAGCCAAGGCCATTGGCGCGGGCAAATGCGGCGAGTTCGCTCGCCTTGGTGCTCGCCATGTCCGACTTGTAGCCCGCCTGCCAAAAGAGACTGACGCGAGATGGCGCGGCCGGGGGTTCGGCCAGATAGGCGATGCGCCGCGCCTCAGCACAACCATCGGCTGTCACCTCGAGGAATTGCGGTTCGCTGTCGCTCACTCTAAACAACCCCTTCGCCCGCCGGAGGAAGCCACGTGGCCGAAAAGCGCCCGACCATACTGCAGATCATCCCAGAGCTCGACACCGGAGGGGCGGAATTCTCCACCATCGAAATTGCCGACGCGATTATGCGCGCCGGAGGCCGCGCCATCGTGCTGAGCGAAGGCGGTCGCCTTGTCCAGCGCCTGCGCGATACGGGCGCGGAGCTGCAGTTCTTTCCCGCCGCGGCCAAGATCCCGTTCCGCCTGTTGTGGAACGCAAAGCGCATTGCCAACGTCGTTCGCCGCGATCACGTCGATCTTATTCACGCGCGCAGCCGGGCGCCCGCCTGGAGCGCGTTCCTCGCCGCGCGGCGAACGGGCGTGCCGTTCGTGACGACCTACCACGGCGCCTATGCGGAACGCACCGCGCTCAAACGGCTCTATAACAGCGTCATGGCGCGCGGCGACGCGGTGATCGCCAACTCGCTCTACACCGCGGACCTGATCCGCATGCGCTACGGCACCCCGCTGGCGCGTCTCCACGTGATCTACCGCGGCGTCGACCCGCGCCAATTCGATCCGGCCCAGATCGCGCCCGAGCGCATCGCTGCCCTGCGCGCGCACTGGCAGATCGGCGATAAGGATCGCGTGGTGCTGCAGGCGGCCCGCCTCACCTCCTGGAAGGGGCAAACCGTGCTGATTGAGGCCGCGCGGGTCTTGAAGGAGCAGGGCCGTCTCGACGACGCCGTCTTTATCCTCGCCGGCCCCGCGCAGGGCCGCCGCGCTTACAGGTCGGCCCTGATCCAGGCGGTTCGCGCCGCCGGGCTCGAGGAGCGCTTTCGCTTGGTCGGCGACGTCAACGACATGGCGGCCGCCTTCCTGACCGCGCATGTCGCCGTCGTCGCCTCGACCGAGCCGGAAGCCTTCGGCCGCGCCGCCACCGAGGCGCAGGCGATGGGAACGCCGGTGATCGCCACCGACATCGGCGCGCCGCCCGAGACGGTGTTGAGCCCCCCGCGCGTCGGCGAGGGCGCGGCCACGGGCTGGCTGATACCGCCGTCCGACCCCGCCCGGCTCGCCGACGCCATCGCGGCAGCCCTGGCGCTGGCGCCTGAGGAGCGGGCGCGCATGGGCGCGCGCGCGCGCACCCACGTCCTCGGCGCCTTCTCCCAGGACGCAATGAAGCAGCAGACGCTCAAGGTCTACGACGCCCTGCTCGGCACCCACCTTGCCGCGACCCGGCGTGCGCACGCCGAGCCTGCCTCGCGCTGAATGCAAGCCTAGACGCGGCCGCCGTTCTTGCCATTGCGGCGGCGCGCTTTGGCGCCATTGCCGCGGCCTTCCGCGATGGCTTTTTCGACCACGGCTTGTGCGTAGCCCGGCAGCGCGAACGCCGCGTTGTGGACGGCCGGGGTCCAGTAGCGGGTTTCGATGCCGCGCTTTCCTTGGCGCTTGGCGAGCTTCTTCTCGCCGATGTCCAGATGATCGTCCTCATCGCTCGCCCAGTTGAGGGCGAAGGGGCCGCCGAAGTAGCAAGGCTGGGTGCACAGATATGGCGCAACGAACTCAAACAGCGAGGCGAAGGCGCGCGTGGTCTGCCGCAAGTGGTCGGGAAACAAAAACGGCAAGCCGTTTTGGGTGACGAGGATGCCCCCGTCCTTGAGCGCGCGCTTGCAGTCGGCGAAGAACTCCTTGCTGTGAAGGACGGCGGAAGGACCGATCGGCTCGGATGAGTCGACGATGATGGCGTCGAAGCGCTCGTCGGTCTCAGCCACGAACTTGCGCCCGTCGGCGATGACGACGATCGTGCGCGCATTATCGAACGTGGCGCCGGGGACCTCTGGATAGTATTTGAGCGCGGTATCGATCACCGTGCGGTCGATCTCGCACAGCATCGCCTTCTCGATGGTGGGGTGCTTCAGGACCTCGCGCAGGACCCCGCCGTCGCCGCCGCCCACGACGAGCACGCGCGTCGGGCTGTCGAGCACCATCAGCGGCACGTGCGCCATCATCTCGTGATAGATGAACTCATCGAGCGTGGTGAGCTGGCACACGCCGTCGAGCATCAGAACCGTGCCCCACGTCGCATTCTTGAAGATGACGAGGTGCTGGTGCTCGGTCTTCACCTCGTGCAGGACCTCGTCCGCCTCCAGGCGCACGCGCCAATGCGGGTGAAACGTCTCCTCAACCCAGCGGCTCATGATCCTCCTCCGGCGCAAGCTCGCCCGGCCGCCGCAAAGAATGCAAGCGGCGGCAGACGCGGGCATATCACGCCCGATCATGATTTCCAGGGTTTATTGGCCGCCGGCGCCGAGGGAAGCGGTTGCGCGCAAGTGCGACAGCACGGCCGCTGTCGGCCAGCAGTCGATCTTCAAGCGGTTCTTTTTCTGGTAGGTGCCGACTTGGCGGCGCGTGTTGGAGCCGATCTTGCCGTCGATCTTCTCCAACCCGTAGCCGAGCTCGATCAGGCGCTTCTGGATCTCTTTGACTTGGGCGGTGCGCGGCTGGGCGATGGTGGCCGACGGCGTATAGAAATCACCGCCTCCGGCGATGCGGTCGGCGAGATTGCCCACAAACAGCGCGTAGAGATCGGAGGTGTTGTAGCGGCGGATCACCTGAAAGTTCTCCGTCGCCAGAAAGGCCGGGCCGTAGGCCCCGGACGGCATCATCAGATAGGCCTCGTTTGCCAGCTCCTCGGCGCCGAAGCGCTTGGGCCCCGCCCGCTCGAAGCCCAAGTTCACCCATTTGCCGATGGTGCGGGCGCCGGGCGGGCCTTCCAGCGAGCAATCGCCGTGCTCGGGCACGCGAACCTCATATCCCCAGCGCAGGTCCCGCACCCAGCCCTTGTTGGCGAGCTGGCGCGCGGCGGAGGCGAGCGCATCGGGGACCGAATCGAACAGGTCGACCTTGCCGTCGCCGTCGCCGTCGTCGGCGTGCTGATAATATTCCGACGGCAAGAACTGGGTGAGCCCGATGGCGCCGGCCCACGAGGAGCGCATCTTCTTACGCGGGATGCCGTCCTGAAGCATCTTCAAGGCATAAAGCAGCTCGGCGCGGAACTTCTCCTTGCGCCGCCCGACGTAGGCCTGGGTCGCCAGCGCGCGGATCGCGTCGTGGCCCGAGGTGTGACTGCCGTAGGCCGTCTCGCGGCCCCAGATGGCAACGACGATGTTGCGGTCCACACCCGTCATGCTCTCGATGCGGTCGAGGGAGTGCTCGTATTTTTTCCTGAACTTGCGTCCCTGGACACCAAGCTGGCGCAGATATTTCGGGTTGAGGTAGTCCATGGCCGAGCTGGTGAACTCGGACTGGCCGGCGCTGTCGTCGCGCTTGCGGCCCGGAATGATCAGGTCGGGCAGCTTGTAGTCGGGCTTCAGGCCGTGGAATGCTTTGTCGAACGTTGCGCGCGACACGCCGAGCGCCTGCGCCTCGGGCCACAGGCTTGCGAGCCAGGTACCGAACGCGTCAGCCCCGGATGCGGGGCTCATGAGAGCGACCATGATGGCGGCGGCGGGGCCGGCAATGCCCGCACAGATCCTCAAGGCCCCGCTTTTTCCCTTCCGCGCGAAAATCAATGCGCCTCTCCCTCGCGTCGCGTCGAACCAACGCCCCTTCCTCAATTCTCAACCGGGCGATTTTGCGGCTTAACGCTTAGCTCGCGTGCTTATAACGCTCAAGATGCGCTTCCCAGGCCAGCGCCTGCCCCACGATCGTGTCGAGGTTTTCGTAGGCGGGGCGCCAGCCGAGCCGCACGCGGATCTTGTCGGAAGCGGCGACGATTGCCGCGGGATCGCCGGGCCGGCGCGGCCCCAGGCGCACCTCGAAATCGGCGCCCGAGGCCCGCTTTACCGCGTCGATCACCTGCCGCACCGAATAGCCTTTAGAATATCCGCAGTTGAAAATATCCGACTCTCCCCCCTCGCGCAGCTGCCGCAACGCCGCCATGTGCGCGCGCACCAAGTCGGTGACCTGAATGTAATCGCGCAGGCAGGTGCCGTCGGGCGTCGGATAGTCGGTGCCGAACACCTCCATGAAGGGGCGTTTGCCCAGCGCGGTCTCGCACGCGACCTTGATCAGGTGGGTCGCGTTGGGCGTCGACTGGCCCGAGCGCCCCTTGGGGTCGGCGCCCGCCACGTTGAAGTAGCGCAGGGCGATATAGCGGAAGTCGTGGGCGCGCGCGGTGTCGCCCAGCATAATCTCGGTCATCATCTTCGATGAACCGTAGGGCGACATGGGCTTCAACTCGGCATCCTCGCGTACGGGATTGTCCTTGGGCATGCCGTAAACGGCGGCGGTCGAGGAGAAGATGAAGTGCTTGATCCCCATCTCGACCGCGACCTCCATCAGGGCGCGCGACTTGACGGTATTGTTGTGGTAGTAGCCGAGCGGATCGGCGACCGATTCCGGCACCACGATCGATCCGGCGAAATGGATGATGGCATCGATGCCGTGCTTGCGCACGATCGAGCGGACAAGCTCCTGATCTCCGCCATCGCCGACGACCAGGGTTGCGTTCTCCGGCACGGCCCAGCGGAAACCCGTCGAGAGATTGTCGAGGACGATGACGCTCTCCCCCGAATCGAGAAGCTCGAGCGCCATATGGCTGCCGATGTATCCGGCTCCGCCGGTGACGAGTACAGTCATCCTTCGTTCGCCTTCCCGATCACGGCTCAGTGGCCCCAGCTACCCTAGCACTGCAACGCTTAACCATGGAGCCAATCAGGTGGCGTTTGCACCGCTCGCTATTCGAAGGCCCATTCCTCGCGAGCCCATCACTCGAGAGCAGCCATCCAAGATTCACACCAGAATTGCGTCTTAACGCCCCGCTAACCACGAAGTTCAAGCGCAATGAACAACGCCGTCTAAACTTGGAGCCGATCATGCCCTCTGCCTCGAAGCGCATCCGCAAGGCGGTGTTCCCCGTCGCCGGCCTGGGAACGCGCTTCCTGCCTGCAACCAAGGCGATGCCCAAAGAAATGCTGACCGTAGTGGACCGGCCGGCGATTCAGCACGTGGTCGACGAGGCGCGTGCGGCCGGAATCGAGCATTTCGTATTCGTCACCGGGCGCAACAAAGGACTTATCGAGGATCATTTCGACACGCAGCCGGAACTCGAGCAGGTGCTCGCCGAACGCGGCAAGACCCAAGAGCTCGAAGAGCTCGCGCGCGAGCTGCCGGCGGCGGGGGCCACGAGCTTCACCCGTCAGCAGATGCCCTTAGGTCTCGGCCATGCCGTGTGGTGCGCGCGCGAGATCGTCGGCGAGGAGCCCTTCGCCCTGCTGCTCCCCGACATGCTGCATCACGGGACCACCCCGTGCCTTGCGGAGATGATCGAGGCCTATGAGGCACACGGCGGCAACCACATCGCCGTGGCGCCCGTGCCGGAGGACCAGACCCACCTCTACGGCATCGTCGCCGTCAAGGATCAGAAGGCCAAGGTCTCGCCCATCACCGGCATGGTCGAGAAGCCGAAGCCCGGAACCGCCCCGTCCAATCTCTGCATCACCGGCCGCTACATCCTGCAGCCCGAGATTTTTGACCTGATCGCGCGCCAGAAGCGGGGCGCGGGCGGGGAAATTCAGCTCACCGACGCCATGATGGCCATGCAAAAGAGCGGGCGCCCCTACTATGCCGTGCGCTTCGACGGTACGGTCTACGACTGCGGCACCAAGAGCGGCTTTCTGCTGGCCAACGTCGCCTATGCGCTCGAGCGCGAGGATCTGGGGCCGGCGCTGAAGGCCGAGCTCAAGAAGCTCCGCTGACGGCAAGCCGGCTACTTGCGCAGGCGCACGCCGAGCTGCACCTCCTCGGCCGTCCAGTTGCCGTTGAAGCTTGTCGTGTCGAAGGCCGTGTGCTCGTAGCGGCCGAAGAGAACGACGTAGCGGTTGAAGGTATATTCGAGCCCCGTCGCGGCCGTGAACTGGTTCTCCAGCAGCTCGGCGCCCACGAAGTTTCTGGTGAAGTAGCCGACGCCGGCGGTGCCGAGCAGGCGCGGGGAGAAGCTGTGGCTGAGCACGGCCCCATAGGTGCGCTCCATGACGCCGCCGGAGCCCACCGTCGTCGTCTCGGCGACCTCCGAGACGGCGGTCATGAGCAGCGTCGTCAGGGGCGTGATACGCCAGGAGAGATTGGCATCGATGAGAAGCCCGTCGATGAACTGCAGTTGGGGGCTGTCGGGCGTCTGACGCCCATAGCCGAGGCTTACCTCGCCGCGCAGGAACTCGCCCGTCTTGCCGAAGGACACGCCGACGCGGTAGCGCTCGCCCGTCGATGTGCGATTGATGCCGTCGGTGAACGCGGCGATGGAATAGTCGCGCTGGTTGACGGCGACGTCGCCGAACAGGAAGAGCGTGGGCTTGAACTCCCACTTGGGCCGTATGGCCTCCTCATAGAGCGTGTAGTCGCGATCGACGTTGCTCTGGACAATGTTCTCGAAGACGGCGTTGCCGTAGCGCGTGTCGATCACGGCGCCGCGCAGCTGCACGGTGAGACGGTTGAAGCGGTGATTGAACGCAGCGCGCCCGCGGTTGACGACGATGTCGGGGCGCGAGCCGGCGGAGCTGGCGTTGATCGCCGAGCGGCTCTCCTGCGCCTCCTCGTGCGCGATCAGCCCCTGCAGGTTCGTGCGGCGCGTGACGTCGAGGCGTCCGAGCCCCTCGACGAGATAGGCGCGGTCGTCCTCGGAAGGGTACCTGTCGTGAAAGCTCAAGTCGCCGCTGGCGCGCACCTCGAGCGCGTGCGTGCTCCAATTGGAGGCGAGGCGCGCTGCAGGTCTCACCTCCAGCGCGTAATCGCCTAAGGCCTCGGGAGAGGCGAAGAGGTTGCTGTTGTAGTCGCCGTCCGCCTCGACCGTGGAGAAGAGGGTGAAGCTGCCGATCCTGGTTCCGAGCGGAGCAAACGGATCCGTCCCGAAGGGAGGCCCCGCGCGATCTTGAAACACCGGGTTGGTTTCCACGGCCTGCAGCAACAGGGGATCGTAGCCGGCATCGGCGCCGGAGAACGCGACGATGTCGGCCGGCGTGCGCAGGTCGGCGAGCGTGCCGCCTTCCCCGCTCACCTCAGCATAGGGCTCGTTCAGATCGATGGCGCCGTCCGAGACGGTAATCGGCTCGCTGACGGGCACGGCGTCCCCGTCCTGCGGCGGCGGCGTGCGCTTCCGGCGCGCCTGCTCCGCGCCGAGCACATCGGCCGGCCCGACCTCCTCCTCGGTGGAAGTGTCCCACGTTCCGAGCCCCTCCCTGCCGGCGACGAATGGGGTCGTGGGAGCAGAGGTTGTGTCGGGGGCAACGGCGAAGGGCGCGGCGGGGCGAACATCGGCCCCCCAGCGACCATCGGAGAAGGCGTTCTGTTGCTCCTGCTGCAACGTTGTCTCAAGGTCCGTGGGCTGAGGCTGCGCCTTCTGCGTGCGGACCGGTCGCTGCGGGGTGCGGTCTTCCGGATCGAGAATCTGGGCGGCCGCAGGCAGCGGCGCCAGCGTCAGCAGGACCCCTGTCGCGGCGGCAAAACCCACCAGAAACCTGACGATTCGCCTCTCGCTCGCCACCAAGCGCTCCCATGAAGATCACTCAACACGCGAACGCCGCAACGTGCGGGCAAAACTCTAAGGAACGACAGTTAACGGTCTGTTTAGGATAGGGGTGGGGGAGGCCGCGGGGCCCAGCTGGACAGGGCCGGGTAATTGTAAGAAACTCTTAGCCTTACGCGTCGCTGGAGGCATCCGGGGGAAACGAGCCATGACGGCGGCCGGCGGGCCTTTGCCAAAACTCAAAAGCATCGAAGGCGGTAAGCGCTTGAGCCGTTTGCCGGTTGCATCGGCGCTACGCACGCTGGAACTGGAGTGTGACGGCATCGCGCAGCTGCGCGAAGCGCTGGCAGGTCCCATGGCGCGCCCGTTCGGGGCGGCGCTGCGGCTTTTGCGTGCCGCCCGCGGCCGCGTCATCGTCACAGGCATCGGCAAGAGCGGCCACATCGGCCAGAAGATCGCGGCGACGTTTGCTTCGACGGGCAGGCCCGCCTTTTTCGTCCATCCCACGGAGGCCTCGCACGGGGACCTGGGGATGATCACGCCCGACGACGTGCTGCTGGCGCTGTCCTGGTCGGGCGAGACCGTCGAGCTGAAACCCCTCATCACCTATTCGCGGCGCTACTCGGTGCCGATCATCGCCATCACCTCGCGCGCCCAATCCGCGCTCGGCCAGCAGTCGGACGTCGTGCTGGAGCTGCCGCGCATCAAGGAGGCGTGCCCGCACGGCCTTGCCCCTACCACCTCCACGACCATGCAGCTGGTGTTCGGCGACTGCCTCGCCATCGCGCTGCTGGAAGCAAAGGGGTTCACGGCGCACGAGTTCAAGGCGTTTCACCCGGGCGGCTCGCTGGGTGCCAGCCTCAAGTACGTCGCCGACGTCATGCACAAGGGCGACCGGCTGCCGCTGGCGCGCGATAGCGAGCCGATGAGCGCCGCGCTCGTGACCATGACGCAGAAGAGCTTCGGCTGCCTGGGGATTATCGACGGCAAGGGCAAGCTTATCGGGATGGTGACGGATGGCGACCTGCGCCGTCACATGGGCGAAGATCTCGTTCGCGCCCGCGCCGCCGACATCATGACGCGGCGGCCGAAGACCGCCACGCCGAGGATGCTGGCCTCGGCGGCGCTGGAGATGATCAACGCCGCGCGCATCACGGCGCTATTCGTCGTGGAGAAGGGAAAGCCCATCGGCATCGTGCACGTGCACGACCTGTTGCGCGCCGGCGTGGCCTAACTCCGCGCCACGAGGAGCACGGTTCCCTTGACGCCGATGATCTTGACCCGCGCGCCGGCCGCGGCTTCGGCCCCTTCTGCCGCCCACACCGTATCGCCGGCCTGCACGGCCCCGCGGCCGCCACGTTCGATTGGCGCGGTCACGGTGGCGAACTGACCGACGAGCTCTGCGCCGCGCCGGTTCAAGTCCGGCTCGTCGCTTTTCGATACGCTCGGGCGCGCCCACAGCCAGTCGACCACCATATCGGCCAGGATGAGGGCGATGCCTGCCCCGATCCAATACCAGCCGTCCGTATGACCGCGGCCGACCTCGAGCACGCCGATCAGGGCGGTCGCCACGCCGATCACGGGCAACAGCAGGCTCGCCGCGGCGGTGAGCCACTGAAAGGCGCTTGGCTGGTTATCTCCTTTAGGCAACCGCATGTTCCACCACCAGCACGGTCCCGTGCGTACCCGTTATCTTGACGCGGGCACCCTTGGGGGCGTCGCTGCCCTGGGCCGCCCAGATGGTATCACCGACGCGGACCTTTCCGCGTCCGCCGGCGATGGCTTCCTCGACTGTCACGACGCGCCCGACGTATTGCGCCGCGCGCACGTTGAGATCGGGCTCGTCGCTTCCGCTCATGTCCGGCTCAGCGTAGCGGCGGACAAAGAACACGGTGATGCAGGAAAGAACGGCGAAGGCGATCAACTGCCACTCCCACGACAGGTCAACGACAACGCTCAACAAGCCGACGACCACAGCGGCAAGGCCGAACCAGATGAAGTGCACGCCCGGGACGACCGTCTCGAGGACGAACAGTGCGACCGCGACGATGAACCAGTTCCAAGGACCGAGACTCCCGAAGAAATCGATCAACTGCATGGCTCAGAGCTCCCATCCGGGCGCGCAGCATAGCAAAGGGTCGCCTCCCAATCCTAAACGCTTACGCTGTAGGCACGCTGCCGCGCGGATCGCGCCGCGACGACGACGCCTGCCCGCCAAACGCTTCCGACGTGATCTGCGCCAGCCCCGCCACCGAGCCGATCACCGAAGCGGCTTCGAGCGGCATCATGATCACCTTCTGATTGGGCGCCTTAGCGAGCGCTTCCAGCGCCTTGATGTAGTTGTTGGCGACGAAATAGTTGATCGCCTGCACGTTGCCGGCCGCAATGGCGTCAGAGACAAGCTGCGTCGCCTTGGCCTCGGCGGCGGCGGCGCGCTCGCGCGCCTCCGCGTCCTTGAAGGCCGCCTCGCGCCGGCCCTCGGCCTCGAGCACGACCGCCTGTTTCTCGCCCTCTGCGCGCAGGATCGCGGCCTGGCGCAACCCCTCAGATTCGAGGATCTGGGCGCGCTTCTCGCGCTCGGCCTTCATCTGCCGGGCCATGCTGTCGACGAGATCGCGCGGCGGATCGATGTCCTTGATCTCGATGCGGGTAACCTTGATGCCCCAGGCCTCCGTCGCCTGGTCGACGACGTGCAGAAGCTGGGCGTTGATCTGGTCGCGGTTGGACAGAAGCTCGTCGAGGTCCATCGAGCCCATGACCGTGCGCACATTGGTCATGGTCAGGTTGATAATTGAGGGCTCGAGCTGATCGACCTCATAAGCGGCGCGGGCGGCATTCAGCACTTGAAAGAAGGTCACGCCGTTGACGCGCACCATGGCGTTGTCGCGGGTGATGACGTCCTGGCTCGGGATGTCGAGCACCTGCTCCTTCATATTCATGCGGTCGCCGACGCGCTCCATCACCGGGATGAGGATGTGAAGCCCCGGCTGCAGCGTGCGCGTATAGCGGCCGAAATTCTCGACCGTGTAGTTCTTGCCCTGCGGCACCACCTTGACCGTCGACCACAGCGCCGCGATGGCGAGCAGGATGAGCAGGATGCCGAAAATTTCAAAGCCGCCCGAAAACGCATCCGTTCCCATGGGGAAACCTTTGCAGACAGAGGAAAACCACGCCGAGGGTAGCCCGCGGAACACAAACATATGGTAAAAAAATTCTTTAAGAGCAGTTACTTATGGAGCAGCGTGGGCAGCAGTTCTGTTGCTGGCCCAAATCACAGCCAGCCCTCCAGCTCGCGGCGCACGATCGCCTCGATGACGCGCAGGCCCTCCGCACTGTCATTGAGCGCCGGCAGGTAGGCGAATTTCTCACCACCCTTCTCCTCGAAATAGTGCCGGTTCTCCTTGTCGAGCTCCTCAAGCGTCTCCAGGCAGTCGGCCGAGAAGCCAGGAGCGACCAGCGCGAGCCGCTTGACGCCCTCCGCCGCCAGACGCTTGACGGTCTCATCGGTGTAGGGCTGCAGCCACGGATCGTTGCCGAAGCGCGACTGGAAGGTCGTCAGCCACTTGGCTTGCGGCCAATGAAGCGCCGTGCGCAACAGGCGCGAGGTCTTCTGGCACTGGCAATGATACGGATCGCCCGCCTCCAGATAGGCCTGCGGCATGCCATGGAAGGTCGCGATGACCACCTCGGGCTTGAAATCGAGCGCGCTCAAGTGGCGGCGCATGGCGACTGCCAGCGCGTCGATGTAGACGGGATCGTCGTGGTAGCTCGGCACGACGCGCACCGCCGGCTGCCAGCGCATCCTCATCAGCGTGCGGAAGACCTGATCGCACGCCGTCGCCGTCGTCGCCGCCGCGTACTGGGGATAGAGCGGAACCAAAAGGATGCGGTCGCAGCCGCGATCCTTCAACGCGCGGATGCGGCTGTCGGTCGACGGATTGGCGTAGCGCATGGCCCAGTCGACGGCGATGCGATCATCCATCCCCAACGCCTGCTGCAGCTTCTCGGCCTGCGCCCGCGTGATTGTCTTCAAGGGCCCTTCGTTGCGCTCATCGTTCCAGATGGTGGCGTAGTCCTTGCCTTTGCGCCCCGGCCGCGTGGTGAGGATGATGAGGTTGAGGATCGGCCACCACTTCCAGCGCGGCACCTCGATCACGCGCTTATCGGACAGGAATTCCTTGAGATAGCGGCGCATCGACCAATAGTCGGTTGCATCGGGCGTCCCGAGGTTCAACAACAGCACGCCGATGCGCCCGTGTGGCACGTGCGGGTGCCCGCTCGGCCATGCGGTGCGATCGGGCTCGAGGCGAGCGCTCGTCTTGATCTCGTTCACGGTCTTTCTCGGAGTGGCCAACGAAAGCGCACCTTAGCGGATATGGGCCGACCCGGCGACGCTGCAATCCTCAAGCGCGGGCGGCGGTGGCGCGCCGGCGCTTTGCGGGCCGGTGCGCCGTCGTCTTCTTCGGCGCCGGCGTCTCGGGCTCGCCGGCCCCTTGCTCTTTGAGGGCGACGGCGGCCTCCCAGTAGGCCGCCATGCGATGGTGCAGATTTCTGGCGCTCTCCGTGAACAGGCGCAGGCCGATCGGCTGGGCGACGGCGCGCAGTTCCTTTTGGCGCTGGCGGGCCAGCTTCTCGATGACCGCCGCGCGCTCAGCTCCGATCCCTGAGGCCCGCTCCGAGTGGAGGAAGGCGATGAGCAGCACAAGATCGTGATCGTCGCCGAGGATCTGCGACAGCCGGCGTGCCTCGCTGACGCGCGCGCTGAGACCGGCGGGCCAGGCGCGCGTGAGCAGTACCATCTGCCGCCAGTGTTGTTGTGCGCCCTTGCGCCACTCGTGAAAGGCCTCGTCGGTGAGCTCGTCATAGGCGGCGCGGTAGGTGCGGCGCGCCTTGCGGTAGCTCGCCTCCAGGCCCGGACCGATGATCTCGAATCCCTTTCCCGCAAGGCGCATGCGCTCAAAGCGCTTTTCGGCCGAGGCGAGACGGTTTTGCGCCTGCTTCATTGCGGCGGCGTCCACCATGGGGCTTTCCCCGCCGTTGGCACCGTTGAGAGCGTTGCGCACCGCTTGCCCGAGGCCTTTGCGCACAGGCCCGGTGGCAGCTTCCAGCTTGGCTATCGTCTCGAGCAGGACATGGCGGTCGCGCGTGCTCGACAGCAGCCCGGCAATCTCGCGCAATTGCCCGTTTTCCGCGTGATAAGCGTCCTCTCCCAGTGCCGGGCGGATGAGACGCAAAAGCGCGCGCAGGCGCTTCAAGGATTTGCGCGTCTCGTGCACCGCGATCACCGGGTCGCCAGAGCCTTTGAGCTGCGACTGCGCGCGTTCGATTTGTTCGCGGGCGACCCGTCTGCACCCTTCCTCAAAAGGCTCCGCAAGCTTGAAACGGAAGGGCATGCGCGCGCTCGTTTGCGGCCCGGGGAGATCCGAGATGGTCTCAGGCAACAATGGAGCGC
>Ga0315553_10000292_pt1 | contig 46409 bp, 37 predicted proteins | sample SalMarSW160140MG_FD_203099 | JGI IMG/M metagenome (GOLD analysis project Ga0315553, IMG submission 203099) | Salt marsh sediment microbial communities from the Plum Island Ecosystem LTER, Massachusetts, United States - Salt Marsh Sediment SW1601-40 ...
AAAGCCAGCGCTGAAGTGTGAGGCCAGCATTCCAGGCATCAAGGTTCAGGGAGTATCCACGTCGTGGCGTAGGGCATCGGAACCTGGAGGCATATTAGATTATCGGATTTCCTTTCTTGCCGGTTTCGAAAGAGGGAATACGCCGAAGTTTTTCGATATCATGAAGCAAAGAGTCGGAAAATCACGGCGCTCAATGGAGCGAGACCCAGGTTTACCTCCTTCGCATAGCCACATAATTCCCTGGGTTTGATACGTCCAAGAGGGAGGTTTTGACTTCGAACCTTTATTTGTGTGCCCCCAGGAGCCCTTCCAGAGCGCTCAGGGCGCTTGCTAACACGCTTCCAGGGCTTTCATCGTCTGTCATGAGATAGATATCGCAGTGCTCCCTGGCATGCTTAAGCCGGCGTTCCTGTTCATGGAATTCACTGGGCAACCAATCGAGGTGCTTGCGCAAAGTACAGGTCTCGTAACTCGCATCAACATAGATCAAGATGTCTGGCTTGGTGAGAATCTGCCACATCTCCTGGACATAGGAGTGTTCCTGGGCGATCTGGTGGGCGTGATAGCCTTGTGCTTGAAGGGCTGTTGCCAGCGTTGATTTGCCCGATGCACAGGGTCCAACGATCGCGATTTCGGGATGATTTCGATGAGGGTTAAGCGGATCTTTGTTAGATAATTTCAAAGCGGCATACGGGTCCACAGGCGGCGAATATCGTCTTGGGAATTGGGCAATGTCGCTGCTACTAGGACGCTAATGTCATCGCCGGGTCGGTTTTCGTCCAACTGCAGCGCTCGATTAAGCAGGTAATCAGCCCAATCACTTGGGTTGCGGTTTTCCCCACGGGCAAGCAGCTCTATTTCATGGAATACATCCATCCGTTGGCCGCAACGATCCCCGGCATGGATGAGGCCATCCGTATATACTATGACCATCAGACCTGGCTCAAGCGGGATTTCGTGAATGGAGGGGCGTATCGAACGCCGGACACCGACCGCTTCGACCGGTTCATCGAGGACTTCGACCTTATCACCCCTGACCAGGACTACGGGCGCGGGGTTGTTGCGTGTGATGACGCAGGTTAACGTGCTGAGGTCAATTGAGAGGATATTGAGGGTGGCCATTACCTTCCCGCCACGATACGTGAAAAGGTAGTCAGATGCCGCTCGAGCGGCTGCTCCATCGCGAACACCCTCCGCCAATAGGCTGATAGCTTTACGAGCAACAACGTTCGAGACGAGCTTTGCAGGTTTTCCTGAGCGCTGACCGTCGACGAGCACAAAGGATAAACCACCTCCCGGCCGCTCGATCATCTCGAGCGTGTCACCACTTTCAGAAGTAGCATACTTGCCTGTCTTTGCTGCTGCGATTTGAGCTTCCATGCCGGCGATTCTACAATGCCGGGCAGCCGCTGTCCAACTGAAAACTCAGTGCAAGGTGAGATGGTTTGAAAATAGAGTAAAGTAGGAAGGCTGGTAGTCGAATATTTAGCTGTGGAGGATTTGTTGAGCGAAGCAGGCGAAGCCGGATTCAGGCTTCAGGGTGCAATCGAACAAGCAGTCGCTGCAATATCTGAGGCAAAGCTTGATAAGGCAGTTGGCATCGTAGCCGAGTATCCGGCGCATCTGCCCCCGGTAGATGGCGATGAGCACGATATCGCCCAGGTACTTGCCCAGATTATCCAGGTCGTGATGCTAAACACAACCCAGACTGAGGTCTGCATCCGGGTTCAGATCCGACCACCCTCTGGCGAACTGCCCGTTGAGCTTCAGACTACCGGGCAAAATGCACTGGCTCCGCAGGCACTAATTTCGGTATCTGACATGGATCCGCTCCCCTTTGCGAGCGAATTAGCTACCTCGGGTGATCAAACCCTAAGGTCCGACCAGGTGAAGATTGAGGAAGCACTGGATCACATCCGAATCGAGCTCGCTTCTCATCAAGGGCGAATCTGGCTCGAACCGGGAACCATGTCCGGTATCCGTGTATGGTATGCCATCCCGCTAAGCGTTGCGGAAAGCACTCCGCAGGAATTGGAGCGGATGAAGAAGATCATTCAGACCCGGATCCCGAACGCGAGCGAGCCTGGTCAGCTTCTTTTGATCCACGTCGAAGATCAGGCCTTGAGAAATCTACTTGTAGGAGAATTGACGGAACAGGGGTATCGAGTCCTGGCCTCGACACAGCCGGGCGAGATCCTGTCACTGGCACGGGCGAATGAACCCGACCTCATCATCCTGGATCTTCAGGCTCGAACCCCGACTGCATTTGATGTTGCCATGCTCTTGAAGCAGGACCGGCGAACACAGCTTACCCCGATCCTCTTTCTAACCACGATACAGGACCAGGGCGGATCAGTACGCATGGAGATGGCAAACTTCCTTATCAGGCCCGAGGGTACAGGTGCAATTCTGGCGACGGTAGAGGCCGTGCTCAGTTCAGGGTTGCATCCCACGGCAAGGGTTCTGGTTGTAGAGCCCGACAAGGTGCTGCGGGAGAACATCATCCTCCACATCCAGGCGCGCGGCTTCCCAGTGCTCGAGGCAAGTTCTCCCGAGGAATCGGTAGCACTCGCCGAGCGAGTACAGGTGGGAGTAGCGCTTGTGAACGCCAACCTGGCGCAGGAGCGTGATTACTGGCTACTGCGCCAGCTGCGGGTCGCATCCGAGGAACTTGAGATTTATGTCATCGCTGAGGCGCTATCCGAGGAAGAAGGGCAGGCAGCCATGATCCGCGGGGCGTCTGGGTATGGTGAGACGCGGCAGCTCCCCGAACTGCTCGACCGTGTCGAAGGGGATAAAGAGCCGCAGTAATGCAAGCAGCGATAGACGTTTTATTCCTTAGGTTGGAAGGAAAGAACCAGGCACAAGCCTGGTTCTTGTAGGTACTCGGCCGATCCAGCGACAAGCTAGTAGATATAAACGCGTGTTCCGTAGCCCGCTTCCAGGCGGACATCAGCTTTGCTTTCGGGCATGCTCCAGCGGTAGATCCACTGTGCTTCTTCGGGACGCATGTTGATGCAGCCATGGCTCTTTGGTCTGCCATAGTCGCAATGCCAATACGTCCCATGAAAGGCAACGCCTGTGCCGGTGAAATATGACACCCAGGGGACGCCTGGCAGTTCGTAGGCGTTAAGATTGCCCGTAAGTTGGCCATTTCCCATGTGGCGAACGGGCATTTTCTTGTCGATATGGAAGTTCCCGCGCGGGGTCGCAGTAGGGATGCCAGTGGAAGTTGGCCGCCGGTTTGGCACACCGCTGGCGATGCGTGTCCGGAGGACGACCCGCTCATATTCATATGCGCGGAGTTCTTGTTCTGCCAGGGAAACTTCTATCCGCTTTTCAGCAGTGGGTACGTTAGGCGAAATTGGTGTGAGTTCAACGGGTTCGATCCGCCGGAGATGCTCCGCGCGAACGAAATAACGTACCGCTAGAAGGTCATCAAGCAGCTTGTACCAGAGCCGGCCATCATCGCCTTTAACCAGAGCCTCTACCCAGGCTGTCGCTTGGTAGTAGTGGCGGTAAAGGGGGTCCGAAGCGGGATCTGGTTTGCGGTAGGAGCGGGTGAATGGCACGGAAACCTCAAAGATCCCTCCATCTTCTGGCAAGGCGAAAAAGGGGGTCTGCGGCTCCCAACGGACAGGCTGAACAGAACCGGAGTGGACGTATCCATCGGGCACTTCATACCAGAGGGGGTTGTAATCCGGACCTCCGTCCGCAACCAGGCGTTTATACAAAGTCAGGAGCTGGTCGCGTTCCATGTATGCCAGGCGATTAGCCTGGAATGAGGGTTCGTGATACAGGCCCACCTGGCGATCGGCAATCCGGCCCAGGCCGAAGGGTTGAGTTTCGACCGCTGGCTGGGGTGGCCTCAGCAACGTCACTCCGCCGGTCAGTCCCGCGAGCTGTAGGAAATCACGCCGGGATATGGATTCATGCATGCAAGTATTGTACTCACTCGGTGGGCGGTGTTCAATAGGACTGATTTCGTTTGAATTAATCTCGTATCGAATATGAAATCCCTGATTAGCGATGATAATCGATTGTCCGAAGGTGATTCTGCAACTCAGACCGCGGAAATTCTCAGGTGGTGCGAATTCGGAAAATATGAGAAGTCAGACGGCCCGGTGGTCGAACAAGGGAACGGCCTCGCGTGGGAAAAATCCCTTCGACTTATCCGGACTTCAAACGTGCCTTCAGGAGAAGGGTGTATCTACCGTCATCAATCTCACTTCTTCGGGAGCACAAGGTATGGCTCAAGAAACCGAGGTTCTGGTTCAAGTCGGTGAATCAATAACCAGGGCAGCGTCGAGTGCCTGAAGGGGTCACGGGAATAGGAGCGATAACGGTGTCTTCGAATATTCGAAGCAGGTTGTGGGGTGGCCTACAGCGGTTTCCCCATGGCTTCCAGTAGTGGGTATCGATGATTCGTGCTTATCCTGGTTTGGTCGATCGCAGGTCGATAATCTCGATCACCACTGGGTCGAGCGCTTCACGCAATACCTCCAGATCCACCCCCGCGACTTTGATTGTGACCATGCGATTCTCACTGCTGGCACCGAGTGCCTGAACCATGGCTACAACGTTCCCCCCGAGATTGCGGATCGTTGTAGTTAGCTTGGCGAGTTCTCCCGGGACATCCGGGACGAGCACCGTTGCCCGTACACCAGCCTCGCGTGCACCGAGGAGCTCAAGGAAAATCTTGAACAGATCAGTTTCGGTGATAATGCCGATCAGTTCGTTATCCTTGAGGACGGGCAGCCCGCCGATCTTGCTATCGGCCATGATGCGGGCAGCTTCCTCAATTGGCGTGTCTCCGGTAACGCTGATGACCTCTTTCGTCATGATCTGGTCAATCGTAATCTTGCTCAGCAGGTAGTTCAGTTCCCAGACGCTCAAGGAGGTCGCGTCGGAGGGCGAGGCGTGCAGCAGATCCCGGTCTGAGACCATACCAACCAGGCGCCCCCGACTATCAACGACAGGAAGCCGGCGAATATTTTCTTGCCGCATCAAGGCCAGCGCGTCCTGGATTGGAAGATCAGGGTGGGCGGTGATGACTGGATGGGTCATTCGCTCACTCACAAACATGGCAACTCCTCCCACTATCTCTGTTCGATTTCAGCTCACCTGAATTGTACAATTTCTTTTGAACAACCGCATCAATCATACGGCAGTAACATGACCTGATAAGTATCCACACTTCCTTTTTCATGGAAGATACTACAGGAATGGGTGAACAGGATGGTATAATCTGCCGCATCATTTTCGATCCTGATCGCGAAATATTGAGGAGCCCCCGGGGTGTGATTCGAGCTTTTCTTGCGGTAAATCTTCCCCCTGACGAGCATCAAGCCGTCGTCAAGATTTCACAAGAACTTCAGCAGCTTCCTAACGTCTATCTCATCCGCTGGGTTGATCCAAGCGCGTTTCATTTAACGCTCGCCTTTCTCGGAGATATCCGGGAAGATCAACCAGCTGTGGTGAGTGCAGCTATCTCGGATATTGTTCAAGGTATAGGTCCTTATTCATGCAGCTTAACTGGGTTGATGGCTTTTCCCGGTTGGCAGCGGATGCGGGTACTTGGGATCGGCATCAGCGATCCCAAGCAGCTCCTGCATCGCCTCCAGTCGGATATCGTAAGCGCCTTGCGATCGACTGGATTTGAACTCGAGGGCCGACCCTATCAGCCTCATCTAACTCTTGGTCGTGTGAGAAAAGGGAGCCCAGCTGGCATGGTCGATCGGTTGGTTGGCGCATTTATGAACTATCGGTTCGAACTGCGAAGCAGCTGGCAGGTGGCTGAGGTTAATCTCATTCGCAGCCAACTGGGATCCGGCCCGCCTCGCTATACGACCCTTGATAGCTATCACCTTGGAACTACGACATGACAGGTTTCCGCATTCCACTGGTTGGTATTATCGGACCGGGCCGGTGTGGACCGGAGTTGGAAACCCTGGCTTACCAGGCAGGAAGGCTATTAGCTGAGCACAACCTTGGCATCGTCTGTGGTGGATTGGAAGGGGTGATGGGTGCGGCCTGCAAGGGTGCTATTGAGGCCGATGGGTGGACGGTGGGCATCTTACCTGGCAGCGATGCTGGAGACGCCAATCCTTTTGTTCGCATAGCCATTCCGACCGGGCTAGGTCAGAGCCGAAATGCGATTGTTGTGCGTGCTGCGGCAGCCGTGCTTGCGCTCGGCGGGGGATTTGGTACGCTATCCGAAATTGCGCTTGCGCTTCGATGGGGCATCCCGGTCTTCGGTGTGAAGACCTGGGTCCCAGTCGACGGTGAAGGGCAGCCAGCGCCGATCCATGAATGCAGTTCAGTCCAGGTTGCTGTGTCGGCCATTGTCGACGCACTTGTAGACCAGTCAACGCCAGGAGGTTAAAATCAAGAATTCGCTCGAAATTGCACATTCAATTGTAGATACGTTAGAGGATAAAAAAGGTGAGGATATCGTCCTCATCGACCTGACTGGTCTAGATGCCTTCACCGATTATTTTGTGATCTGCAGCGGGCCAAGTATCCGAACGCTTAAAGCATTGGGTGATGAAATCCAGAAAGTCCTGAAGCAGAAATTCGAAATACCGGCGAGAAGTGTCGAGGGTGAGCCGCAGGGTGGTTGGATCCTGCTGGATTACTCCTCTGTCGTTCTCCATCTGTTTTCCCCCGCCGTCAGAGCGTATTACCAGCTCGAGGATTTGTGGCAGGACGGCACAGTCCTGCTGCGCATTCAGTAACTCGTCGGGTAACCCAACTCCCTGATCCAGCGCCGCACCATCTGACTAGCCATATACTCCCGTGGAGCTCGTTTAAATCCCGGTTGCCGGTTTTTTCATGCAGACCATCGATATTCTGGGTGATCAGGTGAAGATCGGCCTTGGTTTCGAGGTGGGTGAGCGCTATGTGCGCCGGGTTCGGTTTGCAAGCGGCCAGATGTTCACGGCGCCATGCATAGAAATCCCGCACATGCTCGGGATCGTTCTCAAAGGCTTTCGGGGTGGCGAGATCCTGCGCCCGATGCCTTCCCTATATACCGTTCGTTCCACGGAAGGTGGGTACGCCGCTCTCTGCCGAGATGAGAGCACCAGTCGAAACAGCGATGGAAGTGCTCATAGAACCCTGGCCAGGTTGAGTGGTTAGGGTTCAAAGATCCAGCGGTCAGTGTCGCGTGACCAGGCGACCAACTCTTCAGGTTTAAACCAGAGAGATATCTCGGACGCCGCGTTCTCAGGCGAGTCTGAAGCATGGGTAAGGTTGCGTCCTACCATCAGGCCGAAATCGTGACGCACTGATCCGGGAGCTGCCTCTGTTGGCCTGGTAGCCCCCATGGTCTGCCTGACGGCCAGGATCGCCTGCGGTCCCTCCCAGACCATGGCCATTACGGGTGAGGAAGTTATGTACTCGATCAAGCCAGCGTAGAAGGGCTTTCCTTCATGGACTGCATAATGCTTCTCGGCCAGCTTGCGGTCAACTGCCTGAAATCTTGCAGCAACAAGCCGTAGGCCGCGCCGCTCGAGGCGCTGGATCACCTCACCGATCAGGCCGCGCTGAACACCATCAGGTTTAATAAGTACGAGTGTTTGTTCCAATTTTGCCTCCAAGCAACGGACTCGGGGAAACAACCCCGAGTCCGGTAGTGATCCGTGTGTCGGGGTTGGTATTTCAGGCGACCTCCATCCCGCGCTGGTAGGCCTTAATGGCCTCATTCAATTGATCATCCTTCATGTATGCATCACCCAGTGCCTGCCAGAGTGTAGGCAGGTTGGGATAGCGGTCAAGTGCTCGCTTGAGATCATCGATCACAGTCTCAATATCTTGCTTGCGTTCGATGAGTTTTTTATAGTCCACGAGTGCTCGCCCTGCATCACCCGCTGCCAAAGCCTGTCGGGCACTTTTCAGCAGCATCTGTGCATCGGTGGGCGGCTCTTTATAAACAGGGATGGGGGGAGGAGGCGCGACTGCCTCAGGTTCGGATTTTTTCTCAGCAACCGGGGCAGGCTCTGGGCGATCGGGTGTCGCCTCCTTAGAGATTACAGGTGGAACTATGACCGGTTGCTGCTCAACCACAGGTTCGACCTTCTGCTCAGCTGCTGGGCTGGCAGCGGGAGGCTTTGCAATCTGTGGCGGTTCTTCTACGTCCACCGGGGTTTTAGCCACAGTTTCCGAGACGACAACTTTGTCGGGCATGGGTGGTGGAGGGGTTGTCTCCCGGATTACTTCCACTGGCTCAACCGCTGGTGGGGAGGGTTCGGCAGGGACATCCTGAGCCACGGCCGCCGCTTCATCAAGCCAGCCGGGTATCGTTGCTTCGGTGTCGGGTTGTCCAACCTGTGAAACCACGGTTTCATCAAGGTCCGCGCTGAATGCTGGTTGTGGGGCATCCGAGATTTCAGCTTGGGCGGCGGCCTGAGCCTCATCCGCTGCTGCCATTTCACGCAGCCATTCGGGGGACTCCTCCGGGATGATCTCGGGCTCAACCTTCTCCTCGACAGGTGCAGGTGCCTCAACAACAGGAGATTCGGTTTCGCTCAACCCGGGAGCTGGCTCCTGTGCGGGATAGGCTGGAGTGGCGGCTTCAACGTCGACATCGATCCCTCGTTGGGCGGCGAGGTCCTCAAGCCAGCGCAGGCTCTCGTCAGGCGCATCAGGGGGAGCCTGGTCGGTGTAAGGTACGCTCCCAGCCGGCTCTTGCTTGGCCTTATGAGGCTCTTCTCCAAGCTCACTCGTCGCACCCACTTGCCGCTCTGCCAGAGATTCAAGCCACTGGAACACTTCATCGTCATCCAGATCCTTACCACTGGTTGGTGGCTGAATAAGTTCACCTGGATGTTGGTCAGCATCCTGTATATCGCTGATCCCGGTTTCGCTCAGTGCATCCAATCCGACTGGAGCTTGCACCAGTCCACCCCCGGGTTCTCCCTCTTCGGAAGCAAAATCACTCAGCCAATCTGACGAAAACTCTCCAGTCCCATCGGTCTCAACGCTATCAGTGACGGGCTCCAGGGGGCCGCTTCCAGTTCCATCAGCAATCCCCATCAACCATTCAGGTACATCAGCTTGTTCTATAGGTTCTTCGGCGGGTACTTCCTCGACTCCGTCGAGCCAGTCGGGGGTTTTTGATTCAAGTTCAGCTGAAGATGGCGATCGCACGGGCTGTTCAGGTTCAGATCCAGAGAGCCAAGCTGGTGGTGGTTCGGACGGGGCAACATCCAGTGACTCATCTCCTCCGATGCTAGAAAGCCAGTCCAGGCTGCGTTCCGGTTCCGTAGCCGCGGCCGCAATCTGCTCCTGTTCGGCAAGTCTGCGGATCCACTTCTCAGTTTCCCCGCTGGTATCTGTTTCTGAATATGTCGAAGCGGATTCTTCACTGGAAGGTCCAGGTGAGAGTTTATCAGGTGGCAAATTTGCGGGCATGCTCGACGCAGCTTCTGCAACCCCCGCTAGCCAGGATGGCGGGCCTTCAATCTCCGCCTCGTCACTTCCTGTCTCCTCAGCTGCAGGGGTTTCGCTCGTTTCCTGGAGCCATGAGGGAAAATCATCTAGATCTGTCCGATCACCGCCACCGAAGGCAGCGGCAAGGTCGTCGAGTGCGTCCTCATCGTCAGTTCCTTCTCCATCACGGTCACCAAGCCACGTGATGATAGTCGACGTTGCGCCCGGAGCCTGGGAATCAATCCAAGTCGGAACTTCTGGCCCTTCGACGTTCTCCCCCGTTTCCCTATCGAAGCCCTCCTCACCCTGGACGATAGCCTCAGTTTCGGGGATAACAGGTTCTGACGTAGGTGGTTCAACCTGCCCATCTGACCCTGACAACCAATCAGGTACCAATCCCCCGTCTAGTGGTTCAGTGGGTGGTAGTGGTGCTGGTTCTGGTTCTGCTTCTTGAGCCTGAGGTTCTTCACCAGGCGCGGGGGCGATATCTTGCAGCCAGGATGGAATATCAGCGGGCGCAAGCTCATCATCGTCAGCCGGAGTCTGCGGTAGCGGAACTTCACCTGAATTCAGGGCATCAAGCTCGGCATCGGAAAATGAGACTGGTCCCTCCTCGACCTCCCCAGTTGAGGGTCCCCACCCGGCCTCACGCATCCATTCCGGTATCGCATCTTCATCCTGGAGACCACCCTCGAATTCACCGCTGTCGAAGGCTGGTTCGATTAGTGGAGAAGTGGAGCTACGTCCGCTGCCAGGACTCTGATCGAGATCGGAAAGCCAGGCTGGTTTCGGCGAAGAACTTACAGCATCTGATTTTTCGCTTGATAGGTCGACACCAAGTGAGGTCACCCATTCTGGTGGTCCAGGTTCAGCAGTGGGGAGGGGTTCGCCCGGGGTCCAGGTCGAATGATCGATGCGAACGGCGTTGGGATCGACTTTGTCAGGTTCAAGGTCGACCGACTCAAGAAATCCAATGTAAGGGTCGAGGGCAGCCAGCTTGCGATGGAGTTCACCTGAGCGCTGCGATTGGCCTTCCTTCTCAAGCAGGTCACTTAGGATGCGATTAGCCTCGAGGCTAAAAGGTAGCTTCTCAAGGATTTGTTCACAAACTGATTTCGCTTCCTTGGCCTGGCCGGCCCGCCAGTACATACTGGCCAGCAGTACCTCCAAATCAGGTCGATCCGGATCTTCTTGCAGCGCGGAGCGCAGCTCGGATATCGCCTGAGGGAATAGCTCGCCCCGTGCGTACTGGCGGGCGAGTGCGCCGCGTGTAAGGCGGACCTTGTGTGGTTCCAAGCCATCCCTACGGCCGATTAAGCGAGAGAGTTCCTGGCGGATGGCGGGATTGGCCGGGTTGGTTTCGAAGGCTCGTTCCATATGCCAGATAGCAGCGTCAAGATTGCCTTCATCCTCACGCACGATCGCCATGCCCACATGTGAGACGAAATCGTCCGGAACGGCTGAGAGCACCCGCTGGAAGATATCCGCTGCATCGCCGTAGCGCTTTGCTTCCAGATAAGCCTTCCCCAAGAGCCGGTATGTGCTCAAATGCTTGGGGTATATCTGCAGGATATGGCGGCAATGTGCAATCGCCTCATCGAGCTTTTCCCGCTCGATCAGGTCGTCGATCTCTTTTACATAAGCGCGTAACGTAATATCTGCCATCGCAGAACCTCAGCCCAAAGTATGCAACAACTGACCCGCCGGTGCAAGCGTAAAGAAGTCATGGCGGTGTTCGCTGTATGTTTGCTCTGATCACCCTATCATAACAAGAAATGTGCCATACCGGCATTAATTAGGGGATTAGTGCGTGGGTCTCCTGGATGGAACGGAGGAGGAGCGTAATATCAGGTTCCTCTACCTGCGGCAACCGGGTCAGGGGTTGATCGGGGGAGAGCTGACATAATGCGAGCATGCTAGCTTCGATGCTATCCGCCAGTGCTCTTGGGTTATACCCGCCTTCAAGCACGTAAACCAGCTTCCCGCAGGTGTGACGATCGGCCAATTCAACCAGCCCACGGGTGAGAGTGTGATAGCCAGCAGTAGAGACGTTGAGCATTGCAAGTGGATCTTCCCAATGGGCGTCATATCCTGCGCTGACAAGCAGCATATCAGGCATAAAACGGTCGGCAAGCGGCTGTATGATCTGCTCCATAATTGCTTCGAATGCCCGATCTCCAGCATAGGCGGGCAGAGGAACGTTGACGCTTGATCCAGTACCCAAGCCGATCCCCGTATCGTTCATTGCCCCGGTCCCGGGGAAAATACCAACTTGATGGGTGGATACGTATAGAACGTCCGGATTCGGATCGAATATCGCCTGCGTGCCGTTTCCGTGGTGGACATCAAAATCGACGATCATCACCCGGTTCTTCCCTCGTGCTTGAGCGTGGCGGGTAGCGATAGCGATGTTGTTAAGCAGGCAAAATCCCATTGCTCGATCTTGGGAGGCATGGTGGCCTGGTGGGCGGACGAGGGCGAAACCACGTTGGGCTCGATCGTCGAGAACGGCATCCAAGACCGCCAGGGTGCCACCGGTGGCGAGGAGCGCCGATTCCATCGAAGACAGGGTGCAGTAGGTGTCGCCATAGTCCAGGTACCCATGCCCATGAAGGCAGCTTGTTTCGATACTCTCGAGATAGTCCTCAGTGTGCACCAGGGTGATTTGCTCTCTCGTTGCTTGCGTCGGAGGGATGCTGATCAAGTTGTCATCGAGGGCGCCATCCACAAGGAAATCGAGGAACTGGAACCGGCCAGGCGATTCGGGATGCCCGGTGAGATAATGCTCCGGGGAAGGCACGGAGGAGATCGCGACTTTCTTGGAACTCATGCCCAGTAATCCTAACAAATTAATGGTGGGTATTTTACTTTGGGGCAGTCGTCAGAGTTACAAGTACGACTCCACCAAATGCCGTATCTGATCTGCTCGATTGGGTTGACCAAGTAACTCAAGTTGGTCGGATAACCAGATGAAATTTGCAAGAGTGCTCTCGGGAACGGGCTCTGGCAGTAATTGGGGCACATAATCAACTGCCAGGAAACGTCGACGATAGGTGCTTGCGTAATATATGTGCGAACTATTCTGACGTGCAAGCAGTTCATACTCTCGCAGGAAATATTGGATCGCCTGGTCTATCTGGCCATGCTGCATAGCAATTGTCCCGGCCACGTCTAGAACCCGGGAGGAATCTGGGGCTAAGAAAAGCGATTGCCGGATATAGGTGTTGGCTAAGTTCTGATTCACTTTACGGGAGGTAAGCACTAACGCTAATCCGCTATTAGCGTCAGCATTGAGAGGATCGACTTCGAGTGCTTCTTGGAAATAGAACTGAGCTGCCTCGAGATCCTTGCGGTCAAGTTCTTGGTAGGCAATAAAAACAAGTTCTTCTGCAGGTGATCGGAAAGATAGATCGGCAGATTCACTCAATAGGCTGAGCCGCAGCGTTGATCCATGGAAATAGGTTGATCGTACCAACCAAGGATCCAGTGTGAGTGCCAAACGATATGCATTTATAGCCAGATCGGCTTGGTCAGATTCCTCATACATCCATCCCAAATTCACTGCGAATGATACGTTTCTGCTTGCGATGTTGGTCGCGATCAGCATATCTGCTATTGCCTGGTGCTCTTCTCCGTTGCTGAATTCGAGGGCTGCGAGATTTGCCCAATGGGGCGCCCAGTAGAGATCCGTTTGGAGGGTACGCCGGTAGATCTCGATCGCCCTCGTTTCAAGCTGAGGAGAATCAATGCTCGCAGCCGCACTCCCTAGGGCTTGGGCACATTGAAAAGCGAAGAATGTGTTTGACGGACGCTGCTGACTGACGTCGCAGAGGCGCTCACTCGCTAGAGTCCAATCCTCCTGCTCGGCTGCCTGAAGTGCTGAATTGTCTTCGCCCGAGAACAAGACTAACCTGGTTCCGAGTATTCCAAAAGCAAAACAGCCCACTGCAACGATTGCTGACATATGGGATGCTGAGATTCGAAATGTTGGTTGGCTTAGGTTGAAAGACTCAATTGATACAAAGAATAGGAGCACTCCTAATACATAGGTGGGAACTTCAAACAGGAAATCAAACAAAGCATGTGAGCTGACAGTGATCAATATTCCAACAATGACCGCGAGACCAGTTCTTACTTGATGTTCGGCGTCTCTCCAGATCTTAAATATGGTTATCGCTCCGGAAATTAAAACAGCTCCTATGAGGAATAACCCGATTAAGCCTGTTTCTGCTGCAACCTGAAGCGGGAGGCTATGAGCATGGCTAATAAAAAAGCCGGGAGGAATCTCGGCGCCGGCTACGGACAAATAGTGAAATGTCCCCGGTCCGTTACCAAAGATCGGTGATTTTTGCCAGATCTGCACCGCGACTTCCCAGATCTTTGACCTTGATTGTGCCAGGGGAGCATGTGAAGGATGTTTAGATTGGGGGTTGATAATTTGAGTCCAGAGAAGAAGAATTACTACAACCACCAGGACTAGCCGCAGAAGTAGTCTTGGCTTTAAAGCTTTTCGTGTTGACCGGAGCATCTCTCCTATGGTGTTGAACCGGGAAGCCCAGAGCAATGAGCCTATTACAAGGAGACCTATTGCCAAAGAAATCCATCCACCTCGTGAGGATGCGAATATTGAAACGATGCCGAATGCAACCAGGATGCCACTCCAACCCAGGCGCTGTTTCCACCGTGGTGATCGGACCAGCCTGAGAAGTGCTAAGGGGATTGCGAGGTTAAGAAAGCCTGCCTCAATATTCGGATGCGATAGAAAGGCTCCAGGAAGTCTAAAAACAGAAGGTGGAAAAGAAGTTATGCTTCCGCTGGTACCTACCCAGTCGAACCACCAATTTAGGATAAAGACGAGATTGACAAGTGTGAATAGTCCTGCGAGCCATAGAATCGCATTCTCGACAACGGTTAAAAATCGCTCTGAGTGAGATAGAGGCAATAAGATGAGGAATACGATTAGATAGAAAAGGTCGAAATAAAACGCTTCGAACGCGAGCTCCCTCAAGGGTGCAAATATTATCGAGACTGCACGGTAGAAGAAATAACCAACAAGGAAAATCGTGCTTGGTCTGATCGGTACGAAACTCAACCTATCTTTTCGAGATTGTTGTAGAAGTGCTGATAAGCCAATGACAAGTAGGATCAGGTAAGCATATAGTGATACAGGCTCTCTGATTGGGAACCATACGAGGGTTACTAATAATAGACAAAGTATCAAGAGGATTAAAGGAAGCTGACTGGATAAACGATTTACACGCATGGTTTCCTGGTCTTGATAGGCAATCTATGAGCCAATAAATATGCTCAGTGAGGATTGTAACCTTCTGCTTGATCGAACCAGCCGCGGATTCTTCTACTCGGAATCCACCACACAGAAATCATCCTCCATTTTCTGTAAGGTGCATTATCCGGGCCAAATCGTCGGAATAAATATCTATTAGTTCACCGGATGACTTCCATTCAACTATTTGATCGGTTTCCCTCGGACAGAATCCCACTTGGATCATGTTGAAGCAGGAAATCCAGATCCTCGAGACTGATCATAAAATGAGTAATTTCTGGTCCACCCATTCGGTCAAGCAATTCGGTTGGATTATTACTAGAACTAATCAATGCGGCCCAACGGAAGTGATCAGGATCCGGGATGCACTTCGGGGAACAATAATAGCTGCGCCCATCACCCAAGAGTAGCACTCTGGCTGTGTCTGGAAGCTCATTTTGAATAAAATGCGCCGCGCCGAAATCCCCGACGTTTCGGTTGAGAAACTCGTCCGCGCTTTCGAGGCCAATAATGACATCCCAGGGTCGAAGCTGGCGAGCGAGTTGAACCTGGTAAAAGAGTGTGATAAGCATCAACCCCACTGCCAAGGAAGGAAGAAATAATTTCAAACTAGGCCATGAGACCAACCGAGTTTCACTGTTAGCAATCACATATGCACATAGGATGGCGATTGCAGGATCGATTGGAAGTAAGAAACGGATTTGCTGTGATCCAATCACCCACAAGCCGACACGGAACACAATCGCTGCCACCAGGATATTGGTTTCCTGCCTTCTACGAGTGAAGGGGTACAGCCATGCCAGGATGAATAGCGGGCTGAGAATATCGTTTCTATTCATGACCGCGCCAAACAAGGCATGACGGGTGTAAATCGTAACGGGCATCGAAACAAGTGATGCGAGGGAAAGTCCTGTGCCAAAACTTTTCAGGTAATCATTGTAAAGCGTGAGCCGTTCTGTGGACCAACCTGGGCCTCCGAAATAGAGTGGGTATACCGGGTTCTTAAACCAGACCCAGTTCTTCAAATACCAGAAACCCGCAATCCCGATCAGGATTAGACCTACGCGAAGCGCATCACTTGCGATTGCGGCAGGTGGTTTTCGTCGAGCATCCCAAGCATAGAGGATCGCGATCACAATCAGGCCCATAAGCGCCAGATATTTTGTCCCCAGCGCCAGCCCGAGAAATACCGCAGACATGGTTAACCAGCCGCCATCCCGGGTACGGAAATATTCTACAGCGGCTGCTAGCGCAAGCCACTCCAGCAGGCTCCAGGCCATATCGATGTACGCGAAACCAGACCAAATCGGAAGTGTTGGCATGCCCAGTAAAATGGCGAACGCTATCCATGCAGAGCGTGACCCAAGCCATCTACGGGAAAATGACCAGGTTGACAGCACGTAGAGAGAACCGAATAGCAGGTGAAGAAGCTTAGGGGTAAGAACATCTCCAAAGGCTAGTCCGAGGGTGAAGAGCATCTCGATACTGAATGGACCGTTTACATACCAGATCTCCTGATTCGGAAAAATCCCCCCCTGTTTCAGGAAGGTTCGCGGGCCGGTCAGGTGATACATTAAACCGTCATAATCCCAGGCTGGTACGAGTGTGTTTAGGAGTGCAACCAAGCCTATGGAAAGTGCAATCATCACGGCAATACGAATAATCCACCGCGATCTCATCCATCTCGCAGGCAGTATTCTCAAGAAAGATCTGAATATCGCTGCTTGTGTGGAGATTCGGTCACCGAGGAGGTATGCCGATACGAGGATCATGCCTGAGATCGACCCAACGCTCAGCAAGCGCAGCATCCCGAGCCAGCTTAATACGAGCGCGAAGAACCCTAAGCCAAGGGAGAATGACACTGTGCTGACCAACGCGAATCGATCCAAATGATGTGGCCACCATCTATAAAGGATTGAATTCCCCAAAGCGTAAGCAGCGAGTGCGATTCCGAGAGCGAACGCACAGCTCCACAAAGTATCGAACAGTGCGCCCATACCAAATTGTGTGAAAGCCCGTATTGGAAAGCGAATCCGCAAGCCGATCAGGATGGCGAAGTATAGCGTCCATCCTAATCGGTGAATCAACCGCGATCGAGATAGAGTGGGCTTCATGAGGGTGGATTGTATAGCATAGTTCTGCTCCATGAAAAACAAACAGCCCGGCAAAAATACCGGGCTGCTCACCAACTATATTGATTCGCTTATGAAGTTGGCACGTCGCTAATTGAGACTTCGGGAGCAGGACGCTTACTCTGCTAGATGGCCCAGATCAAGATCGCGACCAGTACAAGGACGAAAGCCCAGCCACCGATCCCGAGGTCCGTGTACTGCACAACGCCAGGCGCGATGATCACAGAAACCAGGTTTACGATCTTGATCATCGGGTTGAGCGCCGGGCCGGCAGTATCCTTCATCGGGTCGCCGACTGTATTGCCGACGATGCTCGCTTTGTAGCGTTCTGAGCCCTTGCCGCGATTCGCCGCCGGATCCGATGGTTCGTCCTCGATTGTTTTCTTGGCGTTATCCCAGGCGCCGCCGGCGTTGTTCATATAGACCGCAAGCAGCTGTCCAGAGAGGATGGCACCAGGCAGGAAGCCGCCTAACGCATCTAACCGCAGGACCAGCCCGACGAGGATGGGGGTGATCACGCCGAGCAATGCGAGCGAGATCAGCTCTTTCTGGGCGGCCGTGGTCGAGATGGCCACCGCCTGACGGTAATCCGGTTCAACCTTTCCTTCGAGCACACCGAGCTTGAACTGCCGGCGCACTTCCTCGACGATCAGCGCCGCCGCACGTGAGACGGCATTGATCGTGAAGGATGAAAATAACCACGGCAACGCTCCACCGATCAGCATGCCTACGGATACCTGCGGCACATCGATCCGGATGCAGATCGTTTGGATTTGCTCGGCCAAAGGCATACCGAGCGAGACCTGCGCCCGGGTCACATCTACGATGAAGGACCCGAACAACGCCACAGCAGCAATTACGGCAGAACCGATGGTGACCCCCTTGGTGATCGCCTTGGTTGTATTTCCAACTGCGTCAAGGTCGGCCATGATTCGTCGTGCCTGCACAGTTTCTTCGTCCTTGTTATCGCCCCACGACATTTCGCCTATCCCGGCAGCGTTGTCCGCGATTGGACCATAGGAGTCCATCGCCACATTATTCCCAGTAAGCGTGAGCATCCCGATCCCGGTCATGGCGACACCATAAAGGATAAAGGTAACTTGGTGAACTGATTCAATTCCGGGGATATTCCGGAAGATCAAAACGGAGGCAAAGATCGTAACCGCGATGACAAGGATCGACTAGACGCTCGTTTCGTAGCCAACCGCAATCCCACTTAGGATGGTCGTTGCCGGGCTGGTATTCGTCGCTTTACGGATCTCTTTCACTGGCTTACCGTGCCTGCCGGTAAAGTACTCTGTCAGGCGGGCAATGGTAAAGCACGCCTATGGTTGTCGCAAGGAACGGTCGCCACCACCCACCGGGGATGTCGTTGCCCAAATAAAAGAAAGCCATCAACCCGAATAGGACGACCGAGATCGCGGCGGAAGAGAGGTAGCCGCGGGAAATAGCCTTCATCGCATTGCCGCTCTTGCCGGGTCCTCCTCTCACAACATAGGTTCCAATGATGGAGGAGAGCACACCGATACCGCACACGAGCAGCGGATAGATGATCCAATCCAAATCACCGGTTAGATGCCAGAGAGCCAGGCCAAGAATCAAGCCGGATACGATCGTGACCTCATAGGATTCGAAGATGTCTGCCGCCATGCCGGCACAATCTCCGACATTATCACCGACCAGATCAGCGACGACGGCTGGATTACGCGGGTCGTCCTCGGGCATCCCTGCTTCGACCTTGCCTACAAGGTCAGCACCGACATCAGCGGCTTTGGTGAAGATCCCACCTCCGACCCGCATGAAGAGGGCCAGCAACGTACCGCCGAACCCAAACCCGAGAAGCGCATCAGGGGTAGCGATGCCGAGGATGATAAATATGATCGTTCCGCCGAACAGCCCTAGTCCGTCTGTCAGCATGCCGGTGATCCGCGCCCGCCCGATAGGCGATGCGCAGTGAATCACCGAAGGAGCGGCGGGCAGCAGCCGCCACCCGGACATTCGTCTGGAGAGCCATCCGCATGCCGAACTGTCCCATTGGCAGGCTGAAAATAGCACCCATCACAAAGGAGATCGCCCGGTCAAAGCCAATGATGAGCCGGACGGAATTATCGGACATCCCCGCGAACCGCTCCAGCGCTTACGGGGAAGGCTCGACGATATAAACAGAGAAGAAAAGTACGAGTGTGAGTACTGCGATCAGGGGTAGGATGGATCGAAGTTGACGGCGGAGGTAGGAATCCGCTCCACCCCGAATCGCACGCCATACCTTCAGCATTTGCTCGCTGCCCCTCTCCTCTTTCATGATCTGGGCGTGTAAAAAAAACGCGTAGAGCAACCCCAGGACCGCGATTCCTAATATGGTCCAAATTGCGGTCTGCTCAAATGACGTCAACCCTTGCATTGAGAGTATTAAATCCCTGACGCTAGTGCAAGAATACGTGCTTTAAAACCCGGGCATAGATTGTCACATGCAATCATAATCTCAAGCTGGAGCCCCATGCTCCTACCAACAACCTATCGCCAGCGTGGGGAGAAACATTTGTCCCACCGTTCTTTACTTATATGTACGCCGGGCATGAGCGATAAATAGGAGGTGGAAATTCTCTGCGGACGTTGATCCGACGAACCGCTAGCCGGCCCCACTCCGCTGTGTTGCGGGGATTGTGAAGCAACTGCGCTCGTGCGAACGGGTGTGGGGAGGATGCCGGAGAGCAAAAATTGGACTTGATGGACACACTTGCGCCTGCTCGCAGTGCAGGTGAAAAATGCGTAAGGAGGCGTGAAGTGTCGGGTGAGCTGGCAAGTGACAGTGAAGCCCCACAAGGATCAAAGCGGTCCTACGTAAACGCAGCGAGGATCAGGGTAAAGTTAGCGTACCTTATCCGGGGAGATCTGCGGCGTGTCTCGAAATGAGGTTGAGGAGATCGAGAGGTTTTCTGGCCGCATCGCAGAAGTCAGCACATCATCCCGATGTCCTTCGGGAGAGGCCGAAGTAGTCGATGGAGTAACGACCATCCAGGGCGAGCAGGGAAACCTGCCTACAGGGGGAAGGGCCGAACGATCAAGAATTGGGTAGAAGGTAGAAGAGCAACAGCGAAGTCAGTTGAAAGCTGGCCAAGACCAGATACGGAAGTAAACACTAAAGGTGCTAGGTATGTATCAGGGACGAGAGGCCCCAGGTCTACCGGAATGAGAAATCACCCAATGCAAAGCTCTGCTTTGCTAACTTGACCGAACCGCCGGATGCGGACCCGCACACCTGCACCCACCGGAGGTGCGGTGTGTCCGATGGTGTGGGAGGGGGAGCCGTGAGGTTTCCCCCTCTCCCGATCAACAGTTTATTAACCAAGTAAGGGCACAGTGGCGACGTGCCCCTCTGCATAAGCCAACTCAAGGTAAATTGAAATTCAGGCGCACACCTAGGTGCGCTTTTACATTCCATTACCTTTGACTCAGGTGCCTGAGCAGTTACCAATAAACATAGTGGGCTTCCAAAAGGGAAGCCCACTAATAGAAAGCGGTGCAAGGGTGATTTTGTTTATGCCTCTGCGTGAGCCTTTTCGATTTCATGGTGCTTCATCGGGGTGGAGCTTTTGCGGATGGCCCAGATCGTCATCACGAGTAAGATGGCTGCAACGATCCATGAGCCAGTCGTCCCCTGGTATTTAACGATTAGAGGTGCCGCCAGGAGACTGACGAGATTGACGACCTTGATCATCGGATTAAGCGCAGGTCCGGCAGTATCTTTGAGTGGGTCACCGATCGTATCACCTTCGACGCCGGCTCTATGAGCGGGTGAGCCTTTGCCGCCGAGATTACCATCCTCGATGAACTTCTTGGCGTTATCCAGGGCGCCGCCGGATATGGCCATAAATACAGCCAGCAGCTGTCCGGATAGGATCACGCCGGCCAGGAAGGCGCCGAGCGCTTCAACATTGAAGAAGAGACCCACAAGCAGAGGAGTAGCCACGGAGAGTACGGCAAGACTAAGGAGTTCTTTCTGAGAGGCGGCTGTCGTAATACTGACCACCCTTGCGTAATCAGGGGTAACCTTTCCCTCAAGAACGCCAGGAATTCGGAACTGCCGTCTTACTTCCTCGACAACCAGGTTTGCCCCCCGCGCCACGGCTTTGATGCTGAAGGATGAGAAGAGGAAGGGAAGGGCGCCACCAACCAAGAAGCCAATGACGGTGTCAAGCGTCGATATTCGGATTGAATTAATGACCTCCACGCCGAGACGCTCCTGCATGATGCCAATATCGGTCACGTAAGAGAAGAACAAGCTGGTTGCCGCAATAACGGCTGAGGCGATGGCGATCTGTTTTGTGATTGCCTTGGTGGTATTGCCGACTGCGTCGAGCTCAGCCATGATTTTCCAGGCTTTCTCGCCAACGCTTGTCAGTTCGCCGATGCCGTTCGCATTGTCGGCAATCGGCCCAAAGGAATCCATAGCAACGTTGTTGCCGGTGTGCGAGAGCATGCCAATTCCGACCATGGCCACACCGTACAAGGCATAGATCGGTGCTTCTCCCAGGTAAAGTAAGTAACTTGCTGCCAGCGCTACACAAAGAATTAAAATACTCCATACGCTCGCTTCTAGACCCACTGCGAGGCCTGAAAGAACAGTCGTTGCAGTGCCTGTCTTCATCGACTCGACGATTTCCTTCACCGGCTTCTTCTTGTAAGAAGTGAAGTAAGAGGAAAGTGGGTTGAAAACTACCGCTAAGCCAACTCCGACGGCATTAAGCAGCGCCAGCTTCCACTCGCCAGCATAGATCAGAGCGAAGAGAAACGCCCACAACACGGTGTTAATGCTGGAAACCTCATAGGAGCGGAACATGGCTTCCTCGGCATCCTTCGCGCGAAGAAACTTTATCGGGAAATTTTCCCAGATAGGGACGGTGAGAGTTCCCATGATCGAGGAGATTACGCCAATCGCTCGCACGACGAGAGGGTAGATGATCCAGAAGGTGTCCCCGGTTAAGTGAAGCAATACGAGTCCGAGGATTAAAGTGGAGACGATTGTGACTTCGTAGGATTCGAAGATGTCAGCAGCCATTCCCGCGCAGTCACCCACGTTGTCGCCTACGAGATCTGCTATAACACCAGCATTGCGGGGGTCATCCTCAGGGAGACCCTCTTCGACCTTACCCACGAGATCTGCGCCGACGTCAGCGGCTTTCGTATAGATCCCGCCGCCAATGCGCATGAAGAGGGCGACCAGAGTCCCACCGAAACCAAAGCCGAGAAGCGCGTCGGGCGCGGCGCGGCCGAAGATCATGAAAATTACTGTACCACCGAGCAAGCCTAAGCCGTCGGTGAGCATTCCTGTGAAAGTGCCGGCTCGGTAAGCAATTGTCAAAGTGCCATTGTAGTTTTCGCGTACAGCCTCAGCTGCGACACGGATATTACCCTCAATGGCCACGCGCATGCCTAACTGACCGACAATAGTGGAAAATGATGCACCGAGAATGAAAGCGATTGTACGTCCGATGGCAACGATGATCACTGCACCTTCACCGAACCGTTCAACAGCCTCTCGTGAAGGAGGAACGACATATACGCTCAGGAAGAGAACAATAGTCAGAGCGGCAACAGCCATCAGGATTGTACGGAGCTGCTTGCGCAGGTAGCCTTCTGCTCCCGTTTTTATGGCATGCCACACATCCTGCATTTTCTGCGTGCCTTTGTCTCTGGCAATTGTGTTTTTCCATAGCCAGAGAGCATAGATCAGGCTGATGAAAGCAACGACAATTACGCCCCATAACATCGTTTGTTCGATCGGTACAAGCTCGTTCATTTGGGCTCCTTTTTATTATTCAATCAGAATAATCGGTATGACTCTAGTGTAAAAATACGTGCTTCATAAACCCGGGCATTGATTTGTAAACTGTAAAGCCAATTTCCAACTAATCCATAAGGATTGAACCAGCATAAAAAAAAGAAAGGTTCTGCGCTTCAGGAGAACATCTCTGCCCGCTCGGAACATTATTTCGGGGCATATCCGGATCATTTTGGGATTTCAGGTAGCGCTGACTACGTCGCACATTGGTCATCGCGGCGGAACCGATCAATAACCTTCATACGGAACTTACCCCGTGCCAGTAAAAATAACCGGCTGGGGAAGGGTTTTTTACACTCCGCATGGTGGCTTCAACCGATGACCGCAAGTTGCGTCCTTCTTTTTTGTGCTCCCAGCTTTGCCTCCTAAGATGAAATAATCAGGGAAACCGGCTGATTATACTTTGCCGAAAAATCTCAGTCAAGCATGCTGGCGTCCTTGGCGGGGGAAGGATTTTGGCTTATGTTAGGAAAACTTGAAAACTGGACTCTAAATCCCTGCAAAGGCAGGGAAAGAGAATGCACCTTCTTGTTATTCCACCAAAAACGGATATTTATGAGCTGCTTTCCTTCATCAGGTACGAGATGGACTTCTACAACTTCTCGGAGGGGCATATTAGGCACATCAATAACATGCTTGAATAAGGAAATCCGGGGTATCCATTGGTCATCCTTTTCTCCCGCAAACAGAAAATATCTTGGGGTGAGGTATAGGGTTTAGGTATCGTGAATTTGCGAAAGAGACTATTGCCTTCTTTTCTGGCCCTTTCGAAACGGATGCTGGGGACTTCACCGGTTGTGGCGTGGACCGGGTTCCCATTGTACCGATTAACCTCATCTCGCAGCACGCTTCGGACTTCATCTATGGCTGAGATCTTCTCATAGACGCAGGTTCGAACGATGCGATCCTGCAGCCAGCGATAGGGACGCTCGACCTTGCCTTTGGCCTGGGGAGAGAGTGCATAGGTAACATCCACATTCAGAATGCGCATCATCTTGCCCCACTGGGTCTCGACATCGTCTGTTTCCAGCACATGCTTTCTCCAGCCTGTCCTGGGCGGACAGTCCAGGGAAGCTGTCCCTTCCCTGGACGAAACGAAACACGCGCAAGGAGTCCTCGTAGCCTGCCCTGGCGGGCTAGGCCAGGGTACCGCAAAGGCAAGCCACAGCTCTGGATCAAAGTCTGCGCAGCCTGAATATGAGCCCAGGTCGTCTCTCTGGTGAAAAAGTCAGCGAATAGTATCTTCCGACTGAAATCATCGATAGAAGTGATCAAAGTCCATTTCTAATTTTTGGAAGGAGAAATCTAGCAGGGGCAGAAGTTTCTGCCATTATCTCAGGTGTTCACTTTTAAAGTTTAGATGACATCGACCATTTTGCTTATTGACTCTGCTGGATCCTTTTTGTATAGTGATCTCCGAGGTCAGCACAATTTCAATCCCGCCGTGATTGAGCACGTGCCGCCCACGAAATACAGGCTGCCGTGCTCTTCCTTTTCCAACCCGGTTAATGATGTCAGGGCATGAGAATGGCGGGCGGGTAGACAAAATGGCCTGACCTGTAATTGCGTATCAAGTTTCTATCAACACCCCTTCATCAAAGCATTGGTGCCTGATCTTTGGGGAGTGTCCCCCGGCTGGGGACTTGCTTGATGTCGCTGCGCAATGGAAGTATTCTGATATTGGAAGGTGCAATTGAGCAAGCAAAGTGTTGCAAAGAAGAACGGGAAAACTCCAACACAGTCCGACCACAGGACCAAGCAGGCCATGCAGGCAGTTGCTGATCCGGGCTACGAAGTCGAATTGGAAAATCCGCTCATAGAGCAGCTCATCGAGCTGGGTAAGGAACGCGGCCATGTCACGCTCGATGAGATCCTGGCCGTCTTCCCTGATGCGGAGAATGATCTGGATCAGCTGGAAGATACTTTCAGCGCGTTGCTTTCTTCTGGAATCAGTGTCCTAGATCATGCATCCGAGGAGCCCGGGACCGGAGATACTGCGGACGAACTCGCCGCTGCGGAGGAGAGCGAACTCGAACGAAGCGTGTTGTCTACGATCGATGCAGACGACACGGTTGGTTTGTACCTTAAGGAAGTGGGGCGTGTTCCTTTACTCACCGCGCAGGAAGAGGTCTCGCTCGCCAAACGCATCGAAGTCGGGCGCGAGGCACGTGAGCAACTAGCAGAGAAATACATCTCGCCCAAGAAGCGAGCGGAGATGCAGCGGGTAATTGAGGATGGGTGGGCAGCCCGCGAGCATTTGATCACCGCGAATTCCCGCTTGGTTATTAGTGTCGCTAAAAAATACATGGGGCGCGGGGTTCCCTTTCTGGACCTGATCCAGGAGGGGAATATCGGTCTCATCCGGGCTGCAAAGAAGTTCGATTATCGCCGAGGTCACAAATTCTCAACCTATGCAACATGGTGGATTAGGCAGGCAGTTACTCGCGCGATCGCAGATCAGGGTCGAACGATACGTGTGCCGGTGCACATGGGAGATCAGATCAACAAGCTCCTGCGCATCTCCCACCAATTGACTCAAACCTATGGCCGGGAGCCTTCAACGGATGAGCTCGCCCTGGTTCTGGATGTCTCTCCAAAGAAGGTTGAGAACATGATCCAGGTTGCAAGACGGCCTCTCTCATTGGAAACCCCGACAGATGAGGATGAAGATTCGGTACTGGGTGACTTTATCCGGGATGAAGAATCACCGGCACCTGTCGATATCGTCACGCAGAATCTCCTGCGCGAAGATCTAAAGGATGTCCTGAATACGCTTCCGCCGCGTGAGGTACGGATCCTCCAGCTTCGCTATGGGCTGTTAGATGGGCAGAGCTATACCCTGGAAGAGGTGGGAAGGAAGATGGGTGTTACCCGGGAACGGGTACGGCAGATTGAAGCGCAAGCCCTAAGCCGTCTGCGGCATCCAACCCATCGTGATCGCTTGGCAGATTACCTGGGAGAATAACGAACCTATAGCAAATGGCATTTTGCTGCCCCGCATACGCGGGGCAGTTTATTTTGTTGGTGGTTGTAAACTCCGAAGCTTGAAGACCAGCATCGCTTCCGAACCGTAGATGTCTGTCGAATATGCACTCAGGAGCTGGTAGTCGTTGTTGAATCGCGGGTCGCGGAGCAATCCTTCACGGCCATAGATTTCCAGGATGACAAGGTATGCTGGCAGCTCGTCCAAAATCAGGTCAGGAGGAACAGCGTAGTTAATGACGTAATATTCTTCCGGGATGGGGTAATAATCCAGGGTAACAGGTGTGATCAAACCGACGGTATCCAGGATCGGAGCTTTAGTGTAATAGCCCAGAGCACCGATGTCACCAGCGGCGATAACATCGCCGGGGCGGAGAAGCGGCTGTAAGTCATGGGCAACATTTACGTATATCTCCTCAAGTTTGATGTAGGACATCCTTGGCGCAGGTCGGTTGGGTCCATGATCAGGGGCCAGCGTCCACGCGTTCAACGTCAGGAGCACGATCAAACCGGCAGCCGCCCACTTGATATAGGGTGCCATTCGATTACTGCTTAGCTGCTCGAGACCGAGAAAAATACCTAGAACGTAGAGCGGCAGGGGTGGGACAAGGTACCAGCGAAAAATGAGGGGATTCGCGATGCTGAATGCGAATAAATACACAGCCGGGTACGCGGCTAGCGGCCAGGTATTCGATCTGCGCCGGATCGTTTGCTGCCATCCAATGATGCACAGGGCGGGCAGTAGAAGCAATCCAATGCCAACGGCCAACGGTCCAAGGATCAGGTTGCCCATGAAGGGGGTTGCATAATGCTGGAGGAGACGCACGAAAGCCGCCTCGCGTGGGAGTGAATAGGCTCCAACTTTAGCCAGGATGGAATGTGGAATGGGAGTTCCGTAGGCGAGTATAGAGATAACCACCCATGGTGCCAGGGGCAGCAGGAAGGCGAATAATTCAATCGCTGTTGGCCGAGTAGGGGATCGCTTCCATAATTGGATCAAGCGTTCCAGCCCAACTGGAAGCAAGAAGAGAAGCGCATCTGGCCTCGTTAATAAGCTTAACCCACCAACGAGTGCAGCAGGAATTGGTCGATGGGTGGAATGTAAGTACAATGTTGCCAGCATGAGAAGGACGAAGATACTTGTCTCCATGCCCCCGATGGCAAAAGTGACCGACATGGCGCTGAGCGCCCAAAACAAAGCTGAAAGCAGGCCACTGTATGGGAATCCAAACAGTCGACCAAGGCGGATCAAGATCAAACAAGTGAACGCATCTGCAAGTGCGTTGATCACTAATGCAATTAGCGGGAATGGAGCGCGTGAGCCACCAAAGAAAAGTCCCCCAAATGCCAGGACTCCGGCGTAGAGCGGGGTTGTCGTTCCTAGAACCCACTCCCCCGGGTTATATACCATGCCCACGCCCTCGAGCAGATTTCGTGCGTATCGAAAGGTAATATACGCATCATCTACTGTCCGAGTGCCTGGGATCAGGCGTGTGATGACCGCGAGAAGTGGGATCAGGTATTCTGGACGGAGGATTCTTCGTACTCGCATGAGAGCATTATATTGATTGCATCGACAGCACGAAAGCGTTCAATCCAGGATCGCCTCGATATTTGGATCACTGTCCTGATCCTGATCCTGGGCATCGTACTCAGGCTTGGCCTGCTCGGGAAGGGTCTTTTTCCATTCAATGCGGATGAAGCCATTGTAGCCTTGATGGCCCGGCATATACTCCAGGGTGATTGGCCGCTGTTTTTCTATGGTCAAGCCTACATGGGGAGCCTGGACGCAAGTCTTGTTGCACTCGGGTTTGCCCTGTTCCGGCAAGAGGTGCTTGTTATCCGGTTGATCCAGGTCCTGATCTACACGTTGACAATCTTGACTTCGATCATCCTGGCCAGACGCATCCTGCGCTCACATCTGGCCGCGCTCGTAGCAGGCTTGATCCTCGCCGTACCAGCGGTCAATTTAATCTTATACACCACAGTCTCTCTGGGAGGATATGGAGAAGCACTGCTCATCGGTAATCTGATCATCTTGATCAGCCTGCAGATCCTGGATCTGCCGAGGCGATTTATAGTTTATCCTCTATGGGGATTTGTTGTGGGTCTCGGCTTTTGGACATTTGGGTTGACTTTGGTTTACAGCTTGCCAGTGGCTATCATCCTCTGGCGCCGGCTACGAAACGATCTGGATAAGGGAATGATCCTTCGGCGGGTTGGAATGACCGCTGTTGGACTGATCATAGGATTGGCTCCGGTGATTGGATGGAGCGCGAAGCACGGTTCTTCTGCTCTGGTCCGGGAGCTTGCTGGATCTGCAATCGCAGGCGTCTCCGGTGTGGGCTTCCTACCACAAGTGCTTCTTAATCTCCGGAATTTATTCCTCTTCGGCCCGACCGTGATTTTAGGTTTGCGTCCACCCTGGGATCCATCTCCATTATTCGTTCTTGGAATACCACTGGTGCTGGCCTTCTGGTTTGCTGTTTTCGTGGATTTCGTTCGACGGCGGCGCGATCAAAGGGCCCAAGGAAGCGGTTCGCACATGCTGGTCGGGATGAGTATAGTGCTTGTGATAGGGTATTTGCTCACCCCGTTTGGTGCGGATCCATCTGGAAGGTACTTTCTTCCTCTATCGATCCCCCTTGCTCTGGCCGGAGGTTCATTCGTAGCACAGGGATCCTGGCCACGCAGAACTGCCTACCGCTGGGTTTTACTCACTGGTTTGCTTATTTTCCATATAGGGGCAGTACTAGAAGCTGGCGAGCGGCCTGGGCCAGGATATACGACACAATTTGATGCCGTGACCCGTATCGATCACAGCTACGATCAGGCATTGATTGATTTCCTGACCCAGAATGGCGAGGCCTACGGTTATTCGACCTACTGGGTGTCCTTTCCGCTGGCCTTCTTGTCCCAAGAGCAGCTCATCTTCATCCCGCGATTGCCTTACCATCCAGATCTGCGTTATACAGCTCGCGATGATCGCTATCGTCCTTATGGACTCGAGGTGCAGTCCCATCCCCGGCATGCCTTCATCACTGCCGGACCACCAGCCTTGGACCTGATACTTGCTGAGGCCTTCACCGATTCAGGGCTCGAGTGGAGCGAAACGATCATCGGGGATTATCACGTCTATTACAAGCTCTCCCGTTCCATCTCGATAGATGAGCTGGGATTACCCTGGCTGGAATAATCGGGCTGGCATGTCTGATGCACTCCATGAAGACCAGGGAGGTGGTATGAATTTCAAGCGCTTCATGTTCCTGTTTACGATGTTGGCGGTTCTGACAATGGCGGTCAGGGTGTCTGTCGCCAGCGATACTTGGTGGCACTTGAGGGCAGGGTCATGGATCGTTGAGCAACACGCGATCCTGGACGCTGATCCTTTCTCCTTAACGAGACAAGGAGAGCCTTGGATCTATCCCGGCTGGCTGGCCGAGCTGGCTCTCTACTTTGCATACATCGCAGCCGGATTCGCAGGGCTGAACCTGCTTACTGCTGCCCTTATTCTCGCAGCATTTATTTTCCTATGGGATACAACCAAGGCGAGGCCACTATTAAAGAGTGTACTGATCCTTCTAGCTGCGATCACATCAGCCGTTTATTGGTCGGCTCGACCTCACATTTTCTCTTTTCTCCTGTCGAGCGTTTTCCTGTGGGTCCTGGAAAAAGAGCGCGCCAAACCCGGCTGGCTGCTCTGGATCCTTCCACCCCTGATGGGTTTGTGGGCTAACTTGCATGGCGGGTTCGCGATCGGCTTCATCCTGATCATGATCTACCTGCTCGGTATCTTCGTGAAGGCTGTAGGGGACTGGTTTATTACTCGTGCTCGACTGATGGAGATATGGAGAATCCATCGCATTCCAGCAATGCGATTGGTCGGCGTGGGTATAGTAGCAGCTGGATTCCTGGGTTTAAATCCTCACGGGTTTGCCATGTTAACTTATCCCTTAAGGACAGTCTCTATTGGGTCGCTGCAGAATTACATTCAAGAATGGCAGTCCCCTGATTTTCATCAACTACAGGTTCAACCGTTCCTATGGATGATTCTTCTGACCCTGCTAGCGTTTTCTTTAACCAATGTAGATATTCATCCAGTGGAGGTCATAAGCGCAGGAATCTTCATGGCCATGTCGTTGTTGGCAGTCCGGAATATTGCCACGTACGCGTTGGTGAGTGCACCCATTCTGGCACGCCATTTCGACTCAGTTTTTGATCGATTCCCCGGGGGTGAATGGGTGAAAGGGGAACTCCCGACGCGATTAACGCACTGGATAAACACCGGTTTGTTGATCCTGCTCTTGATCCCCGCAGGCTTGAAGATGCGGCTTCCACTCTTGGCTGAAACCAACAAACGAGCTATCGCTGAAGCGTATCCCCAGGCAGCTATTGAATATCTTAAAAACTCCACTCGGAAGGGAAATCTTTTCAACAGCTACAATTGGGGTGCGTATTTAATCTGGGAGCTTTACCCTGAGCGTTTGAGTTTTGTTGATGGCCGTACGGATCTCTTTGATGATGCAATCTTGGAGCAATACATCACAGTGTGGCGGGGCGAGGATCCATGGGGGAAAATCCTTTCGGATTGGAAGATCATGCTTGTCATGGTCGAGCCTGAAGCCCCACTTCACCTTCGCCTGGAGCTCGCCGGCTGGGATCTACTATATGAGGACAATCAAGCCGTGATCATGTCCCGGCCAGAGTGAAGACGATGATTTTTGGCATCAAGCAGCCTTCGTATGTGAATGTAGGGATCAGGTCATGAGGTATCCTCCAAACGTAGTGCGTATCTTCTTGGTGATTGCGTTATTGGGCCTTCTGGTTGGGTTGACAATCGCCAACTACCGTTTTGCCGAACAAGCACCTGGGGGTAATGACTTCCTTGCGCGCTGGACAGGTGCCCGCTATTGGCTAGTGGAGGGCGTCAACCCCTATGACGACCAGGTGAGCCTCGCGGCTCAGAACATGATCTACGGCCGGCCCGCCAACCCGGAGCTCGGGGAAGATGTCGCTCACTTCGTGTATCCACTCCCGGCGATGGTCTTCTTTGCCCCTTTTGGGTTGCTGCCTTTTACCACTGCCCGGGCAATCTGGATGACAATTCTTGAGATCTGTCTGCCGGTCCTGGCTTACATGGGCCTCCGGCTTGCAAGCTGGAAGCCAGGAACATCGACCGCTGCGTTCATCCTTCTCTTTGCGGTGTTCTGGTATCACGGCATTCGAAGCATCGTGGTTGGGCAGTTTGCTGTGATCGAAGCGGTGCTGATCATTGGCTCGCTGCTGGCGATCAAGATGCGGAATGATGCCTTGGCAGGGATCCTGCTGGCATTGTCGATCGCCAAGCCGCAGATGTCATTCTTGATCATACCATTCGTTCTTTTCTGGGGTGCGGGTTCTCGGCGTTGGGGTTTAGTCGGAGCGACTCTTGCATCGATTGCAGCACTGATGGTTGGCAGTCTGCTCATCATGCCGGATTGGCCCATGCGCTGGCTGCAACAGCTAGCGGCCTACCCGGATTACACAGCACTCGGTTCTCCTGTTTCGATCCTGGCCAATTCGCTTCCCGCAGGAGGTCGGATCCTGGAATGGGTCCTCAGTGGTGTGTTACTCTTCGACCTGCTATTTGAGTGGGTCGCCGCTCACCGCAGCACCGGCCCGTGGTTCCAATGGACAGCCGCGTTGACCCTTGTGGTAACGAATCTGATCGCCTTCCGCACTGCGACGACGAATTATATTGTTCTTCTCCCGGCACTCCTATTGATCTTTGCGTCACTTGAATCACGCTGGAAGCGGGGCGGTCTGCTCGCCGTGTGGGGGATGATGATCCTGCTACTCATTGGTTTATGGGGATTATTCCTCACGACGGTTGCTGGGAATATTGAGAGTGTTTGGATGTACTTTCCTCTCCCAATCATCTCGTTCCTGGGGCTGCTCTGGACTCGTTGGTGGGTTGTTCGCGGGATACAGCTTCCGGTTTCGGATCGCTTCGCATAGCCAAATAGGGTATATGCCTGTGATATTCTCACACAATCAAACTCATTCAATCATAGCGACCTCTCAAACTCGGAATACCTATGCGCGCGTTCCTGGATGAAGTGAAATCGTGGTGGGGGACCGCTCCCACTCCCAGAACTCCAATCTGGCTGCTCGCCGGCCTGGTTGTGCTCGCATTTCTTTTCAGGTTGCCGGATCTAGCCTCACGACCCCTATGGTATGACGAGGCGTTCTCTGTCCTCTTCTCTAAGACCGGGCTCCAGGGCATGATTAAAGGGACGTTGACACCTGGCGCAAGCGGAAGCGCTGATATTCACCCGCTGCTCTACTACCTGCTGCTGTGGATCTGGACCGGTTTATTTGGCTCGAGTGTGCTTGTGGTCCGCTTGTTATCGGTTTTCATTAGCTTGATGGTGTTGATCGTGCTGGTTGTAATGATGAATCGGATGATCTCGATTCGTGCTGCGACTATATCGGGCCTGCTCTTCGCGCTTTCACCATTCCAGATTCAATATGCGCAGGAGGCACGTATGTATGGCCTGCTCAGCCTCTGGTTATTGATGAGCGCTTATTTCATCTGGCAGGGCTGCAACTGCAATGCGCGTTGGCCATGGGTCGCCTTTGGTACGACAGCTGCGTTGGCGATGTACACACACGTTCTGGCAGCAGTCTTCCTGATGCCATTGGCTTTCTCTCTTTTCTGGTTTCGGCGGCCGGACCTCTGGCGTCGGCTTTTTACAGGGATTGGGGTAGCAGTGGTCCTCTATTTACCCTGGGGAATCCAACTCCCTGGTCAGCTCAACAAGGTCGCCGCTGCGTATTGGATAGAGCGTCCTTCGCTCGCAAGCCTGATCCAGACAATGCTGGTGTTCATCACAGGCCTTCCGCTGGATGGTGCCTTCCTCGTTCTCGGTTTATTTCTCTCCATCACTGTTGTGGTCTTTCTGGCCATGCTGATGTTGCGAATCCTGAGAAACCGCGTACAACCTGCACGTGAACTGGCCTGGTTTGCATTTCTGGCAATCACCCCGGTAGCTATACTCTTTGTGATTTCACAGCTGCAGCCAGTCTATATTGTGCGCGGGCTGCTCCCATCCGGGGTGATGTTTATATTGCTCTCAGGTGGTGCGCTCGCGAACTCGGCCGGCCTCCCCGGAATGAGAGTGGCACTTGCGGCTGCTCTGATCTCCGGATCCATGCTTGGCCAATTCGTGCATGTTCAGTACGAAGGTTTTCCATATGCTCCGTTCGAAGCTGTTGGCAAGTTCCTCGAGGACGAATTAATCGAAGGGGATGTAATCCTTCATTCAAATAAGATAAGTATGATCCCGCAGGCATACTATTCACCAAATCTTCCTCAAACCTATATCGCAGATCCGCCGGGAAGCGGATCCGATACCCTCGCCCGGCCTACGCAGGAGGTACTCGGGCTGCTGGCGGAGCCAAATGCACTTTCAGCCGTGCGTGACGCGAGGCGTGTTTTCTTCCTAATTTTCAAACAGGAGTTTCTGAACCAACAAGTTGGTCCAGCGTCAAATCCGACCCTGCTATGGCTCCAGACCTATTACGATCAAATCGGGAAGATGGAGTGGGGAGATTTACAGCTCTACCTATTCGTCTTTGACTCTTACCAGCTCACCCTTACGGGGGTTGGCGCGGTGGAATTACGATGAAGGTGTCTCGAATCGGGATCCTGGTCGTTCTCGGCGTTATGCTTGCCCTGCTGGGAGCGGTCTTTATTGAGAGCCCCGGATATATGGATGCAGACTACTACTTCGCAACAGGGCGTGAACTTGCCGCCGGCAGGGGTTTTTTTGAGCCGTTTATCTGGACATACATATCGGATCCTTCTGGGATTCCTGGCCCGTCCCATCTGTACTGGATGCCGTTAACCTCGATCGTCTCGGCGACTTCGATGGCAATCCAGGGATTGAGCTTCAGATCGGCGCAGCTTCCTTTCTTGATCCTGTTCGCATTGCTTCCGGCAGCCGTCGCACACATGTCCCTCAAACTGCATGGAGATCAGGATGATGCATTTCGATCAGGGCTGTTGGCGGCCTTCCCCGGATTCTTCTTCCCCTACTTCTTGACGACGGATATGTTTATCCTTTATGCCTGGATCGGGTTGGGAATATTCTGGCTAATCCGGGTGGAGCGCGGATCCAAGCTCTGGCAAGGATTAGGGATGGGGTTACTCGTTGGGCTTGCGCACCTGGCCCGCGCCGATGGATGGCTGCTCAGCGCGCCAGCACTTATCGGTATATTTTCACAGCGCAACAAACGGTTCCAGCAAATCCCCTTGCTATTGGTTGGTTATGCGATTGTCATGGGGCCTTGGTTTCTACGGAATCTGTCCGTTGTCGGGTTCCCTTTGCCGCCCGGCACAAGCCGTACACTCTGGTTAACTTCATACCCTGAACTTTTTCGCTATCCCCCGGACACGATCAGTATCAGATCCTGGATGGAGGCAGGGTGGGGGCAGGCTTTACGGGTCCGCGCGGATGCGTTGGCCGTAAATCTTGAGCGCATCCTAGCGGAGAATGGATTGATTTTTCTAGGACCCTTCATGCTGTGGGGAGGGTTGAAACTACGACGACAACCTGAAATTAAGGCCGCTTTCGCTTACGGCCTTCTCCTATTCCTCATTATGACCTTGGTCTTCCCGTTTGCGGGAACCCACGGAGGCGTGTTTCATTCAAGCTCGGCTTTAATGCCGATTTTATGGTGCCTCGCCCCAATCGGGCTCGACCAAGCGGTCGGATTGGCTGCCGCTCGCAGGGGCTGGGAACCGCGTAGGGCAAAATCATTATTCAAGAATTCCGCGGTGGTTCTCGCAGCTCTCCTGACACTTACTCTGGCAGCGGGACGCGTCATAGGCCGGGATCTGGGGAATCCTCGTTGGAACGATTCACAGGCTGATTATCAAGCAGTAGGAGAGCTTCTCCCAATCAACTCGCAGGGACATTCACTCACGATTGTTAATAACCCTCCAGGCTTCTTCGTGGCGACAGGATTACCCGCAGTCGTGCTTCCAGAGGGAGGGCTGGTGGCGTTGAAAGCTGTCGTCCAACGTTTTGGTGCTGGATGGGTCATACTGGATCGCAACACAACCATGGATCTGCGCTCACTGTATGACGGAACGTTTCAACCCGCCTGGCTGGTACGGTGGGCAGAGATCGAAGACTCGAGCTCTGAGCCAATCATCATCTATCGCGTAAATCAGGATGCCTTGCAGTGAACCCAGGTATCCCGGTAAGGCGACAGCAAGCTATGGGTATGATCGCTGGCGCCTTCCTGCTGGCAGCATCTGCGTACCTAGTTAGCAGCGCTGTAACGGCTGGGCCGGGATTTCCACTTGACGATGCATGGATCCATCAGACCTATGCTCGCAACCTTGGACTTCATGCTGAATGGACCTACGGACTCGATCAGCCGAGTGCAGGGTCCACCTCACCACTTTGGTCGAGCATACTTGCCCTGGCGTACTTTCTTGGTGTCGATCCGTTGGTCTGGACTATGCTCCTTGGGCTCCTGGGCCTGTCTGGTTTGGGGTTGGTGTGCATGCGCTGGTTCAGAGCTCGCAATCCGGCTCAAGGTCATCTGGACTTGTGGGTGCTGGCGGCTGTGCTGACCGAATGGCACCTGCTGTGGGCTGCGTTCTCCGGGATGGAGATCGTGCTCTTCAGCCTACTGGTTTGCCTGGTGTTGCGTCGGCTGGATGATGCTCAAAGCCGGCCACTTATCTGGGGTTTGATTATCGGTATTGGGGTTTGGGTGCGGCCGGAAGCGCTTACACTCATCGTTCCAGCCAGTTGGGTCATCTTGACTCGGGAGGGGAATCAGAACTGGAGACTCACGAGCCTGGTCCTGTTGGGTGTCGGGTTGGTGATCGGACTGGTTCCTTACCTCATTTTCAACCAGGTGCTTGATGGGACCTGGTGGCCAAGTACGTACTATGCCAAGCAGGCAGAGTATGCGACCAGCCTGGATACGCCACTCATCCTACGTTTCATAAACCAAGCCATCCAGCCAATAACCGGAGTCGGCCTTCTGTTGTTGCCAGGATTAGTCTGGATAGCTGCCTCATCGATCCAGCACCGTGATTGGGGAAAGTTAGCTCCATTGATCTGGATATGCGTTCATCTCGGTGCCTATGCAATTCGCTTGCCGGTGACGTACCAGCACGGGCGCTACAGCATGCCAGTTATCGCAGTATTGCTCATGCTTGGGATCGAGGGCACTATCGGCATCCTGCACTGGTTGGGAACCAGCAGGGGGCGGCTGGTCGTGGCGCGGGCGTGGATTATTAGCCTACCCATTGCGGCGGCAGCTTTTATTTTCCTAGGGGCGCGTGCGTATGGCATGGATGTTGCTGTGATTGAAAGTGAGATGGTTCGCAGCGCGAGGTGGATCTCGGCTAATACGCCGCAGGCAAGCCTGATCGCAGCACATGATATTGGCGCACTCGGTTACTATGGTGATCGAGATTTGCTAGATCTGGCAGGATTGGTTTCACCGGAGGTAATCCCCATCATGCGTGACGAGACCGCGCTCGCAAGTCTCATGAATGGTTACGGTGTGGATTACTTGATGACATTCCCGGGATGGTACCCGAGCCTTACAACAGGGAAAATGCTCGTCTTTCAAACCGAGGGGAAGTATAGCCCCTCAATAGGGGGTGAGAATATGAGTGTATACCGCTGGAGGTAGTCAAAGTTGCTCAGCGTGAGTCGAATATGCTATACTCGCCGGGTCCAGAAATAAGGCGGTCATCTATGGAAGAATATACGGTCATCATTGTCGATGATCACCCTCTCTTCCGGGAGGGTGTTCGCAGCGTGATTGATGCGGAAGAAGATCTCAACGTGCTTGCTGAGGGTACCAGCGGTGAAGACGGTGTTCAATTGATTCGTGAGCTTCGCCCCATGGTAGCCCTTGTAGACGTGAATCTCCCGGCAATGAACGGGATGCAGGTCACGCGCCAAATCGTTGGAGAGCGCATTGCGACATCGATCGTACTCTTGACTGCATATGACGATGTCGAGCAGGTTTTGCATGCTTTCAGTGCTGGAGCATCAGCCTACTGCTCAAAAGATGTTGAAGCAGGTAAGCTGGTGGACATCGTCCGCCAGGTTGCTCGAGGGTTCTTCGTTGTCGGGGACCAGGTCTTCGATAAGGAGGGCCTGGAAGCGTGGCTCTCGCAGGGAGTGGAGGCGGTACGTCGGCCGCACGTGGAAGGCGACAAGGAGGCCTTCACGCCACTCTCTCCTCGTGAGATGGAGATCCTGCAGTTTGTCACACGCGGCATGAGCAATAAAGAAATCGCCGCTAAGCTCGGCATCAGCCATCAAACCGTGAAGAACCATATGACCGCGATCTTGCATAAGCTTGACGTCGAGGATCGCACCCAGGCTGCGGTCTACGCTCTTCGCCATGGCTGGGTTCGTCTGCAGGACACGCGTAAGTAACCGGGATAGCCCATGTCAGACTCTGATGTCAGCGAAGTACTAAATCCCATAGAAGCCTTCATCCAAGGCTCAACTGAGGAATTGGAAGGCGTCCAGCTTAAACTCAAAGAGATCACAATGCTAGTCTCGCAGAGTCAGGGCGAGGTGGAGAAGCTGGCTTCTCGTAACGCAGACATCACGGCACGCCTCCACCAAATGCAGTCACATTTCGACACCGTCCCACGTGAAGACATCCTGAATAACTACGAGGCGGCGCTTGATGCACAGCAGAGGCTGTTCACCATGCGCGGGCAATTGGAGAAACTTCAGAGTGACGAGGAGCATCTTGAACGCCTCGCACGGGTTATCGCTGACGCTCTGCATCTCCTCGGCGGTCAGCCTAACATCGAAATCGAGGAAGAGAAATTGCCCTCCACGGCAGGCTTTCAGGCACAGATTATCGAGGCCCAGGAAGATGAGCGGCGGAAAATCTCCCGCCAGATCCACGATGGCCCTGCACAAGTGCTCTCCAATTTCATCCTGCAAACAGAGATCGCTCTGCGGCTCTCTGATACCAAGCCGGACAAAGCACGCGAGGAGCTCGAGAATTTAAAGGAGGCGGCAACATCTAGTTTTGGAAAGGTTCGTGACTTTATATTCGAACTCCGGCCGATGATGCTCGATGATCTCGGATTGCTACCGACTGTCAGACGCTACGCGGAAGCTTACAAGGAAAAAACCGGGCTGGAGATTTCGGTTGTCAACGTGGGTACGGAAAAACGTTTGGCATCATACCGGGAAGTGGTTCTTTTCCGCTCAGTTCAGATTTGCCTGGCGAATGTTCGAGAGCATGCACAAGCCACCCAGGTTAAGATCACGCTCGATCTGGGTGAGCACAACGTTCGTTGCGCGATTGAAGACAACGGTCGTGGCTTCGATCCAGAAATTCTTGAGCACGATCAGTATCAGAATCATGCGTTGCACCAGCTCAAGCACCAGATCGAGCAGCTTGATGGCTCGCTAGAAATTGACACCAAACCGGGAGATGGGACCCGGATCGCGATCTCGCTTCCCCCATCTTGAGTCCATTTGCTCTTCGTGATATGGACTCAAATTCTCGACCGCTTGCCTACCAACTGGGTTAAACCCGTACCAATGTCCCTCGGAAATTAGTCCTATTGAACCTTATTAGGACCTGTGACTATAATGACTACGAACTTGTAACAGAAAAAAGTCAAAATCATCACAGAAGGGAGGTGAATGCTATGCTGTTTGCACCGAAAGAGAAGGGTCAAGGCCTCGTCGAGTATGCACTGATTCTTGTTTTGGTCGCTGTGGTCGTGATCGTGATCCTCGCGCTACTCGGCCCGGCAATTGGCAACGTGTTCAGCAACATCGTCACAAACATCTAATATCTCGATTGGCCGGACTTGGGGGAGCAACGCTTCCCAAGGATTCATACAAGGAGCCCTATCGAGTATAGGGCTCCTTGTGTAAGGGAAATGTAAGCGACGATCCGGCACACCTGTGATAAAGTTGGCACAACTTGACTTTTAAAGTCAAGCAGGTAAGATACGCGCGTCCTACCAGGGTGCGCGAGCACCGTCGTACAAGTATAGGAAGAAGGAGGCCTCATGCGCCGTCCACGTATCATCATCTTGTTTGCGATTATCCTGCTGCTTGGGGTCGCTGCGGTTTATCTCCTCTCCCGGGGTGGCGGCGAACAAGCTCAACCTGATCAGACTCCGGTGGGTGCGGTTCCCAGCGATGTTGTATTCGTTGCCATCGCTGCTCAGGATATCGCCCGTGGCGCACGTATACCCGATGATGGTATCGTGATGTCTCGCATGCCGGCGAACATGGTTGTGGAAACCATGATCAGCGGCACCGATGAAGAGGGCATCCGGACGAGAGTTATAGGTACGGTCGCACGTCAGGATATTGGCCGTGGAGTCCCCGTCACGGAAGCGATGATCTCTGAGAGCGGCGGCGACTTGCTGGCAGGCGGGTCGGATGCCTCCCTGGCTATCCCACCCGGATATACGGCGATCTCCATCCCCCTGGATCGACTCTCAGGGGTTGCCTTCGCTCTGCGAGACGGGGATGTCGTGGATGTCTTGCTTTCGTTGTTGATGGTCGATGTTGATCCTGATTTTCAATCCCTCCTCCCCAATTATTCTACTGTGCTAAACGCACCAGGTGGCACGGAAGAGTTTCCGTCACCGAGCATTACAGGGGCTGTAGGGCAGATGGAGGGCGGTACAGGGGCGCAAATTCCTCTCGGGAAGGTGATCGAAGAGGAAGAGACGACAACCCTCTTTCATGTGATCCCAAGCGGCGAACAAAGACCACGCGCCGTTACACAGAGATTGGTTGACAGCGCCCAGGTGCTGCATATAGGCACGTTCGCCCTGGAAGGTGAGAACCTGGCGCCTGTTGTTCAAGGGGATCAAGCCCAGGCAGGACAGCAGCCTCAGGACGGTACTCAGGTAGTTGCGGCCACGATCACACCTCCCGATATCATTACCCTGATCGTGACTCCGCAAGATGCACTGGCATTGAACTGGGCGATCAAAGTAGGTGCAGATTTGACGCTCACCCTGCGTGCTCCGAACGATACTGAGCCGACCGAGACAATCAGCGTTACGCTGCAGTACCTGATCGAAAACTACGACGTCACTGTACCGTCGAGGTTGCCATACACCCTCGAGCCCGCACTCCAGAAACTGATCGACCCAGTTCTCCGGAACGACCGGGTCGTCGGTCCGCAGCAGTGATCGGAGAGGTTTAAGGTAAACCTTCGAGAGGCGTTTCTATGACAGAAAGCGCGGAAAATGTCATCCGCGTCTTGATTGTTGACGATTTCGCTGAGACCCGCGAGAACCTCCGCAAGCTGCTCCAGTTTGAGTCGGATGTTCTCGTTGTCGGGGCTGCGCGCACCGGCATCGAAGCGATCGATCTGGCCCGGGAGACCGAGCCAGACGTTGTCATCATGGACATCAATATGCCGGATATGGACGGTATTTCGGCGACCGAGGCCTTACTGCGGGATGTCCCCTTCGCACAGATCGTCATGCTTTCAGTCAATAACGACGCCGATTACGTTCGCCGAGCCATGCGGGCAGGTGCCCGGGATTTTCTTGCCAAGCCTCCCTCCGGCGATGAACTGATCTCAACCATCCGCACGCTTTCCGTGATGGCGCACGAGCTAAAAGAAAAGATAGCAGCCCCCGTACCCCAGCTTATGGGCCAGGGCCCCGGTCGGCCTTACACAGGACCTTTACATCTAGAAGGGAAAATCATTGCAGTCTACAGCCCGAAAGGTGGGGTGGGCAGTACCATGCTTGCCACCAACCTGGCTGTCGGCCTGGATACCGCCGATACCCCAACGGTCCTGGTGGACGCCGCACTCCAGTTTGGTGATGTCGCTGTTGTAATGAACTTGCAGGCCAAGAATACTTTTGTGGATCTCGCCACACGCGCCGAAGAACTGGACAAGGATTACGTCGCCGATGTGCTAATTCATCACGAAAGCGGCCTACGTGTCCTAGCGGCTCCTCCGCGTCCCGAGCTAGCGGACGAAATTACCGCCGATCAGGTCAGGAATGTTATCCAATTTCTGAAGAGTGAATTCGCCTACGTTGTCGTTGATACCAGTTCGACGATGGATGATGTGACCCTGGCTGTGCTGGATACAGCTGATCTATTGGTGACGGTCGCCACGCCTGAGATCCCATCCATCAAGGACACACGCTTGTTGTTTGACTTGCTGGGTGTGCTGGAATTCCCGAAGGAGCGTGTTTTCTTTGTATTGAATCGGATGGATCGAAAGACCGGTATCACGGCTGAAGCGGTCTCGGAGAATCTTAAGTTCAACGTGGACGGGGAAATACCCCTCGACGAAAAATCGATCCCAACCTCCATCAACCGGGGTTCTCCCATTCTTCTGAACGATCGCGGACAACCCGCAGCCCGTAGCATCCTTAAAATCATCGGGGAGTTACGGGAACGCCTCCTTGCCGAACCAGAGGTCGAGGAGGAGGTGGAAGAATCGGAGAAGCCGCGGCTTTTCAGCAGGTAGTGAGTTTGAGGTAGGGCCCGGCAGCGGGTAAGGAGAGTGGAGCGTGTCGTTACTTAAACGGATCGAGCAGGGCCAGGCTGATAACGTGCCTGTGCCGAGTGGTGGAAACAACAAAGGGGGGAATACACCTGCGGCGGCTAGCAGCTCGACCGGGTCGAGCGGATCACGGATGAGTGGTATTGCTGCCCGGCGTGTCGCCCCGCCCGATGTTCAACAGCGGAATACGTACACCGATCTAAAGACACGCGTTCAGAACAAATTACTGGCCGAGCTAGACCCCTCGATGGATGTCAGCCAGACGATCGAGGTCAGACAGACGATTGAGGATCTATTTGAAACCATCCTCCAGGAAGAGAACATTGTCCTTTCCCGGCCGGAACGAAGGCGGTTATTCGAACAGATCGTAGCGGAGATCCTTGGCCTCGGACCGCTCGAGCCACTTCTTGCGGATGGCTCGATAACGGAGATCATGGTCAACGGCGCCAAGCAGATCTATATTGAGCGCGGGGGTAAGCTTTACCGTGAGCCAGCAACTTTCGAGAGTGACGACCACCTGATGCGGATCATCGATCGGATCGTGGCCCCTCTCGGTCGGCGGATCGACGAGTCGAGCCCATACGTGGATGCCCGTCTTCCGGATGGGTCGCGTGTGAATGCTATTATTCCACCCATCTCGCTGGTCGGGCCGACATTGACCATTCGGAAGTTCGCGCGTGACCCAATTACCGTGGAACAACTGATCGAATGGGGTACGATCACGCCGGAAGCGGTTGAATTTCTCAAGGCTTGCGTTATCTCCGCCATCAACATGGTGATCTCCGGCGGCACGGGTTCTGGCAAGACGACCTTCCTCAATATCTTGTCGCAATATATCCCGAATGATGAGCGTATCGTGACAATCGAGAACGCGGCCGAGCTCCAGATGCGCCAGGAACATGTCATCACACTCGAGTCACGCCCACCGAACATCGAGGGTCGGGGAGAGGTCACAATTCAAAATCTCGTCGTAAACTCCCTGCGTATGCGTCCCGATCGGATCATTGTAGGAGAAATTCGTGCTGAGGAAGCATTAGACATGCTCCAGGCAATGAACACCGGTCATGAAGGTTCGATGACGACCGCCCACTCGAACAGTCCGCGTGATACCCTCTCCCGTATCGAGACGATGACCTTGATGGCTGGGATGGATTTGCCAGTCCGTGCCATCCGGGAACAGGTTGCCTCAGCGCTAGAACTGATTGTTCACCTGGAGCGCCTGCGCGACGGTACGCGCAAGGTTACCAACATCTCAGAAATTCAGGGGATGGAAGGTGACGTCATCACGATGACCGACATCTTCGTGTTTGAGCAAACAGGATTCGAAGATGGAAAGGTCATTGGCCGGCTACGCCCAACCGGGTTGCGGCCAAAATTCATTGATAAAATTGAAGCAAGCGGCATCAACCTACCTGCAACAATCTTTGGGGTAGGAGATCGGGGACGCGGGTACTAAGCCATGGATGCGAATACCGTACTGATTGTTGGTGGAGGCCTGGGATTGCTCCTGCTGGTCGTCGGCTTCGGCATGACGGTCTTTGGTGAGCGCTCAGTCGTTGAAGAACGCCTTGGCCGTTATACCGAGGGCGGTCAGGTGATCTCCACCAGCTCATCGACCAAGGAAACACTCGAAGAAGGCGGCTCCTTCATCACGGATTTCTTCAGCCGTATGGGTGAAGGCACCGATATGTTCGATAATATCTCGAAAAACCTGGCGCGTGCCGACATCAAGCTGCGACCCGCAGAATATATCGCTACCATGGTCCTTTCAAGCCTGCTGGTCGCTCTGGTTGGGTTCGTGATCAGCAAGTTTACGCTTTTCTTCGCCATCATCATGGGTATTGTTGGCGCATACCTACCGTCGATGTACGTGAAAATGGCACAGCGTACCCGTTTAAAGAAATTCGATAATCAGTTGGGGGACATGCTCAACTTGATGGTCAACGGCTTGAGGGCAGGCTTCTCCACGCTGCAGGCCATGGAGGCCGTAAGCCGGGAGCTCCCATCCCCGATCTGTGAAGAATTCCGGCGTGTTGTGCAGGAGATGCAGCTTGGGATCACGATGGATGATGCACTTGAGCACCTGCTTAGACGCATCAACAGTGAAGACCTCGACCTGGTCATCACAGCCATCAATGTGCAGCGGGAGGTCGGTGGTAACCTCGCTGAGATCCTGGATGTAATCTCCTATACAATCCGTGAACGTGTGCGCATCAAGGGCGAGATCTCTGCGCTGACTGCCCAGGGTCGTGCGACAGCCTGGGTGATCGCTGCGCTGCCCATAGTGCTCGTCTTGCTTCTTTTCCTGCTTAACCGCGAGTATATCATGCAGTTCTTCAACCCGGAGACCCGCAGCTGCGGGATCCCGATCCTCGCCCTGGCTGGGATCATGGTTGTCACTGGATTTATCGCCACCCAGAAGATCGTAGCGATCGACATCTAAACGAGTGCAACTATCAGTATTGAGAAAACGGGAAGGGTAGTCCAATGCCTATAGCCATCGTTGGGATTATCGTGCTCATCCTGGTTCTGGCGGTCATGCTGGTGATCGCTGGAATTCGAACACCGCGCTCTTCCAATCCTATCTCGGACCGCCTGGCAGAATACAGCACGCGTGAAGAGGCGATGACCCTCGAAGAGATCGAGCTCTCGCTACGTTTTTACGAGCGTATCATCCTACCAATCATCAATAAGGTCGGTGAGCTAGCTTCACGGTTTACACCGCAGGCGACCCTGCAGAGTGCACGCAAACGGATCGAGATGGCCGGCAACCCGATGCAGATGGATCCAGCCTTCTTTCTTTCACTGCGCTTTGTCCTGGCTGCTGTATTCGGTGGGGGTGTCTTTCTCGTTTACCTGGTATCCGGCCGGTCCTGGTTAACAGGCCTTGGGCTTTCTGCGTTATTTCTGGGAATTGGCTTCATGTTCCCGGATCTCTGGCTGACCGGGAGGGTTAAATCGCGTCAGAAAGCCGTCTTCAGGGCGCTCCCGGATGCCCTCGACTTGTTAACCATTTGCGTTGAAGCAGGTCTCGGCTTTGATGCTGCCATGGCTCAGGTCAACCTTAAATGGGAGGACGAACTGGCGTTAGAGTTTGGCCGGGTACTGCAGGAAATCCGGCTGGGCAAAATTCGCCGTGAAGCACTGCGGGATATGGGTGACCGGGTCGGGGTTTCAGAACTGTCGAGTTTCATTGCAGCTGTGATCCAGTCCGAGCAGCTCGGTGTCAGCATGGCAAAAGTGCTGCGCATTCAATCCGATCAGATGCGTGTCCGCCGCCGTCAGATGGCTGAAGAAGAAGCACATCGAGCCCCGATCAAGATGATTTTCCCGATTGGCTTGCTGATCTTCCCATCGATCCTGATGGTCCTTCTTGGCCCGGCTGCGCTGCTCCTCTTCCGATCTCCAATGGGCGCGCTTTTCCGCTAGAGTTCGAAGGATAATTGAATCTCCTCACCGGGGAAGGGGGCGACCCGGTTTATTGGATCCACATCGACCAGTGACAGGAGTATTCCGGCGCCTGCTGCAGGCGGGCGTGGATTTCCTTTTCCCCTCGCGCTGTCCGGGTTGTATGAGAACAGGCTCTGTGTGGTGTGATCGGTGTCAGGCGAGTGTGCAGCCTGCGGCTGGAATAGGATGTGCGCGCTGTGGGTTTAACCACCTCCCGGGCAAGTGTCTGGCCGAGGGCAAACATCCTGTTCGAGTCAGGTCGTATGCGAGATACCTCCCCCCGCTCACGAAAGCAATCCTGGAACTTAAATACCGGCCGAACCGGGCACTTGCAAAAATCATGTCTGGATGGTTGCTGGAGCTCTATCTGGAATCCGGCTGGAAGATTGATACGATCATCCCTGTGCCGCTAGCGTTCGTCCGAAAGCAGCAAAGAGGGTATAATTAAATGGAATTGATAGCCAGCCCCTTCGCGGAGGCACTTGATTTGCCGCTCGATCGGAACGCACTGACCCGTGTTCGCGATACAGGCTCTCAAGTCGGCCTAGACCATGTTGCCCGTCGGTCTAATCTAGAAGGGGCTTTTCGCGCCGATCCCCTGCGGTGTATGAATAAGAATTTCCTTCTCCTCGATGACTTGCTGACGTCAGGCGCGACGATCCTTGCCTGCTCCCGAGCGCTTTACGCCGCCGGTGCAGGTGCAGTCTTTGGCCTGACTGTCGCCCGGGCCGATCGCAAGATCCATCACGGTGGGTTGGCGTAACCCAAAGGAGTTGCAGATGCCAGTTGAAGTGATCATCAATGCTAAGAACATGGAGTTAACAGACCGGCTGCAGGACTATGTTCAGAAGAAGGTTGGTAAACTTGATCGATACCTTGACATCATCGATGATGCAAAAGTTGACCTGACCTATGCACAAACGGCACGCAGCGCCAAGGATCGTCATGTAGCCCAGATTACGCTCCGCGGGAAGGGTGTCGTGCTGCGTGCAGAAGATCGGACCGAGGATATCTTCGCCTCCGTGGATGCCGTACTCGATAAACTTTACCGTCAGATCGAGCGATATAAGGGCCGTCGCTGGCGGGGGCGGGGAGATGGCCGCACAGCGGCAGACGCTGCTGGGGTCCAACCACAAACTGAAGTCGAGGACGTGACCCCAGAATTAGATATCGTTCGGCGCAAGCGCCATCAACTGGTCCCGATGGATGAACATGAAGCAATCGAGCAAATGGAGCTGATTGGGCACCAGGATTTCTTTGTCTTCCTCAATGCAGCTACCAATCAAGTGAACGTACTCTATCGCCGCCGGGATGCAACACTCGGTCTCATTGAGACCGAACTCGCTTGACATACAATCCTGACCTGACCTTGGCTGAGGAATAACGGTTCCATGAGCTCAATCCCTGCGCTGCTCATGCTGCCACCATGCGGGGCGTCACGGGTCGAGCACTGGCTCGCATCCGCTCGACTTGCTGCTGCGTCGGATTTGCTTCAGAGGTTGCTCGACCATCCTGCATTCGATCCGGTCTACGTGCTGGCTGCGGATGGTGAGCAACGCGCATTCTTGGTTGGGATGGGCGGGAAGGCCATTACCGAATCCACGGTCCCCTTTCACTTTGGCCGGGCACTGGGACAGATTGTCGAGCAGCAAGGCCTGCAGCAACTAGCCTATTTCGGCGGGGCGAGTGCGCCACTCCTCCTGCCTGATCATCTTGATCAGGCCAT
>Ga0315553_10000294_pt1 | contig 46134 bp, 38 predicted proteins | sample SalMarSW160140MG_FD_203099 | JGI IMG/M metagenome (GOLD analysis project Ga0315553, IMG submission 203099) | Salt marsh sediment microbial communities from the Plum Island Ecosystem LTER, Massachusetts, United States - Salt Marsh Sediment SW1601-40 ...
GAAGGAGCGAGTCGATGAGTACCGAAGTCCGTCTGAGTCGCGAGATGCGGCTGCTCGACGTCACCATGATCGGCGTCGGGGCCATGATCGGCGCAGGGATCTTCGTCCTGACCGGAATCGCCGCCGGCGTGGCCGGTCCAGGGCTGATCCTGGTGTTCCTCCTCAACGGCCTGGTCGCCTTCCTCACGGCCGCGGCATACGCAGAGCTGGGGAGCGCCGTCCACGGCGCGGGCGGAGGCTATCTGTGGATCAAGGCCTCGCTACCGGATCCCAGCGGGTTCCTCGCCGGCTGGATGGACTGGTTCGCGCACGCGGTCGCCTGCTCGCTCTACGCCCTCGGCTTCGGGGCCTATTTCCGCGAAGTCCTCAACGTGGCGGGTGCGCCCCATTTCGCCGCGCCCGTCTTTCCGGAGGAGATCTGGTACGCGATCGGCGCCTGTACGCTGTTCGCGATCATCAACTACCGGGGCGCGTCCGAGGCGGGGAAGGCCGGGAACGTCGTAACGATCGCGAAGGTGCTGATCATCGGCGTGTTCATCGCCGTCGGTCTGTGGGTCATGGTACATCGACCCGGTTGGCAGGGCACGTTCCGACCGTTCCTGTCCGAGGGGTGGACCGGCGTGTTCATGGCCATGGGTCTGACCTTCATCGCGTTCGAGGGCTACGAGATCATCGCCCAGACCAGCGAGGAGGTCGAGAACCCGAAGAAGAACATTCCGCGCGCGGTCTTCATCTCGCTGGTGATCGTCATCCCCATCTACCTGCTGGTGGCGTTCGTCGCGATCGGAGCGGTGATTCCCCCGCCCGGCATGGCGATCACCCAGTATCTGGCGCAGGGCGGCGAAGTGGCGCTCGTCTCGGCCGCCGACCAGTTCTTCCTCGGGGGCGGCATCATGATCCTGGTCGGGGGTCTGCTCTCGACCGTGTCGGCGCTCAACGCGACGATCTATTCGTCGTCCAGAGTCGCGTTCGCCATGGCCCGGGATGGCAGCCTGCCCCGGGCGATCGCGGGTGTGCACCCGAAGCGGGGGACGCCCCACTTCGCCATCATCTTCTCGGCCGTCCTGATCGTGGGGATGGCGATCTCGCTCCCGATCGCCGACGTGGCCGCGGCAGCCAGCGTGATGTTCCTGCTCCTGTTCGGCGGCGTGAACATCGCGCTCATCAGACTGCGCAAGCTGCGTCCCGACCTGGACCGCGGCTTCCGGGTGCCGTTCGTACCCGTTACGCCGATTCTCGCCGTCGTCACCATGCTGTTCATCGCGGGCTACATGTTCGTCGGATATCCCCTCGCGTGGGCGGCGGCCGGCGGGTGGATCGTGGCCGGCGTGGGCTTCTACTACGCCTACGCCCGCACGCGGGAGGCCGCGCTCATCGAGCGCGTGCAGTGGATGGAGCGGCTCGAAAAAAAGGAGTACCGTGTCCTCGTGGCGGTCGCGAGCCCGAGCACGATGCGGAGTCTGGTCGAGGTCGGCGCTGCGCTCGCCAGGAAGCACGATGGCGACCTCGTCATGCTCGCCGTCGTAGAGGTCCCCGAGGGCGAGTCGCTCCTGACCGGGCGGCGACACGTGCGCGCGGTTGAGCCGCTGCTCGAGCGCGCGGTGAGCTATGCGGAGGAGCGTGGCGTGAAGGCCACGTCGGTCGTCAAGATCGCCCGACGGATCAGCCAGGGGATCCTGCAGACGGCACGCGAGGAATCCTGCAACTTCCTGCTGGTCGGGCCACCCAGCGGCAGGTCGTTCCTCGAGCGCATGGTGGCGTCGATCGGCGAGCGCGTGCTGCAGGGAGCCCCGTGTCAGGTTGGTGTCGTTTACGGGTCCGTCAAGGAGGGAGCGATCTCTCGAGTGTCGGTGCCGGTGGCGCACGGCGCGAACTCGCGGCTGGCGGTCGAGCTCGCCCCGGCGATGAGTGATTGGTTCGGCGCTCCCACGCGGCTCGTCACGGTGGTCGAGCGAGGCCTCACGGAGGCAGAGGAGTCGAAGGCGCGCCGCAAGGTCGCCGAGACCCTCACCGCCGCGGGCGTCGACGAGCAGCCGGTCACACTTCGGGATTTCGACGTGGGACGCGCCCTCGTGAGCTCCGTGAGCCCGAACGACCTCGTCCTGATCGGAGCGCCCGCCGAGGGACCGATCTCGCCGGTGTTGGGGCAGACCGTTCCGGGCTTTGTGGCTACCCGGAGTCAGGGGCCGGTCGTCGTGCTTCGCGATGTCGAGCCCAAGGGCGCGAGAGGCTTCGAACGAGTCTTCTTTCGACGAGGATAGGAACCATGCAGAGCCAGGCGTCAGGCACGCTCGAACGCTTCGGGCAACGCTTTTCGGAATACCTTCCGACACTCGCAGGCGGCCTCATCGTCCTGGCCATCGGTCTCGTCGCGGGCTGGCTGCTCAAGCGCGCAGTCATCCGAATCCTGATGGTGCTGCGACTGGACCGACTCGCCGGGGGGCAATCCGCATGGCGGAGCGCCATTGGCAAGGGAGACGTGCGGCACGCCCTGTACAGCGCCGTCGGGACGGCCGCCGGGTTCGTGCTGCTCCTGGTGTTCCTCAACAACGCGCTCCAGATCTGGGGCCTGGACGTTCTCGCACGCATGGTCGAAGCGCTGATGGTGTACCTGCCCACCCTGGCTCTGGCGACGGTGATCGTGGGGCTCGGGTTCATGCTCGCCAACGTGTTGGCCCGGCGGGTGGAGACGGTCCTCGAGCGGGAAGACGTGCCGCGCGCGGGCCTCGTGGCGGGTCTGGCCAAGTCGGCGTTGCTCTCGGTGGTGGGCGCCCTCGCGCTCTGGCAGCTCAACTTCGCCCGCGAGATCGTACTCGCCGCCTTTCTCATCGGGTTCGGGGCGATCGGCGTCGCGTTCGCGATCGGTGTCGGGATCGGCTCGGCGCGCGCGATGCAAGACGGCTGGTCGCACGTGCTTCAGAAGAAGAAGGACAGTTAGACCCGGCAACGAGCGGAATCACCCGGCGCGGGCCGTGTTCGATCACCCATTCGCGATGGAGGTAACCGGGAATCAGGAGCGGTGCGTCCGTCGGACCGTCTGGCGAGCGGGCGCAGCGCTCAGGGTGCCTCCGGGGATGCCTGCCAGGACTTCCTCGATGGTCAGATCCTTGCCGGGCGCTGCCGGTGATAGACGACGGCGCGATTCTCCCTATTGTCCCGTCGGCGGAAACCGCAGCGTAACCAGCCGCGCCTTGTGGTTGGCCCCGCCCATGGGAATCGCGATGTACTGCACCCCGCCCGCGAGCAGGAAGGCCACCACGTCTTCCTTCTGCTCGCTCTCGAATACCTCGCCATGGCTCACCCGGCTCGCGTCGTGGATCGCCGCGAGGTAGAACTCCCAGCCCGCTCCTTTCACCGTTCGGCGCCGATCCCCGTGGATCCGGTGCCCGACCCGGACGATTCGCGCCAGCTTCTTGATGTCCATGTGGACCAGCGACTCAGGCCGCGCTGAGGCTGCGCCACCGGAGGGACGAGAACGACAAGATCTGCTTCGCCCACGCGACGCCCGTGACTTCCGAGGCCGTCGAGGCCCTGCGGCGTGCGGTCCGCCAGTACTCGTTCATCGGAGACGGCCGGGTGCTCGCTGGCCGTCCGATTCTGACCGGCCGTGCTGGAACGTCCGTGAGGTCGGGGGAGAGAACGTCGGTTGCTTCGGCTTCCGATACCCCGGCAGAGGGAGTGGGCCCGGGTGGATTTGAACCACCGGCCTCACGCTTATCAGGCGTGCGCTCTAACCAGGCTGAGCTACGGGCCCCGGCGGGTCGGAGGATTCGTCGCGAGACGACGATCCGGGACCCGGGAAAGCATCGGCGCCGGACCCGTGGGCCCGGCGCCGAAGGAGTGGCAAGCTAACGCCGGAACGGGAGGGGGTTCAAGGTCGGCGGCGAGTCGCGGGCGCGCGTCGTCGAGCCACGCTTCCCCCGTCACGTCTGGACGGCTGCATCGCGCGAGCCGCTCCGTCAGCCCCAGCCCTCCTCGTCTTCCTCCTCTGGCTCGGGCTCCTCGACGTCGTCGAGATCCTCATCGAGGTCCTCGTCGTCCCAATCGTCTTCCCAGTCCTCGTCCTCTTCCTCCTCGTCGTCGAACGGCTCGTCCTCCTCCCAGTCCTCGTCGTCCCAATCGTCCTCCTCGTCGTCGAACCGCTTGGCGAGGGTGATCGCGCCCCCTCCGACAGCCGGCTGCGTCGACTCGGACCACTCGGTCGAAACGGTGCCCAACCACTCGTTCGCCATCGAAATCTCCCTGGTCTCGCCACCTGTCTGACGCGTGTCGGAACCGTCCGGGCCAACGCGCCGGGGTTACCCAAGTGGCCTATTAAGGCACGCGCGGGGCGCGTGTCAAGGTCCACCCGGAAGGGGTCGTGGTGGGTTTGCCGCCCCCGGGGGTCGCGCCTACCTTGCGGCTCATGATCAGTCGACGCCTCTCCCGCCTCTCAGCCCTCCCGAGGGGCCGGGTTCGGGCCCCCTCCGCGCGAGTCACCGGGGCGGCCGCGTGCCTGCTCGCGGTCCTGACGGCCGGGTGCGGCACGCCCGGCGCCATGGGCGAGCACAACAGCGTCATCGTCTTCATGCCGGATTCGATCTGGCAGCAGGTCGAGGACGACAGCTACCAGGCGCTCGAGCCCACGATGTTCACCTCGCGTGAGGAGAAGGAGTACGAGGTGACGCAGGTGGACCCCACCGCCCCCGAGGCCGACGAGCTCCTCCTGTTCCGGAATGTGGTCGTCGTGGGGCCGTGGGACGATCCCACGCTCCAGCGGGTGGCGGAAAAGGCGGGCATGGACCTCACGAACCTCGTTCCGGGCCGCGTGTTCCAGGTCGAGGACGTGTGGGCGCGCGGGCAGGTTGTCACTGGGGTGTTCGTGCACGCCGATGAGTGGGTCCCGCAGTGGAGACGGGCCCTGCCGTCGGTACTGGCGGCGATCGATACGAGCTACCGGCGTTGGGTGCATGCAAGGATGTTCGCGACCCCGCCCGACACGGCACTGGCCCGCGACCTCGCGCGTCGCTTCGGGTTCGAGATCACCGTCCCGGGCGTGTACGAGCGCGTGGCCCGGGAGGGCGGGGACGGCGACAGCCTGGTCATCCTTCGCAACGACAACCCGGACCCGAGCCAGCTCATCCGCTCGATCCTGGTCGACTGGGGCCCGAAGCTCGACTCGCTCACCGCCGAGGCGGCGCTCGCGTGGCGCGCCTCGATCGACGACGTGCAATACAACGTCGCCCAGGGGATCGACGACTCCAACTCGACCGTCACGCGGTTCGAGATCGACGGCCGCCCGGCGCTCGAGGTGACGGGGGTATGGAAGGACATCCGGGGCGACTTCCCGGCCGGGGGACCGTTCAACGTGTGGCTCGTCGACTGCCCCGCGCGCACGTACTACATCGACGCGTGGCTGTATGCCCCCGACGACCCGAAATACGAGTACATGCTACAGATCCAGGAAATCCTCGGGTCGTTCCGCTGCGCTGCCGCCGGCGCCTGACCGTGCCGGTCTGAATGTCGTTCGTCCATCTGCACACCCACAGCGAGTACTCGCTCCTCGACGGGGCCAACCGGATCGATGACCTCATCGACCGGGCCATCGACTTGGGCATGCCCGCGCTGGCGCTTACGGACCACGGCAACCTGTTCGGTGCGTGGGAGTTCCAGGAGAAGGCGCGCGCCCGCGGGCTCCGGCCGATCATCGGGTGCGAGGCCTACGTGGCCTACGGTGACCGCCGCTCGCGCGAGCGCCCCGAGCGGGCCCCGGCGGACTATGCGCACCTGGTGCTGCTGGCCGCGAACCGGGAAGGCTACCAGAACCTCATCAAGCTCTCCTCCATCGGGTACGCCGAGGGGTTCTACCGCCGCCCGCGCATCGATCGCGAGGTCCTCGAGGAGCACGCGGGGGGTCTCATGTGCCTGTCGGCCTGCTTGGCCGGCGAGGTCGCGCGCTACCTCCAGCACGACCGCTACGCGGACGCGAAGAAGGCGGCCGAATGGCACGCGCGGGTGTTCGAGGGCCGCTACTGGCTGGAGCTCCAGAGCCACGGGATCCCCCAGCAGGACAAGGTGAACGAGGGCGTCCTGAGCCTCGCCGACGAGCTCGGGCTCCCGCTCGTGCTCACCAACGACGCGCACTACATGCGGCGCGAGGACGCGGACGCGCACGACACGCTGCTGTGCATCGGGACGGGGAAGGACAAGGACGACCCGAACCGGCTCCGCTTCTACGGCGAGGAGAGCTACTTCAAGTCGCCGGATGAGATGGGAGAGCTGTTCCCCGACCACCCCGAGCTTCTCGCCGAGACGGTGTCGATCGCGGAGCGCTGCGACGTCCGGTTCGAGGAGACCTACCACCTCCCCTCGTTCCCCCTCCCGGAATCGTTCGACGACCCGATGTCGATGCTCCGTCACGAGGCCGAGCGCGGTGTGACGGAGCGTTACGGTGACCCGGTCCCGCACGAGGTGCGCGAACGCCTCGACTACGAGCTCGGCGTCATCCAGACGACGGGCTACGCGGGCTACCTGCTCATCGTGTGGGACTTCATCCGGGCCGCGCGCGAGCGTGACATCCCGGTCGGTCCGGGCCGCGGCTCATCCGCCGGCTCCATCATCTGCTACGCGCTCGGGATCACGGACATCGATCCCCTCGAGTTCGACCTGCTGTTCGAACGCTTCCTGACCGCCGAGCGCGTGTCGATGCCCGACATCGACATCGACTTCTGCTACGAGCGCCGCGGCGAGGTCATCGAGTACGTGCGCGAAAAATACGGGCAGGACTCGGTAGGCCAGATCATCACGTTCGGGACCATGAAGGCCCGCGCCGTCGTCCGCGACGTGGGCCGTGTGCTCGGGTTCTCGCCGACCGACACGGACCGGCTCGCCAAGCTCATCCCGTCGAGCCCGGGGTTCTCGATGACCGTGGCCGAGGCGCGGGAGAAGGTGCGCGAGCTCGCCGAGCTCGACGCGCAGGACCCGCAGGTCACCAAGCTCCTCGACTACGCCGAACGCATCGAGGGGCTTTCGCGCCACAGCTCGGTCCACGCGGCCGGTGTGGTGATCGCCCCGGGACCGCTGGACGAGTACGTGCCGGTGTGCACCGACGTGAAGAACGACGCGGGCTCGGTGATCACCCAGTACGACATGAAGGCGCTCGAGAGCGCCGGCATGCTCAAGATGGACTTCCTGGGTCTCCGGACGCTCACGGTGATCCATGACGCGTGCCGCATGATTGCCGAGCGCCACGAGGTCGAGATCGACTGGGACGAGCTCGGGCGGGAGGACCCCGAGGTGTACCGCATGCTGGCGAGCGGGCATACGAGCGGCGTGTTCCAGTTCGAGTCGAGCCTCGCCACCGACAAGCTCCGGGCCATGCGCTGCGACAGGTTCGACGACCTCGTCGCGGTCAACGCGCTCATCCGCCCGGGTCCGCTCGATTCCGGGATGACCGACATCTACATCAAGCGGAAGCGCGGATTCCAGCAGGTCGAATACCCGCACCCGGCCCTCGCCGAGACCCTCGAGCCCACCTACGGGGTCATCACCTATCAGGAGCAGGTGATGCGGGCCGCGAACATCCTGGCGGGCTTCTCGCTCGCCGAGGCGGACGTGCTCCGCAAGGCGGTGGGAAAGAAGGACGCCGAGCTCACGGACCGCGTACTGGGCGACTTCGTGGCCCGGGCCGTGGAGCGCGGGGTCGGCGAGCGAAAGGCGACGGAGATCGCCCAGCTCATCCGGACGTTCGGGCGCTACGGGTTCGTCAAGGCTCACTCGGTCGCGTACTCGGTCATCTCCTACCGCACGGCGTGGCTAAAGACGCACTACCCGGCCGAGTTCATGGCGGCGCTGTTGTCCTCGGAGATCGGGAACACCGACAAGGTCGTCTCCTACATCGGCGAGGCGCGGGGAATCGGCATCCGCGTGCTTCCCCCCTCCGTGGTCGAATCGCGCTACCGATTCACGGTGGTCGCCGACCCCGACGACGGCGAGCGGCCCGCGATCCGGTTCGGGCTCGGCGCGATCAAGGGCGTGGGCCACTCGGCGATCCAGTCGATCATGGATGCGCGTGCGGAGGCCCCGTTCGAGTCGTTCCTCGACTTCCTCGAGCGCATCGACCTGAGGCTCAACAACAAGCGGGTCATCGAGGCCCTGATCGGCTCCGGGGCGCTGGACGACTTCGGCGATCGCGCGGCCCTCGCCACCGGTCTCGATGTGCTGCTCAACGAGGCCCAGCTCCGCCGACAGGATGCCGAGAGCGGCCAGACGAGCCTGTTCATGACGGCCGACGCCGAGGAGGTCGGACGTCCGGCCCCCCGGCTCCCACAGGTGGCCCCGTGGAACGAGCGCGACCGCCTGCGCGAGGAGAAGGAGCGCATCGGCTTCTACATCTCGGGGCACCCGCTCGACCGCTATCGGGAGCTCGTGGAGCTCTACTCGGTGGAGGCCAACACCTCGACTCTGCCGCAGCAGCGCGAGCGCACGGTCCACGTTCCGTGCGTGGTCACCGAGGTGTCGGTGCGCACATCGCGCCGCGACGGGCGCGAATGGGCCCGGCTCACGCTGGAGGACTTCCACGGCACGGCCACGGCGCTGGCCTTCGGCGACACGTGGCTCGACCACAAGGCCATGCTCACCGACGACCGGCCGGTGCTCATCACGGGAACCGTGTCGGGGAACTCCCGCGACGATGACGATCCGCCCGTGTTCGTCGACGCGGTCCAGCCGCTGGCGGATGTCCGCTCGGGCGGTGGCGTCGGGATCCTGATCGAGCTCACCGAAGGCGACGAGCTCGAGCCCGGAGCCTTCCATCAGGCCAGGCAACTGCTCGAGGCGTGCCCCGGCCGCGGTCCGCTGGTCCTCGAATGGCACCGCTCCTCGAATGGCGGCGGCGTCGGCTCGCACGGCGGTTCGAGCGCGGCGGCTTCGGGGGCCGCCCCGACGAACGGCAGTGCCGGCCGCGCTCGGTCCACGGCGCCCTCGCGCTTTACCTCGAGCACGCTTCGGGTGGCCCCCAACGCCGAGCTCCTCACCGACCTCCGCACGCTGCTCGGCGACCGCGTACGACTGGTGCGCGAGTAGCTTCCTCTTCGCTCCGCTTCTCGCGCCGGTCGGGCCCGCCGCCCATCTTGCGGGTCGGTCCGGAGCGATCGTGAGGAGGCCGCGGCAGGGCCCAGTCCCACACGTACGCCCGGATCGGAACGTCCGGAAGCGAGACGAGGCGTGACTACATGGGCACGAATCCCGAGGGCCTGGCCGAGCTGCGCGAGCAGATCGGCGAGCTGCGCGCGATGGCCGAGAACCGAGGCCTCGACATGAGCGAGCAGATCCGCCAGCTCGAGGCGCAGCTCGACGCCGCGCACGACGAGGCCATGGCGGACCTGTCCCGATACGACCGGGTCAAGCTGGCGCGCAACCAGGACCGGCCGTTCACGCTGGACTTCATCGCGGGCCTGTTCGGGAACTTCTTCGAGCTGCACGGGGACCGGGCGTTCCGCGACGATCCGGCGATCGTGGGAGGCTGGGCCTCGCTGGATGGCCGCTCGATCATGGTGATCGGCCACCAGAAAGGGCGGGAGATGAAGGAGAACCTCCGGCGGAATTTCGGATCGCCCCACCCCGAGGGGTACCGGAAGGCCAAGCGGCTCATGAAGCTGGCCGAGAAGTTCGGGCGGCCGGTGATCACCTTCGTCGACACCCAGGGCGCGTATCCGGGCATCGGTGCCGAAGAGCGCGGTCAGGGCGAAGCGATCGCCACCAACCTGGCCGTGATGGCCGGGCTCCGGGTGCCGATCGTCACCTGCGTCATCGGCGAGGGGGGGAGTGGGGGCGCGCTGGGGATCGCCGTCGCCGACCGCGTCCTGATGATGGAGAACGCCATCTATTCGGTGATTTCGCCGGAAGGCTGCGCCGCGATCCTGTGGCGCAGCAGCGACCATGCCGACCAGGCCGCCGAGGCCCTCAAGCTGACCGCCCCGGACCTGTTCGAGCTGGGTGTGATCGACGAGGTCGTCCCCGAGCCGCGCGGTGGGGCGCACTTCGCGCCCGGGGAAGCGATCGAGGCGGTCGGAGAGGCGCTCCGCCGACACCTGAACGAGCTCTCGAAGCTCGATCCGGACGAGCTCGTCGTGCGCCGTCGCGCCAAGTACTACGACATGGGCGCCTGGACCGAGGGATGAGCGCCACGGGCGACTCCGGGGAGCGCGACTCCGCGGACCGGAACGAGGAGGACGAGGGCGGGCGCGACGACCGCGACCAGGACGGCGCTCGTCCGGAGCGCGGCCGGCCGCGACGTCGCGGCGGGCCGGAGCGGGTGCGACGCAAGCGGGAGCGCTCCCGGGAGTCCCGCGGTCGGGCGCCGATCCCGGTCAGCAGATCGCCACGCCCCGCCGCATCGGGCGGCGTTCCCCCCGCGGCGACCACCGGCGTCGAGCAGATCGTCGAGGTCCGGTTCAAGGGCATGCGCTCGGATTTCTTCTCCTTCTCGCACTCCGCGCCGATCGGCGAGCGGGAGTACGTCGTCGTGGAGGCGGACCGCGGGCAGGACATCGGAGTGGTGAACCGGGCCGTCGCCGCCGACTCGCTCGCCTGCGAGGGCGGCTGCGATCACGTGGGGGAGCGCAAGGTGCCGCCTCCCGGCAAACGGGTGATCCGCCGCGCCGCCCCGGCCGACGTCAACCGGCTCCTGCAGCTCCGCAGCCAGGAGATGGAGGTCAGGCGCCGGACCCGGGAGCTGGTGGCGAAGCACGGCCTGCGCATGAAGGTGAGCGAGGCCGAGTGGCAGTGGGACCGCAACAAGCTGACGGTGTACTTCACGGCCGACAAGCGGGTCGACTTCCGCGCCCTCGTGCGCGACATGGCGCGCACCTTCCGGACCCGGATCGAGCTCCGGCAGATCGGCGTGCGCGACGAGGCGAAACGGTTGGGCGGGCTGGGGCGCTGCCGCCGCGAGCTGTGCTGCCGGTCGTGGCTTCCCTCGATCGAGCCGGTCACCCTCCAGCTCGCCAAGGACCAGGGGCTGTCGCTCAACCCGAGCCAGATCTCGGGGGCGTGCGGCCGGCTCATGAACTGCCTGCGCTACGAGCACGCCCTCTACATGCAGGCCAGGAAGCGCTTTCCCGCCGTCGGGAAGGTCGTCCACACGGCGAGGGGCGAGGAGCGCGTGAAGGCCTGGAATCTGTTCGACGAGACGGTGTCGCTCGACGGATCCGAGGGGGAGCGGACGATCGCGCTGGGGCAGCTCAAGGACGAGACCCGGGAGGCCCGGCGGGCGCGTCTGGATGGCTGAGCCCGGTGCGCACCCGGGACCGCGATCGATCCCGGCCACGCGGGAGTTCCGTTGGCCAAGTTCTATCTGACCACCGCCATCGACTATTCGAACGGCGAGCCACACCTCGGCCACACGGTCGAGAAGGTGGGGGCCGACGTGATCGCCCGGTACCGGCGCGCCGCCGGCGACGACGTGCACTTCGTCATCGGGATGGACGAGCACGGCCAGAAGGTCGCACAGGAGGCCGAGAAGCAGGGCGTCTCGCCGCAGGAGTGGGTGGACCGAATCGCGGGGGCGTTCGTCGAGGCGTGGTCGGCGCTCGGGATCTCGAACGACGACTTCATCCGCACCACCGAGCCGCGCCACGAGCGCGGCGTGCAGACGCTCATGGAGCGCATCCGCGAGCGCGGCGACTTCTACACCGCCACCTACGAGGGCTACTACTGCTCCGGCTGCGAGGCGTTCAAGAAGGAGGACGAGCTCGTCGACGGCAGCTGTCCGCTCCACCCCGGCCGCGAGATCGAGTGGACGGAGGAGGAGAACTTCTTCTTTCGCCTCTCCGACTACCGCGACCGGCTGCTGGCCCACGTCGAGGCCCACCCCGGGTTCGTGCGGCCGGCCAGCCGCCGCAACGAGGTCCTCCGCCTGCTCGAGGGTGGCCTGGACGACATCTCGGCCTCGCGGAGCCGCATCCGGTGGGGGATCGACTTTCCCGGCGGCGCCGGGCACTCGGTGTACGTGTGGTTCGACGCGCTCCCGAACTACATCACCGCGGTGGGATTCCCCGACGGCGGTGACTTCGAGCGCTGGTGGCCGGCAGATCTCCACATCATCGGCAAGGACATCACGCGCTTTCACTGCGTGATCTGGCCCGCCATGCTGATGGCGGCCGGGCTCGAGCTGCCGCGCACCGTGTGGGCGCACGGGTTCATCAACTTCAGCGGCGGCAAGCTGTCGAAGTCCGCCGGGAAGTCGCTCGAGCTCCCCGCGCTCATCGCCCGGCACGGACCCGATGCGCTGCGCTTCTTCCTCATGCGCGAGATCCCGTGGGACTCCGATCGCGACTTCGCCTCGGCGGACGACTTTCTCGCCCAGCTGGATCGACGCTACACGACCGACCTGGCGAACGACCTCGGCAATCTCGTGAACCGCGTCGTCGCGATGGTGTCGAAGTACCGCGACGGGACGGTACCTCCCGGACCGGCGCCGCGAGGGGGCCGTGGTCCGGCGACCGGCAGCGGCCCCGATCTGGACGCGGCCACGACCGATGCGCTCGCCTCCTACCGCGAGCGCATGGACGACTACCGGCTCCACCTGGGGTTGGGGGCGGCCCTCGATCTCGTGCGGGCCGCGAACGGGTTCGTGGACGAGGCGCAGCCGTGGGCGCTGGCGAAGGCCGAGCGGGAGGGGGCCGGGCCGGAGGCGCTGGACGGGGTCCTGCGCCAGCTCCTCGGTGCGCTGGCGGCCACGGCGGTCATGCTCGCCCCGTTCATCCCGCACAAGGCGGCCGAGATGTGGGTGGCGGTGGGGGGAGAAGGGGACCTGCCCGCGCTCGGCGAGCTGCGCGAGGCGGTGTCGCGCCTGGGTCCGGTGGTCCCGGGTCCGGTGCTCTTCCCGAGACCCGAGGCGGACTGAGCGGACGGGCGTCCGCCGACACTTCCGGCCGGCCGGCCGCCCGCGCCCGCGTGGACGTCAGCCGTCGCTCTGACCGCCCGCTCCGTCATCCCCCGCCGCATGGTCGCGCGTCACCGTGCGGTCGATGTCGTGATCGCAGATGCTCCCGGTGATCGACTTCGTGTGCGTCGCCGGGTCCCACACCACGTGGATCTCGTATCCGCACTCGCCCGAGCGGCCGTCGCTGGTCGCCCATTCGAAGCGACCCTGCTGGTCGTTCGTCTGGAGACCGACGTACTGTCCGTGCTCCTTCTGGCGGTGCCCCTCGAACGTCCCGGCGCCGTTCAGCGTGATGATGACATCGCCGCGCGCCCGCGCACAGTCCTCGATCGACTTGTCGCCCGAGAAGTCGAGCGTCACGATCCCCGTCTCGCGGTCGGCGATGTGCGTGCCGGTCCCGCTCGCGACGATCTGCCCGCCGTTCCGGCACGCACGGGTGCGCGTGAACTCGAACTCGGTCGTGATCGGCACCATCGACAGCGACAGCCCGCCCGCGGCGGCCTCGTCGGTCGCGCCGACGGACGGTCGGGCGTCGATCTCCCCGTCGAGGATCCCGTCCAGGAGGTCCGCCTGGCTCTCGGCGATCGCCGCCGCCTCGGACGTATCGAGGTCGCCCTGGGCCTGGCCCGGGGCGAGCGCGTTCTGGTCGCTGCACGCGACGGCGAAGGTGAACAGAGCCGCGAGGCCCCATCCCTTCCAGTTCTCGTTCCTCATCGATCCACTCCTGCGGCCACGCCGCTCTGATCCGTTGGCTCCGGCGTCCGGACCGTAGACGCGTCCGCCGCGGGATCCGTTAAGCCTCGCAATCCGGAGGCCGTCGGCCGGGGTGGTGCGGGCGTTGCACCTGAGAGACCGGGGGAGGCCGCTTCGATACGCCGAAAACCCCGCGAATCGGGGCGATCCGTGGTTGACAGCCCCCCGGGAGCGATTTAGTCTGTGACAACTTTTTTCCAGCGGACAGCAAGGATTTTCGCGGTCGCGTGCCGCCGGTTCCGCGCGTTCACGGACGGCACGTCTTCCCTCGTGGCCGAACTTCGGTCCCGAATCCTCTGGCGAGCGAGCTCGAGTCACAGCGTGAAAGCGTCCTACTGGATCATACAGATCCTCCCCGAGGGAAGCGGGTCGTCCCACAGCTATCGGTTGCGCAAGCGGACGGCCCTTCTCGGCCTCGCGGGACTCGTAGGGCTCATCGGCCTCACCTCGGTGTTTTTCGTCGGCATGCTGGGCCGCGACGACGCCATCGAAGAGCTGCGCCGCTACCGGGCCGAGAACCAGGAGCTCATCGCCAGCCTCGATGCGCTCGAAGGGCGCACGGGCCGTCTCGGTCACGCGCTCGATGACCTCGCGGCTCGGGAGCACCGATTCCGTCTCGTCGCCGGCCTGCCGCTGTACGACTCCGACGTGTACGACGTGGGGGTCGGTGGGCCTGGCGGCTTCGAGACGGCGAGCGCGGGGCTCCTGGGGGTGGCGCCCGATCTCGCCAAGACCGCGACGGACGTCACGCTCGACCTCGACCAGCTCCTGCGTCGCGCCGAGCTCCTGTCGACGAGTCTCGAGGAGGCCGCGGACTCGGTGACCACGCGGCGAGAGCTGTACGGACGCATCCCGGCCATCTGGCCGGTGCTCGCCGAGGACTCGTGGATCTCCTCGCCATTCAGCTACAGCCGCATGCACCCGCTGCTCGGCTACCGACGCCCCCACCCCGGCGTGGACATCTCGGCCGCCGAGGGCAGCTACGTGGTCGCCGCGGGTGGCGGACGCGTGGTGTTCGCGGGACCGGAGCGCGGGTACGGGCGTCTCGTGGAGATCGATCACGGCGACGGGTACCGCAGCCGCTACGCCCACCTGGCGCGCGTCGACGTGCGCGTCGGGCAGCTGGTGTCGCGCGGCGACCTGATCGGGGAGGTCGGGCGCAGCGGTCTCGCGACGGGCCCCAATCTCCACTACGAGATCGTCAAGGACGGCCGTCCCGTGAACCCCTGGAACTACCTGCTCGACGACGCCAGCTACCGCCCGTAGGGGGAGCTTCTTACATTCCCGAGCCCGTCGGGCCCCGGGTCGAGGTGCGGGCCCCGGGCACTCGTGCGGGTCGCCGGACTTCCTCCGTGATCCGCGAGTTCTCACGTGCACCCGAGCCGGAGCCGATCGATGCCGAAGTCCCGTATCGCGATCCTCTCCCTCTTGCTCGCGCCCTTGCTGGCGGCCTGCGGGAAGGACCTCACGGTCGAGGTCTACTCGGAGGCGGGCGACGAGATGCAGCCCGTCGAAGACCTCGAGGTCCAGTTTCTGCCATTCGACCGCGACTCGCTGTTCGACGCCCTGGCGGCCAGGGCCCAGGACCCCGAGCCCAGGGTGCCCGACGAGCTTCGGGTCCAGTTCGACAGCGTGCAGACGCTCCAGGCGGCCTGGCGCGAGGCCGAGAGCCGCTGGAACGACACGCGAGACAGCCTGCGTCAGCTCTCCGACCGGCTCAAGGGCCTCGATCGGCGGGCGCGTGAATACCGCGAGCTGTTCGACCGCTTCAACGCGATGGATCAACGCGAGCGGTCCCTGAACCAGCGCCGGCAGCGGACGTTCGACGCGTTCACCTCGCTCCAGGTCGCCACGCAGGCGCGTTTCGACTCCGTGCGGGCCGTCATCCAGTCCTGGGAGGACGTGGCGTTCGCCGACTACACCGACCTCCGTGACGGCCTGCTGGAGGCGTTGGGCCGCGAGGTCGTGTTCGATACCACCGACGCGGAGGGCCGGATCACACGCAAGTTCCCCTCGGGTACGTGGTGGGTGTACACACGCGTGCCGGTGCCGTCGGGCGAGCTGTACTGGAACGTACCGGTGGATCTCTCGGCGACGGACACGTTGCGTCTGGAGCCGGGCAACGCGGAGCACCGGCTCGCGTTCTGATGGTCACGCCGGGAGGCCGCCCCCCAGAGCGGCCTCCCAGGACCGCCGGCCGGCGAGATCGCCGGCCGGTCCCGCGCGGTCGACACCCCGTCTGATGTAGAGGCAGGCTCGAATGTCGGATACCCCGGCGCCCATCACGCTGGACATCGATTCGGACAAGATCGCGTGGCTGACCTTCGACGTCGCGGATTCGAAGCTCAACCTGCTCGGCTCCGAGACGATGCGGGTGCTGGACCGTCGCGTGTCGGAGCTCGAATCCCGGATCGCCACGGGTCAGCCCGTGGCGGTCGTCCTGTGGAGCGGCAAGCCCGGCACCTGGATCGCCGGCGCGGACGTGCGCGAGTTCTCCGACATCGACGACGCCGACGGGGCGCGGGTGAAGAGCGCCGAGGGTCAGCGAACCTTCCGGCGGCTCGGTCGACTCACGGTGCCCGTGATCGCCGCCATCGACGGCGTGTGTCTGGGCGGCGGAACCGAGATGGCCCTGGCGTGCGACTGGCGGCTGGCCACCGATCGGTCGTCCACCAAGATCGGGCTCCCGGAAGTCAAGCTCGGCATCATCCCGGCGTGGGGCGGGTGCGTCCGACTCCCGCGCGTCATCGGCGTCCAGCGAGCGCTCGATATGATCCTCGGCGGCAGCTCCGTGAGCGCCGCCCGGGCCCAGCGCTGGGGGCTCGTGGACCGGGTGTTTCCGGTGGAGGGGTTCCAGTCGGCGGTGCGCACGTTCGCGATCGACGTGGTGCGCGGTCAGGAGAAGCGACGGCCCCGGAGCGTGTCGCTCAAGGACCGCCTGCTGGAACGGACCGGGCCGGGACGCAAGATCCTGTTCGCGGCGGCTCGCAAGCAGACCGAGCGGGAGACGAAGGGTCGCTATCCGGCGCCACTGGAGGCGATCGACGTGGTCGAGCGCACGCTCGACCTGTCGCTCGATGAAGCGCTCAAGATCGAGAACGAGGGCCTCGCCCGGATGGCGGCCACCGAGGTGTCGAGCAACCTCGTCCGGCTGTTCCTGCTCGGGCAGCAGGCCCGGCGGGCGCTCCCGTCCGAGGTCATGGACCGAGCGCGCGACGCCGAGCGGGCCGCCGTGCTGGGAGCGGGCGTCATGGGTGGCGGGATCGCCGAGCTCATCGCGGCGCACGACGTCCCCGTCACCCTCAAGGACATCGACCAGGACGCGCTCGACTCGGGGCTCCGGCACGCGAACGACCTGCTCAAGCAGGCCGGGCAGCGCGGGATCTTCGCCGCCGAGGAGGTCGGCCTGAAGTTCGCCCTCATCCACGGCACGCTCGAGTACGAGCGCTTCGACGAGGTCGATCTCGTTATCGAGGCCGTGGTGGAGCGGATGCCCGTGAAGCAGCAGGTGCTGAGGGAGACCGAGAAGCACCTGTCCGACCACGCCGTGTTCGCCACCAACACCTCGGCGCTCTCGGTGACCGAGTTGGCCTCCGCCGCGAAGCGGCCCGAGCGCGTCGTGGGGCTCCACTTCTTCAACCCCGTGCACCGCATGCCGCTGGTCGAGGTCGTCCGCACCGAGCGCTCCTCGGACGAGGCGCTGGCCTCCGCGTTCGCGTTCGCGAGCGCGATGGGCAAGACGCCCGTCCTGGTCGCCGACCGGCCGGGCTTCCTCGTCAACCGGCTGCTCGGTCCCTACCTGAACGAGGCGGGCTACCTGCTGGAGGACGGCGCCGGGGTGGCCGAGATCGACCGGGCGCTCACGGAGTTCGGCATGCCCATGGGGCCGTGCCGGCTGCTCGACGAGGTGGGGTTCGATGTCGCCCAGCACGTGGCACGCGAGATGGAGCGGGCGTTCGGCGAGCGCATGCGACCCGCGCCCATCGTGGGGGCGCTCAAGGAGGACGGGCGCCTCGGCAGGAAGAACGGACGCGGCTTCTACGCGTACGCCAAGGGGAAGTCGCAGGGGGTCGATCGGGAGATCCAGCGCCGGCTCGGCCCCAGGGGAGGCGTGTCGGCGGACGACATCCGCGAGCGCTGCCTCTACCTGCTCGTGAACGAGGCCATGCGCGCGCTCGAGGAGGAGGTGGTCGGGAGCCCCGGCGAGGTGGACCTGGCCATCGTGCTCGGCACGGGCTTCCCACCCTTCCGGGGCGGGCTCCTGCGGTGGGCGGACGGCGTCGGGGCCGGGCCGATCCGCGACCGCCTCGTGGAGCTCGAGAAGACCCATGGGCCCCGGTTCACGCCCGCGCCGCGTCTCGTCGAGGCGGCCGAAGGCGGGGGGGTGCTCGCTCCTGCTTGAGGGGTTCGATCTGTTCGGCGCACGGCGGCGGGGGCTGCGCGACGCGCGGCGAATCCCCGCGGACGCCCCGCGGATCGTGGCCGAGATCCACCGGGGACGCGATCGGGTCGACCGGTTCGAGCAGGAGCTCCTCGTCGATGCCACGGATCACAAGATCTCCCTCCAGATCCTCGGCCCCCGTTTCCGGCCGGTGCGGATCGACGGGCACGCGACCCTGCGGCCGGGAGCCCTCCTCGTGTGGTACGTGTGGCCCGGCGAGTGGTACGAGATCGGCGCCTTCCATCACCGGCGCGGCGCGCTGCTCGGTCACTACGTGAACCTCATCCGGCCTCCGGAGCTCGGGGTGGGGCGCTGGGTGATCGACGATCTGTTCCTCGACGTGTGGGTGCCGGCCGCCGGTGAGCCCGTGCTGCTCGACGCCGCGGATCTCGAGGACGCCTGCGCGCGGGGTTGCGTGTCCGCCGAGGAGGCGGAGCACGCGCGGCGCGTGGCGGCCGACGTCCTCGAGCGCGTGACGGCCGGCCACTGGCCGCCGTCCCTCCTCCGCCGCTGGCCCCCCGAGCTGGTGCCCGCCCTCCGCCTCCACCGCGACCACCCGGGGACGTTCTACGCGGCCCGCCTGTCGGGTCGGATCATCGCGTACGGCCTCTACCTGATGGGAGCGGTGTCGGCCACCTCGATCGCGTTCGCGGGGCTGACCGATGCGTTCGCGGGCTCGCGATCGGCGCAGCACGTGTGGATGGGTACGCTCCTGGCCGAGGCGATCCTGCTCCTCCCGTTCGCGCTGGGCGGTCGGCTGCCCGCCACCTTCTGGCCGCGTCCGGCGCTCACCGACGAACGCTCGCTGTTCATCGCGACGCTGGCGTCGGGGCTGGCGGTGCTGGGTCTGAACGAGCGGGCGGCGTGGGCGGGGGCGCTGCTCCCCGTGTACGCCACGCTGGGCGCGTTCTCGACGATCTTCGCGGTGTGTCGCGTCGTGTTCGACCGTGCGGTGCCCGCCTTCGCGCTCGCCGGCCTGCTGGTCACACTGGCCGCGCTGTGGATCCTGCTGTGAGCCGCCGGGATGGAAGGGGCCCGCTCAGCTTCCCGTCGCGCCGGGCCCCAGCGCTCGAACCCAATCCTCGATGAGGAACACCCGGGAGGAGGGTCGCGCGAAGTCCCGTGCGTCGTATTGGACCATCAGGAAGCGGCCGTCGGCCGCCACGTCGTAGTTGTCGCGGCCGCGCAGCCGGGTCCCCTCCACGCCGAACAGGCGCTCCGGCGCGCTGAACACGGGCACGTCGTCCGACCGGGTCACCCGCACGAGCATCAGGTCGTCCTCATCCCAGAAGAAGAGCTCGCGGCCGTCGGCGCTCCAGCGCGGCTCGCGTCCCCCGTCGAGCGAGATCTGCCACCGCCCGCGACCCGCCGGGTACGTGGTCACGAACACCTCGGGGAACCCGGTGCGGCCGCCCAGATACGCGAGCAGCCGGCCGTCCGGGGACAGGGTCGCATCGCCCTCGTGCTGATCCGTCTGGACCAGCGGCGTGGGGTTGGCATCGCCCACCACGGGGAGTGACCAGATGTCGGCCCCCGTGAGCTCGTCGCGGCGCTGGTAGATGAGATGCGTGCCGCGGGGCGAGAAGGACCCGACGACGCCACCGCCCCCCGGACCCTCGTCGAACGTGCGCGGCGAGCCCGTCCCGTCCACGCGGCGCACCACCAGCCGCGTTCGTCCCTGCTGCTCGGCCGTGTATCCGAGTTGCTGGCCGTCGGGGGACCAGAACGGATAGTCCTGCGCGCCGTCGTCGCTCACGGTGAGCGGCGCGCGCGTGCCGGCGCCGAGATCGTAGATCCAGATCTGCCGTCGCTCGCCCTCGATGCCGGCCGCCGCCGCGTGGACGCCATCCGGCGACAGGCGTGGCGCGGAGATCTCGAGCTGCGGGCGACCGATGCGCCCTATCACCCGTCCCTCGCGATCCACCCACACCAGCTGCGATCTGCGTCGCTGCACCCGGACGACGAGCAGCGCGCCATCCGGCGAGGCGTGCCCGGCCTGGGCGTCGGCCAGCAGCAGGAAGGGGTCCCCCGTCACCTCGCCCCGCGGCTCGTCGAACGGCACGGCCCACACGTCGTCGCCGCGCGAGAAGACCAGGTGCCCGGTCGGGGAGTACTGCGGAAAGCGCAGCTCGTCGCCGGGCAGCTCGACGAGCGTGCGGCGCTCCCCGTTCCGGAAGATCTGGAGACGCGCGAGCGGCGCCTGCGCGAACACGAGCCCCCCGGAAGGCAGCATCTCGGGGTCGCGGAAGGGCGGCTCCTGGGCCAGGTCACGCGCGAGGATCGACGTCGCTACGCCACCGGCGGCCGACAGCTCGTGCAGCCCGTCCGGGACGCTGAACACGATGCGGCCTCCGGGCGACCAGCCGGCCTGGTAGTAGACGCCGCGCGGCAGGGCGACCAGCTGTCGTGGCGCAGACCCATCCAGCCCCACCCGCCACAGGATGTCGTCCCGGCGGAAGCCGATTTCGGATCCATCGGCCGACCAGAAGACGTTGAGCGCACCCAGCGTGCCTTCGAGCTGCCGCTCGACGCCGTCCGACAGCGACAGCACCCATACGTACCCGTCACGGACGAACTCGATGTCGCGCCCATCGGGCGACAGCACGCCCTCGGTGAGCGGCAGCGGGATCTGACGCGGGGCGTCCGGCCGCGGCGAGCGCGACCGGCCGAGGGCCCAGCCGCCCAGGGCGGCGAGCGCCACGAGACCCGCGATCCACGCCGAGGCCACACGCCGCGAGCGGCGCGTCGGGCCCTGCGCGGGCGCGGACGCGGCCTGCGGATCGTGCACGTAGCGCTCGAGCACCACGCGCGCCTCGCCGATGCCCTGCAGCCGCGTGCGCGCGTTCTTGTCGAGGCAGCGCTCGAGCAGCGCGCGCAGCACGGCCGGCGTCGTGCGCGGCAGGTCGGACCACTCCGGCTCGCGCTCGAGGATGCGGGCGAGCGTCTCGGCGCGATCGCGGCCCTGGAAGGGACGACGCCCGGCCAGCATCTCGAACAGCAGGGCCCCGAACGCCCACACGTCGGCACGGCGGTCGGCGGGCCGCCCCCGGATTTGCTGGGGGCTCATGTAGGCGATGGTACCCAGGACGTGCCCCACCTCGGTCAGTGTCCGCTCGGGCGTCGGGACGGGGCTCGCGTCGCGACCCGGCGAGGACAGGGGGTGGACCGTGCGGGCGATCCCGAAGTCCAACACCTTCACCAGGCCCGTCGGCGTGAGCATCACATTGGCCGGCTTGAGATCGCGGTGGATCACGCCGCGATCGTGCGCGGCGTCGAGGGCCTCGGAGATCTGCAGGGCGATCTCGGCCGCCTCCTGGATCGGGATGGGCCCGATCGACAGGCGCTCGGCCAACGACGATCCGTCCACGTACTCCAGCACGAGCACGCGCCGCGCGCCGAGGTCCTCGACATCGTAGATGGCGCCGATGTTGGGGTGGTTGAGCGAGGCGAGCACCTGGGCCTCCAGCCTGAGGCGCGCCGCGTGCTCCTCGTCGTCGGCCAGGTGCTCGCCGAGCACCTTGAGCGCCACCTTCCGTTCCAGACGCACGTCGATGCCGCGGTACACGCGGCCCATGCCGCCTTCGCCGATGAGCCCGGTCACGCGGTAGTCGCCGACCCGCTGGCCGATCCGGAACGGCCCGGTGGGCTCGTCCGCCCCTCCCGATCCCCCGTCGCCAGCCCCGTCCTCCCGTCCGGGAGCCTCTGCGGCGGCGCCCTCCTCGGTGTCCGGCATGCCGGCGCGCGCCCGCAGGTCTCCGAAGTACGCGTCGGACTCCTCCGACGCCTCGAGGAGCTGCTGGACCTCGTCGGCCAGCGCGGCATCGCCGGCGCACCGGTCGCGCAGGAGGGCCGGCCGCCGGGCGGGCTCGAGCTCGAGCGCCTCGGCGAGGATCTCCTGTATCCGGTGCCAGCGGCTCGCGTCCATCCTGCGTGTTCCGACGGGGTGAGGGCGCCCGCCTCCGGGCGCGCTGTCGAGTCCTGCGGTGTCGAATTCTCCGGTCCCGCGCGCCGCCTCGCAACGGTCGCGCCTCCCCGCGCGTCCAACCTTCGCATGTCACCTTCGGGCCCCGTATCTCGTATGCTTCCGGCATGAAGCCGATCGCAAAGCGCCGTCTGCGGTTCCTCGCGGTGTTCGCGGCCTACTTCGTGGGGCTGTGGCTCCTGTGGAACACCCCCGTGGTGTACCCGCTCAAGCTGTTCGTCGTCCTCCTGCACGAGATCAGCCACGGGCTCGCGGCCGTGGCCACCGGCGGTCGGATCGCCGCCATCGAGATCACGCCGCTCGAAGGCGGCGTGTGCCGCTGCCCGGGCGGGAACGCGTTCCTCACCCTGTCGGCCGGATACCTGGGCAGCCTCCTGTGGGGCGGCCTGATGATCTGGGGCGCCGACCGTCTCGGCGCCCGCCGAGACTGGCTGACGGCGGTCGTCGGCCTCGTCGCGGGTGGCATCACGCTCCTGTACGTGCGGCAGCCGTTCGCGCTCGCCTTCGGTCTCGCATTCGGCGCCGCCCTGGTGGCGGTGGCGGTGCGGTTGGGGCCGGTCGCGAACCGCGCTGTTCTGGTGGGGCTCGGCCTGACCAGCTGTCTGTACGCCATCCTGGACATCAAGAGCGACATCCTCGACCGCCCGCTGATGACCTCCGACGCGAGCATGCTGGCGCGACTCACGGGCGTGCCGACGGTGGTGTGGGGGGTGCTGTGGATCGGCGCGGCGCTCGCCTTCTGCACCGTCCTGTTCCGCTGGGCGTGGCGGCGGGCGTGAGGGCGGTCGTCCCCCGCGCGGTCGGGCTCCTGGCCGCCGGCGCGCTCCTCGCCGGCTGCGGGGGCGCGGGCGGCGGGCCGTCGATCGTGGAGCGGGACAGCGCCGGCGTGACGATCGTCGAGAACCCGCCCCTCGACGGGGCCTCCATGTTCGCCGGCGTGGGCCCGACCCCGCTCGTCGAGATCGGCGCGCTCGAGGGAGAGCCCGAGTATCAGCTGTTCGACGTGCGGGACGCGCACCGGTTCGCCGACGGGCGGCTGGCGATCGCGAACGGAGGCTCCTACCAGATCCGCTTCTACGATCCCTCCGGCCGGTACCGGCGATCCGTGGGCGGAGAAGGCGATGGCCCCGGCGAGTTCCGGAGCATCTACGCCCTACACCCGCGACCCGCGGACTCCCTGTGGGTGTTCGACACGCGCCACTGGTCTTTCATCGTGCTCGACTCGGCGGGGGCGTTCGTCCGGACCTGGTCGTTCGGGAGCGGCAACGGCTTCCGTTTCCCACGTGGCGTGTTCCCGGACGGAACGGCGCTCGTCCAGGGCGTTCAGCTGTTCACGGCGGGCGAGACATCGTCGGGGCTCCAGCGGACGCCGGTCGACATCGCGCTGTTCGCCCCCGACGGCACGCCCGCAGGGTCGCTGGGCGAACGCCCGGGGAACGAGATGTTCGTGTGGACCGCCAATGCCGGCATGGCCGTGCGGGGCCTCGCGTTCGGCCGCCAGCTGTTCACTGTCGTCGCGGGCGACCGCGCGGTGATCGGGTCGAACGACGAGCGCTCCTTCGCCGTCGTCCGGCGGACGGGCGACATCGAGCGCATCGTGCGCGTGGCCGGCCCGCTCGATCCGGTCGAGCCGGGAGACTTCGACCGCTACGTGGAAGAGATGCTCGCGAGCTCGGAGAGCGACGAGCTGCGCCGAATGTGGCGCGACATGTTCGACGCCATGCCGCGGCACGACACGTATCCCGCCTACTCCGAGATCCGGGCCGACCACGCCGGACGCGTCTGGGTGGCCGACTACCGGCCGCCGGGCGAGGAGCGCCGCATGTGGACCGTGTTCGATCCCGAGGGTCGCATGTTGGGCCGCGTGCGGACGCCGGACGACCTCCGGGTGCTCGAGATCGGCGAGGACTACATCCTCGGCGTGGCGCGGGACGAGCTCGACGTCGAGCACGTGCGGGTGTTCGGGCTCGAGTCGACCGGCGCCGGGGGACCCGTCGAGGGCTGACGAGGCTCCCGCCGATCCTCAGCCGGCCACGTCGGGCACGGGTAGCTCCAGGCGCTCGAGGAAGTCGTGGAAGCGGGGGTCGTCGCGCAGGGCGTCGGGCGTCGCGAGCGCGGCCATGTAGGCGATCTCGTGGTCCCGCATCTCCCGGGAGCGCTCCAGCCACTCGATCGCGCGGTCCGTGTCGCCCCCCCAGGCGAACAGGTGGACCATGTTGTTGGGCTTGACGAACATGCCCTCGGCGCGTGACACCAGCACCTCGGCGGCCCGGACCATCGCCGCCCGCATGTCCGCCTCATCGTGCTGAAGCGCGGCGACCATCTCCCGATCACCGAGCAGCTCGAAGTAGCGGATATAGTGTCGCAACCCCTCGGCGAGCCGTCCGAGGTGGAAGTGCGGAAACACGAGCCCGAACGAGGCGAGCGGGTTGGGGGGAATCTTCCCGAGCTGCTCGATGGCCTCGGTGTCTCGGCCCGTGAGCGCGAGCTGGATCCCGTACATGAGCTGCGTGAACGGGTTGTATGGATCGATGTCGAGCGCCCGCTGGATCTGGATGTCGCTCTCGTCGCCCCGGCGCAGCATGGCCAGGAAGTGGGAGTAGAAGATGCGGGCCTGGGGCTCGTTGGGATCGAGCTCGATGGCGCGCCCGTACGCCTTCTCGGCCCGCTCCCAGTCGAAGTCGAACCACGTATGGCTCTGTGCCAGCGCCTGGTGAGCCTCGGCCAGCTCCGGGTCCAGCTCGACGGCGCGGTCCGCGGTCTCGCGCCACTTCGGTCCCGCCTCGGTCGCCGGCACCAGACCGAGGACCGACTTGGAGCCCCAGATGAGCGACATGCCGGCGTACGCCGGCGCGTAGTCCGGCTGGATCTCGAGCGCCGCCTCGTAGTACTGGAGCGCCCGGTCGAGGTCGCGCGGGTTGAAGCTCTGCTGGTGGACGCGGCCGCGCATGTACTTCTCGTACGCCGCCGGATCGACGGCGGGCTTGCGCGGCGCGGGGGCCGCCCGCGGACCGAGCGCCCCGTGGATCTCCCGGGCGATGGAGGACGACACCTCGCGGTACAGCGAGAACACGTTCGCCAGGTCGGCGTCGTAGGACCCCGACCACAGCCCTTCCTCCGTGTGCGCGTCGATCAGCCGCGCCTGGATCCCGATCGTGTCCCCGGCGCGGAACAGCGAGGACTCGACCACGGCATCGACCGCCAGCTCGCGGCAGATGTCCCGCAGCGCCATGTGCGTCCCCTCGTACTGGAGCACCGAGGTGCGGGCGAGCACCGCCACGTCGCCCTGTCCGACCTGCGAGATGAGCGCCTCGTGGAGCCCGAGGACGAGGAACTGCTGCTCGGGGTCGCTCGTGATGTTGACGGGCGGCAGGACGGCCAGCCGCCGCCTCCCCACCGGAGCCACCACGGTCTCGGCGCGCAGCGTGTCGGCGAACGCCTTGGGTGATTCGAACCGCTGGTCCGGCTCCTTGGCCAGCGCCCGCCCCACGGCGCGGTCCAGGAACAGCGGGATGTCGGGGTCGAGCGAGCGCATGACGGGTGGCGGGGTCGCGGCATGCTGAGCGAGCAGCCCCTGCGGGAGCGCGGAGCGGAACGGCGGGTGTCCGGAAATCATCTCGAACAGGACGCAGCCCATCGCGTACACATCGCTCCGCCCGTCGATCGCCTCGGGCCCGAACGCCTGCTCGGGACTCATGTAGGCCGGCGTGCCCACCACGATCCCCGTCCCCGTGAGCCGCTCGCCGCCGGCCGCCTCCAGGGCGCGCGCGATTCCGAAGTCCGCCACGATCGCCTGATCGTCCGCCAGCAGGATGTTCTCCGGCTTCACGTCCCGGTGGATCACCCCCCGCCCGTGCGCGTAGTCGAGCGCCGAGGCCACCTGGTCGATGATCCGGATCGCCTCGGCGGCCGGGAGCTTCCGTTCCCGCCGCAGGCGGTCGCGCAGCGACTCGCCATCCACGAACGGCATGACGTAGAACAGCAAGCCGTCCGCCTCGCCCGAGTCGATGAGCATCAGGATGTGGGGGTGGGTGAGGCTGGCGCAGATCTCGATCTCGCGCGCGAAGCGCGTGGGGCCGATCGCCTGCGCGAGCTCGGGGCGCAGCACCTTCACGGCCACCTTGCGCCGGTGCTTGACGTCCTCGGCCAGGTACACGGTCGCCATCCCGCCCTGCCCGAGCTCACGCTCGAACTCGTAGGAGCCGGAGAGGGCGTCCGCGAGCCCGGAGGGAATCCCGCTCACCACGCGCTCTAGGCCGGGCGGAACTCCGGAGCGTTCTCCTCGAACCCCCAGATGAACGGCGGCGCCACGCCGCACGCCCGGGCGTACACCGACAGCTGGCCGCGGTGGTGGAGGAACTCCTCGTTGAGGACCTGGAAGCCCACCCACCCGGGGAACGTCATGCCCCACGGAGTCGGCACCATCGCCTGGAGCTCGGCGTCCCCGATCCGGTCCACGGCCCGCTGCGCGTCGGCCCAGCACTCCTTCGCGAACCCGACCGCGTCCGCCCCGCTCGCGATTCCGGCGGCGACGCCCGCTTCGGCCGACTCGTCCGCGGTGATCTCGCCCTTCGCGACCCCCTGCGCGATATCGCGGATCACGACCCCCGAGACGTGCGCCACGAGCTCGGCGGGCGTGCGCATGTCGGGGATCGGATGGGTCTGGTAGCGGTCGTCCGGGATGGCCTCGAGGAGACGCAGGTACACGCCATAGGTCTGGCGCACATGGTCCCACATCTGGTCCAGCGACTGCTTGTCCACGCTCACCTCGCTTCGGGTCCGTGCGGTAGCTCGGCTCGCGTCCCGCCTCCCCACCCGGCCCACGCGCGTGACGCGGCCCGACAGGATTCATGCGCCCGTCGCCATGATGCCACCATCCGCGGTAGGGAACCAGAGCGCCCCGGCCCCGCGGGCCCGCGCGTGGCGTCGCCTCACCGCCGTGCGTATGGTGATGTCCATCCACCCCGGCATCGGGCCGCGCCCGCCCGACGCGACCCGGTCCATGCGGAGGTCCCCTCATGAGAAGCTCGGTGATGGTCCTGACCCTGCTCGTCGTTCCCGCCTGCTCGTCGTCCGGCAGCTTCCACGAGGAGTTCGTGCAGGCGTGCACGGATTCCGGCAATCTCGAGCAGACGGTGTGTGACTGCATGGCCGACAAGGCCGAGAGCGACCTGAGCGAGGATGAGCGCCAGTTCGTGCTGGCCGCGCTCCAGGAGGACGAGGACAAGACGACGGAGCTGCGCGACAAGCTCGGCATGCAGGGAGCGATGCGCGCCGGGCTGTTCATGACCAACGTGGCGAGCTGCGCGATGGATCAGATGGAGCCCTGAGCCGTCAGGACGGTGGCCGTCCGTTGATCCGCAGCTCGAGTAGCTCGAGCTCGATATAGGCGAATTCGTCCTCCTCGGTGTGCCAGCGCCCTTCGCCACGGCCGCTGGCGCGCCACGGCCCGAAGCTCCGGTAGTCGCGGAGCGGGGTGGACCACCGGCGCCGGGTGAACCGCCGGCCGTCCGGCGACGCGGCGAGCCGGTCGTCGGACACGAAGTCCACCAGCTCGCCGGCGTCGTCGAAGTGGAGCACCGCGCCGATCGTGGCGTCGCCGAGGGTGTAGATCGCGCGCGCCGATCGCGCATCGACCTCCTCCCATACGATCGCCGGGTCGATGAGCGCCCCCGGGGCCAGCACGCACAGGTCGTTGAGCAGGGTGACCGTCTCGGCCCGGGTGAGCTCGGGCCCCCGGGCGCGTACCAGCGGGATGAGCGACAGGAGCCGGACGCGCATGCTGGCGGCGCCGTCCCGGAAGACGTGGAGCACGTCCACCGGGAGCCCGCCGCGCCGGGCGTCCATCAGGAAGAAGCGCGCGGGTTCGTCGACGAAGTTGTGCTGCCGCGCCGTGAACGGCATCCACGGATCGTCTGACGCGGCGCGGATCCGCCCCTTCCATGCCGCGGCGAAGTGCGTCACGCGCGATTGTCCGACGGCCCCCGAGTGACGGATGTACCGCCGCACGGGCCGTGGGAGGGGGGCCAGATCGTCCTCCGTCAACGGTGTCCCCAACGTCCCTCGCGTATGCGTCCCCGGCGTCCCCGGGTTTCGCGAGTCTCCGCGGACTGTCCGCGCCAGATGCTCGCCGACCTGTCGACGGTACTCCGAGCGGAAGCCGAGCGGCCCCTGCGAGGCGAACCCGTACACGACGCCGGCCAGCACCAGCACGTTCGCGACGGTCCCGAGCCTCGCATCGCTCCACGACGTGATGATGACGGTCTGCGACAGGACTACCGCGGTGACCCCGACGGCCCACCACCAGCGGTTTCCCGCGAGGAGAAGCCCAGCCGTGGCCAGGAGCGCGAGCGCGGTGGCGAGCCACGCGACGCCCAGGAGCCTCGAGATCGACTGCGTGAGCTGCGGGAGCTCGGCGAGCCCGAACGCCCGCGCGAAACCCATGAGGTGGAGCAGGCCGTGCAGCACGAGCACGGCGGCGAAGATCCAGCGCACGACGGGCTCCGGTTCGTGGTCCGAGATCAATCAGGTGATCCGAGGAGTGCGGTCTGCAACGGGCGGGCCCGGGCGCAAGCCGTGGCGGGTCCACGGGGAGGGTACGTCGGTCAGCGACGTGACACCCGGTACACCACGACGTGCTCGACATCGAGCTCGTCGGTCTCGATGGTCACGAACCGGTCCTCGTCGATGAAGACCAGCGGGAACGGCGTCGCCGCCGGGAGCGTGCCGGCGTAGACGCCGCCGGGATCGAACACATCGATGGCGCCGGCCTCGTCGGACGTGCCTGACCCAACCCGCGGCGCGGTGCGACGCGCCCACAGGTGCCCATCTGGAGACAGCGTCAGCCGGCCGACGGGCTGGAGGAGCGCGTAGAAGCCGCGTCGCTCGACCAGGTCCTCCGGATCGAAGTCGCACCGCTGTCCACCCGACACCCTCATGGCCGGGTGGGGACCCAGTCGGGCCAGCGCGTCGTCGCGCGTGAGCCGCCGGGGCTCGACGGCGCGGCGCACGCTACGGGTCCAGTGGCCGTCCGCATCGAACACCGCGATGTCGTACGCGAACCCGGACAGCACCGCGATCCGACCCGCCTCCGCGTCCCATGCGACGTAGGGCTCGAAGAGAGGGGCCCACTGGATCCGGAGCCGACACGTATCGAACGAGAACGAATGCGCGGGCCGCTTTCGCCACTCGCCCAGGACGAGCGTATCGGTCGGCGTCGCGAGCCGGACCTGCTCGACCGAACCCGTATCGGAGCGGGCTCCGATCTCCCAGGTGAGCACCGTTCCCGACGGCGTCTCCTCCACCCGCTGGCCGAGCCCCATGGCCCCGCGCGCCTCGGTGTCGTCCGAGACGAACGTCCCGTCGGCCTGGTAGGTCAGGATGCCGGTCGCCCAGTCCAGCACCCGGATCCGGCCCGAGGGGGCGATCCAAACCGACACCGGGTTCCGCATCTCTCCCGGGCCGGGACCATCCTCGCCGAACGCGGCGAGCGGCTCGCCGTCCGGGGAGAACACCACCACCCGGTGGTTGCCGCGGTTCAGGACCACGATCCGTCCGTCGGACGCGACCGCCACCGAATACGGGGTGAGCCGATAGAAGCTCGTCTCCGGGGGACCGAAGGCGTTTCCCAGACGGAGGATGGGCTCGACGGTCCAACCGAGGGGTCGATCGACGCCGGTGCCGAGCACGATCGTCACCCCGTTCGAGTCGCGTACGACGGGCCGCCCGGGGGACGGCTCCTGCGCGGCGAGCTCGCCGCCGGCCGGCGCAGGGAGGACGCCACCGACCGGCGAGGCGAGGAGCAGCGCGCAGAGGGCCTCCGCGGCGCGTACCCGGGGTACCGGTCCTCGGGCGCCCGGACGTCGTCTCCGAACCCCCGCCCCGACCAGGTCGCCAAACAGCGCGTCGCGTCGATGACGGGGGGCGAAGCTCAGCGGACAGTTCCCGGATCCGTTCATGAGAACGTTCCTCCGGTGAGGTTTGACCGGGACGCGGATTCCCGATCTGGGCTTGGACGCCGTCGGGGGCGCCTCACCGACTGCCGAGGAACGCGCGCCTCTTCGGTGGCTTCCCCCCCGCTACCCGCGGCGACCTCGAGCAGGCCGGTAGTACGCGCGGGCCGCGTCCTCGTCGCCCCCCGCCCGGGCGGGGGGCGCCCCGCCGAGCAGGCCGTTGAACCGAGGTGGGTGGAGCTCGAGCCTCCGCCGGTAGTGTCGCGAGCGCCTCGGCCGCCGCTCACCACTAGCGCTTCGTTCAGAATGTGCTCTGTCCAGCGTCAGGTCCGCAACGACCTGCTCGGACCTTCTGTTCTCCTCCCTCAGCTGCTTCAAATGCCGCAACTCCGGCACGCCGAGGTCCCCGTACTTCTTCTTGCAGCGAAACGCGGTCCGAGGCGGCGAACGTGAGGCCGAGACTATCGCTCAGCCGGACCTCGGAGCGGTTCGCAAGGGAGCTGCTCACGGAGACCGCGCCGTCGGCGATCGTCGAGATACGTCGGAACCCGTCCGAGTCCCGCAATACGTCGAGCCTGGCGCCGCGCTGGACTGCCAGCAGTCGGCGAGCCGGATCGGGCCCAGAGAGAGCGTCGAAGCCGTGAGGCAGCCGCCCCCTGTCCGTTGAGAGCCGCTTGATGCCCGCTCGTATACGAGGCGGCGAGCGACTCGATCTATCGCGAGCGGAGCCCGGTGCCGGTGCCGCCGGAGGAGTCGGCGCGGGAGGCGGCGAAGAGGCGAGCGGATGCCGTGGAGCTGGTGTATCTGCGAGCCGCGGCGGTTGGATTCGGGGCCGACGACGGGAAGACGCTCTCGGGCATCCGTGCGGATCGGTACCAGGTCATGCTCCACGTCGAGCCCGGGACGATCGAGATCGGGGCCGAGCCGGGGCTGTCGGAGCTCGAGGATGGGACGCGGGCTTCAGCTGAATCGTCCCGTCGGGTGTGCTGTGACGCGAGCCGGGGCAGCTGCATGTCGGCGTGCCGCCGAGGCCGCCGGAGCTCGGAGCGGACGGGGCACAGACCCTGATGCGTCGAAACCGCGATCGGGGCGTGGCGGTCGACGCGTGCACGGCGGGCGCTCGCTGGCGGTTCGAACGCGACATCCCCGAGGAGGTGCTCCTTCGGGCGACGGAGGCGGCCCTGTGATCCGTGCGGGGCGGCCCTGTGGGCTCTCCCGGGCCGCATCGGATCGCGACTCTGATGACGGGACGGTCGCCTAGAAGTCCACCTGCGCGAGCACGAGGAACTGGTTCCCGGCCAGCGTCGGCGCAGCCGGGGAGTCGTGCAGATCGAACGCGTACTGGAGGCCGAACTTCGCGTAGTGCCCCGGATACACGTTGAGGCCCGCGACGAGGAAGTCGCGGTTGGCGCCGATCGCCGGGCTCAGCCCATCGTATCGCAGGACGCCCTCGATGGCCCCGTAGGCGCGGTACCCGAGCTCCACGTAGCCGCCGTAGGCGTCGGCCTCGATCTGCTCGCCGCCGGGCGTGGCGGACGCGATGTCGAAGTCACCGCGCAGGTATTCGCCTGTCAGTGACCAGGCGTGATACGTGGCCTGTACATCTCCCCCGAGGAGAAGTCGATCGCCCGCGAAGCCGGCGGTGAGCTCGGGCGCCCCGGCCGGGTCGCCGGTCACGAGACCACGGCCGAGATCGGCGGACGTGTCCTTCGAATACGCGATCGAAGCGCCAGCCTGGATGACCATCTCCTCGTAGAACGCGATCGTGCCGATGGAGTTGTACTCGAGTCGCCCCGAGAACATGAAATCGTTCCCGTCGTTCTCGAGCGTGCGGCCGTTCCCGTTGAACACTCCGCCACCGTACGTAAGCCGCCCGTCGAGAGCGGAGCCGCCCACAGACACGCCGACCTGACGTCCGGGCGCGATCGCCTCCGACGCCTGGGCTCGCTCGACGAACGTGAGATCGCCCCTGCTCTGGAGCGCTTCCAGACCGAAGGCCGGCTTGAACATCCCGATCGAGATCTCGAACTCGGGCCTGATCGGGAGCGTGGCCTTCGCATCCAGCAGACGGAACGCCTCCTCGTCGGGGTCGAACTCGGTCTGGAGGAAGTAGTCGAATACGATCCCGACCTTGCCCGACACGCTGGCGCGGGCGTCGAAGATATCGAACCCGTCCGCCTCGTTGCTCGCGTCGGGCTCGAGACGGAATCCGGTACGCAGCAGCCCGCCGATCTCGAGTGGCAGCCCGACCCCCTGCTGCTGCGCCGTCGCCGATCCCGGCGAAAGGATCGCCGCTCCCGCTCCCACGAGCCCCGCCGCGAGCACCACGCCCGGCCACCCAACTCGTCTCATTCTCTATGTCTCCAGACTGTCGTCGTCGAACTCGGTGAGGAGATAGCGCCATCCCCCCATACCCACGGCCGCGTTGATCCAGAAGTGCGCGACGATCGCGGGAAACAGCGATCCCGTGAGGATCGTCGGCACGGCGAGCAGCATGCCGAGGGTGCCGGCCCGGATCACGCCGGCCAGCTTCTGGTAGCCGTGCGCGAGCCCGAACGACAGCGACACCACGGCCGCCGCGAACCACGGAGAGCCCGTCCACCCGACGAGCGCCCACAAGAGAAAGCCGCGGAATACGTATTCCTCGCATACCGCGGCGACGCCCGACAGGAGAAGGAACGCGCCCTTCTCGACCCCGTCCTCCGGCATCAGCAGCCGAGCCACGGGGCTCTCGTTCAGCCCGACGGATCGGGCCCCAAACGTAACCCCCCACACCATGACGAGCCCAGCGGCTGCCGTCCCCGCGGCCCACAGGAGCTCGACCCCCGCATCGTCCACGAACCAGCCGACGTCCGAGCTGCCGACGCCCTGCCAGACGGCCACTCCGCCGGTGATCCCGGCGATCACCAGGAGCGACACCGCGACCGATACGTACAGGGCCTGCCGGTAGTGGGCCGCCTCGTCGAGCTCGACACCCCGGCGGGCGTCCACGGCCGCCAGCACCGGGAGGCCGACGAGAAGCAGCAGCGCGTAGCCCGCGGCGATTGGGCTGGGCGTCGTCTCGATCATGAGCGCACGAACATACGGCATCCGGCGCGTTGACACCGGTGGGCCCGCGCCGGACGTTTCGGGCGAGCCCGGGCGCCCGGTCGCCGGATCCGCCCGGCCACCATTCCCGCCACGTCCGATCGGTGTGATGACGCTCGATCTCGGCATCGCGCAGTTCAAGCCCTCGAAAGGCGATCTCGACGGGACGCTGGCCTCCGTCGTCGAGATGCTCGCGCGCGCCGGAGACGGCGATCCCGCGCCGCACATGGTCGTGTTTCCGGAAGCCGCGCTGACGGGCTACTTCCTCGAGGGCGGCGTCCGCGAGCGGGCGCTCTCCGCCGACGAGCTCTTCGAGCGTCTGTCCGCCGGGTACGCGGAGGCTGCCGAACGGCCGGTCGAGGTGGCGCTCGGGTTCTACGAGCTCGATGCGGGACACGTGTACAACTCCGCGCTGTACGCGCGGCTCGGGCCCGATTCGACCCTCGTGCACGTCCACCGCAAGGTGTTCCTCCCCACCTACGGCGTGTTCCAGGAGGAGCGCTTCGTGGAGTCGGGAGCCGGACTGGAGGCCTTCGATACGGCGGCCGGCCGGGCGGCGATCCTCATCTGCGAGGACGCGTTCCACGCGATCTCGGGCACGCTGGCGGCGCTCGACGGGGCGGAGCTGATCCTCGTCCTGAGCGCCTCGCCGGCGCGTGGCGCGACCCCCGGCACCGGCGTTCCCGACAACCTGGCCCGCTGGGATCTGATCGGGAGCGGGCTCGCCGCCGAGCACGGCGTGTTCGTCGCCGTCGCGCAGCTCGTGGGGTTCGAGGGCGGGAAGGGGTTTGCCGGCGGGTCGGCGGCCTACTCGCCGCGCGGCGAGCGGCTGGTGGCGGGACCGCTGTGGGAGGAGGCGATGATCCCGGTGCGGCTCGACCTGTCGGAGATCCGGCAGGCGCGCACCGAGGAGCCCCTGTTCGCCGATCTCGAGCGCTCCTGGACGCGGCTCCTGGTGAACAGCCCGGGCTCCGGCGTCGGGCGGCCTCGACCGGAGGCGTCATGAGCACCCTCGAGGCGAGGGTCCCCGTGCCGCCCTGGATGCTGCCTCAGGTCCACGCGGCCCATCCCCCGTCGCCGGACGATCCGTCGCCGCTCGACATCGACACGGCGCTCGTCGAGCGCTGGCTGGTCGAGTTCCTGCGCGACGAGGTCCGTCGCCGCCGCGGCTTCGAGCACGTGGTGGTGGGGCTCTCCGGCGGGGTCGACTCCTCGCTCACGGCCGCCCTGTGCGCGCGCGCGCTGGGATCGGACGCCGTGCACGGGTTCCTGCTCCCGTACCGCACGAGCAGCGCGCAGAGCCGCGAGCACGCGCTGCTGGTGGCGGACGCGCTCGGGATCGAGACCCGGACGATCGACATCACCGCGGCCGTGGACGGCTATCTGGAGCGGTTCGAGCCCGAGGCGGGCGGGCACCGGCTGGGGAACGTGGCGGCGCGCACCCGCATGATCGTGCTGTTCGACCAGGCGTTCAAGCTCCAGGGGCTGCCCGTGGGGACGGGCAACAAGTCCGAGCGGCTGCTCGGCTACTATACGTGGCACGCCGACGACTCGCCGCCCATCAACCCGCTCGGCGATCTGTTCAAGACGCAGGTATGGGCGCTCGCCCGCGCCGTCGGCGTCCCGGCCGAGATCGTCGACAAGCCGGCCACGGCCGACCTGATCCGCGACCAGACGGACGAGGGCGACCTGGGGATCTCGTATCCGGAGGCCGACCTCATCCTGCACCACCTTCTCGGAGGCCGCTCCCCCGAGCGGCTGGCGGAGGCCGGGTTCGACCCGGACCGCGTGAGGATCGTGACGGACCGGCTCGAACGGACGCACTGGAAACGGCACCTGCCGACGGTGGCCATGCTGTCGGCCACCGCGATCGGCGAATGGTACCTGCGGCCGGTGGATTACTGACGGCCGACCAGATCGGAGGCTTTCGATGCGCACGAGCTCCGCCATCACCCCGGTCGTCGGCACGACGAGGCACTGGCTCCTCGGGGTGGTGGCGCTCTCCACCGTGTACCTCGCGGGCTGCGAGGAGTCGGCACCCATCGCGGCCGGGATGGTGACCCGGGCCGATTCGGCGGGAATCGCGATCGTCACCAGCCCTCCGGACGCCGCCGCGGGGCTCGAGCTGGCGGCCACCCCGCGCGTCGCGATCGGTCGGCTCGACGGCCCCGAGGAGCTCCAGCTCTACCGGGTGGTGGGCGCCCGTCGGCTGAGCGACGGCCGCCTCGCGGTAGCGAACGCGGGCAGCCACGAGATCCGCCTGTTCGACGAGACCGGCCGGTACCTGTCCTCGATGGGAGGCGAGGGAGAGGGGCCGGGCGAGTTCACCGGCATGGCCCGGCTCGACGTGTCGGCCGAGGACTCGCTGTATGTCTGGGATCAGCAGCAGCAGCGGCTGACGGTGTTCGATCCAGAGGGCGGGTTCGCCCGGGACCTGAAGCTCCAGCCTCCCGCCGAGGGGACGTTTCCGAACTACGCGGGCCGCTTCTCCGATGGGACGCTGATGGCCGCGGTCGGTCTCGTCCTCAGCCAGCCCCCCGAGGACGGAACCGTGGTCCGGCGGGAGACGGCCATCGTCCGCTATGACGCAGTGGGACAGGTCGGCGACACGCTCGCAGCCTTCCGCACGCGGGGCTTCCTGGTCAAGGCGTTCGGGAGCGGGGGAGGGTTCGCCGTGTACTCGGTTCCCTTCGACCCCGGCACCGCGTGGGCGATCGTCGGGCGCGGGCTGATCGAGGCCTACGGGCCGCGATTCGAGGTCCGCGCCCGTGGTGCGGACGGAGGCGTTGCGCGCATCGCCCGCGTGGCCCGCGAGCCCATCCCCGTCGACGCCCGGCTGCGCCGGGCCGCCGTGGACGCCGAGCTCGAGGGCCGCACGAACCCCGAGGCGCTCGACAACGCCCGGGAGGCGTATGACGGAATCGAGTTCCCGGAGTTCGTGGCGGCCTACGATCACCTGGTGAGCGATGACGCCGGCGGCCTCTGGGCCCGTCAGGTGCCTCTGCCGGGCGACGAACGGGCGTCCTGGGATGTGCTGGACGAGACGGGCGCGCTGGTCGGCGCGGTGAGCCTCCCCGAATCGATGACCGTGTGGCAGGTGGGCGCGGACTTCGTGGTGGTGAGCGATCGCGACGAGCTCGAGGTCGAGCGGGTGGCCGTGTACGACGTGGTCCCGGCTTCGTGAGCGACCGCCGGTTTCCGAGCGCGCGGTCGTGATCGGCGACGGTACCCGCGGGCGGATCGAGGTGTGGCTCCTCGGCGGGCTCGCCGTCGCGGGCGGATGTGGAGGCCATGCCGACGCGGCCGGCTCGGGCCTCGTCCGGGTGGCGGTGGCGGCCAACTTCGCCGATACGCACGCGCGGCTGGCCGGCCGTTTCACCGAGCGCACGGGGATCGCGGTGCGGACCAGCCCGGGCTCGAGCGGCCAGCTGTACGCGCAGATCGTCAACGGGGCGCCGTTCGATGTGTTCCTGTCGGCCGATACGCTGCGTCCGGCTCGTCTGGAACGGGAGGGCCACGCCGTCCCCGGCTCGCGGTTCACGTACGCCGAGGGCCGTCTCGTTCTGTATGGCCCCGGTCTCGACCTCGGGCCGGCGAGCGCGGGAGCGGGCGCCGGTGTGGGCGAGCCCGGCGGAGGGGCCACGGGCTCGCGACAAGGTGCCGGCAGCCTCGCTCCGGCGGCGCTTCTCGCGCTGGCCGACCCGACGGCCGGCGGGAGTGGCCGGCTGGCGATCGCCAACCCGAGGCTCGCCCCCTACGGCGAGGCGGCCCGTCAGACCCTCGATGCCCTGGGGCTGCGGGATGCGCTGGCGAGTCGGATGCTGCTGGCCGACAACGTAGGTCAGGCGTTCCAGTTCGTGGGGTCGGGGGCCGCCGAGCTCGGGTTCGTGGCCGGGTCGTACGTCGTCGAGCGCCCCGCGGGCGACGTGTGGGGAGTACCCTCCGATCTGTACGATCCGATCCGGCAGGATGCGGTGCGTCTCGAGACCGGCTCCGATGCCGCGGCCGACACCGCGGCGGTGCGCACCTACCTCGAGTACCTGCGAAGCGCGGAGGCCATGCAGATGATCGCGGCGCGCGGCTACGGCGTGCCGGACGAAGGCGGTGACCGGCGCGGGAAACCGGCATCGCCCGAGCGCATCTCCCCATGACCCTCGCGCTGAGCGCCGCCGACCGCGCCGCCATCGGGGTGAGCCTCGAGCTCGCGGCGGTGTCGACCGCGATCCTGCTCCTGCTCGGGACGCCGCTCGCCTGGTGGCTGGCCCGCACGCGCTCCCGCTGGCGGACGCCGATCGAGGCGCTCACGGCGCTGCCGCTCGTCCTCCCCCCGACCGTGCTCGGCTTCTACCTGCTCGTGATCCTCGGCCCGCGCGGCCCGGTCGGCGGCCTGTGGGAGGGGCTCGGGGGCGACCGGATCGTGTTCTCGTTCCCCGGGCTCGTGATCGGATCGGTGCTCTACTCGCTGCCGTTCGTCGTCCAGCCGCTCCACAACGCGTTCGCGGGGCTCGGCGAGCGTCCCCTCGAGGTGGCCGCCACCCTGCGAGCGTCCCCGCTCGACCGGTTCTTCACGGTGGCCGTACCGCTCGCGCGACCCGGGTTCTTCACCGCCGCGGTGCTCGCCTTCGCCCACACGCTGGGCGAGTTCGGCGTCGTGCTCATGGTGGGCGGCAACATCCCGGGCCGCACGCAGGTCGTGTCGATCGCCATCTACGACCACGTCGAGGCGCTCGAGTACGGGGCGGCGCACACGCTGTCGGCCGCCATGTTGGGCTTCTCGTTCCTCGTGCTGCTCGCCATGTACACGCTCAACCGTTCGTTCGAGGCGCCCCGGCTGTGAGCGAGGGGCGCGCGGCGCCGGCCGGGGGGCCCGCCACGGCCACGGGGGTGTCGGGCGAGGCCGACCGGCCGGACACGCCGATCGGGGCGAGGTTCCGCGCGGCCCGCGGCGTGTTCACGCTCGACGTCGAGCTCCGGCTCCCGGGCCGCGGCGTCACCGGTCTGTTCGGACCCTCCGGCGCGGGGAAGACGACGCTTCTCCGGCTGATGGCGGGGATCGAGTCGGCCGCGGAGGCGCACCTCGAGGTGGCCGGCGAAACGTGGGACGACACGGCGACGGGTCACCGCCTCGCGCCCCACCGCCGGCGCGTGGGGTACGTGTTCCAGGAGGCGTCGCTCTTCCCCCACCTGGACGCCCGCCGGAACATCGAGTACGGGCACCGCCGTACCCCGGCGGTCGAGCGCCGCATCGGGGTCGACGAGGCGGTCGGGTGGCTGGGGGTCGGCACGTTGCTCGACCGGCGTCCGAACGGCCTCTCGGGCGGGGAGCGCCAGCGCATCGCGATCGCGCGCGCCCTCGTCACGAGCCCCCGTCTCCTGCTCCTCGACGAGCCGATCTCGGCCCTCGACCGCGAGAGCCGCGCGGCGATCGTGCCGTACCTGGAGCGGCTTCCCGAGCACCTGTCGATCCCCATCGTGTATGTGAGCCACTCGCTGCGCGACATCGCGCGGCTCGCCGATCACCTCGTGTGGCTCGTGGAGGGCCGGGTGCGCGAGAGCGGGCCCGCCGCCGAGGTGGTGTCCCGCATCGGACGCGCGGGCGGTCTCGCCGAGGAGGCCGGGGCGCTGGTCGAGGCGATCGTGTCCGCACACGACGATGCGGATCATCTCACCGTCCTCCACGGACCGTGGGGGCCGATCCTCGTACGCCGTCTCGAGCGCGACGGGGGTGACACCGTGCGCCTCCAGATCCTGTCGAGCGACGTGAGCCTCGGGGCGCGGCGCGAGGAGGATTCGAGCATCCTGAACCAGTTCCACATGCGCGTGACGGCGCTGAGCGAGACCGCGCCGGGCGAGGTACTGGTCGAGCTCCGTGGACGTCCCGGGGCGGGCGGGGAGGCGGGTCCGCCCCTCCTCGCCAGGGTGATGGCGCGCTCCGCCCGGCATCTCGGGCTACGCGAGGGCGCGGAGGTGGTGGCCCGGGTGAAGGCGGTCGCCGTCCTCGAGTGAGCGTCACGATGGGTTCACGAAAGAAAGAGCGGTCGCCCGTGTGGACGACCGCTCCGGAGTACCCCCTAGGGGAATCGAACCCCTGTCTCCTGGCTGAGAACCAGGTATCCTAGGCCACTAGACGAAGGGGGCCCATGCGATCGGGAACCGGAATTCTATGTCCCCTCGTACGAGTGTCAACCCCGGTTTCCAGCCCGGGATCCACCCGCGAGGCGCCGGCCGGCGAGGGGTTCGGGCTGCGGGCGTCGGGGGAGCGGTGCCTGGGAGAGCAGAGGAGCGAGCGAGCCGAGTGAGCTGGGAATACGTGCACCTGATCGCCCATTCCTTCCCCATCGTCCTGTCGGTGAGCGGAACGCTGGTCGGGCTGTTCGGCTGGCTCACGGGTCGGCCGGAGCTCGAGCGCTGGGCGCTCATCGCGCTGGTCATCGCGGCCGCGTTCGTGCTGCCCGCCTACCTCACGGGGCTGGCGGCAGCCGACGTGGTGGCGGACCGGATGTTCGTCCGGCCGGGGATCGTGCAGAGCCACCGCTTCGCGGCCACGTGGGCGGCGATCCCGGTGTTCACGGCGGGCGCCCTGGCGGTGTTCGCGCTCCACGAACGGGACGACCGCCGGCTGCGCCGTTTCGTGCTGCTGGTCGGGCTCGTCGGGTCGGTCGCGATCGGCTACGCGGCCTGGAAGGGCGCCCACATCCAGCACGGCGACCACGAGGCGGCGCCCGCCGGAGCCTCCGTCCCGGGGTCGCCGGCGCCCTCGTCCTCGTGAGCGCCGCGCCCGTACCGGCGCGGACGCATGCGCTCGCGCTCCACCACGATGCCATCCTGGTCGATGGGCACAACGACCTCCCCTGGCGTCTGCGCGGCGTGTGGGGGCTCGATCTGGATCCGGTGCGGCTCGACGAGCGCGGCGAGGAAGGCCACACCGACATCCCGCGCCTCCGCGAGGGCGGCGTGGACGTCCAGTTCTGGGCCGCGTACGTCCCCGTTCGCTACCGGGGCCGCGAGGCGTCGCGGCTCGCCCGCGAGCAGATCGACCTCATCCATCGGCTCACGGCGCGCTATCCCGATGATCTGGCGATGGCCTACTCGCTCGAGGACATCCGCCGCATCACGGGGTCCGGTCGCATCGCCTCGATGGTGGGGGTCGAGGGCGGCCACGCGATCGACGATTCGCTGGAGGTCCTCGAGGAGCTGTACGAGCTCGGGGCCCGCTACCTCACGCTCACCCACTCGGCGACCCTCGACTGGGTGGACGCCGCGGGCGACGAGCCGCGGAACGGCGGCCTGTCGGACTTCGGCCGCGACGTCGTCCGCTTCATGAACGGGCTCGGGATGCTGGTCGACATCTCGCACGTGACGGCAGACGCGATGCGGGATGTCCTCGACGCCACCGCCGCCCCGGTGATCTTCTCGCACTCATCGGCACGGGCGCTCGCCGACCACCCGCGGAACGTGCCGGATGACGTGCTCGAGCGCGTGCACGAGAATCGTGGCGCGGTGCTGGTGAACTTCTTCCCCGGGTTCCTGACCACCGAAGGCGCGCGCAACGTCAGGCGGATCTTCGCGGAGGAGGCGCGCATCCGCTCCGAGCACCCGGATCCCGACGGGTTCCGGGCGGCCATGGACCGCTGGTACGCCGAGAAGCTCCCGCAGCGCGGCGACGTGTCGACGATCGTCGACCACATCGACCACATCGTGCGAGTGGCGGGGGTCGATCATGTCGGTCTGGGCTCCGACTTCGACGGGATCCCACTCGTGCCCGAGGGCATGGAGGACGTGTCGCGATTCCCGGCGATCACGGCGGAGTTGCTGCGGCGGGGCTACGCAGAAGGGGATGTCCGCAAGGTGCTGGGGGAGAACTTCCTGCGGGTGCTGGGCGAGGTGGAGGAGGCGTCCCGGAGGCTCGCGCCCACGACGCCCTGAGGCGCACCCCCGGTTCGGACGGGGAGGCTACATGAGCGACACGAGCCCGAAGAAGGCGAGGGCTGCGCCGAGCATCACCGCCGACTGACCGAGGAGCTCGCGGGCGGACATCCCCGCGAGGCGCCCCAGCAGGAGCGACACCGCGAGCGTCGCGACCATGAGGACGATGAAGATGAGCGTCATCGGGCAAGCCCTCCGTCGTTCGAATCAGCTCGGGCCGAGTCGCGCCGCGTCCTCGCCCTTCGCGCCACCCCGCCGCTGAAGCTCGACAAGCTCGGGCATGCCGGCGCGCTCGGCAATCCGCTGACCCGTGGGGGTGGCCGCCAGGCCGCCGAGGGCGGTCTCGCGATACCGCACGTCCATCTTGCGCCCCACCTCGCCCATCACGTCGATCACCTCGTCGACCGGGATGGGGAAGTCGAGCCCCGCGAGCGCCATCTCGGCCGCGGCCAGCGCGTGCACGGCGGCGGTCGCGTTCCGGTATGCGCACGGGATCTCCACGAGCCCGGCCACCGGGTCGCAGATCAGCCCCAGCATCCCCTGCACGGTCAGCGCGATCGCCTGGCCGACCTGCTCGGGGGTCCCGCCCTCGATGAACGTGACGGCGGCGGCCGCCATCGCGGCGGCGCTGCCCGTCTCGGCCTGACACCCGCCGCCCGCGCCGGCGATCGATGCCCGGTGGGCGATGACCCCCCCGACCCCGCCGGCCACCAGCATCCCGTCCACGAGCTGGTCGTCGGACCACCCGCGTAGCTCGGCCATCGTGAGCAGCACGCTGGGCAGGACCCCGGCCGCGCCCGCCGTGGGGGCCGCGACGATGAGCCCCATGCGGGCGTTCACCTCGAGCGTCGCGATGGCGCGCGCGAGGAGCTCGCGGAACCCGCTCCCGAGCAGGGACTGGTCACGCGCGAGCAGGCGCCGCGCCCGACCTCCCGTCATGCGGGTGGGGCTCTCCTCGTCGCTCGACAGCCCCTCGTCGATCGCCTTCCGCATGACGTCGAGCGTCGCGAGGATGCGCTCGCGGATCTCCGCGGGCTCCATCCCCGAGTCGCGCGTCTCGCGCCGCGCGACGGCTTCCGCCAGGGTGTCCCCACGCTCCGCCGCGAGCTCGAACCACTCCGCGATCGATCGGTACATCAGCTTCGCTTCCGCACGCTACGCGAGCCTCGCGATCGCCCGGATCCAGTGCGCCCACGGCTTCGCCTCGATGTCGCGCACCACCTCGTCCGGGATCGGCCCATCGATCTCGACCGTCATCAGAGCCCGCTCGCCGCGCCCCGTCCGATCGACCCGCATGGCGGCCACGTTGACCTCGCGACGCGCGAGAAGCCCGCTGATCTCGGCGATGGTGCCGGGCACATCATCGGCCACCAGCACGAGCGTCGGGAGCGTCCCGGTGAGGGACACGCCCATCCCGTCGACCTCTTCCACCCGGATGCGGCCGCCGCCGATCGATGCGCCCCGCAGGCACGTCTCGCGGCCGCCCCTCCACACCCGGATGCGGGCCGTGTTGGGGTGCGCGCCCTCCCCGAGATCGGTCGTCCGGAACGAAAACTCCACCCCGGCCTGCCGGGCGCGCGCGAGGCTGTCCCGCAGGCCGGCATCGTCGGGCCGCATGCCGAGCAGCCCGCCCACGATGGCCCGCTTGGTGCCGTGGCCCTCGCCGGTCATCGCGAAGCTGCCGTGCAGCTCTATCTCCGCCCGCTCGGGCGGACCGCCGGCCAGCGCCTGGGTCACGAATCCGAGGCGGCACGCGCCGGCGGTATGCGAGCTCGAGGGCCCGACCATGGTGGGCCCGAGGATGTCGAACAGGTTGGTCATCCACTCGCCTCCGGGGTGACGGTCCCCCGGGGCCCCCGGGACAGTCGCACGTCGAAAGCCGCCTCGAATCCGGCCGCTACGGTCGCCACGGCCTCGTCCCACGTGACCTCGACGCCCTCGGACTCGAGGGTGGTCATGCGCACGCCGTCGATCCCGCACGGCACGATCTCCGCGAAGTGGCGTAGCGGCTCGTCGGTCAGGTTGAGCGCGAACCCATGCGTGGTCACCCAGCGGCTGGCGTGCACTCCGATCGAGGCGATCTTGCGCAGGTGGCCCGCGGCCACGAGACGCGGCACGTCGGGTCCCGCGGCGGTGTCGAACCCGTCTCGCTCGCGTGGGGCGGTGGCGCTTCGGGCTTCCCGATCGGCGACCCACACGCCGGTGAATCCGTCCACCCGGACCCCCGTCAGATCCCAGCCGGCGAGGGCCCCGAGCAGCGTCTCCTCCAGCCGCCTGAGGTACCAGTGGAGGTCGCGCCGGTGTCGGTCGAGCCTGAGGATCGGATACCCGACGAGCTGCCCCGGGCCGTGGTAGGTCACGTCGCCCCCGCGCTCCACCTCCGCGAGCCTCACGCCGAGCTCCGCGAGGCGCCGGTCGGAGACGAGGATGTGCTCGCGCCGCGCCCCCCGCCCGAGCGTGATCACGGGCTCGTGCTCGACGAACAGGAGGAGATCGGGAAGCTCCGTATCCCGCTTGCGCGCTTCGGCCAGCTCGCGCTGGAAGGCGAGCGTCTCTTCATATGGCCGGCGGCCGAGATCATGGACGAGGACGCCGGCGTCCGGGGGGGCGGTGCCCGCATTCGGCGGGCGGGTCGCGTCGCGCGAGCGACGGGCGGCGGCCAGGGGTCTCGATCCGTCCGGGGGTCCCGATCCGTCCGGCGGCGGAGCGACGCGCGGCTCTTCGACGGAGGACACGATCAGATGTGGATCGCCCGCCCGAGCGTGGCGAACGCCGCCTCCATCACCGCCTCGGACATGCTCGGGTGCGCGTGGGCGTGCGCCACGATCTCGTCGAGCGTGGTCTCGAGCTCGCGCCCCAGGCCCACCTCCGCAACCAGCTCGCTCACGTTGTGGCCGATCATGTGGGCGCCGAGCACTTCCCCGTACCGCGCGTCCGCCACCAGCTTCACGAACCCCTCGGGCGCCCCGGCGGTGAGCGCCCTGCCGTGCGCGCTCAGCGGGTACTTGCCGGTGATGACCTCGTATCCCGCCTCCCGGGCAGCCTCCTCGCCGAGCCCGATCGAGGCGATCTCGGGGTGGCAGTACCCGACGGAGGGCACGTTGTCGTAGCGTACCGGGTGGCGCGCCTCGCCGGCGATGTGCTCGGCGGCCACGATGCCTTCGTGCGACCCGACGTGGGCCAGCATCGGCGGACCCGCCACGTCGCCGATCGCGTACACCCCCTCGGCCGTCGTGCGGCACCACTCGTCGACCTTCACGAACCCGTTCTCGAGCGCGACTCCGTTGTCCTCCAGACCGAGGTCCTCGGTGACCGCGCGCCGGCCGACCGCCATGAGCACGAGGTCGGTCTTCTCGATCCCCTCGGACCCGTCGGCGTTCTCGAGCGTGAGGATCATCGGAGTGGCGTCGCGATCGAGCTCCTTCACCTTCGTCTTCGTGCGCACCTGGATGCCGCGCTTCTTGAACGAACGCTCGAGCGTCTTGCCGATCTCCGGGTCCTCGAGGGGGACGAGCGAGTCGAGCGCCTCGATGAGCGTCACGTCGACCCCGAAGGCGTTGAACACGTCGGCGAACTCGACGCCCACGAACCCCGCCCCGACGATCGCCAGCCGCCCCGGGAGCGACTCGAGACCCAGGGCTTCGCGGCTCCCGATCACCCGCTCGCCGTCGAACTCGAACCCGGGGAAGGTCTTCATGACCGACCCGGTGGCGATCACGACATGGCGAGTCGAGAGCTCGGCGGGGTCGCCGCCCTCGATGGAGACCTTGCCTTCACCGGCCAGACGGCCACGTCCGTGGACGATGACCACGTCGTTCTTCTTGAGCAGGTACTGGACGCCACCGGTGAGCTTGCTCGTGATCCCGCGGCTGCGCTCGACGGCGGCCCCGAAGTCGTACTCGACCTTGACGGGCTTCACCCCCATCTCGGCGCCGTGGCTCTTGAGGTGCTGCGCCAGGGCCGCGCTCTCGAGCAGCGCCTTGGCCGGGATGCAGCCCCAGTTGAGACACGTGCCGCCGAACCCGCCCTCGTAGGAGCTCGCCTCGACGCACGCGACCCTCAGCCCGAGCTGGGCCGCCCGGATCGCGCACACGTACCCCGCCGGGCCCGCCCCGATGACGACGACGTCGTAGCTCTCCGCCATTCTACCTGCTCGCTTTACATGTTGGTAAAGTGCTTGTCCCGCACGACGCGGCGACCACAATCGGACCACCGGCGTGCAGGGAGGTCACTCGGATCCGATACCCCGGCGGGGTCCCGCCGCGCGACGCGGGGCTCGACCGGTCAGAGGATCATCTCGAGCGGGTTCTCGAGCATGGCCTTGAACGTCCCGAGGAACTCCGCGCCCATGGCGCCATCGACCACCCGGTGATCGCAGGACATCGTGACTCGCATGCGCCTCCGGACCACGACCTGACCCTGCTCGACGACGGGCTTCTCGCTCGTCTGCCCGATGGCCAGGATGCCGGCCTCGGGCGGGTTGATGATGGCCGTGAACTGGTCGATCTCGTACATGCCGAGGTTGCTCACCGAGAAGGTGGCGCCCTGATAGTCCTCGGGGGCGAGCTTGCGCTCGCGGGCGCGCTCGATCAGGTCGCGGGCCTCCGTCGAGATCCGCCTGAGGCCCTTCCGCGCCGCGTCGCGCAGCACGGGGGTGATGAGACCGCCATCCACGGCGACCGCGATCCCGAGGTCCACGGAGCCGTGGAAGCGCACCGCTCCGTCCTCCCAGGAGGCGTTGACGCCCGGATGACGCACGAGGGCCTCGGCCGTGGCCTTGAGCAGCAGATCGGTGACGCCGATCTTCCCCTCCGCCGTGCGGGCGTTCAGATCGGCCCGCAGCTCGAGCGCCCTCCCCATGTCGATCTCCGTCGTGAGGAAGAAGTGGGGCACCGGTCCGATGGACTGCACCAGGCGACGGGCGATCGCCTTGCGCATCTGGCTCGCCTCCTCGACCCGGCTCTCGAGACGCGCGGGGGTCGTCGGCGCGGGTGCGGGTGGCGCGGCGGCCGGTTCGGCGACCTCTGCCCTGGCCTGCTCGCCGGCGGCATGCTCGGCGGCGGCATGC
>Ga0315553_10000296_pt1 | contig 45983 bp, 37 predicted proteins | sample SalMarSW160140MG_FD_203099 | JGI IMG/M metagenome (GOLD analysis project Ga0315553, IMG submission 203099) | Salt marsh sediment microbial communities from the Plum Island Ecosystem LTER, Massachusetts, United States - Salt Marsh Sediment SW1601-40 ...
CGTGCATCTCTAAATATAGTATCGGTTAATAGTATTTTTCTTGCATCCAGCCATTTCGTATTTATTCCCTGTGCGGTCAAAAAAGCATGCACAATCTGTGTTGACCAGATTTCACCTTCAGAGACGATTTGATCATACTCCCTGTCAAAATCAGTTCCCGGTTCTTCTCTCAACCGGACAGAAAGCTTTGAAAAAGAGCGTTCCAACTCACGTTTTATTGGAAAGTCCTTTTGCCCGAAGAGATCTGAAACGATGTCAAGATGAAATTGTTTGATTGGGTTTAATCGTTCTATCCAGCCATCATTCCCCTCGAAATAGCACCCGAATAGCTCTTCAAGAGCATTGGTTGTTTTTCCCAGCGCAGAAACAACCACTATCCTGCATTCCTGATTAACTCTCACTATTCCCGCCAGTTTCCTTATGCCACCTGCATCTTTTATGGCGGAACCACCAAATTTAAATACCTTCATATCATACCGTATCAACAGAGCAAAAATATAAAAAATGAAGAAAGGATGCAGTGAGTGAACAATTCATTAGGAAAAGTTGGAATGGGGAAATGTTAAAACCTGTTGCGTGTCGGTTACTCTATGATGAAGTACCCGCAGGATCATCCATCCGTTTTCCGTAACCAGATTGTCATTCTTCTCAGGAAAAAAATTTAGGATTAGTTGTTAAGCTAGATTATGGGGAGTAAATTTACCACGCATATTCCAAAACGTAAATATTACACATCATGACTTTTAGAAATTATGGTTTTGTAACTCTAAATGAATTCATCATTGCACGTCAAAAGGATTTCCCGTATGCAAAAGGGGAACTGTCCAGATTACTTCATCATATTGGAGTTGCTGCAAAAATGGTCAACAAAAAAATAAATATGGCCGGTCTTGTTGATATCCTTGGAGAATCAGGAAACACCAATGTTCAGGGAGAGGAGCAGAAGAAACTGGACGTATACGCAGATCAACAATTCATTTCTGCTTTACGAACCAGTGGGGAGTGCTGTGGAATGGTAACCGAAGAGAAAACGGATATGGTAACCTTCATCGATGAATTGTCCCTTGACGGGAATTACATTGTTTGTATTGATCCGTTGGATGGGTCATCAAACATTGATGTTAATGTTTCTATCGGGACTATTTTTTCGATCTACCGCAGGATCTCGGAGAGGGGTACCAAAGCCAAGCTGGAAGATTTACTGCAAACAGGGGATAAACAGGTTGCCGCCGGTTACATTATTTATGGTTCTTCTACGATGCTAGTATATACTACGGGAAGTGGGGTTAACGGATTTACTCTTGATCCGTCCATCGGTGAATTTTGTCTATCCTATCCGGATATTGTCTCCCCTGAAGAGGGGTTTATCTATTCCATCAATGAAGGTAATTATGTAAAATTTCCGGATGGTGTAAAGAAGTATATTAAGTTTTGCCAGGAGAAAGATAGCGATACGAAAAGACCGTATGCTTCCCGGTATATCGGTTCTCTGGTTGCTGATTTTCACCGGAATCTACTGAAAGGAGGGATCTATATTTATCCTCAGACCGAATCATTCCCGAATGGAAAACTCCGCCTGGTTTATGAATGCAATCCCATGGCATTCATTATTGAACAGGCACGAGGGAAAGCAAGCGATGGACACAGAAGGATTCTTGATCTTAAACCGGAATCCCTGCATCAAAGAATACCTTTATATGTCGGGTCAAAAAAAATGGTTGACAAGGCTGAGGAGTTCCTAAACCTCAGTGGGGGTATCCAGTTTTCAAGTTAATATCTATATAACCAGGCAACTAAAAATTACCTTTACCGATTTACCAGAGGGCTTTTACCCGGAACGGAGATTAAATTGTTACTTTTGCCTGCTGTTCGATGTAATCATTCACACAATCTATTAATCTCTTGATTACAAAGCGGTTAGATACTATCTACACAGATCACCCCAAATTCAGTCATCTTGTTGATCACCTGGATCGTCATTCCCTGGTGAAGGTCAACATAACCGGATTAAGGGGGTCATCCCGCAGCATTTGTTGTTCAGCATATCTGAATAGTTCGGACAGTAGTCACCTGATCATTTTATCTGACAAAGAAGAAGCAGCTTACTTCCACAACGATCTTGCTGCGTTAAATCCCGATCAACCAATCTACTTTTTTCCCTCCTCTTATAAGAGATCGATTCAATACGGACACACAGATCCCTCCAACCTGGTGCTTCGTACAGAAATTTTACATATTCTGAGTCAGGGAGAAAAGAATCCGGTAATCGTAACCTATCCGGAAGCACTTATCGAAAAAGTAGTGGATAAAGCACTTTTCGGCAGAAGCAGCATAACGGTTCGAACAAGGGAGAGTTATATGCTTGAGGAGATTGAAAAACAAATGATTAAAGTTGGTTTTGAGCGGTCGGATTTTGTTACTGAACCAGGGCAATATTCGATTCGGGGAGGAATACTGGATGTTTTTTCCTATGCAAACGATCATCCCTTCAGGATCGATTTCTTTGGCAACGAAGTAGAATCAATCCGCTCATTTCAGGTCGATAACCAATTGTCGATTCAACCCTTACCCGAGGTTTCCATTGTGCCAGATACCCACAACCTCTTGCCAAAGGAATCGAGGGTATCCTTCCTTGATTTTCTCCCGGAGAAAATCATCATATGGGCAGATAATCTAACCTTTATCAAAGACCGGATGAATGAAATGTTCGAGCAGACCACAATTGAGCAGAACCAGGGAGTGCCACAGAAGAAGGATTTTCTTATAACTGGTAATCAACTACTTAACAGCATTCATAGTCGGTCAGTTATTGGTTTTGAACCGTATGATGATTTCCAACCTGATTTGACCGTTGAGTTTAAAACGTCAGCCCAACCGGTTTTCAATAAAAACTTCGAGATCCTATGCAAAAACCTTCTTGAGAACTCAGAAATGGGCTATACCAACCTGATCCTTTCGGATAACGAAAGGCAGTTTGAACGGTTGAAAAGCATTTTTCAGGATATTGATCCGACGGTTCAATTTTCTCCTGTAAGCCTTGTCCTTCACCAGGGTTTTATTGAACATGATCTGAGAATATGTTGTTATACGGACCATCAGATTTTTGAACGGTATCATAAATTCAGGCTTCGCGGTAATTTTTCGAAGCGTGAGGCAATAACCATCAAGGAGTTGAACAGTTTATCCCCCGGAGATTATGTCGTTCATTCAGATCACGGCATAGGTCAATTTGGAGGGTTGGAAAGGATTGATATAAACGGGAAATTGCAGGAAGCAGTGAAACTGGTTTACAAAGATCAGGATGTTCTTTATGTGCGGTTGCATGCTCTGCATCGTATATCGAAATACAAGGGAAAAGAGGCTACACCACCCAGGATTCACAAACTGGGATCCGGTGCCTGGAACAAACTTAAACTATCGACAAAAAGAAGGATCAAAGATATTGCACGGGAGCTGATTATGCTCTATGCAACACGAAAAACTGGAAAAGGATTTGCTTTCTCCCCCGATTCCTACCTTCAGAATGAGTTGGAAGCCTCCTTTCTATATGAAGACACACCGGACCAATTGTCAGCAACGATTGCGGCAAAAGAGGGGATGGAATCCTCTTTTTCGATGGACCGGTTGGTATGCGGAGATGTTGGTTTTGGCAAAACAGAGATTGCAATCAGAGCTGCTTTTAAAGCGGTTACTGACAGCAAGCAGGTGATTGTACTTGTCCCAACAACCATTCTTGCACTTCAGCATTATAATACATTCAGGGATCGGTTAAGAGACTTCCCGTGCACCATTGATTATATCAGTCGTTTTAAAAAACCTTCTGTGCAAAAGATCACACTGAAGAACCTGGCTGAGGGAAAGGTTGATATTGTTATAGGCACTCACCGGCTTCTGGGTAATGATGTGATTTTTAAAGATCTGGGGTTGTTGATCATTGATGAAGAGCAGAAATTCGGGGTTGCTTCAAAGGAGAAGCTTCGCAAAATAAAACTCAATGTTGACACCTTAACATTAACGGCAACTCCCATTCCCCGTACACTTCAATTCTCATTGATGGGAGTCAGGGATTTGTCCATAATCAACACACCACCTCCAAACCGTCACCCCATTATTACTGAATTACACACATTCAATGAGGATTTGATTAAAGAAGCGATTGACTATGAGGTGAGCCGTGGCGGACAGGTATTTTTCATACATAACAGGGTTGAGAATATTGGTGAGATGGAGGCATTAATAAACCGGATCTCTCCCTCGGTCAGAACAGCCGTTGCCCACGGTCAGTTGGTGGGCAATAGGCTGGAAAACATCATGCTGGATTTTATTGACGGTGATTATGATGTACTTATAGCAACAACGATCATTGAAGCTGGTCTGGACATTCCAAACACCAACACCATCATCATCAACAATGCCCACCACTTTGGATTGAGTGATCTTCATCAGTTACGTGGTCGTGTAGGGCGGTCAAATAAGAAGGCTTTTTGTTATCTTCTGGCTCCTCCCCTTTCGATGCTTACTCCCGATGCCCGGCGACGCCTGAGGGCGATTGAAGAGTTCTCGGATCTGGGAAGTGGTTTTAACATTGCCATGCAGGATCTGGACATCCGAGGTGCGGGAAATTTGCTGGGGGGCGAACAGAGTGGCTTCATAACCAACATCGGGTTTGAAACCTATCACAGGATCCTGGATGAAGCGATCGGGGAACTTAAAGAGGAAGAGTTTCGCGCATATTTTCAAAAACCAACGAGAGAGCAACGTACTGACAAGGAGGTAAAAAAAGAGCTGGGGAAAGTACTTTTTGTTCAAGACTGCCTGATTGATACAGATCTGGAGCTCATGTTCCCGGATGATTACATCAGCAACGTTACAGAAAGGCTTAGGCTTTACAGGGATCTGGACAATTTGCGTAATGAAAATGATTTATTGAAGTATGAGAATCAGCTGGTCGACCGTTTTGGGCCGGTTCCTGAGTCAGGAAAAGATCTGCTAAGTATTGTTCCTCTTCGCTGGACTGCAATCCAATCAGGATTTGAGAAGATCATAATCCGGGACAACACCATGATTTTGCATTTTGTTTCTGACCAGAGTTCCCCCTATTTCAGCTCCCCTGTTTTCAGCAAGATCATTCAATACATCGGGCGAAATCCTGACCGATTCAGGGTCAAGGAGGTAAAAGGGAAATTAATTCTTCGGGTTGAAGGTGTTTCGGGGATTCAGGATGCCCGGAAAGTCTTACTCAATATCCGGTCGTTTGCTGATCAAGAAGGTACTCTTTCAAGATAAAACCAACATTTCAAAAAGATTATTTATATTTTTGTTTCAGCTCACTATGAATCTTGTCATCGACATTGGAAACAGTAATACCAAGCTGGCCCTATTTAGCAATGGTAGGATCAGAAAATCAGAACAGGTTGAAAATCTGACCATTTCGATATTGAATCGCATACAATCAGAGCATGCCGGCATTAAACACTCGATCCTCTCAGCTGTCAGGGAGGTTGATCCCCCCCTCATCGATTACCTTGAGAGCACATTCTCCCATTTTATCCGGCTAACTGAGAATACTCCCCTTCCAATCATCAATACCTACAGGACACCTGCCACACTGGGTATGGATCGCCTTGCCGCTGCTGTTGGAGCAAACAATATTTTTCCTGGAAAGAACGTTGTGGTTATTGATACCGGTACAGCCCTTACCTTTGATCTGGTTACTGCAGACAATCGATATTTAGGTGGCAATATTTCTCCCGGATTGAAAATGCGATTCAAATCGTTACATCACTTTACAGGATCTTTACCCCTCTGTGTTGAAAAGGATAAATTTTCAGTTTTAGGAGACACCACCGAAGCGGCAATTGTTTCAGGGGTACAGCAGGGGATGATCCTGGAAATTGATGGATTCATTGATATGATGAAAGCGATCTATAAAGAACCGGAGGTAATCCTGACCGGTGGAGATTCAAATTTTTTTGATAAAAAACTAAAAAATAGCATCTTTGTGAACCAAAATCTGGTTCTCATCGGGTTAAATGAAATTCTGAATTTCAATGTTCAACAATAAAAAAGGGATATTTCTCCCCATACTGTTTCTTGTTCCGGTATTAACATTCGGGCAGGCAGCCACCAATTCCCCTTACTCCAGGTTCGGGTTAGGTGATCAGCAGAGGATGGGGTACACCCGGAACATTGCGATGGGAGGAATTTCACTGGGAATGCGGGATCCAGGGTTCATTGATTTTCAAAATCCTGCATCATTGAGTTCCCGTGATAGTTTATCTTTCCTGTTTGAATTTGGGATGGTTGGGAAGCAATCTGAGTTATCGATGAGTGGGGAATCGGCCGTTAGCAAAGACATCAGTTTTAAAAACCTCTCTATTGCATTTCCCATAAACAAATGGCTTGGGGCAGCTGCAGGAATTGTTCCCTATTCCTCATTGAGTTACAAAATAGAGGACCAGACACGGGAAATAGATCCGGAATACAATCCTGAAATTGGCGGTATCAACTACCTTTATGAGGGTTCAGGTGGAGTACACAAATTTTTTGTCGGATTTGGCGCTGATCTGTTCAAGGGGTTATCTTTGGGAATGAATCTTTCCTATCTTTTCGGAAACCTTGAACGATCGAGATCGCTTGGATTTGTTGACCAGGATTATTCATCCTCTATAGAAGTTGCTGAAAAATCGATATTTGGAGATCTGGGGTTTGATCTGGGAATTCAATATACAGTTCCATTTAAAGAAAAATTTGAGTTAACGGTTGGTGCGGTCTTGAATAATGAACGGAACATCAAGGCAGAGACTGAATCACTAACCCGGGATATTCTTTATAGCTCAACCAGGATACTCTTTATTGACACGCTGGATTTTATCAGTGGCGTGAGGGGAAAGATCGTAATCCCAAGAAACCTGGGTGTTGGATTTACCTTTCGCTACGGTGATAAATTGACGTTTGGTGCAGATTATTTCTGGCAAAACTGGTCGGATGCCATCTTTTTCGGAGAGAACGATTCACTGATCAACAGCAATTCACTCCATGCAGGGCTGGAATTCGTACCCAACCGGTTTGCTTTAAGAAATTACCTGAACCGCATTAATTACAGGATTGGAGGGTACTATTCTAATAGTTACCTGCAGCTTGAAGGAGAGCAATTGAAAGATTTTGGCATAAGTTTTGGGGTTGGTTTACCATTGAACCGTAATCGTTCAATGATTAACCTTTCTTTTGAGTTGGGGAAAAGGGGTATAAAAGGGGGAAATTTAATTGAAGAGCGATACGGAATAATAAGTTTTAGCTTAACTTTATATGATATCTGGTTCATGAAACGAAAATTTGATTAAAAATTTAAAAAATGAAGGCAAGAATACATACCACATTATTTATCCTGTTATTCTCTTTTTATTCTTTCCCTTTACTGGGTCAAAAGGGCGTCGAAGATGGTTCCAAATATGGACATGGTGAAGACAGCATCCGGTGTGTTCGTAATTTTTCTCTTTACTCTGAGTATTACAAACAAGACAATTATAAGGATGCATTACCATACTGGAAAATAGTCTTTGCAGAATGTCCTACAGTAAGTTCCAATATTTACATTCATGGGGTTAAAATGTATGATGCTAAAATGGCAAAAGAGAAAGATCTTGATCTCAAATACAGTTACCTGGATACCATCATGATGATCTATGACCAACGGATCAAGTATTTCCGCAGGGAGGGGTATGTTCTTGGAAGAAAAGGCAAGGATTTCCTTGATGTTAGAAGAGATAATTTGGATGACGTTCAGAAAGGGTATGATATGATCAAGCGGTCGATCTCGCTGCAAAATGAAAAGTCACAGATTGACATTCTTGTGATCTTTATGACTGCCTCGGCCACGCTATTTGAAGGTGAAAAAATCGATGGGGAGAAGGTCATTGAGAATTACGCGTTAATCAGTGAAATTATGGATAAGCAGATCACGGATGATCCGGATGATGAAAACCTTCAAAAAGCGAAAGAGGCAGTTGATAATATGTTTGCCACATGCGGTGCAGCTACTTGTAAAGGGCTTATCGCGTTGTTTTCGCCGAAATTCAAGCAATCACCACGTGATCTTGACCTGATGAAAAAGATCCTTCAGCTGCTAGGGCAGACACAATGCATGGAATCGGAATTTTATTTTGAGGTATCTACTGCATACCACAAACAGGAACCATCTGCCAGGTCTGCCTATTTACTGGCCCAAATGAATTATGAGCGCAAGAAATATGAAGCTGCAGCAAGGTATTACAAGGAAGCCATTGAATTGGAGACTGATAATATTGAGAAATCAAAATATTATTTAAAGCTTGGTGATATTACCTATCGGGAATTGGGGAACCATTCGCTTGCACGAACTTACGCCATTAGGGCAAAAGAGTGCGATCCCTCTTCCGGGCATCCATACCTTCTTATTGGTAGCATTTATGCTGCCAGTAAAGCCTGTGGTGAAGATGATCTGGGGGAGAGAGCGGTATATTGGCTATCCGTTGATTATTTTATCAAGGCCAAAAATGTTGATCCCGAACTAGCAGAAATCGCCAACAAGAACATTTCTCTTTACTCACAGCATTTCCCGGATACTGAAACCATCTTTTTCCATGGGTATAAAGAAGGGGATGAGTATCTAATTGAATGCTGGATCAATGAAAAAACAAAAGTCAGAGCAAGATAGTGTTGGATAGATCAACCCATCATCCTCTTACCGTATGGAATTCAAAAAGTGTCCTTTTGCTCACCTTGGTGAGTACATGTCTCTTTTTTTCCTGTAAAAACGATATTGAAGTAATCAATACGCTGACCCGTGTTACTGACTTACCAACCGAATCGATTCATCATGTCGAAAGTATTTATAGCGATTCGGCAAAGATCCAAATCCGTATTAAGGCAGTCGAGTTGAGGCGTTACGGGAATGCAAGTGAACCTTACATGGAATTTCCACAAGGAATAGAGGTCCTATTCTATGATGATCAGGCTAATGTGAGTTCACAGCTTACAGCCAACTTTGCAATCTACTATGAAATGCAGAAGCTCTGGGAGGCAAGGGATAGTGTCGTTGCCATTAATGTTAATGGTGAGTTGCTGAATACGGACCTCCTTTTCTGGGATGAAGAGAAAGGATTAATATACTCCACCCGGTTTGTAAAGATCACCACATCTGACGAAGTTCTTTTCGGTGAGGGGCTTGAAGCGAATCAGGATTTTACAGATTGGGTCATTAAAAAACCAAAGGGGACCATTTACCTTGAAGAAGAATTTTAATCGGAACAAGATTCTTGAAACGGTCTGGTTTGTTGTAGCAATCATCAGTATCGTTGCAGGAATCCATAAAACATACATCGATGGATCATTCCGCGAGAGTTATCCCTTTTTTATCATCACCCTCATCGCATTCCTGATGTTCTTTTTCAGAAGAAGTATGAGAAAGCGTGAAAAGAAGAACAACAAATCTGATTCAACATGAGTGGGATTTTCATCATTCTTATCGCCATCCTGTTTTCTGCTTTCTTCTCCGGTATGGAAATTGCTTTTATCTCCGCCAATAAGTTAAGAATTGAGCTGGACAAGAAACAGGATACCTTTACCTCCAGGATCATTTCCATTTTTACAGCCAATCCAGGACAATATATTGTAACCATGCTGATCGGGAACAATATCGCCCTTGTAATTTTTGGAATTTTCATGGCGATTCTGCTTAAACCCGTTATTGCCCTGGTAACTGAATCGGAAATCAGTATCCTGCTCATCCAAACGGTATTATCCACATTTGTTATCCTTATTTCAGCAGAGTTCCTGCCAAAAGCATTATTCCGGCTGAACCCAAATGGATTTTTAAATCTGTTAAGTCTTCCTGTTTTGTTCTTTTTCTTTCTTTTTTATCCAATCAGTAAACTGACGATTCTTTTGGGAAGTATCCTGTTACGGTTCTTTTTCAAAATAAAAAATATGGAAAAACCGGAGATTCAGGTATTCAGCAAACTGGATCTGGATTCCCTGCTCAGTGAGAGTCAGAAAATGGTTGAGGCGGAGGAGGAAGAAGCGCATGATATCAAAATTTTTCAAAATGCTCTTGATTTCTCGAATGTTAAAATGAGGGAGTGCATGGTACCCCGAACTGAGATTATTGCACTTGAAGAGAACAGCTCCATGGAAGAGCTCAAACTTGCCTTCATTGATAATGGTTTGTCAAAAATCCTGATCTATAAAGAGAACATCGACAATATTATCGGTTATTTCCATTTAAAAGATCTGTTCAAAAACCCCGAAAGCATCAAAACAAAAGTTATTCCGGTATCCATTGTGCCCGAGACCATGCCGGCAAACAAACTGCTCGAATTATTCGTCGAAGAAAATAAGAGCATCGCCGTGGTGGTTGATGAGTTTGGAGGCACTTCCGGAATGGTAACCATTGAAGATATTCTTGAAGAAATATTTGGTGAGATTGAAGATGAGCATGATACATCAGCATTAATCGACAAGCAGATCAGTGAATCGGAATTTATTTTTTCCGGTCGGTTAGAGATTGACTACCTGAATGAAAAGTATGGATTGGATCTCCCGAAGGAGGAAGAGTATGAAACCCTTGCAGGTTTTATTCTTTATCATCACGAAAGCATTCCTAAACTGAATCAACGGATCATCATTGGACTTTATGAAATCAAAGTTCTTCAGGTTTCTGAGACCCGGTTAGAACTCGTTAAATTCAGGAAAAACAGATTATACCGTTAAATTTTTTTATATTTGCTGGCTGAAATTTTCGAGTAAAAAGACGTTTTTATGGCAACATTACAATCCATTCGCGATAGAGCAGGCGTACTGGTAGCAGTAATTATTGGACTGGCATTGCTCGCTTTTGTTCTGGGTGACTTTTTCGGACAGGGAAGCGGTCCTGCCTTCCGAACGAAAAAGATCTATGAGATTGCTGAGATTAATGGGAAATCGATCTCGTATCAGTTATTTGATGAAAGAGTGGAGAACCTAACAGAAATATATAAGCTTACCGGACAGACAACCATGGATGAAGAAATGGTTGAAAGTATCCGGGAACAGACCTGGCAGCAATTGATCCGTGAATATGTTCTCAATGAGGAATTGGAGGAGCTTGGCGTAACGGTCAGTGCAGACGAGATGTTTGACCTGGTGCAGGGTGCGGAACCACATCCTTTCATTCAGCAACTGTTTACCGATCCCCAAACAGGGCAGCTTAACAGGGCTGCTTTAATGCAATTTTTAAAAACGCTTGACAGTGACCCTGCCCAAAGAGCATACTGGTTGTTCCTCGAAAATGAGATCCTCCAGGACCGGGAATTCACCAAATACAACAACCTGATCAGGCAAGGGCTCTATGTTACCGGTCTGGAAGCTGAAGAAGAAGGGATGGCAAGCAATAAGAAGGTAAATTTCGGCTATATAGTAAAACGACTCACCTCTATTCCTGATAGTTCAGTCACATTTACTGAGGCCGAACTTCAAAAATACTATCGAAATAATCAAAAGGATTACAAACAGATTGCCTTAAGAAACATTGAATATGTGGCCTTTGATGTAGTCCCATCAGCGGCTGATATAGAATCTACAGAAAATTGGATCAACAGCATTGTTGATGAATTTCGGAAGGCAAATGATGTGGAGCAATTTATCAATCTCTCCTCTGACAATCCGTTTAATAACACAAATTTAACATTGGGTGAAGTCCCTGAGATGATTCGTGAATTTGTTGCAACGGCTTCTGCTGGTGATGTTTACGGACCCTACTTTGAAAATGAAACATACAAGATTTCGAAATTAATTGAGATAAACACACGTCCCGATTCTGTACATGCGCGTCATATTTTAATTACTCCAAATCAGAATTTTCCTTATGAAGAGGCAAAGCAGAAAGCAGACAGCTTGAAAAATCTTATTGAGAAGGGGACGGATTTTGGATTACTGGCTATGCTGAATTCTGATGATCAGGGATCAGCACAGTTGAATGGCGATCTGGGCTGGTTCAGGGAAGGACTTATGATACAACCTTTCAACGATGCCTGCTTCGAAAGCAAACCGGGTGATATTACCGTTGTAGAAACTCAGTATGGATTTCATATCATTGAGATCCTTGAACAGGGTCCTTCCGTTACGAAGTATAAGATCGGTACGATTGAGCGTAAAATTGAACCCAGCACAACCACTTACCAGAATGTTTATGCTGAAGCCAGCAGATTTGCAGGATCATCCTATTCCTACGAAGACTTCAATCAATCAATCATTGAAGAGCAGTTAGAAAAAAGAATAGCAAACAACATTAAACGGGATGATAAAGTCATACCGGGTCTTGAATCACCACGTCCTTTGATACGGGCTATTTTTGAAACCGATCCAGGGGAGATTGTTCTCGATTTCAACGAGCAGGCTATTTTTGAACTGGGAGATAAATTCATTGTTGCTTATGTTACAGAGGTTAAGAAAGAAGGTATTGCTCCTTTCAGCCAGGTTCGTGCTGATGTTGAATTAAATGTCAGGAAAGAAAAAAAGGCTGAAATGATTGCTCAGGAGTTCCGTTCGAATCTTTCGGGTGTTGAATCCCTGGAAGAGCTTGCATCGACCATGAACCTTGATATTGCAGAAGCCAATGACATAACATTTAACTCGTTTTCAATTCCTGGTGCAGGGATTGAACCCGCTGTTATTGCTACAGCAGTAAATCTTCCCCCGAACACTGTTTCGGAACCGATCAAGGGAACGAATGGGGTATATGTTCTTGAGGTAAAAGAGATTGAAGAGACGGAGAGTAATAACCTTGAAAACATGCGTTTAAGATTAGCTTCCAGTTTCAGGGTCAGGGCAAATTATGAGGTATTTGAAGCCCTGAAAAAGGCTGCTAATATTGTTGACAGCCGGTCAAAGTTTTATTAGGGATTTACAATCGTATATCGAATGCACGCATAGTTAGAGGTACCATTTTGTACCTGCAGGATACGCTTTTTAATCCACGTTATCGTGAAGATAGGCATTATCAGATCTTAATCTGGTCTCTTTGTCTTCTTCTTCATCACTCAAAGAATATTTTGAGACTTTCGATTTCGATGAATGTTCAGTATCCCGGACCCTGATATTTTTCCTGACATAAGCTGGTTCATCCTCAAGCTCATCGATATTGTCTTCTACTTCCTTTAATTTCAGCCCTTTCTCTTTTAACAGGTTGTGTGAACTTTTTAACTGCTGTATTCTTCTGGTGGATTGTTCCTCCATCTCTTCAGCGTTACTTCTGCTACTTTTCCGATTCTCTTTCTTTAATTCAGCATCTTCATCCGTGTAGGTCAAATCAAAATCAATAGTTTTCTGCGATTCATCCCTAACATTGGTTTTACTATTCTCCTTAAGGGGTACAAAATCCTTTGTTTTCCGGCGGGCATAAAGTTCGGGAATGCTATGTGGTTCAAAACCTGTTGCAATGATGGTCACACAGATTGTATTTCCGGGGGTATTATCGAGGCTTGTTCCCCAGATGATCAATGCCTCATCCGCGGCTACCCCATTTACATAATCTGTAATTTCCCCCACTTCATCCATGCTGATTTCATTTTCACCGGATGTTATATGCAACAGGATGCTTTTCGCTCCTGTAATATCGTTTGAGTTAAGCAATGGAGAATTCAGTGCTTCTTCAATAGCACATATTGCACGGTTTTCTCCTTCGGCGGTTCCGGATCCCATAATTGCGACGCCCGAGTTATACATTACGGTCTCAACGTCTGCAAAATCAACATTAACGTATCCATGGACCGTTATGATTTCGGCAATTCCTTTTGCTGCGATCGTCAATATATTGTCTGCTTTTGAAAATGCTTCGGAGAGTTTCAGGTCTCCGTGGATCTCCCTGAGTTTTTCATTGTTGATCACCAGGAGTGAATCGACACGTTCTTTCAGCTCATTAATTCCATCAATGGCCTGGTTAATTCTCTGTTGTCCTTCAAACCGAAAAGGAATAGTAACAATAGCCACTGTAAGGATACCTGCTTCTTTGGTAGCTTCAGCAATTACGGGGGCAGCTCCGGTGCCGGTACCTCCTCCCATTCCTGCCGTTAAGAAGACCATTTTGGTGTTACTGGAAATGGCTTCCATAATGTCATCCAGGTTTTCCACGGCAGCCTGTCTGCCAATTTCGGGTTTATTGCCGGCACCTCTACCTTCAGTTATCGCTTCCCCAATCTGTATTTTCAACGGTACAGGGCTATTATTCAGGGCCTGGGCATCGGTATTACAGACCACAAAATTTACATCTTTTATCCCCTGCTGAAACATATGATTTACTGCATTACTTCCTCCTCCTCCTATTCCGATTACTTTAATTATGGAGGATCGTTCAACCGGTAGATCAAAATTCATTAAATCTTCTGCCATGGTTATACTGTTTTACGGTTTCATATTCAGAATGGGCATTATGTTGTTCATTCATATTGCAGAATCCGGGTAAATGAGTTTCAATCCATTTTAGCGTCGTTTTCTGCAAATATTTCGGTTAGTGTCTTTTTCCATCTTTCAAATAGCTTTCCTCCTTCCAGCGGCTCTCCCCTCTCTTTTTTCCCTTTCTTTTCACCCGACCCATGCTCCCCTTCCAGTCCATATTTATTCCTCAGGTATTCATACCCCTTCAAGACCAGTCCAATGCTTGTGGAGTACATGGGGTGGTTGATATCGTCGGACACTTCACCGGTCAGGTGTTCATTGGGAAATCCAATTCTTACATCCATTCCGGTTTTGAATTTTACCAGCTGAGGCAAGTGGCGTAATAATGCACCTCCGCCGGTCAGGACAATACCTCCGGACAATTTTTCATAGTATCCCGAATTTTCAATTTCAAAGGCAACTGCATCGATAATCTCCTCCATTCTGGATTGGATGATATAGGCAAGGCTTTTAAACGATATCTCTTTCGGATCCCTGCCACTGATTCCGGGAATAGTAACCACTTTATCTTCCGGGGCGATATCGCCGAGGGCTGAGCCAAATTGTATCTTCAGGGATTCGGCCTGGCGGTTCAGTATAGCACAACCCTCTTTAATATCTTTGGTTACAACGTTTCCTCCAAACGGGATGACGGCAGTATGTCTGACAATACTATCGTAATAGACTGCGACATCGGTTGTTCCCCCACCGATATCAACCAATGCGACCCCGGCCTCCTTTTCATCTTCAGTCAATACCGCTTCTGAAGATGCCAGTGGTTCAAGGATCAGTTCATTGATTTCCAGACCAACCCGGTTCACGCATTTTTCAATATTTTTTGCTGAGGCAACCTGACCAATCACAATATGGAAATTGGCTTCCAGCCGACGGCCCGACATGCCTACAGGATTCTTCACACCGGTTTCATTATCGACGATAAAATTCTGGGGCAACACATGGATAATCTCTTCTCCAACATCGATTGGGATTTTATACATATCTTCTATCAATTTAATAATATCTTCCTTTGTGATCTCCTCATCACGACTATCCCTGTTGATATAGCCCCGGTTTCTTACACTTTTAATATGCTGACCGGCGATGCCAACATACACATTTGAAAACATGATACCCGAGCGTAACTGAACATCCTCAACCGTACTCTGTATGGCATTAACAGTCTCTTCAATGTTAAGGACCACTCCGCGTTTGACTCCTTTTGAAGGAGCCCTGCTCAACCCAAGGACTTCCAGTTTACCGTTCTCCTTTTTTTGTCCGACAATGGATACAATCTTTGTTGTTCCAATATCGATTGCAGCTACGAATTGTTCATTGGCATTCATAATGATCTGTTTTTATCTTATTACTTCAATATTTTGAATTTTTTTTTACCGCAGGGTGCAAACGATTTGCCCCTCGTATTTCAAGTTTATGATTTCATATCTATTCCAGCCGGTTCTGCTAAGTCCCTGCTGGTAAAAGGCAAGCAGTTTTTGGAATTTCTTTTCCACATCATCCGGACTACCGAATTGTATGATATGGGGTCCGACTCGTGGTATCAACTCAAGCTCTCCTGATCTGCTTACATAAATTTGCTCAATTTGTGCTTTCCAGAATGGGTTGTTATCGATGTATTTTGCTATATCATACAGTCCTTTGGTCCTGTTTTCTTCCCCTGCCTGGGTTACATAGTTCACCCTGTTATGATTGAAGTTATCGGTGATATAGCCGTTAGCCACCAGTACCCGCATGGGAAATCTCTCGGACCAGGGAATTATTGAACCATCGGCAGAGAGATAGTAACTTTCCTTGTTATTATCAATGATCCGTAATATTGCTTTACGTTGTTCAATATCAATATTGAGTGATCCGTCGGCACAGACAAAGACCTCGGCACTTTTTATCGATGGATGCTGTTTCAATGTTGTCTCCATTTTTTCCGAATTGATCAGACCGATCGGGTATCCTAACAATTTTTCATTGTTTTTAAGAACCAGTTCCAATACCTCCTTTGAAGTAATGAATCCATTTTCCATTGAGTCGGTGATGTTGATATCGATTTTATTACAGATCCTGCTTTTTGAATTTTCACCCGTTAATCCCAGTACCACGATGAGGTAACACAGCATACCGAAAGCGATCAATATGTTTTTCAGTTTTTTCATCGTAACAATCTATTTCCCTTTTTCCCGTTTCATCAAAATTTTCCGTATTGGATCAACCAGCTTATCGATATCTCCAGCACCCATAGTAACCACTACATCAACATTTTCCTTTTTAATGATCCGGATCAACTCTGCTTTTGAGCAGAGCAATTTATTTACCATGTTCGTTTGATCCAGAATCAGCTTAGCGTTAACCCCTTCCATCGGGCTTTCCCTTGCCGGATATATTTCCAGGAGGATCAATCGATCCAGAAGTTCCAGGCTTCGGGCAAATTCAGCAGCAAAATCTCTCGTTCTGCTAAAAAGGTGTGGTTGAAAAATCCCGGTTATCATTCTTCCCGGAAACAGTTCACGTACCGCCATGATACATCGTTTTATTTCTTCCGGATGGTGGGCATAATCATCAATAAAAACCAGATCTTCATGGCACAGTTGGATATCGAATCTTCGTTTCACTCCGGAGAAATGAAGCAGTGCTTTTTTGATTGTTTCAGGCGGCACTTTCAAGAGTGATGCTACCCCAATAGCCGCCATTGCATTTTCAACATTCAGCAGCCCAGCGTAGCCCAGGTGGATATTTTCAATCCTGAAATTTGGGGTTACTGCATCAAACAGATAGTAATAACCTCTTCTCCTGATATTTGCTGCATAGAAGTCCGCTTCTGTTTCAAGCGAGTAACTATAGGTGGTGATCCTTTCCGGTATTTTCCTGCTGATCTTCACTCCTTTTTTTAACAGGATACTACCTTCTTCACTCACCTGATTTACGAATTTGAGGAATGCCTCTTCCAGGTTTTGATAATTTCCATAAATATCCAGGTGATCTGCATCCACGGATGTGATGACAGCGATCCATGGATAAAGCTGCAGGAATGAACGGTCATATTCATCCGCTTCCATGACAACAAGATCACCTTTCCCGGTAATCAGGTTACTGTTATAATTTTTTGATATTCCGCCCAGGAAAGCAGTACAATCCAGTTCCGATTGCTTTAAAATATGAGCAATCATTGTAGAAACCGTAGTTTTTCCGTGTGTACCGGCAATGGCAATACCTTTTGCATACCGGGTGATCAATCCAAGCAGTTCGGATCGTTTCAGTATGGTAAACGATTGTCTTTTAAAGTATGTCAGTTCGGTATGGTCAGGTGGTATGGCAGGGGTAACAACGATCAATGTTGTATTCCGTGATTCAGGCTTTTTAAATTCATCCGGAATCGATGTCAGGTCGTCCTGATAATGGATGAGACACCCCTCTTTTGATAACTCACCGGTTAGAGGTGTTGACGTTCGGTCATAACCGGCAATATCATATCCCCCCATCAGGAAATATCTGGCCAGGGCACTCATTCCAATTCCTCCGATGCCAATAAAATATACCCTATGTATCTTTTTTAAATCCACCGGTCACTGATTCATTAATGTTATGATCTCACCTGCAATTTTCGCTGCTGAATTTTTTATTGCCCTCATCCCGATATTACGGGCAAGATCTGTGAGCAGGTTTTTATTTTCAACCAGATCCAGGGCTTTTCGGATTAATACCTGTTCGGCATCCTGATCTTTCACAAGGATTGCCGCTTCCTTCTCCACGAGGGCTTCTGCATTCTTTGTTTGATGGTCTTCAGCCACATTGGGTGAAGGGATCAATATTGCCGGTTTTGCCACAAGGCATAATTCTGAGATTGTACCGGCGCCTGCTCTCGACACTACAAGGTCCGCTACTGCATAAGCCAGGTCCATAACCTGGATAAACTCATACACTTTCAGATTTTCTGTTACCAGAGTCGCTGTTTTTTCCAGCGCCTGGGCATAGTATAATTTCCCAGTTTGCCATAAACATTGGGTTTTACTGCCGGCAATCAGGTCCAGATGTTTCCACACACTTTCATTAATTGTTCTTGCTCCCAGGCTTCCTCCCAGGATTAGAATAACCGGCAGGCCGGGATCAAGATTAAAATATTTCAATCCTTCTTCCCGTTTAGTTTCAATATTTTCCAACTCTTCGCGGACAGGATTCCCGGTCAAAATGATTTTATCTTGAGGGAAGAACTTTTCCATTCCTTCATAAGCGACGCATATTTTATCGGTTTTTTTTGCCAGGATTTTATTGGTTATTCCAGCGTATGAATTTTGTTCCTGTATCAACGTTGGAATTTTTTTTCGTGCAGCAATGGTCAGGATTGGACCGCTGGCATATCCCCCCACCCCAACAGCCACATCGGGTTTATGAACCCGAATAATGTTTCTTGCTTTAATCATACTGAGCAGCAGATTAATCATCACCCCCACGTTTTTCAGCGTAAATGCTCTTTTCAGTCCGGTAACCGGAAGTCCGATAATCTCAAACCCGGCAGCCGGGATCTTCTCCATCTCCATTTTTCCTGAAGCACCAACAAAAAGGATATCCATTCCAGGATCTTTCTTCTTCAGAGCCTGAGCAATGGCAATGGCCGGATAAATATGGCCTCCTGTTCCACCCCCACTGATAATTATTTTCCTATGCTGCTTCATTTTCTTCTTCCAGTTCTATTTTTTCAGCTCCCCGGCTGACGCTGAGTATAATCCCGAAAGAAATACTCGTAAACAATAACGATGAACCGCCCATACTCACAAACGGCAAGGTTTGTCCGGTGACCGGTAACAGATTTACTGCAACTGCCATGTTGATCATTGCCTGAAAAACAATACTGATCGCCAGTCCGATGGATAGAAATGCCGGGAAGGTTCGGATACTCTTTCTCACAATCACTCCGGCCCTGAACAGCAAAAAAAGGTATGCCAGTAACAAAGGCAACGCTCCCAGAAACAGTCCGTACTCCTCTATGATAATGGCATATATAAAATCTGAATAGGGGTGTGGTAGGAAATTTCGCTGAATGCTTTTTCCCGGTTTTTTCCCGAACAATCCTCCGGTGGCAATTGCAATTTTAGCCTGTTCAACCTGGTAATTCTCTTCCTCTTCTCCCACAACAAAATTTTCTATCCTGTGCTGCCATGTACCGATCCTTCCTTTTCTATCCAACAGGATTGCACTGCTAATGAAAACAGCCACCACAAGAATTCCTATTCCGCCAAATGCCAGTAGGTGTTTCATGTTGATCCTTCCAATGAACATCAGGATCAATGATGTAGCAAAGAGGATGATTGCTGTGGAAAGGTTGGCCGGAAGAATAAGCATACAGATGATGATCACAGGGATCACTATTGGGATAAACGCATTTTTATAACTCTTGATTTCATGTTGTTTCAACGACAGCACCCTGGCGACATACATGATCAGGGCAAGTTTGGCAAAATCTGATGTTTGGATGGTAAAGCCGAGACCCGGCAGGGTCAACCAGCGGGCTGCCTGATTCAGGCTGGTTCCAAGCAGCAATGTAAGTAACAGCAAAGGAATGGCTAAAAAAAGAAAGAGCTGGGATAGCCTGGAATAGTATTTATAAGGGATAAGATGAGTGACAAAGATAATGATAATACCGATTGACAGGATCACTCCATGGCGCAGCAGATAATAGGTAGTATTTCCACCCATCTGCGTATATGCAAGGGTTCCGGTAGAAGAATATACGGCCAGAATAGAATATAAGGACAGCACAATAATGACTGCCCAGATCACTTTATCTCCTTTCAGGAATTTCCCAATTCGTTCTCTCATGATGTTTTATAAATACCTTACAGCATCCTTGAATTGTCTACCCCGGTCTTCATAGTTTTCAAACAGGTCAAAGCTGGCACATGCGGGTGACAATAAAACCGTATCTCCCTTTTTCCCCAGGTAATAGGCAGTACGCACTGCATCGGTCATGGAGGTTGTTTCCAGGATTGTTTCGGTAGATTCCGCAAACGCCCTGTAGATTTTGCTGTTATCCTTTCCGAGGCATATGATTGCTTTCACTTTCTTCTTTACCAGTTCTTTCAAAACACTATAGTCGTTTCCTTTATCGATTCCACCCACGATCCAGATAACATTTTCCGGCATGCTTTCCAGTGCATACCATGTTGAGTTGACATTGGTTGCTTTCGAGTCATTGATGAATCGAATTCCATGCACTAACAGTAGATGTTCCAACCGGTGTTCGACTCCCTGAAAATCGCTCAGGCTTTCCCTGATTATCTCTTTCCTGATATTTAATATCTGACCGGCGATCCCAGCAGCCATAGAATTTAAAGCATTGTGCTTTCCTTCAAGAGCTAAATCGTGAATTGACATGGTTATGTGTTCTTTTTGGAAATGATAATTAATTGTTTCTTTTTTCAAATATGCCGTTTGATCCCGGACCATTTCAAGGGAGAAGGATACTCTTTTCGCCTTCCCCAAGGTGCGGTGAATATTGGTCCTTGTTATTTCATCATCATAACAGTAGATGAAATAATCATCGGGAGTCTGATTCTGCGTGATCCTGAATTTAGAGTCAACATAACGCTGCATATCATATCCATACCGGTCAAGATGATCTGCAGAAATATTCATCAGGATTCCAATATCCGCCCTGAAGTCAAACATTCCATCGAGTTGAAAACTGCTCAGTTCAATAACATAGTAATCATAGCTCCCTTCGGCCACCTGCAGGGCAAAACTTTTACCCACATTTCCAGCCAGTGCAGCGTTCATTCCAGCTTTACACAACATATGGTAGATCCATGATGTTGTGGTTGTCTTTCCATTGCTTCCGGTGACGCAAATTTTTCTGGCTGTGGTATACCTTCCCGCGAACTCGATCTCTGAGATGACCGGTATTCTTCTCTTATTAATGAATGCAACAATCTCAGCGTCATCCGGGATACCCGGGCTTTTAATTACTTCAACTGAATCGTCGATTAATTCACCGGAATGTTTTCTCTCCTCCCATTCAATTCCATATTTTGAAAGAACCGTTTTATACTTTTCCTTAATGGTGCCGTTATCCGACACAAAGGGTTCAAACCCCTGTTTTTTTGCCAGTACTGCAGCTCCGACACCACTTTCTCCACCGCCCAGAATTGCAATTTTCTTTTTCATCCTGCATCTCGATTAATTTTTTCCACCTTATCTGATCTTCAGTGTCACGATTGTAATCACTGCCAATAAGATCCCAACGATCCAAAACCGGATAACAATTTTCGGTTCCGGGAATCCTTTTTTCTGATAGTGATGATGGATGGGTGCCATCTGGAAAATCCGTCTACCCTGCCCATATTTTTTCTTTGTCCGTTTGAAATGGCTAACCTGGATCAACACGGAGAGGCTTTCGGTTAAGAATATCCCACACAGGATAGGGATCAGTAATTCTTTCCGGATAACAATAGCAAATACAGCGATGATGCCTCCTATTGCCAGGCTTCCGGTATCTCCCATAAAAACCTGTGCTGGGTATGAATTATACCATAAGAAGCCGATTGTTGCCCCGATGAAGGCACTGGCAAAAATCACCAGTTCACCGGTATTGGGGATATACATGATATTCAGATAATCGGCAATGATCACATTACCTGACACGTAGGCAAGGATTCCAAGGGTAGTACCGATGATCGCTGATGTTCCCGTTGCCAGGCCATCCAGTCCATCCGTCAGGTTTGCCCCGTTGGATACTGCCGTTACAATGAAAATTGTCACGATAACAAAAACCACCCATGCCCATTTTTGGCTTTGTTCTCCAAGGAATGCCACGATATAGGCATAATCGAACTCGTTGTTTTTAAAAAAGGGGATTGTCGTTTTGGTAGATTTCACATCCCTGTTAATGTATTTCATGGTTCCCGGTTCTTCTTCTGCGGATTGCAGAACCTGTGTTGAGGTCTCCGTTTGTTCAACGGGGATGCGTTCCCTGATAAATACATCATCGCTCAGGTAAAGGGTTAATCCAACAATTAATCCGAGTAATACCTGGCCAAGGATCTTAAATCTACCGGCTAATCCTGCTTTATTCTTTTTAAATATCTTAATGTAATCATCAACAAAGCCGACAAATCCGAGCCATACTGTAGTGATAAGCATCAGGATCACATATATATTTCCAAGGTCCCCAAACAGCAATGTTGGAATCAGAATTGAAGTCAGGATAATAATTCCTCCCATTGAGGGGGTTCCTGTCTTTTGATACTGTCCCTCCAGATCAAGATCCCGAACTACCTCACCAACCTGCTTTTTCTGCAGGGCATGAATAATTTTCTTCCCAAACAGGAGTGAAATAATCAGTGAAAATATGACGGCCAAAGCAGAACGAAAGGATATATACTGGAACATCCCTGCTCCGGGAAAATCAAGTGTTTCAAGATATTCGAACAGATAATAGAACATGGATCAGATCCTTTATTGTTGCTTTTTCATGAATTCATTAACGTTTTATCAATCCGTTGTTTCAAATAATTCCCGGATCACTTCCCTGTCATCGAACTGATATTTTATGCCTTTTATCTCCTGGTAGGTTTCATGACCTTTACCGGCGATTAAAATGATGTCTTCTCTCCCGGCAAGAAGGGAAGCCATTCGAATGGCTTCCTTTCTATCCTGAATACTCACCACTTTCTTTCTCTGTTTTTTTTGAATTCCCTCAAGCATATCCTGAATAATATCATTCGGATTTTCATTTCGGGGATTATCAGAAGTAAGGATTAGTTTATCGCTTGCAGCGGCAGCAACGCTACCCATAACCGGCCGTTTTGTTTTATCCCTGTCCCCGCCTGCTCCGACTACGGTAATGACCTGCTGATGTTTTTCTCTTATTTTATTGATTGTTTCCAGTACGTTTTCCAGCGCATCGGGAGTATGTGCATAATCCACCACAGCTATAACACCGTTATCGGATGTAATGATTTCGAAACGTCCGGGAACAGGCAACAGGTCGCTCAGGATTTGCAGGGATTTGGTTTTCTCAAAACCCAGTATTCTGCAGGTAGCGTAACAGGCCAGCAGGTTGTATGCATTGAATTCACCGGTAAATCGTGTCCAGACCTCTGCTTGATCAATTCGCATCTGCATTCCATTGAAATGACTCTCGATGACCTTCCCTTTAAAGTCAGCGAGTGTATGTAACCCGAATGATTTTAATCCGGCAGGACAATTTTGAACCATAATTTTCCCGTGCTTATCATCCAGGTTATAGAGGGCTATGGATTTTCCCTCCAACCCATCAAAGAGTTTTTTCTTGGCAGCAAGGTATTCGTCAAAATTGCCATGATAATCGAGATGGTCGTGGGTCAGGTTGGTAAACACCGCAACATGGAACGTTAACCCGGCAATACGGTTTTGATTAATTGCATGAGAACTGACTTCCATGACAGCATATTCACAATTCTCTTCAACCATACGGTGTAGCAGTGAATTGAGCATTATCGCGTCGGGAGTAGTATGGGTAGTCTCTAATTCCTGATCACCGATAAAATTTCCAATGGTAGAGATCAATCCGGCGTTTTTATCCTGTTTTCTCAATGATCGATACACCAGGTTCGCCGTTGTGGTTTTTCCGTTTGTTCCGGTAATCCCAATCAGTTTTAATTTTTCAGCAGGTTTTTCGAAAAAGTTGCATGCCATTTCGCCCAGTGTACGGCTTGAACTGATTACCCGGATGTATGTGATCCCTTCGTTGATTGGTTCTGGCAGCTCCTCGCATACGATTGCATTTGCTCCATTCCGGATGGCATCCTGGATAAAGCGATGACCGTTTACCCGCATACCCCTGACGGCTATGAAACAGCACCCATCTTCCACTTTTCTGGAATCAAATTCCATCGAGGAGATCATGAGATCCTTATTCCCCATGAACTGCTCAACTTCAACTCCTTCCAAAATATCTGATAAACGCTTCATCGATCGGTTATGGATTAACTAAAACTCATGTCCAATTGAATTACCTGCCCCGGATGGATTACTGCTCCGGGAACAAGCGATTGTTTTATCACTTTTCCCCGTCCATTCACCACCACTTTTAATCCAAGTTCTTCCAGAAGATAAATGGCATCCTGCAACCCCATTTCCACAACATTGGGTACGAGGTTCCTGTTTATCTCTATATTCTGAATTTCAACATGAGTATCGTGTTTATGGGTGGCAACCCAATCAGATTCTTCATCCCCTCCTTCAACCTGAATACCCAGTGATGATAAAACCAGTGCCAGGTCTTTTTTCGATCCGTGCTTTGAATAGGGATAATCAAATTCATCCTGATTACCGGATATCTGATCTCTTTGTAAATAGATTTTTGTTGCATATACTTTATCGGCAATTTCTTTAAATACAGGCCCGGCAACCAGGTTTCCGTAGTAGACTGCGTTCGAAGGAGAATTCACAACGACCATACAGGAGTACATCGGATTATCAGAGGGAAAGAAACCCACGAAAGAAGCCTGGTAAGAGACCTTGGAATCGACGGTATATCCATATTTCTCGTTCGCAATTTGTGCAGTTCCTGTCTTGCCTGCAATCGAGTAGTTGGAATTATTCAGGTTTTTCGCCGTGCCATTTTCCACGACCCCTTCAAGCATCTTGATTGCTTTTTTAACGGTTTCTTTCGAACAGATGGAGGGATTGAGAACCTCAGTCTCGAATCGCTTTAAGACATTTCCATGGTACCGGATCTCCTTTACAAACCTTGGTTTTACCATTTTGCCATTGTTAGCAATGGCATTATAAAATGCAAGGATCTGCAGTGGTGTCATTCTCAATTCATATCCATGAGACATCATCGGCAATGATATACCCGACCAATAGGGATCTCCCGGGTATTTGATCTGTGGCAGGCCTTCCCCTTTAATCTCCACTCCCAGTTTCTCATTCAACCTCATGGCATACAGCCGGTCGACAAAATCAGTAGGGCGGTTGTGATAATTTTCATAGATCAATTTGGAGACTCCGACATTCGAGGAAACCTCAAATGCTTCTTTTACGGTAATTTTGCCATAACCACCCCATTTCGTATCGTGGATATCTTTATCATAGAAACGAACCACGCCATTTCCTGCATCAATGGTATCTTCCAGTTGAACCACTCCATCTTCCAGGGCAACCAGAAGAGAAGCCAGTTTAAATGTCGAACCGGGTTCAGTGCTTTCTCCGATGGCATAATTGTAATTTTCCCTGTATTTTCCGTCCCTCCCTTTTTCAAGATTCACAATTGCCTTTACTTCGCCTGTCTTCACTTCCATCAGGATCACTGATCCGTGATGGGCATCATGCTTGATCAGTTGACTGAGCAAGGCATTTTCAGCTACATCCTGCAGGTTTATATCAATGGTGGTAATGATATCATTCCCGTCCCTGGGTTCTACTTCATTTTTATCCGTAACCGGCATCCAGACATTCCCGGATAATTTTTGCATCAGTCTTACTCCAACCCTTCCACTAAGTTCATGGTCATAGGCTCCTTCTATGCCAACCACGTTGCCCGAACTCCCTTTCGTCAGGTAACCAATGGTGCGGGAAGCCAGGTTGGAATGAGGCAATATCCGTTGGTTGTCCTGCACATAAATGAATCCACCTTTATATCGTCCTTCACGGAATATGGGGAACGTTTTTAATTCTTTTAATTTTGTGTAATTCACTCCCCGCTGGATCAGGTGGTATCTTTCCCCATTCCTTCGCGCGGTCATCAACTCCTGTTTATAGGCATAACTGGATTTATCTTTAAAAAGCCGGGATAAACAGTAGGCCAGAGAATCGATGTTACGGTTAAACAGTTCTGCTGACATGGCATTACTGTTTAGATCCATCCTGATTTCATAGTAGGGAATGGAACTAGCAAGCAGTCGATTATCCGAAGCGTAAATATCACCACGATTCGGTTGAATAATGAACTCCTTCAGTGTTAATGTTTCGGCTTTTGCAGCTAACTCATTCCCCTTTACAAATTGCAAATAGAGGATCTTCCCCACAATGGCGATCGAGAATAATAGAACCCCGATGTAGATGATGGCGACTCTCCAGACGATATCCCTTTTTAACGACATGTGAATCGATCTACTTTTTATTCAATACAATCTTCTCGGGTGGATCAAGGAGCTCTTCCAAACCCAAATCATTCTCTTCTACCATTTTTGTCACTGCAGATTGGCGGCTTTTAGACATCAGCTCGGCAGATGTTGTAATGGCTTCCGCCCGCAGTTCCTTTACCTCATTTTGAAGAGAAACGGTTTCTCTGACTACTTTCTCGGCATGATACCTGTTCCCGATGTAGAGGATTGCCAGAAACACAACAAAAATGATATAGGGTAGTTGTTTGATGACCGTCTCCCTGGTTAGCACCGTACCATCGATAAAATTCCGGAAAGAGCTTTTTCTTGTCTCTTTCTGTGCATGTTGATCTTCAATAAACTCTATGTTTCTTCCTTTTCTCATATCACCTTTCTGGCAATTCTCAATTTTGCACTTCGTGCCCTGCTATTCCTGCGTATTTCGGTCGCTCCCGGAACAATAACTTTCTTGTTTACCGGAGCAAAAGGCACCTTAATATTCCCGTAAAAATCCTTATCTAACAAACCATCTGCATTACCCGATCTGATAAAATTCTTGACAATTCTGTCCTCAAGTGAGTGATAGGTGATCATGACAAGGCGACCCTCTTTTTTAATCAGATCTACACATTGCACCAATAATTCATTCAGGCAATCCAATTCCCGGTTAACCTCAATACGGAGTGCCTGAAAAACCTTAGCCAGATATTTACTTTCATGCTTCGCTGGCATACAAGGTCCGATCAATTCGACAAATTGTTGTACCTCCTCAACCGTCCTCTCCCTCCTCGCCTGAATAATCTGGTGTGCCAGCTTTTTACTATTCCTGATCTCTCCATAAGAGGAAAAGATGCCCTGGAGATCCTCTTCACTATAGCTGTTAAGCACTTTCCCGGCTGTCAGAGAAGCTCTCCTGTTCATGCGCATATCCAACCCTCCCCTGTGGGAAAATGAAAATCCTCTTTCCTGCACGTCCAGATGGTGAGAAGATACCCCCAGATCGGCTAATAAACCATCAATGGATTGGATGCCATGGTATTTCAGGTTATTTCTTAAATACCTGAAATTCTGATTTATAAACAAAAACCGTTCGTCCTTAATTACATTTCTTTCAGCATCTTCATCCTGATCAAACGCAATTAAACGACCGGTTTTTAGTCGCTGAATGATTTCCCTTGAATGCCCTCCTCCCCCGAATGTCGCATCTACATAGATTCCCTCCGGATTAATTTCCAATCCATCCACACTCTCGTTTAAAAGAACCGGTGTATGATATGTCATTATTCATTCTGTTCGTTCAAGGTACCACCCATGATCTTTTCAGCAAGGGATGCAAATTCATCCTCACCTTCCGCTGCTCTATCGTATATATCTTTAGCCCAGATCTCTATTTTACCATCCTGCCCTGCCAGAATGACCTCTTTCCTTATGCCCACCAGCTCAAGTAACCTTTTGGGAATCAACATCCGGTTATTGCTGTCAAGGATCAACTCTGCCGTACCACGGTAAAAATTTCGAAGGAACCGGTTGTGCTCTTTATTATAAGGATTTAACTTACTTCTTATCAGTTTGTTCTGCCTCTCCCATTCATCCATTGGGTACATGACAAGACATTGCTCAAAAATGTCTTTCTTTACAACAAATTTGTCATTGGCCGTTGAGGGCATTTGCTTTTTAAATGCTGCAGGCAGCATGATTCGCCCCTTTGCATCTACTTTGCACGAATATTCACCAATGAAAGTTGTCATAACAAAATCATCTTAAAATGTAAAAATATAGAAATTTTTCCCACTTTCTACCACTTTTACCCATTTTTTACCACTTTGTTGAAAACTTTATATCCGAAAAGGTTTATCTATAGTACAACACGTGAATTTTTAATAATTTTGTATTGCATTCAATCTTGCTAGCTGCAGGTCAAATTTTTAACGTGTGAACAATACAGGATCAACCACCAACGATAACAGGATATATATCGATCAAATAATCCGTCAGAGTAAGCCAGGATTGTATCGGATACTGCCTGGATTCCTACTTCGATACATTAAGCGAGTGATCCATCAGGATGAACTTAACTTTATCCTCACGGAAAAGAAGGACTTTGAGGGGTTGGAGTTTATAAACGGGGCGCTTGATATCATGCAGATAACCCATACGGTTGAGGGTTTGGAGAATGTCCCCAAAGAGGGCCGGTTTATTTTTGTAGCAAATCATCCGCTGGGTGGATTGGATGGCATGGTATTTATTAAGGAGGTTGGAAAGATATTTCCCGATTTGCTTTTTCCCGTCAATGATCTTCTGTTCAACATCCCAAACCTCCGGACCATTTTCCTTCCCATCAATAAATTGGGGGGACAATCGAGGGAAGCAGTACAGCAGATGGAGGAGGGCTACCGGTCGGACTCTCAGATACTCTATTTCCCGGCCGGTTTATGTTCGCGGAAGACCTCCGGAAAAATTATGGATGTGGAATGGAAAAAACATGTTATCATCAAAGCGATACAGCATGAACGGGATATTATCCCGGTCCATTTTTCCGGAAAAAATTCAAATTTCTTTTATACCCTTGCAAACATCAGAAAGTTTTTAAGGTTAAAAATAAACATTGAAATGTTTTATCTTTTTGATGAAATGTTCATGCAGAAAGATAAAAAAATCAGGATGAAATTTGGGAAGCCAATTCCATACACAACCTTTGATAAATCCGCAACCCATCAGGAGTGGGCCAACTGGTTAAAAGATCATGTTTATGAATTGGGGGGTGCAATGTAATTTCGTTATGATTTTCTGAGATGAAGTGTCATCAATTATTTTATTAAATTTAGTAATTCAAACCAGTTTTTTATGGAACGAATAATATCTACTGTACCCAGGGTGGATCTTGAAAAGGAATTAACCCCGGAACGATTCGTCCGGAAAACAAACAACGGGAACAAAGAAGTGTATGTTTTCACGCATCATGATTCCCCTTTTTTAATGAGAGAGATTGGGAGGTTAAGGGAGTTAACCTTCAGGGCAGCGGGAGGTGGAACCGGGAAAGCGCTTGATATCGATGAATTTGACACATCCGATGATCCCTATCAGCAATTGATTGTTTGGGATCCGGAGGAGAAAGAGATCCTGGGGGGATACCGGTTTTACTTATGCAATAAAACGAAGGGGGATTTTGATGGCATCAAGCGGTTAGCAACCTCGGAGCTGTTTCATTTTTCCGATCAATTCATCCGGGATTACTTGCCACACCTGGGGGAGTTAGGACGATCTTTTGTGCAACCGGCCTATCAGTCGACCAGCGGATCGAGGAAGGGTTTGTTTGCCCTGGACAATCTCTGGGACGGATTGGGTGCACTGATGATTGATAATCCCGAAATCCATTATTTTTTTGGTAAGGTCACCATGTATCCTCAGTTTAACAAGGAGGGCAGGGATTATATCCTCTATTTTCTCATGAAGCATTTCAGGGATGAAGAACAGCTGGTTGTCCCCATTGAACCGCTTGAACTGGATTGGGACCTGGAACACTTAAAAACACTCTTTTGCGGGAAGACCTACCTGGAAGATTACAAGATTCTCTCCCAGAAAGTTCGAGCAAAAGGGGAAAACATACCTCCGCTGATCAATGCGTATATGAATCTATCCCCCACGATGAAAACATTTGGTACGGTAATCAGCAAGAATTTTGGGAATGTTCAGGAAACCGGGATTATGATTACTCTGAAAGACATGTACATTTCGAAAGTAAACAGGCATCTTTCCTCCTACAGAAAAGATTACAAGCTCCCATCGGGATAGTGGGGGCTGACTCCACTTTATCAATAAGCCCGTTGATCCCTGCCTTCCATGAAGTTTATAAAGGATGTAATGACCACTTTATTGCCTCCCGGTGTGGGATAATTTCCGGTAAAATACCAGTCGCCCGGATGATCCGGAATAGCGGTGTGCAGATTTTCAATGGATTGATATACCACTTTAATCTCAGCTTTGATTTCAGGGGTTTTCAACATACTGGCAATCTTATCAGAAATTTCATCTGCTGAAAAGGGAGCATAAATATCCCTGACGCAATTGATGGCATCCTCCTTGGGCAAATTTTCCTGTTCTTTCGCTTTCTGATACACCTCATTAATGATTGATTCCTGTCCGGTTTCTTTCAATAATTCAATGGCTGCTCTGAATGCAATAAAATCGCCAAGCTTTGCCATATCGATCCCATAGCAGTCGGGGTACCTGATCTGGGGAGAGGAAGAGACCACGAATATCCGTTTGGGATTTAACCGGTCAAGTATTCGGATAATGCTGTATTTCAATGTAGTACCTCTAACAATGGAATCGTCGATTATCACCAGGTTATCCGATCCTTCCCTCACACTATCCCAGGTTATATCATAGACATGACCTACAAGATCGTCCCTGCCTTTATCTTCAGCAATGAAGGTCCTCAGTTTAACATCCTTAACCGCTACTTTTTCTACCCGTGGTTTCAATCCCATCAGTTTATTCAGTTCCTCCTTGGTCAATTTGTTTCCCAGGGCAAGAATCTTCTCCGTTTTTATCTGATTAAGGTAATTTTCAACACCTGCTGTCATTCCCAGAAATGCCGTCTCAGCAGTATTCGGAATAAACGAAAAGACCGTATTTTCAACATCATAATCAACGGCATCCAGTATGGCTGGTGTTAGCAATTCACCCAGTTTTTTCCGTTCAGCATAGATATCCCTGTCACTTCCCCTGGAGAAGTAAATTCTTTCAAACGAACAGGATTTTCTTTCTTGTGGTTCTCTTACGGTCTCCATTTTGATCTCGCCGGATTTTCTTACGATAAAGGCAAAGCCTGGAGGGATCTCGTGAATTGAATTAGCCGGTACATTCATGACCGTTTGTATAACCGGTCTTTCAGAAGCTACAACGGCGATTTCGTCGTCATAATAATAAAATCCGGGGCGTATTCCCCACGGATCTCTGAAAACAAATCCATCGCCATGACCGATCATGCCAGCGATAACATACCCACCATCCCATTTCTTGCTTGCCCGGAAAAGGACTTTAGCCACATCGAGGTTTTCCTCTATCAACGGGGATATCTCCATGTTCTGTAATCCCTTTTTCTTATAATTCCTGAAAAGTTCCTGGTTTTCTTCATCGAGGTAGTGCCCCACATTCTCAAGAATAGTAACCGTATCGGAATAGTTTTTAGGCGTTTGTCCCAGGTCAACGAGAATATCAAACAATTCATCCACGTTGGTCAGATTGAAGTTTCCGGCAAGGACAAGGTTACGGGATTTCCAGTTATTTTCTCTGGTTACGGGATGGACAAACGAAATGTCATAATTACCATACGTACCATAACGCAGATGGCCAATAAAGAGTTCCCCGGCAAAGGGAAGGTTTTCCTTTACCCACCGGGTATCGTTCATTAATTCGGGATGGTAGATCTGATGTTCTTCAAATCCCCTGTAGATTTTGTCGAACACCCGCTTAAGGGGATTTGGGTCGTTCGAACGTTGCTTAAAAAGGTACTTATGCCCCGGTGTGAGATCCAGTTTCAGGTTGGCAATTCCTGCTCCATCCTGTCCCCTGTTATGTTGCTTTTCCATTAAAAGGTAAAGCTTCTGCAAACCATACATCCATGTACCATATTTCTCTTGATAGTATTCCAGGGGTTTGCGTAACCGGAGTAATCCAATGCCACACTCATGTTTGATCATTTCACTCATGGGACGGATTGATGATAATCAACAAGAAGACAAAAGTAATCAATAAAAAAGAGATTTTTTAAAAATAACTGGAACCATCATAGCAATGGGTACAAATTTTCTCTTTGGGTAAACCGATTGCATCAATCAGATCATCCAGGTGCTGATATTTCAAGCTGGTAAGCTGTAATCGTTTCCTTATGCATTCCACCATCTCCCTGTTTTTCTCTGTTCCCGAAATGGCATACTCATCAAGGTATTTATCATCTTTCCCCTCCAACTGATGGATGGCTTTTCTGGCAGCCAATTCCAACGTGGACCGGGATGTAGAGAAATTGAGGAATTCACAGGCATAACAGAGCGGGGGACCGGCAATTCTCATGTGGATCTCCTTCACTCCGTATTCATAAAATATCTGAGCATTATCTTTCAGTTGCGTTCCCCGTACGATGGAATCATCACAAAAGACAACTCGTTTATCTTTAATCAAGGGTTGAACAGGTATCAGTTTCATTTTAGCGACCAGGTCCCTGTCTGACTGGTTGCTTGGCATAAAACTTCGGGGCCAGGTAGGCGTATATTTTACGTATGGCCGCATATAGGGTATTCCTTTTTCTTTAGCATACCCGATGGCATGACCTATTCCTGAATCGGGAATTCCTGATACATAATCTGCCACAACATCATCCTTGGCTGCAAGAGCTGCACCGCAATTGTATCGTGTCTGTTCTACATTTATTCCCTCATAACTGGAAGCAGGGTATCCGTAGTAGACCCATAAGAAAGCACATACCTGCATTTTCTCCCGTTGTGGCACCCGTTGTTCATATCCCTCAGCGGTTAAAAACAGGATCTCTCCCGGTCCAAGGTATTTCTCCACCCGATAGCCAAGTGTAGGGAAGCAACTTGACTCAGATGCAACGGCATAGGAGGTACTGTTTTTACCAATAACTATCGGGGTTCTTCCCAATTTATCACGGGCTGCAAAGATCCCACCTTCAGTGAGTATCAATAGAGAAAGGGAACCCCGAATTTTTTCCTGTACGATCTTTATTCCCTCTTCCATGGTACTCCCTTCATTGATCAGCATGGCGGCCATTTCGGATGGATTCGCCCCATTAAAACCCGTCTCTGAAAAATGCCATCTCTTTTTCAATGCCATCTTCTCCAGATCATCCAGGTTAACCACCTTCCCAACCGTAACAATGGCAAACTTACCAAGATGAGAATTGACCAGAACGGGTTGGGATTCGGTATCACTGATTACACCAATTCCACTTTCTCCTTTAAAATCAGAGAGATCATTTTCAAACTTGGTTCTGAAATAGGAGTTTTCTATGTTATGAATCCTCCGGGTAAATCCCTCTTTACCGAAAGCCGCTATTCCACCTCTGCGAGTACCAAGATGTGAATGATAATCGGTGCCATAAAACAATTCATTAATGCACGATTTTTTTGAAATTGTGCCAAAAAATCCACCCATCAGGAAGTATATTATGTGATTGAGAAGGTTAATTTATCCATTATTTCAATCCGTCAGCAATCGACGGATTGAGTTAATATCAAGAACTTATTAACAGGTCAATCCTCCAACTCCGGGAATTCAATTGTATCGGGGATGATGTATGCGTTTGGAAATATGCGCTGTATCCTTCGATAGAATTTAAGGGCTTCATTTTTGGTCCTGAAATCTCCCACCCTGACTTTATAAAAAGGGCTTTGATAGAGTATATGAGCCTTGGTATCGGGGAAGTATGATAAGAATTTTGCTTTGGTTTCATTGGCATTAGCTCGTGCGGTTCTGCCTGATCCAAAAAATATCTGGATACGGTATCCATTCATACCTCGCTTCTTCCGGTTATAGTCAATGTGCCGTTGGAGAAGGGTTTCAAGCCTCGGGTCCTGGAATATTTGCAATTGGGCTTCCTGAAACTGGTTTGAATCCATAGGAGCCGTCCTGTCAGACCACTCCTGCCCCCACACATTTATAATGGGAATGAAGAATAATCCCAACAGAAGCCGATACTTGATTGTTGTCAACATTAAAAATCCGGATAAATACTTAGAATCGGTATTGGAGAATGGTTCACTATTTGCTGGGCTGTGGTACTCAAATGCATATTGGAAGGTGTTCCTCTCTGGTTGCTGACAATGGCTATTATTTCGGCATTCACATGAACTGCATAGGTAATGGTGATATCTGCTATATTGGATCCGTATTTCGAACCTCTTACTCCTTTTACACCATGCTCCTCCACATAGCGCATAGCCTGGTCTGCATATTGATTCAGTCTTTTCTTAATATCCTTCCGGTTGGTTGTCCTTACATCCACTACATGAACCTCTGCATCAAACTCTTTTGCCAGTTCCACCGTAATGGGAATTTTCTGCCTTGTTTCACGGTGGGCATCAATTGGCAAAACGATCTTCTCAATGGTTTTCTTTTTAAATCCATTACGGATGGTCAATACCGGGCAGGGTGCTTTTGAAACCACACGGTAGGCATTACTTCCCAGCCAGAATTCTTCAAAACCGGAGATCCCGTGTGTCCCCATAATGATGATATCGGTTTTATCTTTTTTTGCCTGATCAACAATGGCTTTATAGATCTTTCCCTTTTCAATTATAAAATCAAGTTTTCCACCGGCATTGTATATTTGAAGGTACCTGGATACAATACCCTGGCAAAATTCCTCAACGGTCTTTCTATATCCCGAGTCCGTTCCATCCAAGACAAAAGGTTCGTCATAATCTTTGTTTTTCCTGACATGGATCATACGCAGGTTTGCTTTTAGCTTGTTTGCAAACAGAATGGAATGCATAAATGCATTCATGGCATCTTTTGAAAAATCAACGGGAACAAGAATATTTTTCATCACAATGTGTTCTTTAGAAGAATTTGGATACTATCAAATATAAGAATATTTTCCCATATCAGGCAGGAGGTTAACAAATGCTGGATTAAAGATAGTGGAAAAAGTTAATCTGTACGAAAAGGTATTATTTGTATAACATTATGGTACGGATCCCCAGGTTTATCAATCCTGGAGTGCCTGAACAATTTCATCCGTAACTTCCATGTTATGGTAAACATTCTGTACATCATCGTCCTCTTCAAAATCTTCTACCATCCTCAGGACTTTCAATGAAGTTTCCAGATCAAGTGTTTTGGTATCGTTAGGTATTCTTTGTAACTCGGCATTCTCCGGTTCTATGCCCATTTCATCCAGTTTTTTCTGGACACTACCGAAATCTTCGAGTGGTGTTGTAATCACGAAAACGTCCTCTTCGGTTTCAAATTCTTCAACTCCGGCATCGATGATTTCCAGCTGAAACTCCTCGGGATCAAGATCTCCTTTCGGCACGGTAAAAACACCTTTCCGGTCAAACAGGAAACTCAGCGATCCATTGGTCCCGAGATTGCCACCTTTCTTATTAAAGATAGACCGGATACTACCCACGGTTCGCTTATGGTTATCGGTAAGGCATTCGATATAAATAGCAACGCCTCCAGGGCCATATCCTTCAAATGTAACCGGCTCTAAACCAGCACCGTCACTACCGGCTTTGTTAATAGCTCTCTGGATGTTATCTTTTGGCATGTTTACCCCTTTGGCATTCTGGATTGCCAGACGCAGCCTGGGATTGGCATCGGCGTCCGGACCACCTTCCCTAACGGATACCTGGATCTCCTTCACAATTCGCGAAAAGATTTTGGATCTTTTCGTATCGGCAGCGCCCTTTTTCCGTTTTATGGTCGACCATTTACTATGTCCTGACATACTATGAACGGTTTTTATTCCAAGGGCAAAATTATAAATTGGATTCGATTTTTAAAACTTTTCATCTTCCTGAATAGAAGATTACAATGAACTGTCCTGCCTGTTTTTGGTAATCCTTATTTTGGATGTACATTTGTCAGCTGAGTTCAATTCCACAAATCAGGATGTAATGGCAGACATGTCGAAAGGTCAGTTCGCACAACCATGCAATAATCCACATCTTCCTCAACTATACCTGGAGACATACGGTTGTCAGATGAATGTTGCCGACAGCGAGATTGTGGTCTCCATCATGCGGGAGAATGGTTATGCGGTAACCAGCCAGATCGGGCAGGCAGATATTATTTTGATCAATACCTGTTCCGTCAGGGAAAATGCTGAACAACGTATATGGCGGAGATTAGCTGCCCTGAAAAAAACAAAAGAGACGAAGCCTGACCTGCTGGTTGGAATTATTGGTTGCATGGCTGAACGGCTTAAGGAGAAATTGTTGGAGAATGAAACGGGTGTTGATCTGGTCATTGGCCCCGATGCATACCGGGATCTTCCCAATCTGATCTCCACGGCGTTGACCGGACAGAAAGCAGTGAATGTCATGCTTTCCCGCGAAGAGATGTATGGTGATATTCCACCTGTTTATCAGGACACCAATACCGTTTCTGCATTTGTCACCATCATGAGGGGGTGTAATAACCGGTGCTCCTACTGTGTCGTTCCTTTCACACGGGGTATTGAACGCAGTAAAGATCCGAAAATGATCCTGGCTGATGTCCAGCGGTTATCACTCCTTGGGTTCAAAGAAGTAACGCTGATTGGCCAGAATGTAGATTCCTACAGGTGGCGCACCAGGGGAGCAAAAAACAGCATTGATTTTGCCCGGCTGCTCGATGTTGTTGCTGCATCGGTTCCGACCCTGCGGATCCGGTTTTCAACATCACATCCGAAAGATATGTCTGATGCTGTTTTACACACCATGGCATCCTATCCGAACATCTGCAAACACATCCACCTGCCGGTACAATCGGGAAGTACACGCATCCTCAAATTGATGAACCGGGGTTATAGCCGTGAATGGTATATGGACCGGATTTCTGCAATACGTACTATTCTTCCCGAATGTTCGGTTACAACCGATATCATTGCCGGTTTCTGTACCGAAACGGAAGAAGACCACCAGGATACCTTATCGCTTATGCAGTGGACAGGCTTCGATTTTGCCTACATGTTCAAATACTCGGAACGTCCCGGAACAATAGCTGCCTCGGATCTTGAGGATGATGTTCCTGAAGCTGTAAAAGGCAGTAGGCTGAACGATATCATTACACTCCAGAACAGCCTTTCGGTCGAGAGTAAGAGCAAGGATCTCAACCGGATTGTTGAGGTGCTGGTTGAGGGAAAATCCAAACGGTCGGACCAGGATCTATTTGGCAGAACATCTCAAAACAAGGTGGTTGTGTTCCCCAGAGGAAACAATAACATTGGAGATCTTGTGAAGGTAAAGATCAACGCATATACGGCTGCAACCCTTCTTGGAAAGGAGTGATGGTTTCTTACTTTTCAGACACCTTCAGCTAGAAATGGAAACTGTAACTGATCCAAACCGGGAGACCAACCGGGAATACCTCGGCAATATCTTTTGAATTTAAAAAGGATATGTCAAAAGCAGACCGTTCGCCGAGTATCCTGAGCCCATAGGAAAAGATTGCATAGTATGGATCGGCAGGTATCAGATAATTTTCTGTAACAAGCGCGAGTCTTCGTGCAACTCTTGCCATTCCACTTACCGTAATGAGTGGATCATTTGTCATACTCCCTTCTGCATGAGCCCATCCGAATCCGACGGTGCCATTGTAGTCCATATTCCCATAGGTAACCGTACCGTATATAACACCGATCCCTGAAAAGCCGCCCTCTTCGATTGCCACTGCTGCGTTCCCATACAGATAACTTATTCCAGCCGAAAAATTCTTAAAAAATTCATAGCCAAACTTAGGCATAACAAAAAATATGGGTTCGCCCATAAAGGTTGAAATGCCTTCAAAACCAGCACCGATAGAAAACCAGTTGGTTATGCCGTAATGTGCCGAGTTAAAGACAATCAGTACGTTCTGATAATACCCATCCCCTTTCTTCAGGTTTCGTCCGGTCTGTCCCCAAAGGTATTTGGAATAACTTGGATTCGGAAAGCGGTATTTCCCTCCCTTGTAATCGGCTGCAGTGGTTTCATCAATTTTTTCAATATCACCTGCTGCAATCGTAATCTCACCCATTGCAGCCGTCTTGATGACGATCTGGTCAGCTGATTTCTGAACCAACTCTCCATGCAGTTCCGATCCATCTTTCAGAACCACATGGTATGTTGACCCCACGGTGAGTTTATCCAGGTCCTGCGACCAGAGAGAGTTTGGGAAGAATAGCATTAAAATGAAAATGCCCAGTATGCCGAGCAATGCTTTTTTGTTCATGGCTGTTAGAAATTTGAAGTTAGTAAACGCTTAATGTGTTAAATCTAGAAAATATAAGTGAATAATGAAAGTACAAAAAGTGTTCCAATCAGGTAAATAATGTGTTAAATCTCCCGATGGATAAACAAAATTGATCTTTTGAGGCCAGTTACTTCCGAAGTTTTAATCCCAATTCTTTTAATTGCTCATCACTGATGGGTGAGGGGGAATCGATCATAATATCTTTCCCGGCGTTATTTTTTGGAAAAGCGATGAAGTCGCGAATCGTTTCAGATCCTCCAAACAGGGCAACCCAACGGTCAAATCCAAAGGCGATACCCCCGTGCGGTGGTGCTCCGTATTTAAACGCGTTCATCAGGAATCCAAATTGTTCTTCCGCCTCTTTGTGAGTAAAACCAAGCTGTTCAAACATCTCTTTTTGTCTTTCTTTATCATGAATCCGGATAGATCCGCCACCGATTTCCACTCCATTGATCACCAGGTCGTAAGCATTGGCCCGCACGTTTCCGGGGTCGGTTTCGAACAAATGCCGGTCCTCTTCCAGAGCCGAAGTAAAGGGATGGTGCATGGCGTAAAATCGGTTGCTCTCTTCATCCCACTGAAGCAGCGGGAAGTTCACAATCCACAGGGGTGCAAATACACCCTCCTGACGTAATCCCAACTGTTTACCCATTTCAAGCCGTAACTCACCAAGGGCATTCCGGGTATCTGTTTTTTCACCTGCCATGATCAGCAACAGGTCACCTTTCTTAGCCTGCATGTAATCACTCCATTCCCTCAGATCCTTTTCGCAGAAAAATTTGTCGACAGAGGATTTAATGCTACCATCAACATTGTATTTGACATAGATCAATCCCTTGGCCCCGATCTGAGGTCTCTTTACAAATTCCGTCAGCTGATCAATCTGTTTTCTTGAGAATTCCGAGCAATCCTCTGCACAAATTCCACCGATGTAACCGGCATCATCAAAGATGGTAAACCCCTTTCCCCTGGTGAGAGGAGTGAGTTCTGACAGTTTCATTCCAAAGCGGATATCCGGCTTATCGGTCCCGTAATCACGCAAGGCTTCATCATAGGGTATTCTGGGGAAGGTCTCTTCTATATCAATCCCCAGTATTGTACTGAACAGATGCTTTGCCAATCCTTCAAAAGTTTCCAAAATATCTTCCTTTTCGACAAAGGACATTTCACAATCGATCTGCGTAAATTCAGGTTGCCGGTCGGCTCTGAAATCTTCATCCCGGAAACATTTAACCAATTGAAAATAGCGGTCATACCCGGCGATCATGATCAGTTGTTTAAACGTTTGTGGCGATTGCGGCAGCGCATAGAACCTTCCAGGATGCATCCGGGAAGGAACAACGTAATCTCTGGCACCTTCCGGAGTTGATTTAATCAAGACCGGCGTTTCGATTTCAATAAAATGCTTTGAATCGAGGTATTTCCTGACTTCCTGAGCCATCCGGTGCCGAAGCAGGATATTTTTTTTCACCGGTTCTCTTCTCAGGTCAAGGTACCGGTATTTCATACGCAATTCTTCCCCTCCATCGGTTTCCGTTTCAATGGTAAACGGAGGTATTTCCGACCGGTTGAGGATCCTGAGTTCATCAACGAATACCTCGACATCTCCGGTTGGAATATTCGGATTTTTGTTGCTTCGTTCTGTGACCTGTCCGGTGGCTGATAGTACAAATTCGCGTCCCACCTTTCTTGCCTCCTTACAAAGGTCTGGATTGGTTTCCATGTTGAAGACCAATTGTGTAATACCGTATCGGTCTCTCAGATCGATGAATGTCATCCCTCCCAGGTCACGTGATCGGTGAACCCATCCGCAAAGTGTTACTTTCCGGTTAATTGCGTCACGATTTAATTCCCCACAGGTGTGTGTTCTGTACATATCTGTTTTTTTTCTTGAGCAAATGTAAGGAAAAATTTATGGTTTGTATTATCAAATAAAAAGTCCTAATTTGGGCGTAAAGGGATCCTGAATTTACAAATGCTATTCTATGAAACTCACACCTCCATCTCATGAACATTTTATGAAAGAAGCCCTTAAGGAGGCACGGGTTGCGCTTTCGAAAAATGAGATTCCTGTTGGTGCTGTTGTTGTTTGCAAGGGAAAGATTATAGCCCGGGCACACAACCTGACCGAGGGCTTAAATGATGTTACCGCACATGCAGAAATGCAGGCAATTACGGCAGCCACCAACTACATCGGGGGAAAACACCTGAGCGATTGTACACTATATGTTACCTTTGAACCATGTATCATGTGCGCCGGAGCTTGTTTCTGGAGCCAGCTGGGGACCCTCGTGTATGGTACCAGGGATGAAAAGAGAGGGTATTCATCTATGCAGGAAAATATCCTTCACCCCAAAACAGAGGTGATCCCTGCAATTCTTGAGAGGGATTGCCGGCAATTGATGCAGACATTCTTTACTACAAAACGGAAAAATAAAGAAAAAGAATAATTTTTGATCCTTCTCAAATTTTGAATAAATCGTGGTTTTTTCATAAGTTTGAACAGAAAATCAAAACAAAAAGAAAATGAACTTTAGCGGAAGAAATCTGCTTCTTGTTTTTTCGTTCCTGATGTGTATTTTTTTTACAGCAGGTGCTCAGATAACAACTCCAAAATCACCTAATGTCAGGTTTGACGAAATAATGCGTGGTGGTGTAATGATCGGACCCGACAGGTATATCGATGTTAGTGGTAATCCATTTATCGAGGAGGAGTTTCAAGAGGGTGAAGTAATCCACATGGATAGCTCAATGACACATAATGTTTTAATGAGATTGAATCATCATACGGATGAGATAGAGTTTAAATTGGATGATAAAATCCTGGTTTTTGCCATGCCACGGCAAATTGATCACGTCACTTTCGGGCACCGCTCGTTCGCCTTTTATGATTTCATTCAAAACAGGCAAAAGGATGCAGGCTATTTTGAAGTGCTGGCCTGGGGAAATACCAGGCTACTCCTTCGGCGGAATACAATTGTTAAGCGGGAAGATAAACCTCCTACGGACATGTCTGGGGGAAATTTCAGGGACTATTTCCGCACAACAGAGGAATATTTCCTGAAAAAAGGTGATGCACCTGCTGTTCAAATCCAGAAAGGGGCAAGAAGCATGCTGAAAGCGTTGGGGGATCATGAAGCGGAGTTGTCTGAATTCATTCAGGAGAATAAATTGAAGCTCAGGAGCGAAGAGGAGATGATCGATTTGATCTATTTTTATAACTCAGTCAGTCAAAACGAATAAATCCTTTATTCAGCAACTTAGATGGTTCTGCAAAACCGTAAAACAGCGATTATGGTGCGGTTCAGGACATTTGTCCTTACCCTCATTTTTGTTTGCCTGGTCATTGTTATTTATACGACCAGTTTACTGGATACACCCCTCTTCGGATTACACAAAAACTACATCACAGCGATCCTGGTCGGGATATATGCTCTGATCCTGTTGTTTCAATATTTCCTCAACCTGTGCTACATTTACTATTCCGATGAAAAGACGAACCTGATCTTCCGGTTTTATTCCTTGCGGATTTTTTCGGGCACAAAAAGTTCAATCGAGATCCCCAAAAACAGTTTTGTCCGGTTCGAGATGAAGCGGAACTCCCTGGGACTAAAACGTAAACTGTACCTGTACCAGCAGATGAGATCAGGCGTTGCAAAATACCCGCCAATCCCCATTACTTCCCTGACAAAAGATGAGAGGACAGCCATTCATAATTCCCTGTCCCGCCATGTTCAAAAAGTATGAGGAATATCATAAATAATAAGGAGATAACCGACTTATTTTTGTACTCTTATCTATTTCTGCGTAAAATTGATACCCTAATTTAAATCCATAAAAAATGAACGTCGATAAATTCATGAATGATCTTGAGAAGAAGCATCCCGGTGAGATGGAATTTCTTCAGGCAGTCCGCGAAGTGCTCGATTCCATTGTAGACGTATACAATGAGAATCCCCAGTATGAATCTGCCGGTATCATAGAACGGATTGTTGAGCCTGACAGGATTCTCTCCTTCAAGGTACCCTGGGCTGATGATGAAGGGAAGATACACGTGAATCTTGGATACCGGATCCAGTTTAACAATGCCATTGGACCCTACAAGGGGGGGTTGCGTTTTCACCCCAGTGTAAACCTCAGCATTCTTAAGTTCCTGGGATTTGAGCAAATCTTCAAAAACAGCCTGACCTCCCTGCCAATGGGTGGTGCAAAAGGGGGAAGTGATTTCGATCCCAAAGGAAAGTCAAAAGCTGAGATCATGCGGTTTTGCCAGGCTTTTATGCTTGAATTATGGAAGGTTATTGGACCGCAAACGGATGTACCTGCCGGTGACATTGGAGTGGGTGGTCAGGAGATCGGTTTTCTCTACGGCATGTATAAAAAGCTTGCCCGTGAAAATACCGGTGTGCTGACAGGGAAAGGGCTGAATTGGGGTGGCAGTCTCATCAGGCCTGAAGCAACAGGATTTGGAAATGTATATTTTGCCAGTGAGATGCTGGCTACACAGAGTGAAGGTATCGAAGGAAAAACAATCGCAGTATCCGGGTTTGGTAATGTGGCATGGGGTGCTGTTACAAAAGCCACTGAATTGGGAGGCAAAGTAGTTACACTCTCAGGTCCCGATGGCTACGTTCATGATCCCGATGGTGTTTCCGGTGAAAAAATTGATTATATGCTGGAGCTACGGGCAACCAATGAAGATATTGTAGCACCCTATGCACAGGAGTTTCCGGGTGCCACTTTTCACCAGGGAAAAAGACCCTGGGAGGTGAAGGTGGATATTGCCCTTCCCTGTGCTACCCAGAATGAACTGGATAAGCAAGATGCTGAAACCCTTATTAAAAACGGATGTATCTGCGTATGTGAAGGAGCCAATATGCCTTCTACCCACGAAGCCATAGCACTGTTTCATGAAAGCAAGATTTTGTTTGGGCCCGGGAAAGCTGCTAATGCCGGTGGCGTCTCTACTTCAGGACTTGAAATGGCACAAAACTCGATGAAGCTGAACTGGCCTGAGAAAGAGGTTGATCAGCGGTTGCACCAGATCATGCGAAATATCCATGATGCATGTGTTAATTACGGTACCGGAGATGGGTATGTCGATTACGTAAAAGGTGCAAATATAGCCGGATTCCTAAAGGTTGCTGATGCGATGCTCGATCACGGATTGATTTGATTCCGCCAAAACTTTCAATGCATGACCGAAAACTCCCTGCTCTATAAGATTGGGATAAGCCTGATCCCGGGCGTGGGTAGTATTACAGCAAAAAAGCTGATCGAACATATCGGTAGCATCGAAGGCGTATTCCATGAAAAGGAAAAAAACCTTCAAAAACTATCGGGAATTGGGACCTCACTGGCAAAAAATATTGCCACTCAGGATGTATTGAAACGTGCAGAACAGGAGATTCGGTTTCTTGAAAAAAATCGCATTTGCTCCTACTTTTATCTTGATCCTGACTATCCGGACAGGCTTAAACAGTGTCCGGATGCCCCGGTAATCTTCTATTTTCTGGGGAACATCGAACTGAATCAGTCAAAAGTCCTGAGTATTGTTGGAACAAGAAGTGCCACCCAGCGCGGTAAGGAGTTGTGCCAGCAACTGATTGATGATCTTACTGACAGGGATCACAATCCGCTAATTGTCAGTGGACTGGCCTATGGAATAGATATTTGTGCCCACAAAGCTGCACTGAAACGAGAACTGAACACGATCGCGGTATTAGGCCATGGATTAAGCACAATTTATCCTTCCCTGCATAAATCAATAGCCCGGGATATCACAAAACAGGGTGGATTGCTCACTGATTTCCTGAGTGATGAAAAGCCGGATCGGAACAATTTTGTGAAACGCAACCGGATCATAGCCGGCCTTGCCGATGCTACCATTGTAATCGAATCGGGTCTGACCGGTGGAGCACTGATCACCGCTGACCTGGCAAACTCTTACAACCGTGATGTTTTTGCTTTCCCCGGCAGGATTTCTGATCCCTTCTCCACGGGATGTAACCGGTTTATTAAAACCAACAGGGCAGCACTGATTGAAGGAGTTCGCGACCTGGAATACATCATGGGATGGGAACCTGAACTGAAACAAAAAAATCCCGTTCAGAAAGAACTGTTTAAAACGCTCTCTCCCGAACAAAACAGCGTGGTTGCGCTACTGAAAGAACACAAACAACTGACTATTGATCAGATTTGTACCCGGTCGAAATTGCCGGTAAGTAAAATCTCCCCGATCCTGCTGGACCTTGAATTCTCAGGTATTGTCCGAAGTCTCCCCGGACAGGTCTACACCCTGACCGATTGATCAACCCTGCGGAGTTCTTTCTTTATTATTTCCGGTTTTAGAAAAAATATCTATGTTTGTTCAAATCCAAATGATGCAACTGGTAGATACACATACACATTTGTACCTGAACGAGTTTATTCCTGACCGTGATGATGTCATCATGAGAGCGATCGATTGTGGTGTGGAAAAATTCTTCCTCCCGAATATCGATAGTTCATCCATTGCAGAGATGCTAAAGCTTGTCACCCGTTATCCGGATCATTGTTTCCCGATGATGGGACTTCATCCCACATCGGTTAAGGAGAATTACCTGTCAGAACTGGCGGTGGTTCGAAGAGAACTGGAAAACAAACGATTCTATGCTGTTGGGGAGGTAGGGATCGATCTTTACCGGGATAAAACCTATGAAAAAGAACAGATCGATGCCTTTCACCAACAGGTTAACCTGGCGCTTGCACATGACCTTCCCCTTGTGATCCATTCCCGCAACTCATTTGACCTGATCGTAACGATCCTTGAAGAATATGATAACCCCCAATTAACGGGTGTATTCCATAGCTTTACGGGCGATATCCGGCAAGCTGAAAAGGCGATCTCACTTGGATTTAAAATGGGTATTGGCGGTATTGTTACGTTTAAGAACTCCGGACTGGATGCTGTAGTCGGAAATATTGACCTTTCTCACATTATCCTGGAAACCGATTCTCCCTATCTTGCACCTGTCCCAAAGCGAGGAAAAAGAAATGAAAGTGCTTATCTCGTATACATTGCAGAGAAAATCGCTCAACTTCATTCCATGGATGTTGCCCGGGTAGCGCAAACAACAACAATGAATGCGATGTCATTGTTTGGCATCTCCAAGACGTCCGGCAGGGTAACAAAATGAACAGATCACTCGTGTTGCTATATCATCATCCACAACACCCTTCAGGGAGCCGTTACTATTGCCGGGACAAAAGCCATACAGCGGAAAAGGCAAATTTATTTAAGTTATTCTAATCGGGTATAAATAGAATAGCAATTGGTTGTTTTTCATATTTTTTTCGTATTTTGTGCCGCTGAAATTCTTTGATATAAGTAATCTTTCCGGAGAGGTGACCGAGTGGTCTAAGGTGCACGCCTGGAAAGCGTGTGTACTGTGTGGAACAGTACCGAGGGTTCGAATCCCTCTCTCTCCGCAAAAGACGGAG
>Ga0315553_10000298_pt1 | contig 45830 bp, 38 predicted proteins | sample SalMarSW160140MG_FD_203099 | JGI IMG/M metagenome (GOLD analysis project Ga0315553, IMG submission 203099) | Salt marsh sediment microbial communities from the Plum Island Ecosystem LTER, Massachusetts, United States - Salt Marsh Sediment SW1601-40 ...
TCCCCAGTTCTTCGGATATGCGTCTTGCGGCTATGTTCCACGAGGCTTCCTGGAACTCACGACATCCCATCCTGAGCAGGATAGTCGATGATCGGATCCGCGAACTTGGACTTCGGCTTTTAGGCCTAGAGGCCGAGAACCACCTCTCAGTTGATGAACAGAACAACTTTCGGTCTTGGCTGACGTATCGCCGGCGGGGGGCTGCCCCTGAACGATCGTTTCGTACAATCGCAAATGCAATCTCTGAATGCCTCAAGTCCCTCGACTCTGCGTCTCCTGATGGGTGCTCTCGATTAAGGGATATCCTTAACTGGTTAGACTCTCTATGGAGCGACGCGTCCCCAGACCGCAAAGCGTGCTAAGGGTAGATTCCGTGTGCGAGCAGTCAATTGTGCGGCGTGACGGATCACCTCGTCTAGAAAATCGACGTCATGCGAAATGGTAGCATCCTGCTTTTGTCCTGAGGCGGCAGCCGCCTGCGTGGGATACACCGAAGCTCTCGCAATCTGTCACGACGAAGCACTCCTTCGCATACTGCCAATGAACGCCCTGGGCCTCAGTGAAAGGCCAAAGAATTTCTCTTAGATATTCTCGAGGGTCGCTTCCTTGGTTGGAGGACCCCCCTGGCCCCCTGCTCACCCCCCTCGGTCACACCAGTGTCACAGCTAAGGTTTCAAAGTGGGCGGTTTGATATGCTCAAAGAAAGATCGTACGCTGCGTAAGCGGCTGATTTGTCGATCTTTCGTGAGGAGCCGTTAGGCGACGAGCTGGTAGAGCACTGTGTTCACATCGCAGGGGTCACTGGTTCGAGTCCAGTACCGCCCACCACTAAGCCTCAGACAAATATGAAAAGATCGGCATCGCGAAAATCGGTGTGGTTTTCTGCTGTGGCTGTGTGAGCACCATGTGAGCAAATAGGAGAGGTTTGCTCAAAAAGGCGGGGAAGCCTGCAGCCTCCCGCTACGCCCTGTGTCACCCCGCTCTACTGCGCCGACGGGCATCACAGCTTCCGGCCCTCGCAGTTGATAGCCTTTGCGTTCGTTAAGCCTTGCGCCACTCGCTGGTCGATAAACTCCCTCAGTTCAGGGTTGTCCGAGCGCAGCGCGCATATCCATTCTCCACCTTCCGCTGCGAGATAGCGACATGTCCTCGCGCCCTCGCCTAAACGGCAAACTTTGGTTACGTGCTCAAGTGAGTTCAGCAAATTTGCTCCTTTCCTTGCTGCCACCATGCGCCATCGCTGCGGCAAAATTAGGAGCGTCGAGCGCGAGGACGTTTGCGCTCGGCCACTAACCGAGGGTGATGTGCTCGGCGTCTGCGGCGCGGTAATGAGGAAGGCTGCCAATGACACAGCGCTTCCCATATTCGCCAGCAATTCGGAATGGTACGAAGTTATTTGCGTGCGAAAGCGTTGGGCATTCGCCTTTGCAAACGAAATTGCCCTTCTCGATCTAGTCAGTGAATCTTAGAGGTCTGCATCTTTTCGGAGGCCCCGCCAACTGTGCATCCTACAAATCAGACTTGCTGACTTATGCCAGTGAATAAGGCGGGTTTGGGGATCAATCCGATCTTATTACTTAAAGCCGCAGAGTTACTGCGTGGAGCGGCGCGCTGAACACGGCAGCGGTAATGAAACTCCAGTTAAATTTCATGGGCACCAAATGATCCTGACCCCTCGGATGCTAACCAGATGCCTCAGCCAGTGGGTTTAGGCGTTAGGTGCTCCATCGCTTGTGAAGATGCTTGCCAGGTTGCCCTCGCTTCAATGTTCCCTAAAGATGCACGGTAAATCATTGCCGCGGCAATGCCGACGCCGAATAAAGACCAAAACCAAATGCCCTGCATCGGCGCCTCCAGTGCGGGGTCGAACGTTGCGTCGATAACACACGAGAGCGCATAGCAAAAAATGAGAACGAAGAAATTGGCCCAGACGTGGTCACCGGCCGCGCGGGCTCGGACCATGTTCACGAGAAGCATAGCACTCCAACTGGCGAGGGTGAGAAGCCAAAGCGCCAAACCAGGAACACCAGTTCTAGCAAGCATGGTGAGGTGGCAGTTGTGCGGAGCCCGCATCACCGCCGCGTTTGGGTCACCCAACAGAAAGCCATCGACCGCCGCGAGATTTACCCCGAAGCCCTTGCCTGTCCAAAAATAAGGGCCATTGAAGGTATAGTCGAAGATCACATTCCACCACTCAAGACGAAACTCTCTTGTACCCGCTAGACCACCATGTACGTCTGTAGACATACCGAAAATACTGACGAAATTACCTATAAGCTGGCTTGCGCTAATCGAACGCTGTGCCCACTGGCTTCCGGGCGAATATGAGAAGTCCAGCATGTAAGCGAGAGCAAGCATAATAGCCACAGTGATCACAATGACTATCGCCTCGCGCCACTTACCCGTGAAGATCATGGCAAGGCCGAAAGGGACGAGGAAGGCAAGCATGCAGCCCCTGGATCGCACCGCAATCACAGTTATTCCGACAAGCAGAATAAAAAGCCAGCCAACGCGCACGCGCTTGAAGCCCAGAAGCATCAAGAGCGCCGCACCAAGCAGTTGCGTTCCATATGGACCTTCCTTGACGTACGGATCCAGATGGCCCCCTCCTCCACCAATGACAATCAGCAAGACCACTAGTGGCGCTACAATGAGGACACCGCTCGCAAGGTTGCGGAGAAAGGGGATCACAAGCGCGAGCCTCTCTGGCCTTTCAAGCAGCAGCGCCACAAAAATGAAGGAAAACCCCCCGTAGGCGACAATCACGCTGTCTCTCAGGGTATTGATCCCATATTCCCTAAGGTAGGGCAGACCACAAATGAATATTGCCCAGCCGAACAGCACGGCTAGTAGGAAACTCGGCAGCGTGGCTAACGCCGCGACGGCGCATCTTGATTTTAGAAACGCAATAACTCCAAATAGGAGAACAATGTCCCCAATATACAATGTCGGAATACCGATTAAGGCAAATGGCTTGTTTCCAATCGCATAGCCGGCGAGCAATACGCCTAGCGCCATAAAATAATAGTCGTTAAAGGCCGACGTCGCGAGGGGGAACTGTTTGTTCCTTTGGTTCATGATGGTGCTTTTCAGGCCCGATAGTGCTTATTGATCCGTTTGGAGCTTGTCCCAAGAAGTTCGCCAATCCGTGGGAGATCGAAGGATTTGCGGACCTTTGGGCAAGAGCCATAGACCCCGGCCCACTATCCGGCCGAAGGAATCGTCAACTGCGCGAGACCCCCAACCAACGTTCCCGGCCCCTCCTTAAGAGCCTCGGTATTGCTGAATTAGCGATCGCAACGCCGGCGATTAGGCCGACAAGCAGCGCCACACCAATCCAGACAGTGGGCTTAGGACTCGAAGGCACGCTATCAGCGTGAGCGAAGGTAACCGTCCCATTCGCGGTGCGTTCTATCTCCGCGGTTGTCTTGCCTAGCTGAGCTTTCAGGCGAGCAGTTGCGGCCTCTAGGTGCATCTTTGCCTCTATTACCTTAGGGTGCTTTTCGCCGAGCGTTGCGCGCTCCGTTCGTAACTCGCGCTCCGCTGCGTCACGCTGCTCAGACAAGGTTTGCAGTTTTGTGGCCTGCAGAAACTCTACCGCGAATGCATTCGCGATGAGCGCCGCAAGCTCGGGATCTCCCGCTTTGTACTCGATCGCAATTAGGTACACCCGCGGTTCCGTCTTGATTGATAATCCGCGCAAGAACCTTTTGGCTGCCAAGTCCTTCTGAAACTCAGGGGTCCTGGCAACGTCTCCATAAAACTGGGCTTGCAACCATGACAGCTTTTTGCCCGCCGCCGGACTAAATCGATCAAGGCCAACGCGTTGCATGACTCGCTGCGCGAATGCCGGTGATTGCAATAGGCGCGACTGCGTCTCGACGAGCATTGAAGCGTCGACCCCAATGGTTGCTCCAGCCGTGCTCTTTTTTTCTGTTAAAGTGGCGTCCTCCGCACTGAACGTATCGCTCAGGTAAGCCGTTGCCGTATACTTTTTCGGCATCATGAGCGTGAGAGCAACGCCAATTACAAGCGCCACAGCTACCGTTACTAAGACGAGCAGTTTGTGCCGCCATATATTGGTCAACGCTCCCTGCAGCGTCTGGTCATAGTGGGGCCCCAGAGACGTTTCCCCCGTGTAGACGGAATCCAAAATCTTGGACATCACGTGGTCACCTGTGCGCTAGCTACTTTCTGAAAGAGTGAGCGGTGAGCGATTTCGTGCCGGTCAAGGCGGTCAATGAGTGCAAGGAGGTCTATACAACCACGTCTGACCAGGCTCTTGCATCGCAGAACGCTCCTAAACCTCTTGAACCTCTGCAAAGCACTGCCGCTTGAGTTTAGCAGTCCTCAGTTTTCATTGAGGAGCGATTTGGCGAACGTCGGGACCCGAGAGAGGTACTCTCTTCGACATTAGCATCAGGATGAGTGCTCCCGGATAAACTCAGCCGCCGTCCTGGCACTCAACTTTTGCGCAATGTTTTACGCGCAATCGCCCAGACTAGCCATTTCGGGTCAAGGCTGAAATCGGGCAAACTCAAAAAGGTGCTCTCGGAAAGGCGCCCAGGGCTTCCATGCCTCCAGAACGAGATTGAAGTCTTTCATGGATGTCGGAGTTAGTAATCGCGAAGCCGCTCGAGGAGTGTGCTGGGACGACCGGCAGTTCGGCGTCACATCGCACGTATCTGAGCGCACCGGACGTCTCCCGGTTTCGGATCCCAGGAATGAGTCTCCTAGAGGAGATCGACCGTTCCGACTTAGCATGTATTCGCCGGTGATACCCCATTGCAGGATCATAACCCGCACGACACCCCAACCCTTACGCGCGTCCAACTCGTATGAATCGGCAAGCCACTGAAGCTCGACCTGATCATGATTGCTTGGCAAAAAGCGACGTGCGTCATCATATTACCCAAAAGACTCAACCATTTGGGCAAAATTCGATCACGTTTAGATGTTTGCATTTCGTCGCGCGAGGGAAAGCACTCATCTTAGCTAGCGCTCGAGTTCTCCGGCAAGGGAACCGCCGTGCATTGTGGTGGGTTTACCGCGGAGGCTTAGAAGGCACCTTGCGGCTAAGAGCTGCCCAGGAGGAAACCTGCGGAAAGATTCGGGCCGGACATACATTGGTCTGCGCTGCGGCGAGCATCGCGTTGTTGGGATTCAACGTTTTATCGCCTTATGCTCGTTCGACTATGGGGACAATCAATGCGGAACCAGAACTCGTCCGCATCTGTGTCAGTAAGGAGGGAAACATGGAAACTTATGGGCCGCAGTCCATTACGGCGCCTGATGGGGCCATTATCCTTAATGTCGGCGACAACATCTCAGCAATAGTTAACTCAGCGCCTGCGGGCGCCACGTTTTTCTTTGAACCTGGCGTTTATCATGGCGTGTCTATCATACCTAAGGCTAACCAGACTTTTATTGGCGCCCAAGGTGCCGTCTTAAATGGTTCACATCTACTTACCAATTGGACTCAATCCGGAAATCTTTGGGCTGTTGATGGGCAGACGCAGCAAGGCTATGTCACGGGCACTCAATGGGCCATGCCTGGGTACCCGATGGCAGGCCATCCAGATTCTGTGTTCATCGATAATGTGCCGCTAAAGCAGGTTGCTTCCCTTTCCGCCGTTGTGTCCGGTACGTTCTACTTCGATTATGCTGCGGATAAAATATACATCTCTACCAACCCAACAGGACACACCGTTGAGGCCACCGGAAACCAACAGTTCGCCTTTCGTGGCAATGAATATGCGGGTAATGTTCCAAACGTTACAGTAGAAAACTTGACTATCGAAAAATACGCTACGCCGGTTCAGCAAGGCGCCATACAGAGTGGACCGGGTTGGACAATCCAGAACAATGAAGTGCGCCTGAATTATGCTGTTGGGATCACAACTCGTGATGACGATAAGGTCATAGGTAATTTAGTTCACGACAACGGCGAGCTTGGTCTTGGTGGGCATGGTAATAACATTCTCGTTCAGGGCAATGAATTTGGCCACAATGGCGGGTGGTCAGGAATCAATTATGGAGATGAGGGTGGCGGAGCGAAATTCTCCCACACTAACGGTTTAGTTGTGCGCAGCAACTATTCTCACGACAATATCGGCGACGGTCTGTGGACCGATGGTGATAACATTAACACCCTATATGAAAACAATACTGTTGTTAATAATATTGGCCCTGGTATTCAACATGAAATTAGCTATGACGCGATCATTCGCAATAACATAGTGATGAACAATGGCCATGAAAACTTACTAACTTATGGATGGCTAGCAGGTTCTCAGATTCAGATTCAAAATTCCCAAAATGTTGATGTATATGGTAATATGGTTGATATGACAGGAGCCAACGGCATAACCTTAATTCAACAGAATCGAGGTTCCGGTAGTTATGGTCCTTGGGTAACCACCGGCAACCATATTCACGATAACATAATTGTCTCTCATGATAATATTGGGGTGTTAGGGGGTGACGCAGACTTTAACGCAGCTGGTTTCATCAATGGCGGCAACACGTGGGATAACAACCAATTTTACATGACCGACTACACAGGCAGATTCCTGTGGGATTCATCTTACAACTTCTCCAATTTTGAAAGTCATACTTCTGGGACTGGCGACACCATTTCACAGGCCTACCCCAACACCAATGACTGGCTGAATACGCCGGATGACAACGCCGCGCCGCCGCCGGATGACAACGCCGCGCCGCCGCCGGATGACAACGCCGCGCCGCCGCCGGATGACAACGCCGCGCCGCCGCCGGATGACAGCTCGGACGCCAGCCCCCTGCCAGTGAACTTAGTGCTCACAGGCGATAGTGGAAATGACCACCTAATTGGCGGCGACGGCAACGATCACCTCTACGGTGGGAAGGGCAATGATCTTCTCCTGGGTGGTGCCGGCAATGACGTCATCAACGGAGGCAGCGGCCAGGACATTCTCGTGGCAGGACCCGGCAACGACGTCATCAAGGGGAACGCCGACAAGGATTATTTGCTCCTCGATGGGGCCCTGCAGGACTACACCTTCGCCGTTAGCAGGCACGGCGTCACGATAACCAATTCTGCTGGTGAAGTGGATACCGTCAACCATGTTGAAGTGTTCCACTTCAGCGATGGAACCAATTACCTCGTTGGGAGACACGGCCTCGTCCAGACCAACGATCAAACCATCAACCAATTCCTCGCCGATTCCGGTGTGGACCAGTATTTTAACAGCGTCCCGGCCGGGACGCTGGAGCAGCTGGTCCAAGCTGCTGCGAGCGACGCCACCTCGACAAACACAGCGGGGACGCAACAACAGCTGGGCATGAGCCCGCATAATCATGGGCAGTTCGAAAGGTTCGCTGGGAGCGATCAGTTCGCAGCCATCTTCAGTCAGGCGTTCAACCAGGCCGGCCAGCCGCAAGGCGTCGACAAGGTTCTCACCAACGCGGCTCTGTGGCACACGGTTGATACCAAATTAAATAGCCCAACGCACGCAGACACCGTGTTGGCCGATCTGAAACAGCAGATCTCTGACGCGTTTGACGACCACAACGCAGCGAACCTCTCACTGGATGATCTCGCCGCGCTGCTTCATTTGCCGCATCACGAATAAGGTCCCGCCATGTGGAACCCTGCCAAGGCAGGGCCCGCTTCCCACCCTGTTCAGCAATGGGCTTTTGACAGCAGTCGTGTCAGACACACACAATCAACTCTCAGACGTCCTTTATCGGTGCCGCGAAGGTCTGATTGCTGTCGGCATGCTCAGCATGGCGGTGAACCTGCTGGTACTGACCGTCTCCGTTTACATGCTGCAGGTGTATGACCGGGTGCTGCCGGGCCGCAGCATAGAGACGCTCATCTATTTGACGCTGATTGCCGGGGGTGCACTGGCTGCGATGGCTGCATTGGACGTGATGCGGTCGCGCATCCTGGTAAGACTGGGGGTGTGGATCGATCGCATGCTGTCGCCGGCGCTCTTCGGGCGGGCGGTCGAAAACACGCTGCGCGGATTGCCCTACCGCACTGAGGCTCTGCGCGATCTTGCGACTATTCGAACCTATCTTGGCGCCCCAGGAATTATGGCGCTATTCGATATGCCATGGATGCCGATCTATCTCGCCTTGGTGTTTCTCCTGCATCCGCTGCTTGGACTCCTTGCCTTTGGTGGTGCGGCGGCGATCATCACGCTTGCGCTCGCCAATCATGCCTTGACCTCGGAGAACCTGAAGCGCGCGAACGCCGCGTCGACTAAGAGCTATCAGAGGGCAGAGATTGCTTTTCGCAACGCAGAAGTGGTCGACGGAATGGGCATGACATCCGCGCTGACGCAACGTTGGGACGACATTAATACCTACGCGCTTGGATTGCAGGAGAAGGCGAGCGACACCGCCGGACTGATCAATGCATGTACCAAGTCCCTGCGCATGTTCTTGCAAATTGCCGTGCTGGGAATGGGCGCTTGGCTCGTTCTACGTCAGGAGCTATCGCCAGGCGCCATCGTTGCCGCCTCCCTCATCATGTCGAAGGCTCTGGCGCCGGTCGAGCAAGCGATTGCAAGCTGGAAGATGACGATGGGCGCGCGGGACGCCTGGAAACGTCTTTCCGCCCAATTCCAATTGCCACCATGGCATCCTCCGAGCATGCCGCTCCCACGACCTCAAGGCTCGCTGCTTATCGAGAACGTGATCTACGCGCCGCCTGGCGCCCGGAAGCCGGTGCTGCGTGGCATCTCCCTTTCGCTCATTCCCGGTCAAGCTCTCGGCATTATCGGCCCCTCTGCCGCAGGCAAATCGACGCTTGCCAAACTGATCGTAGGCCTTGCCCAGCCGCAGCATGGCTCCATCCGCCTCGACGGAGCTGACGTGTTCGCCTGGAACCGCGACAATTTTGGCCGTTACGTCGGATACCTGCCCCAGGACGTGGAACTCTTTCGCGGCACCGTGCGCGAGAACATTGCACGGATGGACGACAGCGAACCCGTGCACGTAATTGATGCCGCGCGCAGGGCGGGGGTGCACAACATGATCCTGCAGCTCCCCCAAGGTTACGACACCGAGATTGGCGAGCAGGGATTGATCCTGTCAGGCGGACAGCGCCAACGTATCGGTCTCGCCCGCGCCATCTATCGCAGGCCCTCGCTACTCGTGCTCGACGAGCCGAACTCCAGTTTGGATGCGGTCGGCGAGCTAGCGCTTAGCCAAGCAATTGCAGATATGAAGGCGGGCGGCTCGACGATCGTAATGATCGCGCATCGGCCGACGTTGCTGGCTCAGTTCGACCAAATCCTCGCGTTGCAGGAGGGCCAAGTGCAGTTGTTTGGCCCACGCGAAGTGGTTCTCGGGCAATTGAGCAGGCCGCGTAATACCGGTATTAGGCCGCCCGTGCGGCTCGTAAGGGGGAATGCCCAATGAGGGAAGTCACTCCACAGGCGCCTCAGGGCGCTGGCGTCCACCTACCGGCCAATGTCCTAGCGAAGGCGTGGCGGCCAATGAGGGAACTCATTCCACAGGCGCCTCAGGGCACGCTCATTCACCTACCGGTCGGTATCCCGGTGGAGCCGCCGATCAGGCTCTACATCGTCAAGAGCAAGATCGTGATCGCCGTCCTGTTTGGAGGATTCGGCCTCTGGGCTGCATTCGCGCCTCTTTCTAGCGCCGCAATTGCGCCGGGCGTGGTGAAGGTTGATAGCTACCGCAAGACCGTGCAGCATCTCGAGGGCGGCATCGTGAGCAGGATTCTGGTTCACGAAGGCGACGCGGTGGCGCAAGGACAACCGCTGGTACGATTGGATGACGCTGATGACGAAGCCGATCTCAAAGCTGTGGGCGGACAAATTGGGGCGCTGAAGGCGGAGACCGCTGCCCTCATGGAGCAGCTTCCAAGCCTCGAGGAACAGCTCGTCGATCAGCGAGCGCTTTTCCAGAAAGGCTATGCAAAAAAATCGCAGCTATTCGAGCTTGAGCGAAGCGTAGTCAAATTGAAGGGTGATGTCGAAGCGAACAACGACCGGCTGACATCTTTGCGCGAGCAACAGGCCAAGGCACGGGCCAAGATCGAGCGCAGTGTGGTGACTGCGCCTCAGGACGGCGTGGTCATGAATCTTCGCACCCACACCCCCGGAGGTGTGATCGCGCCGGGCGGCGACGTACTCGACCTCGTTCCTAGTCACGACAAGCTCGTGTTCGAGGTAAAGATTCGGCCCCTCGATATTGACGTCGTCCGACCTGGCCTGCCTGCCACGATTCATTTTGTGGCCTATAAGCAGCGGACGACTCCTGTCGTCGAGGGCAAAGTCACGCGAGTCTCCGCAGATGCCGTGACCGAAGAACGGACAGGCCAAGTCTACTTCTTGGCGACCGTCGAAGTCGGTTCCGACGAGCTCACCCGTGTGCCGAATGTGAAGCTCTACCCCGGCATGCCGGTCGAGGCTGCGATTGTCACCGGCAGCCGAACAATGCTCGCCTTTCTACTTCAACCCTTCACCGACAGCTTCGCCCACGCGTTCCGTGAAGAGTAGTGATCACTACTCAGCAGGCTTTACGCAATGAGGTGGGGTGTTCTCGGAGCAACGACACGGACGCGGAGTTACTCCTTCGAATGCCTGAGCTGCGGACCCGATGGAGGTCCAATTGCGCTCTTAGGAGTAGCGTGCGAGCGAAACATAGGTCTTGTTACTCTTTGCCGTCATCCTGCGAAACGCTTCTCCTCATCGCAACGTTCCTTAGGTATTGCCAAAAGATTTTGGGATACCTGGTTGGGCACTCGCTCGATCCTGGTCAATGCTCCACTTTCGCTCATCGAGAACAAACAATAACTGCAACTCTCGAGAAGCTTGCTTGCGCCAATGGGGTCCAAATGCAAGCGACCGATCATTTCCTGGTTCACTTCGAACAACACGATGGGACGCCAACGCCCTAATGCGCTGCTCGCGCCACGAAGCACCAGCTCCTCCGCCCCCTCGACGTCGAGTTTGATGAAATCGATTCGTGGCAACTGCTCGACGCGGGCAGCTTCGTCAAGCGAAATTGTTGGCACCTCTTCAAAGTCCACGTCCCGTTGCTCCCCTAAAGAGTACGAATTCTCCTGACCAAAATGGTGATACAGCCGAGCCATGCCGGTACGATCCGCAAGCGCCTCACTTCGCAAGCACACGTGGTCCCATCGATTTATCTCCCGCGAACGACGCAACGCTTCGAAGGAGTCGCTGCCCGGCTCAAATGACAATACTTGTCCGCTCGGTCCGACCAATTGCGCCGCAACGAATGTATACACGCCCGTGTTGGCGCCCCCGTCGATGACGACCATCCCAGGCTTTAGGAACCTTTCCAACAGCATGAGCTCGGGCTCGTAATGTTCACGGAACAGATAAGGTGCGGTTGAGCCGCCACCGCGCCATTTCGCCGGCAGAAAGAGCCGGAAATTCCACCGCCGAAACTTTGCACGCGCAGGAATTCCTAGAAGACAGTGAAGCGACCACAGGCCGACGCGCCATAAAACTCGCGCACGATTTTGTTGGTAAGCCGGATGGGTGATCAGCGCGCTAAACCGAGACGGCAGGATGCTTGACAAGACTAATTTCATACGCAGAACAAGACCAAGCCGAGGCAACGCCTTATCTGCTACGGCCTCAGACCATCCAATCTTATGAACTTCGACCATAGTGAAGCCGGATCGTGTCAACGCCCTTCCTGAACTATTCTGTTGGCGTCACCGAGTATTCTGGTCCCAGCCACTCGAGGCATGCGTCGAACGTGCCTAAGGGATGAATCAAGGACACCCTCAGCGATAAGTTTTTTGATATGGCTAATCCGTTGGTAGCGTGGACCTTCGAACTCTTCGAGGGTAAGCCCGCTGCCTAAGTAGGCTTGATAAAGCTCCTCAGCGCCTTTGCGCGCATCCCATAGGGGTTGGTACTCAGGAAGTACCCGCCTGATCTTATCGCAATTAACGCGGTAGCAGCGCGTATCTGGGCCCGCATCATTGGCATAGGTGGTTACCGCGCCAGGCACGACCTCAGCCACGATGTCAGCTAATTCGCGAATGCGGTAGTTCTGATCCGTACTGCCCACGTTGAAGGCTTCGTTGAATATTTGTTCTGAGGGTGCATGAAGTACGCGAATATAGGCCTGGGCAATGTCCTTAATGTGGACGATGGGCCGCCACGGCGAGCCGTCCGACTTAAGATGAATGCCGCCTGTGGTCGTCGCCCAGGCCACCAAATTGTTCAGCACGAGATCAAAGCGCAGCCGTGGTGAAACGCCGTACGCCGTCGCGCAGCGCAGATAGGTTGGACAGAAGTGGCTGTCGGCGAGCTTTGCTATGTCTCGTTCGGCAAGTACCTTGGACTTACCGTAAGGTGTCACCGGGTTACTTGCCCCCGTCTCGTCAATGAACTCATCACCGGCCTTACCGTAATTGCTGCAGGAGGATGCGTAGAGGAAGCGTCGAACCCCTGCGCATTTCGCAGTTTCAGCCAGCCTTACGGAAGCCAGATGGTTGATGTCGAAGGTCATCTGGGGATTCAGGAAGCCCAAAGGATCGTTTGAAAGACCCGCCAGATGCAAGATGGCATCGTAGCCTAGGACATCCTCAACTTCCAAGTCGCGGATGTCCTTGCCGATGTTTGGCACCTGCGGCAGCACGCCTGCTGCCACGAAGGTGCTGTGACGATAGAGATCGCTATCGCAGCCGACCACACTGTGACCGCCCTCCATCAACATTGGAGTCAGAACGGTACCGATGTAGCCAAGATGGCCTGTGACGAGGACTCGCATTTCGCAAAAAGCTCCCAAGTGACCCAAAGGCGGTTTCATGATTCGGCGATGCCAACCCTAATGCAATTCATCCTGAAACAAGAACGCATTGGCCATAAAAAGAGGAGTACTCCCTCCGAACCGGCTGCGATTTTAGGGTCAATGCCCTTGTTGCCTTGCGCTGATGTCGCCAGACTCGGGTATCGATAGGCTGGCGCTGCAGACTCGTTTCTAAGAGTATGTGTCTGAGGAGGGCATCTCTTTTTCCTGTCAAAGAGATGCTTGGGGGGATGAACTTCTCTCGGGAGCCATTGCTTCGCTTGCAATAAATCGGAAAAGCCGAATGTGGATCTGAAACTGGTCTGGTGGCATGGGGGGTACTGCAGATGGGAGATTGAGCGCTCATGCGACCGGTGAGATCGTGAGTACTGCAAACATTAGGTTCTTTGACCCGTCTGCACCCGAGTATGGGCGGAGGTGAAAAAGGCGGCGGCGAGAAGGGCTAGCGAAGTTGCGTGTCCATGGTCGATCTATCTCAGCTTCAGGTCAGCGTTGATGATACCGACAAGACTCCGGCGCTGGGTCGGCTGGTGTCTTACTCGTCAGTTGGTAAAATCGTTGGGGCTTTCGATTACGTACTTATTACAGCCGCTTGTGTCGTCTCCGCCCTTGTTTACAGCCACCTTTTTTTGTCTCAGTCAATCAGCAACGCCGCTCAATACATCGGCTTTGGGGCGATTTGCGGCACAATCTTTGTCCTGCTGTCTCGTCCTCTTTACAGAATAAATGCCCTTAACGCTTTCTCTGAGCAATTGAGAGGCGTCTTACTCAATTGGATAATTGTACTTTTGATAGTCTGCCTAATGCTGTTTCTCCTAAAGCTAGGAGATCACCATTCGCGTGGAAGCCTCCTGGTATTTAGTATTCTGACCTCCGGACTGTTGGTAGGTTCGCGCTTCGTTGTTTCGTCCTATCTCAGCAAGGCACTCGAGGAAGGTACGCTGGATGGAGCTTCTGCCATCATCATTGGTGATGGCCCTTCGCTCGCCGGACTGTCTCGCCGTGAAATCTCAAGGAAATTTGGCGCTCGTGAAATAGGCCGCTTTCAATTGCCGCACCTAGCAGAAAACGAACGCGATCTTTTCACAATCGTTGACAGCGCCATAATCACAGCCCGGGTAAAACGGGCTGAGTGCGTCCTGCTTGCCTTGCCATGGGACGATACGCGGCAACGTGAGTGCGTCTGCGAGCGCCTGCAGATGCTTCCAGTTTCCGTGTTGCTCTTACCAGATCAGAGAATCAGTTCTCTCCTCTCACAACCGGTGCGAAAGCTGGCCGCGGATTTCACTGTCGAACTCCAGAGGCCCCCGCTTTCTTCTACGGAATTAGCGCTAAAACGCATCACTGACGTTGGGCTCGCTGGAGCCTTTTTGGTGGTGCTTGCTCCGCTCCTCGTCTTAGTTGCTTTGTTGATCAAGCTCGACTCCCGAGGCCCGGTGATCTTTAGTCAAAGGCGTAAGGGCTTTAACGGTTATGAGTTTAACATCTACAAATTCCGTACGATGAAGGTGCTGGAGGATGGGGCTATTATACGTCAGGCTCGACGTAACGACCCACGCGTAACGCGCGTGGGCCGGATATTGCGTGTAACCAGTCTGGATGAATTGCCGCAGCTCATTAATGTAGCTTGCGGACAAATGTCACTTGTCGGGCCGCGTCCGCACGCTGTCGCTCACGATGACAAATACGCCAAATTGATTGCAAATTATGCCTTTCGACAACACGTCAAGCCGGGCCTAACCGGCTGGGCTCAGATACATGGCTTGCGAGGAGAGACTGCTCGGCTCAAGCTTATGGAGCAAAGGGTCGCTTTTGACCTTTGGTACATCAAAAACTGGAGTATTTGGCTCGACCTGCGCATCATTGTCGGTACATTTTTTGAGCTGATCCGTCGTCGCAACGCCTATTAAGAACAGGCAATGAGGCACCCGGTATACGAGCCGCTTTGACGATGAGAAAGCTATTCCGAGCGACGGCACAGTTCATGCTTTGGCTATTGTCGGACTCTCGGTAGTTTGTCCAGAATATCGCGTATCAACTCCTTTTCCTCATTGGGTCGAACATTTCGCAATGTGTTTCTGGCCGCTGGGCTAACGAGCTATTGCAACTTTGGATTCCAGGGCGACACTAGGAATTGCGCTGGCATGCATGGTCAACACGCTGGCAAAAAGGCTGGAACAAAAAGATACCGGTCGGGCAATGAATTTCCTGAAGAAACTACTGAACTTGCGAGTGACAATTCGACAAGTTTGTCGATGCTGACAAGCTTAGGTCCCTAGGCTCATTCGAGCAATCGGATTTCCCGATCTGGCTCTCGGAAACTCGTTCAAGCCAGATTTCCCGCCACCACGAATAGATGCTGCGGGGGCAAAACATACGTTGGCCACTATACCGCGCTCCGCAGTAAACGCCCTCGAGTATGATTGCAGGCGTCCGCAGGTGTCGCATTCTGCCCGTTTTCTCGTCAATGAAATTTTCAACCCGCGTCTTGACGCGATATACCTTCTCGCAATAGGGCACCTGCTCAGCGTCAAAGGTGAGGCCGCGATTGTACACGCCATCCAACGTCGCCAAAATCTCTTGGTAGGGTTTTACCCGCACCAATTCGCCCGGCTGCAGGTTAAGATCGCATCTGGGCGTCGGCGCTCCTGACGGAATTAGTCCTCGACGTCTAGGATACAAAATTCCTCCCCAGAGGGACTGAACTCGATCATAAAGCCAGCGTGCGGGGCTACCAACTCCACGCCGGTTCGCCAGCCCGCAGTAGTAGGCAAGGTAGAGGAAGCCACGAAGGATTCGGCCCAGCGACGCATTGCCTGAGCGATAGTCCTCGACATACTGCTTAGGGTCCCACCACTTGAGCGGCGTTGTGAAATTGGCCAACTGAGTAGCCTGACAAATGTACCTAGTTTGCTCACCCGGTAAGTCGCGCTTGGTCGCTCGCCAAACGTCGTCCTCGGTGCAACCAAGTTTGGCGACGGCCTTCCCCGAAGGCTTGTCGGTTGATGTCGTGGGCTTCTGAACGGGTGCCTGGCTGTCAACAAGTCTGAGCCATGCTCCCTTCCAGAATATCATGCAGCCGGCCTGACATCCACCGTAGGCTTGCCCGTCGCAGCGGAGATTCAGATGAATGCCGCCGGGTAGACGCCTGCTAGCGGGACCATTGATCGGGTCGCAGGTCTTATGCGCCCGCTTGTAGACCTGAAAACGCTGGCCGCAATACTTAAACATTTGCGGCATGAACGGGAGGTCCTCGAGCCGACCATTCTTGTCGAGCGTTCGAAGGATTTCTTCCTTGCTCCGGACCTCAACCCAGTCACCTACCCGTGGTTTCATATGAAAAACCCAGAATCACAACCGTCGCGACCCCGGAGCGCATGTGTCAATTTTGGATGAGTCCGATGCGTCCAAAAGCCAATTCATATAAGCCCAATTGGATGAGGAGGCCTTCGGGAACTTCGGAGTAACCACCTCGCGCTGTGTGACATTTGGGCGACGCGCCAATTTTTCCACCGGCTTCATCCGGTCTTCCTGTCGAGCCGCGGCGTAACAGTCGGGACGGTCTCACTGATCCGCCAGGGCATCCGTCCTTGGTTGACCAGATCCTCGAGCACCTGCTTGTCCTTCAGCGTGTCCATCGGACGCCAAAAGCCCTCATGTCTAAATGCGAGGAGTTGATCGTCCTCAATCAGCCGTTGGAAGGGTTCTTCGACCAACTCCTCGCCATCACGCATATAGTCGAAGACCTGCGAGCGAAGGATGAAGAAGCCACCGTTAAGCCAGAGATTGGCATCGCTCGTCGGGCGGATGCCGTTCACTCTTCCGTCCGCATCCATCTCGACAAAATGCAGGCTGAAATTTGGACGCACGGCCAGAAAACAGGCGACCTTTCCGCTCTGTTTGAAGGTCTCCATCATGGCTGAAAGATTGACGTCGCAAAGTCCGTCGCTGTAGTTGGCAAGAAACATCTCCTCACCCTGAAGATGCTCTCGCACCGCAAACAACCGCTCTCCAATGCTACGCCACGCTCCCGTGTCGATCATTGTCACGCGCCAATCCTGGTGGGAATCCCCTAACGTCTCCACATTGCTGCCTGAGACGACGCAATCCGCGTATATTTGCGGCCGGTAGTTAAGAAAAAACTCCTTTATAACGTTTGCCTTGTAGCCCAGGCACAGGACAAAATCTTTGTGGCCGTACTGGCTGTAGTAATGCATTAGATGCCAGAGGATCGGCTTCCCACCGACCGGGATCATTGGCTTGGGAATGTTTTCTTCGTAATCGCGTATTCGCGTGCCGAGACCTCCACAGAACAGAACTGTTTTCATCAGTGCCTCATTACAGAGTAGCATAAGTACTGGACATCTCGTTAAAGGCTCCCTCTGGCATCGTATTGAGTCAATTGAGCCCTCGCGGTACCCCTAACGGTTAGGTTGTACTTGTCGACAAGGTTGTCGCAGCCGCTGTTGCGGCATCCGTTCGAGCAAGCCGCTGGCTGCGAGTGTCTCGATTCTTCCGCGTAGTAGGACGTTCGATAGGGGATCCAGTCGGGATGCTCCGGTAGCGAATGCAGATGCGGCTTGAGCTCGCTTAGGACATGCGAGCACCGGGGCGCTGTAATTCACCACGTGAAGATTAGTTTGCTGGAAGTCCAGGACGCGACGACCGGTATCATATATGCGTCGCGGATGTTTCCACTTCTTGGGAACAGTCCAGTCGAAGTCGCCGAGCTTTGCAATGCTTTGCCGCAACCCACTTCCGGTGATGCTGCGACAGATGGGAAACAGCTCGCGCATTAAGCCGAACATCTCGCTCCCCGACGACTTGTCATCGACGAGATTCGCAGATTCGATAGCCTCATTTCCATCGGGATCCTGTAGCGGCGGTTACCGTCTTCCGCAAACAGGCAATAGCGGAGAGTGCGACCCTAATGGCCATCGCGGAAGGCTATATGGGGCATCTGTCGCGCACCAATAACCTTTACAATTAACCTTCGGTTAAGCAATTCGCTAAACTTCGAGTCAAAGATGGTACTCCTTTCCGGAGAATTCGGCATGAAATTTGCTGCAACGGAGTGGGTCTTCGGGGGTGAGTAAACGATGTAATAGGAGTACGGCGAATGAGCCTCCCCATTGTTGTGACGCACCCTTCCACGCTACTACACGACGGCCTGCGTCAGCTATTTGCCAAATCTCGCTTTCGGCCGGTTCGCATCGCCACGTCGTTGAACGGCGACTTGGAGAGCTATTTCCAATCGCTGGAAAGTTGCGTGTGGTTAACCGGTATCGTCGGATGTGCATCCGAAACAAATGCTCTAGTGCGCAAAGTGGTAAGCGCGAATCCCGGCGTGAAGGCGGTCATCCTCTCCTCCTCACAAAAGCCAGAGGACATCATCAGCGCATTGCAGGCCGGGGCTCGCGGATTTCTTTGCCAGGACAGTCCCGGCGAGACCCTCGTCAAATCCCTGGAATTGATTGCGCACGGCGAGATGATCGTTCTTCCATTTGTCGCGAATCGAGCGGCCGCTAGTGCTGAAAACAAATCTGACAACGTGCAGCAATGCGCCGCCCATGTTGCTGAGAGCAGCAAAGCACAACCCGACCATGGCCTTCAATCGTGGTTTGCTCTTAAGCGCGCAGAAGCCGAGGCACCGAGCGAGAACAAGACCAACGAAGTCCCGCGTCTATCTCATCGCGAAATGTTGATCTTGCGCATGCTCATGCAGGGAGATTCTAACAAGGTCATCGCCCGCAAAATGGTCATCACCGAGTCTACAGTAAAGGTCCATATGAAGGCCATCTTGCGTAAGCTGCGTCTACGGAACCGCACGCAGGCGGCGATATGGGCACGCAATCATGTAGGAGAAACCGCATTCGAGCCGCTAAAAGTCGGTATAAGCCCAACCCACTAGGTCGTTGGATCAGGCGAAGGTGCGTGATGAGGGCAATTTAGTGTCTTGATTCCTCCGCCGAGGTGTAGGGGCCCAATGCTTCCAAATAGTAGAGAGACCTTCCACTCGGGTTAACCCAATTTCGAAGGCTTCGGAGTACCCCTTGAGAATTGTTCGGTGCAACGTGATTAGGCGATCAGTTCAGCGGACGTAAGGCGTCAGCCGCTTGCCAAGGTCATCAATCTTAGCGATGGCTAGTCAATTCTGTTCAACTCTGGAGTATCCCGCTCTAGACTGCGATTTGCAAAGGCCCGCAGAAGCAAGGTGGGGTGTTGCATGTCCTGCAATTCCCAAGATTACCGACAACGCGCTCAACTGTGCGCAACTCGTGCGGCCATCTGCAATTCGCCGGCGGCGAGTCAAAAATTCGCCGACCTCGCCATTGTCTGGCTCATGCTCGCGGTGCAGCTTGAGGAAGAGTTTTCAGACGAAGGGGCGCAGCAATCCAACAGCAGCGCTCGCGCTCAGTAGGCCGATGTCATTAGCAGTTGATATAACTTTGGTCTCTGGTTGACGGTTCGAGAGCAAGGTGGGGAAATCTTGAGCCTAAAAATTTTATTGTTCAGCGACTTTTGCAATCGGGTCGGGATGGGGCGCTCCCAGTCTTGTCGGTGCGTGAGATGCGGGTTCCGTGTCGGTCACGAACATACAAGCGCTGTCCCATAACGGACCCGCTGAGGTCCCGCGGCTCAATTTGACGTCCACTTTTGACCCCAGGGCGCACATCGTCATGATGTTGTCGCAACCGACCTCATTTCCGGCACTGCTACCCGAGAAGCACCGGCATAACGCGCACTCAGCTATCGGAATGCGTGCAGCTAAATTTGTCAGTGGCCATTTCCCGCACGCACGTGGCACGGGACGTGCCGAAGGCTATACATTGCTTTAAAGTGGGACTCACGCTTCGAACTGCGTTGGCGTAACCCATTCTTCGGCACTGCGCACACGCCGCGCTCAGCAGATCGTCCGCGTCGGGCGGATGCCCTGTTTGGTATACATAGCTCACAAACACTTCGGCTGTAGCCCGACTTAGATTCTCTAATGACTCCTGCTCTGGAATAGCCAAGGCCTCGACTGACCAAAACGCAAGTGCGAGGCAAAGTGCGAAGTTGGTGCAGCGCCGTGCCGAAGTCGTACGCATGCATTGAAGTAGGCATAAAGCATGCCGTGGGTCAGGGGCTAGTCCTAGAACTGGGATTTGTCTTGGACCGGGCGGCGGTCCGCTTGGGCCCTTCTCGAACTCTGTCGGGAATTAGGAGGGAGAGTCTGACCGATCGAAATTGCTTCCCGTTAGTCAGCCTGGCACCCCGCCGAACTAATGAGATTAAGAAGAGACTCCGCGTGGGACCAGGGCCAAGCGTTATTCAGCAGGCATGTAGCCTACCGCTGACCGCGTCTCTGGTTTGCGCGAAGCGCAGAATCGCTGTCCTCAAGTTCAAGCGCGAACCTAATCTGGAGCCGGTGCTCATTTATCTGCGGCCGGCGGCGTCGGGGGCGGGGCGTAACCACTTGTTCTTCAATGTCGCAGTGCGCCTGCACCTGAGACTTGGCTTAGAGGACCGCCTTCAGATCTGAAAGCCTTCGAGCAGAGGCTGCGAGAGTTGCACCAAATAGCCGCACGGACGGGTGAAACCCTCGGTCGTCAGGCCGCCGGCGTTACTGAGCCCAACCGCATTTTTCGTGTTGTTCTGATTCACGTACTGGGTGTCGCCGCTGGCGCTGATGTTTGACGCAAGCCGGACTTGGCGAACGCAACCTGCTCGTCGATCGCGCGCCAGCGCGCACGCTGGGTATTGAGGACGGCATTGACGAGATGTGCGTCGGCAAGCGCCTGCTCCAGCGCCTTGGCCTTGGCCGGCATGCAAGCAAACGTCATGGCGAGCATGGCCAAGGCGACAGCCACCCCGCCCTGCAACCGCCGCGAGATTCGCGCAGCACGATTGATCGCGTCTGTTGCCGCTCGTCCCTCAGGAGATGATCCCATTTTCTACCGAAGTCAACACAATCAAAACATGGTATCACCAGGTCTCTTGTACACTTTGCCTGCGAACAACAAAGTTCAGCTGGCATTTGCCGTTAAGCGGGGGGTGGGACTATCCCAATCGCTTTAGAGAAGGCTCCGGCTGAGATAGAGAACGATGTGAGCGCCGAAATCAATCCAACGCTAGCTGGACAACGTGCTCGGCAATCGCGAGAGATGACGTAAGCCCAGGCGACTCAATACCGTAGAGTGCGACATAGCCCTTATGGCCGGTACCCGCGGGCCCTTGGATGGAGAAATCCACTGGAGGTTCGCCGGGCCCCGAGGTTTTCGGCCTAATTCCAGCGTAGGCGGGAAGCAGCGCATTGTCTGGAAGCTCTGGCCAATAGCGGCGGATTGCGGCATAGAAAGCCTCGCCTCGCGCTGGATCGACTGCGTAATCAAGGGTATTGACCCATTCGACGTCAGGGCCGAAGCGAGCTTGCCCCCCAAGGTCGAGGGTCAGGTGGACACCGAGCCCATCCGATGCCGGCAGAGGATAGATAAGGTGGTGGAACGGCGCGCGACCCCCGATGGTAAAGTAACTCCCCTTGGCGAGATAGCACGGAGGAATTGTCCTTAGGTCGAGGCCGCGTAGAGCCTTGGAAACCTCCCAGGCTCCGAGACCCGCCGCATTGATTAAAAGACTGGCTTCGATTTCGGCCCGATCTTCGCCACCAGTGTGGACGTGGATGGAGGCGCCGGTGATCTCCCCACTGACAAATGGGGTGCGCAGTGAGAATGTTGCGCCTGATGCCTCTGCGTCACCTTGGTAAGCCAGCATTAGCGCATGGCTATCGATGATGCCTGTTGCTCGCGAGAGAAGGCCGCTCGAAGCGTGGACATCTGGTTCGATGGCGCTGATTTGGCGGGCGGTGAGCCTGTAGATTTCCTCCACGCCGTTCGCTTCTGCACGCAGCAGGAGCGCGTCGAGCGTTCCGTCCTCGATGGCGCTCGTTGAGACCACGAGCTTGCCGCAACGCTGATGAGGCAGGCCTTTCTCCTGGCAATAGTGATAAAGGGATTGACGGCCTGAAACACAGAGCTGAGCCTTTAGGCTGCCAGTAGGGTAGTAAAGGCCGGCATGAATTACCTCGCTGTTACGCGAAGATGTGCCCTGTCCAATACTGTGCTCCCTTTCGAGCACGAGAACTTCGATTCCGCGCAACGCAAGTGCACGAGCGATTGCAAGCCCAATAACTCCAGCTCCAATCACTACGGCTTCGACCTTGAACATTCTGTCTAACACTGTGAAGTATGCCACAAGCCACCACAGTCGCACGCCGACTAGCAGCCAGGCACCGAGGCGCTACCTTTGATCTCACTGGAGCTGTTCGCTTCAGTTTTTGCAAATTTGTCTGACGCGGCGAGCACCAAAAACCCTATCCACCAACCAGTCGCCCTGGCCACATGGCCGGCCAACTGTGCATAAGCAACTCCAAGCACACCCCATCCCCTTGCCAGTAGTAGCCAAGCCAGCGCCACGGCGAGCGTGGAGGCCAATAGCTCAGCGCGAAAGACCTCCCGAGAATGCTCCATGCTGATCAGTGCGTTGTGGGCGGGGCAGCCTATGACAAAGGCCAGCACCGAAAAGGTGAGGATCGTCGCGGTGAGGCCCTGCCCCATGTAATCGTTACTGTGATAAAATAAATGTAGTAGGTCCTCGCCAGCGAAAACGACCACCAAGCAGAACACGCCCACGGGCGCGGCGCGAAGCAACAGATCCAAAGCGACCTCGCGCCACAGCCTCGTGATGCTTCCGTCTTTGAAGGCCAAAATGGCTCTCGGAATAAGGATGTTGCCAAGCCCGAGAACCAGAGGATTGGTGAGTGTCGCGACGCTCATGCTTGCAGCAAAGAGACCTGTTGCCTTTGTGCCAGCCAGCCAAGCCAACAGCCAATAGGAAAAATATAGTTGCAGAGCCGAGCTGAGATGATACCCGAACATCCATTTTCCCAGCGTCCAGCTCCGTTTCATGGTCGCTGGCAGAAAACCAATGCGGATGACAAAGTCAGCGCGGGCTAGGTACAGCCATAGGATGGTGGGCAAGGCGCAGGCCACACCAATGACGGCATAAGCAGCGTTAGAGGATAACTTCCCGGTCCATCCAAGCCAGCTGAGCGTGCCAAGCTGGATAGCCGCGACTGCTATATCCAGCCCTAAGGCCCTCCCTGGCTGCAGGTGTGCAAAGGAGAATGAGCGGCAGAACTCCCGCAACAATACAAACGGCGCCACGCCTGCCAGTGTCCAAGCTAACGCCGCGAGCTCCGGTTTCGTGCCATTCACAGCCAGACCCAAAGCAGCCAGAGCAAAAACGGATGTCGTCAACATTAAAAGCAAACCGCACTGCACCAGAGCGCCGCCCGCATGTTCGGCAGGCGTTCCAAGTGGGGATCGGCTCTGCGTCATGTATGGAATCGAAATCAGGGTCCACTGAACCGTAAGAAATGACAGCAGTATCGAGAAACCGATCGCATAGAGTCCGAGTTCAGCAGGGTTGGTCCAGCGGCCAACCATGATCACCGTTACAAAGGCAAGACCACTGATCACTGCTTGGTCTAAAAGCGCAAGAAAATGTGACCCTGAGACGGTACCTAGAATTTTATCCCGCAGATGTTTCATTGCTTTTCTGGCTTTCAGTTCACGTAAAAAATATAAGCTACACTCGCTCAGAGTCGCAAAAGCCTGGTGTGAGGTGATCGCCAATTCGACTGTTTTCACCGCATTCGACAACTTCGACCGGAGCGCCTGCGGTCTCCGGCGTGGATAGCGTGCCGAACATGTCGCTCTCTCGCCTAAGGTACTGAGGATGACCTTGAGGAGGCGTCCGCATAGCCCGGCGGTTTCATTGGCGAAAGTAGCGATCACTTCCTCGGCATCTTCGTTGGAGCGCCCACGGCGCTATCTGGGGCGCCAAATAATCCATCGGTTCCCTCCGTTTCAAGCCGTGGGAACCCCACTCTGGCGACGCCAGACAGATTTTTGTGCCTTCTTGCGTGACTCCTCAGCTATCAACAGCCGTGCAGCGACTCTCGCACAATGTGCGGCGACCATCATGGTGCAGACGAATTTATCGCTTGCCCGGATTGGCTTTCCCCTTGCTGCTGAGAAGTGCGCCTGAAGTTGCCGGATTCGTCGACTGTATGTCTCCCCAGCGGCGGAGACATAGCTCTTTAGTTCCTCTTGAGTGAGCGTCCAGGAGACGCTCGGATGCAATCGCTTCAGAAACAGACGCTCTGGGGCAGCTCGAAAGCGGCCGAGAAGAGCGAGCTCGGCGAGTACTACGCGATCGCTAGAGTGGAAGTTCGGGTGTAGGCGAGTCTGCTTTAGGCTTTGACGCCGAATTACACCAAATATGTGTGTTCCCCATCGGGCTTGCGACAGCACCTGCCAGAACCGCTCGACGCTTGCGGCGCAGTCGCCAATGTCCGCCTTATCGGCCATCTCCCGTACTCCGGTCTTTGGGTCGGTATAGCCTTGTGTTTCGGAATTGAAGGGAAAGAGCTCTCCATTCTCATCGATGAACGCGGTGTTGCTGTGAGCAAGGACAACATCTGGATCATCGTCGAGCAGCCGGATGCAGTTTTCGAGGTACGTTTCACGGTGCAGGTCATCGTGGGCTGCCCACTTAAACAGAGGTGCCTTCGATAGTTCGACGACAAGGTTGAAATTCGCAACTGCGCCGAGGTTCTGCTGATGACGGATGTAGCGAATGCGACTATCCCGTCTCTCATAGGCACGGCAAATCTGCGAAGTGCTATCCGAGGAGGCATTGTCGCTGATGATGATCTCGAAGTCGCGAAAAGTCTGCGTCAGCAGAGCGTCGAGTGCTTGTGCGAGGAATCGCTCACCATTGTAGACCGGTAACCCGATTGATAGCCTGGGTGAGAGGCTCATTGAAGACCATCCTATTTTTCAACCAACATAAGCTCGAGTGCCCACCGCAGACTTTACGGTCGGGCACCCACACCGATTAGAAGCACAATCGAGGTAGCCATATCGGCGATCAAAGCCAGCTACTGAGTGAGCAAACGAGATATTCGTGTCAGAACACCTAGTTACTCCCGTCATGGGAACCGCTGACGTGCTGGAATACTTGGCAGTTCGGCCTTGCATGTCATTAGGGCAATCCCTTTTCTCCACATCCCAAAGAGAACCAGGTATTACCCCGTAATTTTTTTCATCTCCTCCCCGTTCGAATGCCAACTCGCGGTAAACCTGAGTTTGAGAGGCTATAGGCAGTTGTGACGGCAAGCCGATTCCCGTAGGTGCTCCGGCAAGGAGTTTTGTAACTGAGGTGTAAGTAATATGCGAATCAGCGTATTCGGGCTTGGGTACGTAGGTACCGTTTGTGCTGCATGTTTCGCGCACCGCGGCCATAACGTTATCGGTGTCGATAGGGTCGATGCCAAGGTGGACTTAATTCGCTCTGGCCGATCCCCAGTTGTTGAGCGTGATATCAATGAGTTGATCGAGAGCACGGTAAGAAGCGGACATCTGACAGCCACTGCAGATCCGATCGAGGCAGTCAAATCCACTGACATGTCGATAGTGTGCGTGGGTACTCCCAGCCAACGGAATGGGGCCTTAAGCACCAATGCGATCGAGACTGTATCGACGCAAATCGGTCAGGCAATTCGTTCTAAGGTGACGCGCCATGAGGTTGTGATTCGCTCGACTGTGTTACCCGGAACGACACGGGGAGTCATCGTACCTCTAGTGATCGGCGCGTCCGGAAAGGATCCGGGAGATTCTTTTGGTGTCGCATTCAATCCTGAGTTTATGCGCGAGGGCTGCTCAGTTACCGATTTTAATACACCTTCAAGAACCGTCGTTGGCTCCCTCGAACGGAGATCAACTGAGGCGGTGTTGTCACTTTATAGCCACCTGCCAGGCGCCAAAATTACTACCGACGTTGAAACCGCAGAACTGGCGAAGTATGTAGACAACACTTGGCATGCTTTGAAAGTGGCGTTTACCAACGAGATTGCTATTCTCGCAAGCACGTTGGGCATTGATAGCCATAAGGTTATGGACATTTTCGTCGAGGACAAGAGACTCAACATCTCAAAAGCCTATATGCGACCTGGCTTTGCTTTTGGTGGCTCGTGTTTGCCGAAGGATGTGCGCGCCCTCGTTTATTTGGCCCGTGCACGCGACCTGTCTTTGCCTATCGTGGGTCACATCCTTACCAGCAACCAGATGCTGGTAGATCGCGGACTTGAGTGGATCTTAGAAAACTCTAAGAAGCGCGTTGGCTTTTTAGGAGTTAGCTTCAAAGCGGGCACGGATGATATGCGCGAAAGCCCTTTCGTCGAGCTTGTGGAGCGCGTAAGTGGCAAGGGACGAGAAGTGCGAATTTTCGATGCGAATGTCAACTTGGCTAGTCTGATCGGCGGCAACAGAGACTATTTGATGGGTGTGCTGCCGCATGTTGCGGAAATGATTGTGCCGAAAATTTCGGACGTAACCGCCTGGGCTGATACTGTTGTATTGACGTCCGCAGACTCGCGCTACACAGCAGAGATTGCCACTTTGGGCCGAGACAAAGTTGTCCTCGACTTTGCCAAATTCCATCAACCAGAGACAGCATCGAAGTGGGGGAGCCGTCCGGCCACGCCACTGCGAGCAGCCTAACTCAAGGTGCACGTCAATTGGCAGGGCGGTAGTCGAGCGTAATCGAAGCCTAACACTAACGTGGTCCTATGAAGATCTTGATGAGTGCCTTCTCTTGCGGTCCCGGCGCTGGATCAGAAGCCGGCGTTGGTTGGAACATAGCCCTAGAGACGGCTCGCCTGGGGCATGAGGTACTCGTCCTTACTCAAACCCAGTTCCAGGTAGAAATTGAACGAGAACTCGCTGCAGGCACATTGCCGGCGAATCTCCGCTTTGACATTTTTACTCCAGGCTGGCTGGAATGGGTACGGGAAACGGGTCTGAGATGGGGATTTCCTCTGACTTGGTACTTGGTTAGTGTATTATGGCAAGTTTGCGCGCTGTTCCACGCGCGCGGCCGTTACAATCAGGCAGATTTCGATCTCATCCATCACGTTTCGTTTGCAAGCATCCGACATCCCACGCTCTTGACGCGGCTGGGCCTGCCCACGGTCATCGGACCGATCGGAGGCGGGGAATCGGCTCCGCTGGCACTCCGCAAGACTTTTCCCTTCAGGTACTGGTGCGGAGAGTTGTTACGCGATGCGCACAACTGGGCACTACGCGCCGACCCAATAACACGCTTGGCCTTTCGCGATGCCAAGCTCATAATTTTACGTACGAAAGAATCATTGGTAGCCGTTCCGCGTCATTATCGAAACAAAGTTGTTATTAATGTAGGTCTGGGCATCGCTGAGACCATAGATAACAAGCACAAGCCGGTACCCCGAAAATCCGAAGATTCGTTCCGGTTGCTCTATGCTGGCCGACTCATGTGGTGGAAGGGAGTGCACCTGGCGCTTCGAGCGCTTGCTAAAGCACGCGCCCAAAACGTAGATGCCACATTGACAATTGTTGGCGAGGGTCCGGCGCGGCGTGATCTGGAGAGGTTGGCCCGGCAGCTAGGCATTTATGATTCTATCATCTGGCGCGGCGAAATTCCTCGCCAGGAATTGCTTGGAATGTACGGCGGCTACCATGCTTTCCTGTTCCCGAGCTTACATGATGCGGGCGGAATGGTGATCCTGGAAGCTTGGGTGCACGGATTACCAGTTATTTGCCTAGACCTCGGTGGACCTGGCGAAATAGTCGATCCTACGTGTGGTTGCGTCGTTCCAGTAGCCAACTGCAGCGAAAATGAGTGCGTCACACGAATCGCGTCGGAGATAATTGCTTTGGCGGCGAATGAGCCTCGCCGATTGGAGCTCTGTCACGGTACAATTAAGCGGTGTCGGGCGCTCTCGTGGTCGAAGATCGTAACTGCACTCTACACAGAAATCGATAATCGGCTCCAGCGCAGCGGACTGGAGCATAATAGGTTTGTGGAGCATGGTTCGGCGGGAGGACATTTTCCAGATCGTTCGATGTCGTCCCTCTAAAATCCCATCGTGGGCCGCCCCACGCGCTGACCTCAGCCCCTGTCTACGCCGATACCTTTATAACCGCGGTGAGCGAGACAGCCAGTACAAGACGGTTCCACGTAGGCCTGTTCGCTCTATCGGCTGCTTGAGCCGGACAGCGAGCGATTAGAGTTAGGAAGACATCCAAAACGATTACTGCGGAGTCAGCCAACGTCGCATACGCACGCAGAAGTTTTGGTTGTTTGTGATGCCATGCCAAAGTTTTCGTTATGAATCTGCGGCCAAACCTATCCATATGATCGGTGCAGCAGATCATCGAAGGAGGTTGATCGTAACGATCGATGGTTGCTCGAGCGTACCTTCAAGAAGAATCTGATTGGCTGAGACGCGCACAGAGAACGATGGCGACACCCAGCCAAGATTGGAACTAAAATCTCCCTTGGCAATCCTTACCTTTTGCGGACCGGCGGTAATGAGACGCGCAAGTGGGCATCCTGCCCTGGAGATGACGACGCCTTCATCTCCCTCAAGCCTTGCTTCGCATAATGGATCAAGCAAAAACGATACTGCAACCTCTCTTCCGTCTGAGGGACCAAGAAGCTCGTCCGTGATCGTGATCTGAGAGGCACCGTCAAAGTCCACAGTCCGCCGGTGCCTCAGGCCGAATAGCAGAACATACCCGTCGTGTTCGGCAATAAGGCGGGTGGACGAACCACTTTCCAGAGCTACACAGTGCGCATTCGCCTTTGTGGCCCAATTGAATGGGCCAGACGGCCGGCTCGATGGCATGTCATTAAGGGTAAGGGTGTTATGAATTGCGGTTCCCCTAAAGGCATCTCGCAATGCTCTGCTTGAGTGGTAGAGATAGGTTCCCGCATCAACAAAGATAGGCTGGTTTCCGATCGATAGCCACACCGCCAGCGTGTCCGCATGCCCGTGGGCGGCAATTGAGAGATAACCGACCGGTCCGTGGTCAAAAATCAACACGGGGGGAGCATCGCCACTGCCTCGAATCACAGAATAGCCACCCATCGGAAACATGCGTAGTCCCGCGCGCTGCCTCGAAAACGTGCCTGCTGAGCGCAGAAGAACGTCACGGATGCTGGGATCCCTTGCGCAAGGAGCAAGTTCTGGGCGGCCAATATGGCCAGCAACAGCCGAAACAATCGAGGCCACATATCTTGGCTCTGGGGCTTGAATTGTCGCTACAGCGCGGCAATCGTCGCAATCGCCGATCATCGGCATCCTAGAGTTGGTGTCCATAAGCCACAACGAATGCTCGGCCCATGCCGACAATCTGTTTACTGTGCCGATCGGCAACCCAGGTTTTACTCCATAGACAGAACTAGCAAGAAGGAATAACTCGATAGCGAATGCAGTATAGGATGGCGCCTGCTCTGCCCCCACACCATCGGGGTAGATTTGGCGATCTATCTCGACGAGCAGGTCACGCCAGCTAGCTTTCCGCAGATCATCCGCATCTGGAAAGGCAGGTACCATTGTCGTGCCCATGATGATGCCTGCGAGTTCGGCAATCCGATGGTTGTTTGCGGACGAATGCAGCGACGGAAATCGCCTAATCCAATCAACATGTGCAAAGAAAAATCGGAGGGCTTCCTCGTGCGTCTTCTTGTCGAGGCATTCAGGTCCAATCATCGATAGGGAAAGGGCAACCGAAATGATGCGCAACGCAAGCTCAATGCCCGAGCTCCAGTTTAGCCCTCGGAATGGGGGGTTGCCCTCCATCCACGATCTAAGGAGAGCGATAACCAATTCGGCATCATCCTGGTTGTTTGTGAGCGCCGCGTGGGCTGCGAGCGGCACCAGAAACTGGAGGCGGCCGAGTTCCCATATGCGCTTGACCTCTCGGGTTTCCACGCCGTGGCGGAACGCTATATCAAAGCAGTACATGTCCTGCTGCGGAAAGGGCTTATCGTCATCTGGGTCAATATGCCAAAAGTCTAAAGAAGGAGGCATCACTCCCGGGTTCGGCCAATGGGCACCTAGAAGTCGAAACTTGCCCGAGCGGATAGACTGTGACTCGCGCTCGATTAAGGCAGCGAGGTCAGGCTCACAGTCAGATATCCGGTCAGTGATGCCAGACAATGATCCTAACGGACCAATAGGTTTTATGGAATCCCAACCGCGAGAAAGCGGGCGCGAGTATTGTTGCTTAGCCCACTCCGACGAACGGTACACAATTTCCCTTGTGCTCATTGAGAGGAGCCGAGCGCGATACCAGGCAAGTCGATCTAGGAAAAATCGGGGGGACTTGCTGTGTTTTCTGTCATCGTCGCCACCCATCCTCATCATCTGTGCCCCCATAGTGAGGGTTCATTATGTGCGCGGGCGCGGGTCATTGGCATTAAGATTCCCAAAACTATGTTTCCGCAGGTGAAGGCTTATTGTTCCCTCGCCAGAACCAAGGGCCTTGCCAATTGCTAAGCTGCGTGTCAACCGACCTTTATGAGGGTGTACTTTTTAGTACTAACGGTCCGGCCGACGACCACGCTATTCCTCAGACTTCTTCTGGTAAGAGAGTGTCTTTGAGTCCGATAATCACTATGAAACAAGTGCGACAGACTTTATTAAACGGCGCCATGGAAACGGGCGAGGTTCCCCTCCCGGGAGTCCGTCCTTGCGAGGTTCTTGTTCGCACGCACTATTCGTTCGTCAGCGTGGGGACCGAGAAAATGAAGGTGACCCAGGCGCGAATGAATCTTGCGGCCAAGGCTCATGAACGGCCTGATCAAATCAAACAGGTCATTGAGACGCTGAAGGAACAAGGCCTTGGGCCGACAATACGTAAGGTCCAAGAACGTCTACGGGCGCCAACCACCCTTGGGTATAGCTGCGCCGGAGTGGTGACCGCAATAGGTTCTCAGATTGATGACTTTCGCGTTGGCGATCGTGTCGCCTGTATTGGTGAAGCCGTTGCTACGCATGCTGAATACAACGCGGTTCCACGCACTTTGGTCGCGTCCGTCCCCCCAGGCGTGAGTCTTGAGGCGGCCAGCTCCAGCGCCATAGGCGCCATAGCGCTCCAGAGCCTGCGACAGGCACGTCCTGAGCTGGGCATGAGTGTGGCTGTGATTGGTCTCGGACTACTGGGGCAGTTTCTGGTTCAGTTATGTCTCGCCAATGGTTGCCAAGTGCTTGGGATAGATCCGGATGCAACGAAACGCCAGCTTGCGCTTGCATCTGGCGCGGAGATAGTTTGCGGCACCCGCGAGACCGAAGCTATCCAGGCCGCGCTTTGTATTAGTCACGGAGCGGGTGTCGACGTGGTCCTAGTGACAACGTCCACGAAAGACAACCAGCCCATAGAGATGGCAGCCCTCATCGTCCGCGACAGAGGCCGCGTTGTTTGTCTTGGCAACACAAAAATTAATCTCGACTGGCGCTCATGGTTTAGCAAGGAAATCGATTTCCTTTTCAGCCGTGCAATGGGCGCCGGCATTTACGATCCCGATTATTTTACGCGAGGCACCGACTATCCCATCGGCCATGTGCGTTGGTCGGCAAATAGAAACATGGTCGCATTTATTGATTTGTTAGCTCAGAGCAGGATTAACTTATCTAGCCTAATCACTAATCGTTTCCCCTTCGACCAGGCCAAGAACGTATTCGATAAAATTACCAATGGCGAATTGAGCAGCGCCATTGGGATCGTTTTTAAATATCCTAGTGCTGAAAGCGGAACGCCAGAAATTCAGCCGCGAACGATTCGGTTTGAGAGAGATAATAAGCCCGTCCGGAAGATCCGACTTGGAATGATTGGAGCGGGAAACTATGCAAAATCGATGCTCCTCCCTCATTTCCCTTCACTTAACGACTTAAGTCTCGAGACCATCTGCACGTCGCGAGGGATGAACGCAGAGGCGCTTGCGCGGCGCTATGGATTTCGTAATGCGACTACTGATCCCACGGAGATTTTCAATAATCCTGAAATAAACTCTATCTTAGTCGCAACCCGACACGATACTCACGCTGACTATACCAGACAGGCCATCGAGAGCGGTAAGTCTGCCTATGTCGAAAAGCCGCTTGCCATGAACGAGGAAGAACTCGCTTCGATTATCAACGCGCTCGGAGACCGTCGATCCACTGGTCCAACGTTGTGGGTCGGTTACAACCGGCGCTTCGCTCCTCTCAGTTGGCGAGCAATGGCGCACATGGAGGGGGTTCAGACTCGACAGGTGAGCTGCATCGTCCGCACTGCAAGCTTGCCTGCCGATAGCTGGTACCAGGATCCCGTGGAAGGGGGTGGCGTCCTCTTTGGAGATGTGTGCCATTTCATCGATCTTGCGATTTGGTTCCAAAGGAGTTTGCCACGTGAAGTACATGCGATCAGCACCAAAGACCCAAGCCACCGAGAAGAAAGCTGGATGATTCAATTACTATTCGCTAATGGTGGAATGAGCACTGTGCATTACGTTAGTGGAAGCCAGCAGGGCTTCGTGCGCGAAACCATCGAAATCTTAGGTGGCGGTCGATCGGCACGCATTTCAGGATTTCGTAAACTGACGCTCAATGACGGGCGCCGAGCGCGCAATTTCTCCTCATTGCAACCCGATCTAGGTCAGAAGGCCATGCTTGAGGCCATGGCGGCACAATTTTCGCACACTCCTGGCGCGGTTGACTATAGCGACAGTTTCATCGTGGCAACACAGGCACTGTTGGCAGCTCATCGTTCGATCCTGGAGCGCCGAGTTGTGATGATTGAGCCCCGCTTTCCGTATGTACTGGCATAAGGTGTCTAGACCACTCAATGATCTCTAGCCGAAAATCACGTCACACTGCTCTTGTGAGATCGACCTCCCCACTGGGCTCTTCCATGTGTTGAGGCTTAAACACACGAAAGAAAATTTCGAGGTTGATCAGCGACCAGAGCACCCGTTCATGATTGTGCCGACCTTCGACATGCTCACTAAGGAGGCTCCCGAGTTTTGCTCGGTTGCAGATTTGTGCAAGGTATGAAGCATCGCTGTCAAGCATGTCTCGTGCAAAGTCGCGGTAGGGTCCCCTCACCCACCGGCCAAACGGCACCCTGAATCCGACCTTTTTCCGTTGCAGAATTCCGGGTGGCAAGAGCGTTTTCATGCTTGCGCGAAGTAAAGTCTTTCCGCCTTTTCCTCCGATCAGGAAGCGGTCCGGGAAACGCGCCACGACGCTCGCCAATACAACATCCATGAATGGCATTCTGCCTTCGATTGAGCCTGCCATCATCATGCGGTCACCCCGCTCCAGTAGATTGTCGGGAAGCCAGGAGGTTTGATCGAAGAATAGGGTTTGCCGAAGGCTCGAAGACAGCTGTGATGAGAACGGATAGAGGTCCGGCGGTATTAGCGACGCATGCCGACCCATAATGGCTTTACGCTCCTCGACCGAAACGCCGCCGAACCAGAGACGCATGCGGTTAATATGGTTTCGTTCACCGGCGGCCAAGGCCAGAACCTTCACCCGTCTCATACGATAAGGCAACGCTCGCGCGAGCGGACCAATCAGCTGTTCGTGCAAGACGCTCGGCATGAGCCGCTGATAGAACTTAACCCAGCGCTCGGCCCGATGCTTAGGGTACCCACCCATAATTTCGTCGGACCCCTCACCGGTAAGCACCATCTTAACGCTGCCCGAGGCCACTTTCGAAAGCATGAATATCGGAATATCGGAAGCTTCGCTAACCGGTGCTCCCCTGCGCTGTACTGCAGTCTGCCAGTGATCCATGAAAGCGTCCGGTCCTACGATCAATTCGCGATGATCAGTGTTAAAGTGCTGGGCAACGATGCGAGCATGGTCGAGCTCTGAATACCCCTCCTCGCGGAATCCAACAGAGAAAGTCCGCACGGGCCCGTGACTGTGCCGCACCATGGCTGCGACGACCGCCGACGAATCGATCCCACCCGAGAGATAGGCACCAAAGGGCGCATCGCTTCGCATTCGAATACGCACGGCCTCGTCGAACGTCGTGTCGAACATGTCAAGCGCCTCTTCGAAGGACCTGATATCGGGAACCGTGGTCGCACAAGGAGGCGTGAAGTAGCGAGTTATCGAAAGGTCGCCAGCCTTCCAGACCGCATAGTGGCCAGGTTGAAGTTTACTGACCGCGCGGAAGAAAGTTGCAGGACCGGGTACATAGCGATTGAAGAGATATTGTCCTAGCGCCTCGAGATCGAATCCGCGGTCAACGCCCGGGAATTGAGTGAGTGGCTCGATCTCAGACGCGAAAACGAGTCCACGCGGCTGCGCAGCTAGGAACAACGGCTTCTTGCCGAAGGCATCGCGAGCAAGCACCAGTTGTTGTGTCTTTGCATCCCAAAGCGCGAAGGCGAACATGCCGCGAAACCTGCTTATCGCGTCGAGGTTCCAGGCTCGGTATGCTTCAATAAGTACCTCGGTGTCGGAGGCGGTACGAAAGTGGTGGCCAAGTGCCAAGAGGTCCTGGCGTAGCTCGATATAATTGTAGATCTCGCCATTGAAGACGATGGTGAATCTCCCATCGTCGCTCGACATCGGCTGATGTCCGCCACCGATATCGATGATCGAAAGACGGCGATGGCCCAAGCCGATTTGGAAACGTCCGTCTGCGGTCTCAGACAGGGAATAGCCCGCGCCATCCGGCCCGCGATGGGCCATCAGGTTCGTAATGCGGGCAAGGGTCGCGACCTCTTGACGATTTTTGAAACTGAGAGCCCACCCCGCGATTCCACACATTTTGAACCTAAGTTCCTTTCGACTTCACCATCACTCGCCTGAGACTCAAGAGCTTAAGGAGTTTTTCGATCAGCGCTTCGGAGCTTTTGGCGGATTTGCGGCACCTCTAAGGAGACTTAGGACACCATCCGATCATAACGTATAATTTCCACGTATAATTCTTTCCGACTCTTGAAGCGGCAATTCCCGTTTCAGACCAAGCGGGAACTCCCTCCGGCCCGAAGCAAAGGCGTTAAGAGTCAAGTGGTCGAACACGCATAAACCGCGTGTAGCAATTGCGGGGTACCCCGAGATGGAGCGATAGATGCGAGTCCTCATCATTGTCGAGAACCTTCCAGTTCCCTTCGACCGTCGTGTCTGGTCCGAGGCGACGACGCTCCGCGACGGTGGGCACTCCGTCTTCGTAATTTGCCCTAAGGCACCCGGATATCAGCGTTCTCACGAGATAATCGATGGCATATCGATCTATCGCCATCCGCTTCCGCTCGAGGCACGGAGCGCAGGAGCCTATTTGATTGAGTACCCCGCGGCGCTTCTTTGGGAATTCTTACTTTCGCTCAAAGTCTGGCGTAGTCACGGCTTCGATGTAATCCACGCCTGCAATCCACCGGATCTCATTTTCCTCATAGGTCTCTTTTATAAAATTTTCGGCAAACAATTCGTTTTCGATCATCACGATGCCAACCCAGAAGTTTACGAGGCAAAATTTGGTCGACAAGACTTCTTATGGAAGCTGTTGCGAATAGCGGAAAAGCTCACCTTCAAAGTCGCGGATGTCTCTATTGCCACAAACGAGTCTTATCGCCGCATCGCCGTGGAGCGAGGGGGTATGCCGCCCGAGCGCATTTTTGTAGTTCGATCCGGTCCAAATCTCGAGCGCGTAAGGAGTCTACCCCCTGATCCAGCTTGGCGAAAAGGTCGCCGATTTCTGGTCGGTTATGTGGGCGTAATCAGTCGATCTGAGGGCCTTGATTTGTTGCTCGCTTCGATCAGCAACATCGTCTGCCGCCACGGACGCAAAGACATTCAGTTTGTGGTAGCGGGCAGCGGCCCGGAACTGCAAGCGATCACACAAGCGGCTGAGAGAATGAAAGTGGCGGACTACGTTACTTTTACCGGCAGAATTGACGATGCCAAGCTCTTTACGATGCTGTCTACGGCAGATGTTTGCGTGAACCCTGATCGCGTTACGACGATGAACGATATCTCCACCATGAACAAGATCATGGAGTACATGACGTTGGGCAAACCTATCGTCCAGTTCGACGTCAAGGAAGGACGCGTTTCCGCACAACGCGCATCTCTCTATGCCAAGGCCAACGATCCATCGGATTTCGCAGAGAAGATATTAGAGCTTATTGATGATCCGGCGCAGTGCATTCGGATGGGTGAATATGGTCGCAAGCGTGTGAAAGAAATTCTCGCTTGGCACCACGAGCAACCAAAGCTGCTAAACGCATATGCAATGCTGGCCGAACTCCGCCGACGTCGGTGGAAATCTCTAAACCGAATTCGTAGACTGATTTCTGGTTTGAGGAGCGAGTGGCAGCAAGAGCTTTAGACAGGGAGGCGTCGGCCTAGGGCAGACCGCCCGAGCGATAGAGATGAGCAAAAAGCTTTGCAGGCGCAGCTACGGGGGGACGTCGCGCGTTGAGACCAGGCGTTCGAACGACTTAGGCACACAACGGGGCCAATGGCGCTTTTCATGCACCCCGAGCAGAATGGCCAAACTTGAGCTTTGCCCAGGAGCGCCAATTAAGATTTGCTGTGCTTTGTTGTGCGCTAACTTGAGATTGCTGCGCGCCAACTTTAGGTTTGCTGCAAGTCAACTTTAGGGTTGCTGCTCTGTTATAAGACTTGGTTCCGTATTCACCTTCTCTGAAAGGAGCCCCCTAAGACTCACACCTATTCGCAGTAACCCTTTCGCGCCTCAGGCGCGCCAAAATCATCGCCGACTGCCGCGGGAAAGACGGCTACGATATTAAGGAAGTATATTCAGCCTGATCGCTCGATCGGATATCGCAGTGAGCAATCGCAGCGGATGTGAGCAGGAGTTAAGCAAATGAAAACTCGTCGATACCAATGGCTGAAACAGCTCTGGGACCTGCCGCGGCGTCCCAACCGCTTTCTCACGCTGTTCATGGTCACAGCGATTATCACACTCGCGTTGGATCTCGGCGTGAAGGCCTCGGAGGTGTCAGACGCTAGCCAGTCGGGTTCAGGCAGTGACTACCGCCTGTCTCCTGGCCTTCAGAACTCAGAGACAGCTGGGTCAGGCTTGGCAGAAGCCCCAGGAGAAGCCTTAAGTGATTACCGCCTCTCTCCCGGTGATCAGATCAAACTTGTCGTGCTAGACCACCCGCAGCTTTCTGGGGATTTCATCGTAGACGGGGGTGGAGGGATTTTGCTGCCCATAGCCGGTAATGTCCAACTTAGCGGGCTCACTCTCGCCGAGGCCCAAAACGTGATCCATGATCGATTTGCTGACGGTGTGCTGGTCCAGCCGGCGGTAAGCTTGCGCATCACCAAGTATAAGCCAATATTCGTTACGGGAAGCGTTAGGAAGCCGGGGAGCTACGCGTTCAACCTCGGTGAAACGGTTAAGGCGGCAATTGCGGCTGCGGGTGGTGAAGGGCAGCCGCTCGAACAACCGGGAAATGTCACGATATCTGACTTTATTACAGCTCAGGAACGTGTGCGCCAGCTTGAGGCGGAGCGGATCATACTGCTTATGCGCAAAGCCCGACTCGAAACCCAACGCGATGGACGCGAAAATTTCGTCATGCCGCTGCTCGTCGGGCTCAACCGTGATAACACTGATTTCGATCTTGCTTACTCTACTGAAAACGAGATGTTTTCTAAACTTGAGGAGGCATATCGCAGCCAGGTCGAAGCCCTCCAACGCCAACGGCCTCTAGTTGAAGCGGAGATAAAGGCCGTTGTCGATCAGATTGCCAAGCAGAAGGAGCGTCTCGGCATCGTGACTAGCCATCTTGACGACCTTCAGCTCCTGTTCCGTAAAGGACTCTTGCGAAAAGAGGTGCTGCTCCAGCAGCAGATCGAGAAGTCGCTCGTCGAGGCGCAAGCATCGAATTTGGCGGCACAAGTTGCACATCTGCGGCAAGCCATGGGTGAGCTTGACCTCAAGCTGCGCCAAGTTAAAGCAGCTTACGAGAAGCAAACGATGGGAGAGCTACAACAAGTCTCCCAGCGCCTGCGCGCTGTGGAGACTAGCATTGGTCCGGCGCGAAATATACTAGTGGTGAAGGCCGAAGCCGTAGGCGGCTACGCGGACGACGACCCAGAATACACAATGCTCATAAGTGGGATGCGCGACAGTCGTATGGTGACATTCGAGGCAACTGACAGCACCACGTTGTTGCCAGGTGATGTCGTTGACGTCAAGCTGAAGCAGCGTAAGTCAGGAGACACTCCTGCGATCCAAGCCATGCGAAGCTTGTCCTCGATTTCGTCCGTAGCAGAAGATCGCGAGCCATCGTCTCGGTGAGCATCTCTCGCGTTTGCAGGAGCGTCCGACCTAAAAACAGCTATTTCAGTTTGACACCTCTCGGACCGATAAATGCAGTTTCCGAGAGGTGCAGCTGACCCTTTGATTTGTCTGATTTGTTCTTTGGAGTTCCGTTTGTGGCGTCGGCACAGTAGTTGAGCAGTGTCCGCGCCATCCGCAGATGCGACAACAGGTCGGTCAGAGCTTTCGCCGCATGCTCACCAGCTTAATTGGGCAGAAGTCGCCAATTGGGGGGAGCATCCCCGCAGTCTGGTGGATCGGGTGAAAATAGTCGGGCTCCTCGCCCGCCAAGTGACAGCCGGCCGAGTAGATCACTCGAGTAGCCAGGTAGTAGGAGCTGAGGAAGCTCTCCAACACCAGCGAATCGAAGTGCTTCCCGGTTTTCGCGGCGTACTCCTTTTCGTCAAAGAAGTGATTATGCCATCTCACTGGAATCTCTGGGAGCCCCATCGCCACGCGTAGCTGGTTAAAGTTCCTTTGTCCTTGCATAAAATTCTCACTGCCAAAGTAATAACCACCCGGCTTGAGATGATCTGCGATCTGCGCGATGACACCATACTGCTCCTCGGAGTCAACCAGGTTGATCATGCTGCGGCTGGTCAAGAAGACATCAAACTTATCCGCATGAAGGACATCGGACAGGAGCCGCATGTCCCCCTGACGGAATTCCACTCTCTCCGAGAGCCCCGACTGAGCTGAACATCTTGTTCTTGCCAAGGCTAACATATCCTCGCTCCAGTCAACGCCTATGAAGCGAAGCGATGGGAACGCCGCGGCGACACTCACCGTGGCGTATCCGTCTCCGCAGCCTAGGTCGACCACGATGGAACCGTGGGGTAGAGAGGCGTCGGAGATCTTCTGCTTGAACTTTGTAATCTCCAGATCTCGAAGAAAAACGTCGTAGGTGGTAGCCTGCGCGGAGGTAGGTTTGGTGCCTCTGGCACGATCGTCCCAGTATCGCTTGATCTTAGAGGATAGATCCGAATCGAAGTTCATGCTCATGCCATCTCCATCGTTTTCGCAGCGGCAGTCCATCGGAGCGAGTTGTCCAGGCGACCGTTGGCTATCAACTCCTTCACATGTGCGATGCGCTTGAACCGGGATCCTTCGAAATCATCTACAACGACACCAGCACTGCGGTAGGCTGAATAGAGCTGCTCTACGCCCCGGTGCACAGTCCACTCCGGCCTGTAGGCGGGCAGCAAGCGGCGAATTTTGGTGAAGTCGACCCGGTAGGACCGAGCGTCGGGAAGGCCGCCTTCGGCGTACTCGATGCGCGAGCCAGGGACCCCGTCACGGACGATCTCGGCCAGCTCGCGAACGCTGTAGTTATCCTCGTCTCGGCCCACGTTGAAAGCTTGATTATGGATCGCTTCGCGAGGCGCTTCCAGCGCAGCAAGGAATGCCCTTGAGATGTCCTCGATGTGAACGGTGGGGCGCCACGGCGAGCCGTCGCTCTTGATAAGCACACAACCAGTAGCATAGGCCCACGCCACCAGATTGTTCAGCACCAGATCGAAGCTGTGGCATGGCGACACGCCGTACGCGGTCGCGTTTCGAAGGAACGTCGGGCTGAATGCGTCGCAAGCAAGCTTCGCCACCTCTCGTTCTACCCGATCTTTTGAGATGGTGTAGGGCGTGATCGCCTCGATGGCCGCCGTCTCCGAAACTAAATCATCACCCGCCTTACCGTAGATGCTGCAGGAAGAAGAGAAGAGAAATCGCTCTACACCGGCATCCTTCGCGACCTGTGCCAGATAAACCGAAGCGGCATAATTGATTTCTTGGGTCACCTCGGGATTTAGGTTGCTAAGCGCATCGTTGGAGAGGGCTGCGAGATGAATAACTGCCTCGAAACCGGCCAAGTGCTTCGGCTGGATGTCCCGGATGTCCAACTGCAACTCGGGAAAATCCACCGTCACCGGGGCCAAGTTGAAATCCCGGAAGAGATTGCTGTCGAGGCCCACTACCTCGTGACCTGCGGCGCAGATCATCGGGGTCATCACACAGCCAATATAACCGTTATGCCCCGTGACGAGAACGCGCATGGTCTACTTACTCCTTTCTCGCTTGTCTAGAGCCTCTTGAAGAGTCGTGAAGCGTTTTGATTGTTCACGGCTCGGAAGTCAGCTCAGAAAATGCTGGTCGTGACGCAATGTTGGAGTCGGCGTGCTGTTTCCCCGGCACAAGCGGCGCTTCAAACAAATTTTGCAGCCAGTTCTCTCCGCGAAAGTACTGATACTGCTCGGCTCGCAAGCGATCTGCCAAACGATCAGGGGGCAGCTCAACGTCGCCGTATGTGAGTACGCCACCTCTCTTAACAGGTCGCTTAATTATGCACCCTTCAACAAGTCCTTCGGGCAGATATTGTTGCCCGCTCATCTCGTCTGCGTTTACGGCTTCGCCATACGTCATATACATACCGTAGTCGTCTAGACTCTCACCGGGCTTCAGGTCGCGCTTTGCGACGGCGCACACTTCAACCACGGGACCTGCGAGCGGCTTAGCGAGATTGTCGCGAAACAACACGACCCGGGCGATCGAGATTGGCACTTCAAGATGCACGAGGTGATACGGTACGAAGAATGAATAGAGGGGCCCTTCACCCATTTTGTACAGATTTAGATAGTGCTGCTGCCTCGGGTCGGGATGTTCGGCGAGCACATAGACCTTAGTCAGAGGCGTGCCGACGACATAATCGACTATGCCGCCAATCGAACGCAGCTCGTCGATGTCGTAGAGTTGGCCGATCTGCATGACGTCGCCTTTGTACTCAAGACCACGTGACATGCCTCGCGAGCGCACTTTGAAGCCAGTAGCATTGGCCACAATCGTCTGCTCGCAGCTAATCTTGGTACCGTCGGCAAAGCTCGTAACCATCGCCGGATTCTGCTGCCAGCGGTCGGCAAATGCCTTTTGCGTCGTCGGGTTGCGATACGGGTCCTGCAGTCCCTTTACGTTGCCGATAACGCGCGGAGTCAGGCCGAGGCCTTTGACCCAGCGGTAGAGATTCATCTGGACGCCAGGCTCATCGCCGTCGCAGGCAGAGAGGACGACGCCGTACTTCTTCGCGTAGACCTGAAGGATGGGCCCGATGGTCGCGTCAATTTCGGCGTTCATTAGCACGACGTCCTTCCCGTGCCTGAAGGCCTCAAGGGCGACATGCGCACCGAACTCGACAGATCCGGTCACGTCGCAGATCACGTCTATCTGATCAGAACGTGACAAGAGAAGTGCATCTTCCGCAGCAACTGGCCTCTTGTCACGGATCGCTTCGTCGAGCTTGCTTTGCGTGTCGGCGATGAAAACGTCGTTGCGGCCGGAATAATTGTAGACCTGGACCGCGCGCTGGACCTTACGGTTGGAGATCGCAGCAACCCGCATGCCGGGAATACTATTCTCTATCTGATTGGTTAGGCCCTGGCACATGAAGCCTGCGCCGATGATCCCGACGCGGATTGGCTTGCCTTGGGTTTGGCGTTCTCGAAGTGCCGTGTCGACGAGGATCATTTTACACGCTCACTTGGGCGCACCCTCGAGCCATTTTACGTTTCAGTTCTGGCTCGATCTCGGCGAGGAGGGGGAACTTTTGATCCTTTTCTGAAATGACGGACACCTCTAGTGGCCACTCCAGACCAAGCTTTGGATCATTGTAAATCAGGCCACCTTCGGCACTGGGCGTATAGAACTCGCCGACATGGTAGCTCGTGTCGGTGTTGTCGCGCAGGGCCTGATAGCCGTGTGCGAACCGCTCTGGCACGTAGAGTGCGCGCTGATTGTCTTCGCTTAGCTCGACCTCGATATGCTGCAGATAGGTTCGGCTTTCTGGGCGCAGGTCGACGATGATATCGAGGATCGCACCGCGCGTGCAGCGGACAAGCTTGGTTTCGGCCGCTGGCGGAAATTGAAAATGCATCCCACGCACTGTCCCCTTGCGAAGATTGTGCGCGATGTTAGCCTGGGCGATAGTCGGTTTGAGACCGTGGGCCTCAAACTCCTTCTGGCAAAAGATTCTCGCAAAAAAGCCACGCGAGTCATCTCTTCGCTCCAAATCAATGACAAAGGCACCTTCGAGTTTGGTCTCGGTAAAAATCACAGAAAATTCCTTATTACTTTTCTCTAGCGCCGCCGCAACCGAACCCAGGAGGCGACTTATTTCGACACCGTCCTAGGCCTGCCGGTTGTAACCGACAGAGCCTAACCCACTCTGCATTGATTGCGATTAGCCGCGAGGAGGTACCCCTTCTGGCCACTCACTTTTGGTTCGCGAAACCTGTAATGCCCGATTGAGATATACCCTCGCTAAGCGTTTATGCGAATCTCGATTGCCTCGTTGATCGTGTGACCACAGGTTGGTATGTAAGAGAATAGAGGTCCGGGCAATAATGTTATCTCTTTTAGACCTGACTCGCGTGAAGCGCCTGCTCTGCTTGGGAGCGCATTGTGACGATATAGAAATTGGTGCAGGCGGTGCGATTATTTATCTTACTAAAGTCTGCCCGCAGGTGGAGGTCAGGTGGGTCGTATTAGCTGGCGAAGACCCAGAGAGGGTCGAAGAAGCGCGCGCCTCGAGCAAGGCTTTTCTGGCCGGCTGCGGCTCGAGCGAAGTCTCGATCTACGGATTTCGCGATGGCTTCTTGCCGTTCCAAGGTGAGCTAGTCAAGGAGGTTTTCGAGGATCTAAAGTCGAACTTTACGCCGGATCTGATACTGACGCATCACGACGATGATCGACACCAGGACCACAAACTAGTTTCACAACTGACATGGAACACGTGGCGTAACCACACGATCCTTGAATACGAAATCATGAAGTACGACGGTGACCTCGGGCGTCCCAACCTTTACGTACCACTCTCAGAGGATATTTGTCGGGACAAACTTGCGAGATTGTTCGAGGCATTTCCATCCCAAACCAAGCGACCATGGTTTGACGAGGAGACATTCTGGTCATTGCTGCGGCTGCGTGGCGTTGAGTGTAATTCGCCCTCACGCCTTGCGGAAGCGTTTCATGCCAGAAAAATCGTTGCCTAATTCCGGCCAAGGCGTGGAGTATGACCGGCTTTTGGCATCCCCGTGCGACATTGGCTTTCCAAAAGTCTCTTCCTCGTGCCTTCGGGGTCGTGCGTCGTGCCCTCGTGGGGCTGGCGCCTAATCGTGCAAGGATGCGCTCCCAGTTATTAAGGGCTACATCAAATGCCCGAGCACCTCAGGCATATTTTCTAATGTAGTTTACCATTGAGGGCGATCCGATTCACTCGCCGAGAGTTTCCCCAGAATCTTCGTCGGGGCCTTTCTTGGGCTAGTGCATGGAACCTCGAGTTCTGATTCCGACCATACTCCTCTTCGTGATTTATGTTATGTTCAGCCATTCGGCGTACATGGCGTACAACCTTTGGCTCGCCGAGTTGGACCTCTTTAAGAGGCGGTTTGCAGCTTACGAACGGTTAAAAATTGCCGTAGCGCCAGTGCGGACTACCGGCAGAGTTTCTAACATCGATATCGACCGCTTCGCTCACGCAATGTTGGACATGCGATTTCTCTTTGACAAAGACTTGGAACGATTCGTCAGCGGCATCTATGACGTCCTGCTCAAAAAGCATGCTTTAGACTCACTAGTCGAAAAGGCTGCCGGCAAAGTGACGACTCCGTCAGAGATGGCTCTCATAGAGAAAGCTCTTACAAAGAGCCGAGAGCTATCCGGCGAGATCATCAAGGGCATTTATAGGGACATGCCGGAGCACGTGGAAAAGTTCATGCGGTGTAAGGCTATCCGCTGATGGCACCTATATTTCTCCTGTATCGTGAACTAGGGCTCGACCTTCCTAACTTGATGGTGTTGTCTGACATTAGCTACTGGGCGTTGCAGCTGCCACAGCTCCGCGTGTGCTAGTTTCGTGCATTGCACAATTGGTTGGAGCCATTATGGCACCACTTATCAAGAGAAACGCGTGGAGGGCCGCCGGCCTTCAAGACAGCAGCGCATGAACCTTAAGTCGACTGTCAAATCCATTCCTGTACTAGGCAAAGCTGCAAAGCGGGCGAGGGCGGGTCTGGCGCGGGTGTTCGGACTGGAGCCATTGGGAGGCTTCTACACTTTATCACCGGACGTGCTCGTAGCACTAGTTAGGTCTCTAGAACTACAGCAGCGCGCCTTAGCTAGTGGACGTGACTTGTTCACTGGGCATGGATATTATGAATTTGGAATCTTTAACGGTTTCAGTTTCTGGTTCGCGGAACAGATCAGCCGCCAATTTGGGAATGGCAGCCTAAAGCTGTTTGGCTTTGATTCCTTCGAAGGTTTGCCAGAACCGATTTTGCGGCTAGAGGCGTCGGTCTTTTCGGCGGGGGAAGCTCGCCGATCCTACGAAGCCGTTATTGCAAATCTAAAGCGTTGGAAGGCCGATTTGACTCGGATCAGCTTATTCAGAGGGTTTTATTCCAACGAAATGTTTCAGGCACTTGAGCAGCAACATTGCTTTCCGCCAATTTCTATTTGCTTAATTGACGTCGAGCTTTACAATTCTTGTGTGCCTGTCCTGGAATTCATTCGACCTCTCTTGGTAGAGGGATCAATTTTGCTGTTTGATGACTACAACCAACTTGGAGAAGATAATAGTGAGGGCGAACGCCGCGCATTGTTTGAGTTCGAGGATCGGTATCCGACGTTTGGCAAGGAATATTTGTTCAATTATGGCTGGGAGGGCATCGCGTTTCGCGTAACGTCAATTTGACGGCATCTAAGACCTGCAGCCCTTAGACCACGTCTACTTCAAGAACGATGTTTATTCTCCTAAATGTATTGCCTACGCTGTCTATCTTGATCGACATCCTGAATGAGTGCCGCGCCAAAGTGCATGTCCGACTACGGGCCGAAAGCGCCGAGTGCTGCTCAAGCCCGCCTCGTGCCGAGCCGCTTCTGCTCTACGCCTGTAGGCAGCCATGTGTGGACGGCTCCCTGTTGGCAAGAGCTTTTTCGAGGTGATGCACGGCTGGTCGGTGCTGCCAGTGTCCGGCCTTTCGATGCGGCGCTTACGCATGGCCGCTGGCCATAATGCTTTCCGCGAGATCAGGTCCCGGTCAAAAGCCGTAGTCAACAGCTGCCATGGCACAAGTGGGGTGTCCCGATCTCCGGATCGACCGGCTGGGTGCATTATCCTCGTATTGCCCTTTCCAACCTCGTTGGCGCGCGTAAAGCGCGCATCTCTCAAACTGCCTGCGGAACAGGCTCTCTGTAGCGTGTGCCGTTGACCATCAGCGCCCAGGCAATGCGGGCGATCTTGTTGGCCAAGGCGATGACGGCAACCTTGACTGGCCGGCGCGCCATCAGCTCGGCGAGCCAGGCTCGCCGGGTATATCCCACCTGCTTGGCGCGTCGGATCACCGATAAAGCCCCGACGACGAGCAGCGAGCGCAGATAACGATTGCCCGCCTTGGAGATGCTTCCCAGCCGCTCCTTGCCGCCTGTCGAGTTCTGCTTGGGCACAAGCCCAATCCATGCCGGTACATCACGTGCAGAACCAAAGGCATAGGGATCGGGGATGCTGGCAACCAGGGCCGTCGCGATCAGCGGGCCAACGCCGGGGATGGTTTCAAGGCGACGGCTCAGCTCATTGGAGCGGTGCCAGGCGCTGCCGCTTGACCAGCACGAGCTGGGTCCGAAACGCTTGCAGACATTCTCGTGCGACGGGCGGGACACGATCATCCGCCCCTTCGTCGATGAGCCGCAGCAGCCTCTCCACGCCGTTGCGGCCAACGCCGGCGACAATGCCGAACTCGGCCATGTGAG
>Ga0315553_10000300_pt1 | contig 45785 bp, 43 predicted proteins | sample SalMarSW160140MG_FD_203099 | JGI IMG/M metagenome (GOLD analysis project Ga0315553, IMG submission 203099) | Salt marsh sediment microbial communities from the Plum Island Ecosystem LTER, Massachusetts, United States - Salt Marsh Sediment SW1601-40 ...
GGTCATTAGCCGACGTAGACGAGCTGATCAGGCACGTCCGGTTTGCCCCCAAGAGCGGAAATGCCCGGCGCCAGCATCAAGTTCGCCAGTGGAAAGCTGGCCTAGAGGCCTGCGATTGGCAGCAGCTCCACAACATTCGCGCGACATGTCTCCTCTAAGAGAACTGTGTCGCTGTCGGATCGCCGAAACCGAACAGTTTACGCAGAGGCGAATCATCGGGTAATATAAGGTTCGGTCTCAGCAGTCATTTTGAAACATGCCGGTGATTCGGCGTTCTCGGGTGCGTCTGTCCATCAGGGCGAGACGCGCCAGTGGCGGCGCTCGGTCATCTGCCTGCTATGCGAGACTGTTGAATAAATGAGTAATGAAGAGTTGGGCGCTGATCTTCTGATCGGCGCTTCCGCTATTGCGGCGTATCTGAATGTCAGTCCGCGCCGCATCTATCATTGGGCCAAACGGGGCTACATCCCGACGTTCAATATCGGGCCTCACTTGATCGCTGCCCGCCGTTCGGAGCTTGACGAAGCTCTCCGCAAGGGCGCGGAGTAATGGAGGCAAATGCGAAGGGCCTCGCCTCGGTGGCTGCCGAGAGCGAGGAGAGTTTCGATGGGCACGAGCGTCAGTTAACGGCCCGTCTCACTACCAGGTACACCCCGCCGAGGGCCGAACGCAAATACGCCGAGCTTTACGACGTAGAGTTTGATGGCGAGTTGGTCGTTGTCGGCTCCGATAATCCCCACTGCGATCTAGCCCGGGTGCTTTTGGCTCTGGGTTACACCGGGACGGTGATTATGCTTGACGCGGAGACCGGCAATCATCGAACCACTGTCAAAATCGAGAAGGCGGCTCGGCTCACCGTTCGGGAGACTGAACGGGAGGGACCAAGATTTGTCCGCTGGAAGCGCTTCGAGCGTGGAGACGGTCCGCGCTGGAGCCGCGAAGGGGGGCAGTCATGAGCTATCGCCCCTCTGGGCGAAAGGGAAGCGCGAAGCGCATACCGCGGAGCTCGAAAAGGAGGGTCAAGGCGAACGAAAACTTGGACGTTCTCGGACCGTCCCAAGAACACGCCAAGGGTAAGGAAACCACGGAAACTCAAAGCAATAGCCCCGCTCCCATCTATAAGGTCGGCGGTGGGGGGGTAACCGACAGTTTCTCTCCTCCTAGCCCACCCAGAGGGAACAGCGGGGGTAAGCAGTACCGGATAGGTGGAACAGATCGCCTCACGCTGCCCCAGGCCGACAATCTCGCCGAGGCGGTCGCCTTCGCCGATCAAATCGGCCTCACCTTGCGCGCCCACCTCACCGTGCATCCGGTACTGACATTTGCTTATGCTGACCGAGATGGTAGGCGGGCGGCGAAAGTTCGCGAGGGCCTCAACAAGCTGCTGCACCGTCGCGGTGTGCCTGGTGGCCTCACCGGAGTCTGGGTGCGCGAGTGCAAAGCACAAACAGACGTGAGCCACGACCACTTGCTGTTCCATTTGCCGTTAGAGCTTTGCACGGCGGACGCACTACGAGACCTGACGGCTAGCATCTTGCGGCTGGTCGGTCGCCACGGGGGCGGCGTCACGTCACGCAAGGCGGTGGACCTAACCCTCTATCGGTACGCGGCGGATGGTCGCTACTTGCTCAAGGGAGGAGGTCGAGAGGTGTGGGAGAAGTATCGGCTCCCATCATCCTGGCGACGCATGCAAGGCCGCATCCATGGGAAGCGATGCGGCACCACTCAGAACATAGGACCCGCTGCTCGGCTCAGGACCTTGATCGAAGACGCCCCTTTGAGTCACCTAAGGTATGGACGGACTTAGCTTAGATTCGGCTATGTTTTGCCCGAGTTTGAACGGGGCGGAAAAACGAAGCAAGGCTATAAAATAACGTTATTTCAAGTGCTTAGAGCCGCCCTGATTGAAGCTTCCTAGCAGGCAGATGTGGGCCAGGCGGCCCTTCGAGCTGACAATCAGATAATATATCCGCGTGTCGGTGGTTCGAATCCGCCCCTGGGCACCACCCCTCTCTCCCCAGTCTAGCAGCCGCCTTGCCCAGCAAGGATTTCGTTAAGTCCATCGCGGCACACTGCGCCGAGACGAGGGCCCTTTCCCGCAGTCGAGACTGCGGGAGGGCCCGCGCTGCTTTGCCTGCAGAGAGGTGTGAGCAATGAAGGAAACCCCGCGCGAAAGCGCCGTTTCAAAGGTCAATGATGCTCTCGCGACCCGTATCACCATGTTGGTCGGGTCGATCTGGGCGTTCTACGCCTTCGTGATCTTCGGGCTCACTCCGGTCCTGTGGCCGGAATACGAGACGCAGATCCTCTACTGGTCGAATTTCCTGCAGCTTATCTTCCTGCCGGTCATCACGGTGGGCACGGCCATCTTGAGTCGCAACTCCGAGAAGCGCGCGGCGGAGGATCACCGGACCATCAGGAAAGAGTTCGCATTGCTGCAAGACGCCCATGAGATGCTCCACAATTCCTTGCGGGAGATCGCAGCGGGTGTCCACGAGCTGATGCTCCGCGGCGACAAGGAAGGTACGACTGTTCTGCGTGCCATGGCGAGCGAGGGGAGCTCGGTGGTCAAGAAAACCGTGGGAAGCTAGCCGCCGCGCTTCTGAGCTCAAGATGTGCGCACGCCGGCCACTTGCAGCTTGGCCTGCCAGATCTGTGTATCGCCGAGGATGAACAGCACGTCGTTGTGTGGTCCCCCGAACGTGAAGTTGGCCACGCCCGGTGCCATGATCTGGCCGATCAGGTCGCCATAGGGCGTGAACACCTGCACGCCCGTTCCCGACGAGGTATAGACCCGGTCGAGAACGTCGACCTTGATGCCGTCGGGCACGCCGGGACTGACCACGGCGAACAGACGATCCTCTCTGAGATGTCGTCCCTCATGCACGTCGAAAGCACGCACGTGATGCGGCAGGTCGACGAAATAGGTGCCGGGTGCCTGGTTGGCGCCGGTGTCGGTGATGTAGAGCACGGATTCATCGCGTGAGAACGCGATTCCGTTGGGCTTGTTGAAACTGTCGGCCACCACTGTCGTCTCACCCGTCGCGGGATCGTGCCGGTAGACATAGGTGCCGACTTCCGGAGCGTTCTTGAAGCCTTGGATCTCGCCATAATTCGGATCGGTGAACCACACGGTGCGGTCGCTCTTCACGACCACATCGTTCGGCGAGTTGAAGCGCAAGCCCCGCCATTCATCGACCACCGTCTCGACCGCGCGCGTCTCGAGATCCATGTGGGCGATCCGGGCGACCGCGTCGCGGGTGCCTTGCTCGCAGATCACGAGCCGGCCGTCCCGATCGAGCGTCATGCCATTCGCCATGTTGGAGGGCTGCTGCACGGTTTCGAGCCCTTGCGTGGTGAAAGGAAAGTCATCTCCCGACAACTGCAGGCGTTTGATAGCAATATTCTTCGGCCCCGGCTCCGGAACCGTGGTGAAATAGAGCGCGTGCTCGGCCGCCACATAGACCGGCCCCTCATGAGCATTGGTCTCGATCAACACCGGCCGCTGGAAGTCCGCGCCGATCACCGCATGGAAGTCGTCGCGGTAAACGGCGTAGATCGCACCATCGCCTTGTTTAGAGGAGTTCGTCATGTGCTCGCCCTCATAGCGGCCAGCATGTCGCCATTTCACAACAAGGGTTCAACGATGTCCTTTACCGCAAGAGCCAGCTTGCGCTGCTCCTGCGGATCGAGATGCACGCCGTCGGTCGCGCTGGCCTGAACGGCCGTGCCGGCGTCGAAGAAATGACAGCCGAAATATTCGGCGGTCGTGCGATAGGCGTCGGCCAAGCCCTTAGAGGTGGTCTCACCGCCGGCATAGAACAGCGCCATCTCGGCACTGAGCGCGCCGAGCAGCGGCGGCGCCATGAGAACGATGGCTGGCGCGGCGAAACCGATTCCTGGGAGGGTCGATCGTACGGTACGGATCAGGGCGGAGCAGTTCATGGCGATCCTGCCTGGCGTGAGGCCGTAGCTCGGAGCGCTGTCGTTGGTGCCGAGCATGATCAGCACGATATCGAGGGGGGCGTGCGCTTCGAGCAGCGGTGACAGCATGGCAAGACCGTTGCGATTCGGGTGCGACGGATCGTCGGTCGCCACAGTGCGGCCGTTCAACGCCTCGTCGATGACGCGGGCGCGCCCGTCGAGCGCCTGTTCGAGAATGCAAGGCCAGCGGTCCTTGGGGGAAAAGCGCGTGCCGTCGTTCGGGTTGTAGCCCCAGGTGATGGAGTCGCCGTAACAGAGAATCGTCTTCGTCACGTCTGGCCTCCCTCAAGTGGAGCGCTGGGACTTTCGCGCGCGGCGTGCCTTCAATTGTTGCGTGGCATCTTCATGGAGCGCGGCCATGAAGCCAACCCCTAATGCGATGAGCACGACGGCAAAAGGCAAGGCGGCCGCGATAGCCATGGCCTGAAGGGCGCCGAGACCGCCTGCCACGAGCAGCGCCGCAGCGACGGCGCCCATGCCGACACCCCACTGAACCCGTTCCAGAACCGGCGGCTCCGTGTGGCCACCGCACTGCATGGTCGTGACGACCAAAGTGCCGCTATCGGCGCTCGTCACAAAGAAGACGGCTACGAGAAGCGTCGCAGCCGCGGCGATAAGGGTGGCATAAGGTCCGGACTGAATAAAATCGATCATGGCATACAAGGACAGGGCCGGCTCGTTCTTGGCGACCTCGATGATGGCGGGTCCTGCCCGCGCCGCCGAAATGGCGGCGCCACCCATGATCGACAGCCACACGAAGGTAACGGCCGTCGGAACGATGAGAACGCCGAGAATGAACTCCCGCACCGTGCGCCCGCGCGAGATTCGCGCGATGAACAGGCCGACGAACGGTGTCCAGCTGATCCACCATCCCCAATAGAACGTAGTCCAATTTGCCGACCATCCGGTATCGTTCCGCGCCGTTTCGTAGGTGAGCCAGGGGAGGTTGGCGAGATAGTCGCCGAGCCGGATGGAGAAATTGCGCCAGATCGGCTCAATGGGGGCAGAGATCAGGACCACGGCGAGGATGAGCGCTGCGAGCCAAATATTGGCGAGCGATAGGAGGCGGATGCCACGCTCGAGTCCCGAGCTCACCGACAGCACGGCCGCGCCCGAGATGAGTGCCACCAGAAGCAGCTTGTGATCGGTCGACACGTGCCAAGCGAACAGGCGGTTGAGGCCGGAATTGATCTGCTCGGCGCCGAAGCCAAGCGAGGTGGCAAGGCCGAAAACCGTGGCGACAATGGCGACGACATCGGCGAGCTTGCCGGGCCAGCGGCCCACCGCGTCCCCGATCAAGGGGCGCATGGCGGAACGGACTGTGAGCGGCTCGCCCTTGCGAAAGGAGAAATAGGCGAAGATCAACCCCGCAAACGCGTAAAGCGCCCACGGCATCAGTCCCCAATGGAAGAAGGTGATCTCCATGGCCACGCGAGCGCGTACGAGGCTCGAAGGGTCGGGCCCCCAATCGGCGATCAGGGGATTGCCGGCGTAGTGGGTGAGGGGCTCGGCGATCGACCAGAATACGAGCCCGATTCCCATGCCCGCGGCAAACAGCATGGCGGTCCATGACAGCCAGCTGAACTCCGGCTTCTCGTCATCGGAGCCGAGCCGTACCGAGCCCCAGTGCCCCAGAGCCAGGACCACGCACATGATGAGGGCCGCCGACACGACGGCGCCGTAGAACCAGCCGGCAGACTCCGAGATAGCGTCCCTGACCGCCGCAAAGCTTTGGTCCGCCAGCACCGGCCAGCCGACGGTGAGCACGACAAAGGCCGTGACCAGCAGCTTGGCGCTCGCCGGCACGCCGAGGGTGCAATGCGCGGGCGGAGAGTCCGAGCCGCTTTCGCGGCCCTCCACTACGATACCTTCCGGAAATGCATGATGCCCCAGGCAAGCAGGCCGCCTTCCGCGCCCGACACCCAATGGCCCAAGCCTTTGAGCATGCGGTCGATGAACGCGTCGCCGGCGTCGAGCTCATCGCGCCGCGCGTCGAGTTCCTCGCCGATGCGGGCGTAATGCGTGCGCATGTGCCCGGTCAGCTCCTCGACGGAGATTTCTTCGAAGCCGCGCTCCGAAAGCTCGTCTCGATAGAATCCAAAAGATGCGAGATCGGGGAGATGGATGCGGTCGTATATGGGTTGCAGCACACTCTTGTTGTCCAGCGCGTCGGCTTGCATCGGGTCGGTGAAGATGAACGCGCCGCCGGGCTTCAGCACGCGCGCGACCTCGTCCAGCACCGCGCGCCGGTCCGGTGCGTGCAGGATGGCGTCCTGGCTCCAGGCTAAATCGAAGCTGCTCCTCTCGAACGGCACGGAGTCGAACGAGCCGTCAACGACACTGATCTTGTCGTCGAGCCCGGCCTCGCGGGTCAGCGCCCGGTTCCTCTCGTTCTCGACGGCTGACAGGTTGAGGCAGGTCACTTGCGCGCCGTATTCGCCGGCGAGCACGCGTGCGGCGCCGCCATAGCCCGAGCCGAGATCGAGTACGTGCTTGCCCTTAAGCGGCTCCGCTTTGGCCGCCATGCGTTCCACCGTGCGGCGACTCGCGGTGGCGATATCCGGACTGCTGTCGTAAAGGCCGATGTGGATATCCTCACCGCCCCAGATAGTGCGATAGAAATCGTCCGCGTCGGCGCTGTCGTAGTAGTCGCGCGCGAGCGCTATGGTCTGATCAGTGGCTGCCATAGCTCTTCTCCGCGACGTGGATGAAGAAGTCGGGATCCGTCTCCTCGCCCTCTTCCTGGAAGTCGCCGTAAGAGTGGATTTGCTGGAAGCCCGCCTCGCGCAGGAGCTTGCGTGTGTAGTTCTTGCGCAATGGGAACATGTTGAGGTTGTGCCGCGAGCCATCGGGAAACGCGTACTCAAAACGCGCCAGACCCTCATCGACGTGCACCGGCTCGGCCACGACCTGATCGCCGCAATAGTAGTATTTGTGCTTGCTGGCGAAGCCCTCGTCCAGGATGCGGTCGTAGTTCCGCTGGTCGAGGATCAGGATGCCGTCATGCTTGAGCGCGGCGTAGAACTCAGCGAGCGCGCGGCGGCGGTCGTTCTCATCGAAGAGATGGGTAAAGCTGTTGCCGAGGCAGATGATGGCGTCGAACTTTCCTCGCACGCCCTCGTTGAGCCAGCGCCAGTCGGCGTGGATGGTCTTTAAGACGACGTGATGTTGACAGCCGTTCTCGAAGGCTTTGGCCAGCATTTCCGCAGAGCCGTCGACGGACGTGACGTCGAAGCCGGCCTTGAGCAGTTGGACGGAGTGAAACCCCGTGCCGGTTGCCACATCGAGCACGCTCTCCTTGCCGCGGGCTTTCAAGACATCGATGAAGAAGCGGCCTTCGCTTTTCGCACGCTGACTCCAATCGATAAGCTCGTCCCACTTCTCGACAAAACCACGGACATATTCCGTGACATACGTATCGGTCTCCCGAACATCTATCGGATTATCGCCGTAGTCTTGTTTGGTTTCAGGAACGAACAAAGTTCTCGTTGCGTCCGAGATGGGGACCTCCCTTCTCCAGGAATTGTGGCGTCAGCGCCAATCAGCTTTGATGGATGCAGGCTCTATACACCGTCGGGACTGGCTTGACCACCCGATGAGCGCCTCAACCTGTGAAATGAACGAATTTTTCGCAGAACCGCAATCTTACGGCGCATTTGGTGTGACGCGCCAAACGGCGTTGCCGACATCGTCGGCGACGAGAAGAGCGCCGGATTTGTCTGTCGCGACACCGACCGGACGGCCGTAGGCATCGCCATCTTCGTTGAGGAAGCCGGTCAGAATGTCTTCGGGCTGACCTGAAGGCTGCCCGCCTTCGAATGGCACGAAGATCACCTTGTAGCCGCTCGGCGGCTTGCGGTTCCAGGAGCCGTGCTGGCCGATAAAGGCACCGCCACGATAACGGTCGGGAAACAGCGTGCCGTCGTAGAAGGCGAGCCCGAGCGATGCGGTATGCGGGCCGAGCGCGTAGTCCGGCACGATGGCTTGAGCGACGAGGTCCGGCCGCTGCGGCTGAACGCGAGGATCGAGATGCTGGCCGTAATAGCTGTACGGCCAGCCATAGAAACCATTCTCTTGCACCGCTGTCATGTAATCGGGCACGAGGTCGCTGCCGAGTTCGTCGCGCTCGTTGACGGTCGTCCACAGCGCGCCGCTGTCGGGCTGAAAGGCGAGGCCAACCGGATTGCGCAAGCCAGACGCGAAGATTCGCGACGTCCCCGTCGCTAGGTCGATCTCATGGATGGCGGCGCGGTCTTCCTCGTTGTCCATGCCGTTCTCGCCGATATTGGTGTTCGAGCCGACGCCGACATAGAGGTGCTTCCCGTCGGGGCTTGCGACGATATTCTTGACCCAATGGAGATTGACGGGGCCTGCCGGGAGGTCGGCGATCTTCTCGCCCGGCGCCGTGATCGCCGTCGCGCCGTCCTCGTAGGGGAAGCGCATCACCGAGTCCGTGTTGGCCACGTAGAAGTTATTGCCGATCAACGCCATACCGATGGGAGAATTGAGGCCGGTCAGGAAGTCCGACTTTATGTCTGCTACACCGTCGCCGTCGGCATCCCGCAGCAGCGTGATGCGGTTTGCGCTCGGAACTGCGGCGCCGGCCCACCGCATGCCCATCTTCATGAGCCAGCCCGAGATGCCTTTTATTCCCGGCTGGGGCGGGGCATCGCTCTCGGCGACGAGCGCGTCGCCATTGGGCAGCACGTAGAGCCAGCGCGGATGGTCGAGCCCGGTGGCGAAGGCTTTCACCGAGAAGCCCGCGGCCGGCTTTGGGGCGACGCCTTCAGGCCAGCCCTTGGCGCGGGCCAGCACGACAGTCGGCAGGAAGGTTTGCGCCGGTTGCGGGAGCTCCGGATGTGGACCGGTGCCGGCCGCAACCGGCAGTGTCGCTTCGTCCCCGCAGCCGGCGGTGCCGAACGTGAGGAGGGCGATGAGCAGCAATCTTCGAAGCAGGCTCGGCATGGGGGTGTTTCCTTGACCTGGCGCGCCGATCTCAAGGCTGGAGATATAATGCCTTGGTCGGCCTTGCGCGGGTAGGAGGCGGCCTCACCCGCTTAAGGGCCATGGGACAAATTGCCGTGATTTGGCGGAATGACAGGGTTGGGAGTACTATGCTTTTGTAGCAATCCTTATTAATTGACATCGCTGCCCACTGGGTTCACCCGCCTGTTTGCGGTAGCGTTATCCCTGGAACATTTTGCAGCGAGTCGCCCCCCCAAGGCCCTGGCTCGCCGGCTTGAGAAGCCATGATGCAGCAGAGAAACGAAAACCGCAGCGTCCGCCGCGATAAGAGCGGTGTGACCACAGACGAAGCCCGCGTCGACGCCAAGGCTGATGAGGCAAAGAAGGTGGAGGAACCGGCGGCCAAGCCGACGTCCTCGCCGCCACCTCCCGGCAGCGCAGACGCGCAAATCGCCAAGCGCGGCGGCCGGATTGTCCTGATTGTGCTGGTGGTGATTGGTGTGGCCGCGCTCGCCTATCACTACATGATCAGCGGCCAGGGGCAGCAGGCCGCCGCCACCGCCCCACCCGCGCCCCCGGTGACCGTCGCCAAGCCGCTGGTCAAGGAGCTCAGGGAATGGCGCGATTTCACCGGCCAATTCGCCGCGCCCGACGCTGTCGAGATTCGCGCCCGCGTGAGCGGCTATCTGGAGTCGGTCAACTTCACCGACGGCCAATTGGTCAAGCAGGGCGATCTGCTCTTCGTGATTGAGCCCAAGCCGTTCGAGATTGCCTTGGAAAATGCCAAGGCGCAGCTCGCGCAGGCGGAGGCCCAGCTTCAGCTCGCCCAGGCGCAGCTCGAGCGAACGGCCCAATTGCGCAAGAACGATTATGCCTCGCAGGAGACCTATGACGAGCGGGTCGCCCAGGTGAACGTTGCCAAGGCGACGCGCGATTCCGCGAGCGCCGAGGTGGATCAAGCGAAGCTGAACCTGGCTTATACGCGCGTGATGGCACCGGTCTCCGGCCGCGTCGGCCAGCACGAGGTTAGCATCGGCAACCTCGTCATGGGAGGCGTGAGCGGCACGACGACGCTACTGACGACGATCGTCTCGCTCGACCCGATCTGGCTTGAGTTTAATGTCAGCGAGGGGGACGGCATGGCTTATAAGCGGCTGATGCAGAAAGGCGAGGTCGAATCCGCGCGCGATAACAACGTTGAGGTGCAAGGCCAGCTTATGGACGAGACCAATTGGCCGCTCAAGGGCACCATTGACTTCGTCGACAACCAGTACGACCGGACTTCGGGAACGATCCGCGTTCGCGCCACCTTCCCCAACCCCAATCTCTTCATTACGCCGGGTCAGTTTGGACGCGTGCGCGTGCCGATGTCGCAAGAGAAGCCCACGATGCTCGTCCCGGATGCAGCCGTGGTCACCGACCAGTCGGTGAAGATGCTGTTCACTGTGGCGGAGGACGGGACGGTGGTGCCGAAACCGGTCGAGCTTGGCTCGCTGGCTGACGACAATCTGCGCATCATCAAGAGCGGTATCACCCCAGACGATACGGTGATCATCAACGGCCTGCTGCGCGCGCGGCCCGGTCAGAAGATCACGCCTGAGGCCGGCGAAATCAAGCCGCCGTCGGCAGCGCCCGAAAGTCAGCAGTGAGAGACCGAGCTCCGACCCGCCGATGAAGCTATCGCATTTTTTCATCGACCGGCCGATCTTCGCGGCCGTGATCGCGATCCTGATCACCCTCATTGGCGGCGTGGCGGGGCTTAGCCTGCCCATCGCGCAATATCCGGAGATCGCGCCGCCTTCGATTCAGGTCACTGCCTCGTATCCCGGGGCCTCGGCCGAGATCATCGCCAAGACCGTCGCCACGCCGATCGAACAAGAAGTGAACGGCGTGGACAACATGATCTACATGACGTCCCAGTCGACCAGTGACGGCTCCATGGCGCTGACCGTCACGTTCAAGCTGGGCACCGACCTCGATACGGCGCAAGTCCTGGTGCAGAACCGCGTTGCGATCGCCACGCCGCGCCTGCCCGAGGAGGTGCGGTCGCTGGGCGTGCAAGTGGTCAAGCAGTCGCCCGATCTCATGATGGTCATCCATCTTTACTCGCCGGACGACAGCCGCGACCTGCTCTACATCTCCAATTACGCCACGCTGCATGTCAAAGACGTGCTGTCGCGCATTGGCGGCGTCGGCAATGTGACGATCTTCGGCGCCCGCGACTATTCGATGCGCGTTTGGCTCGACCCCGAGAAGATGGCGGTTCGCGATCTGACCGCCGGCGACGTGCTTGCGGCCTTGCGCGGCCAGAATGTGCAGGTCGCCGCGGGCGTCATCAATCAGCCGCCGGTACCGAAGCCGGGCGCATTCCAGCTCAACGTCGAGACCCAGGGCCGATTGACCACGCCGGAGGCCTTCGGCAACATCATCGTCAAGTCGGACAAAGATGGCCGTGTGGTCCGGGTGCGCGACATCGCCCGCGTTGATCTCGGCGCCGCCGACTACAACCGGAGCGGCTATCTCGACGACAAGGTGGCCATTCCCATGGGCATCTTCCAGCGGCCGGGATCAAACGCGCTGGAGACGGCGAACGAAGTCCAGGCCACCATGGCCGAGCTCTCCAAGTCGTTCCCGAGTGGGCTGAAATACGACATCGTCTACAATCCCACGGTCTTCATCTCCGAGTCCGTGGATGCGGTGATTCAGACGATGCTCGAAGCCGTCGTGCTCGTGGTTGTCGTCATTATTCTCTTTTTGCAGACCTGGCGCGCTTCAGTCATACCGATTGTGGCCATCCCGGTGTCGCTCATCGGCACCTTTGCCATGCTGGCGGCGCTCGGCTACTCCCTCAACAACCTGTCGCTGTTCGGTCTCGTGCTCGCCATCGGCATTGTGGTCGACGACGCGATCGTCGTGGTGGAGAACGTCGAGCGCAACATCCGCGAGGGGCTAACCCCGCGCGAGGCCGCCTACCGCACCATGGAGGAGGTCGGCGGTGCATTGGTTGCCATCGCGCTGGTGCTGACGGCGGTGTTCATCCCGTCCGTGTTCCTGAGCGGCATTCTCGGCCAGTTCTTCCGGCAGTTCGCCGTGACCATCGCCACGGCCACGGGCATCTCATTGATTGTTTCGCTGACCTTGAGCCCCGCGCTCTGCGCGCTGTTGTTCAAGCCGCACGATCCGGAGGAGCGGCCGAAGAACGTCGCGACACGCGCCCTGCAAGGTTTCTTCAACGGCTTTAATCGAGCGTTTGAGTGGGTCTCATCGAGATATGGCGCGCTGACCGGCAAGCTGGTGCGGATCGCGGCCGTCATGGTCGCGGTTTATCTCGGCCTGATCGGGCTCACCGTCTACCAATTCGCGATCGCGCCGACCGGCTTCATTCCGAACCAGGACCTCGGCTATCTCATCAACATCATCCAGCTGCCTCCTGGCGCATCTTTGGCGCGTACCGACGAAGTGGCCAAGAAGGTCACCAAGATCGTCCTCGACACGCCGGGTATCGCCCATGCCGTTCCCATTGTCGGGCTCGACGGCGCCACCTTCACCACGGCGCCCAACGCCGCCGTGGTGTTCACGCCCCTCGATCCCTTTAAGGAGCGCGCAGAGAAAGGGCAGTCGGCCGACGCGCTGAAGACCGAGCTCAATCAGAAATTCGCGGCAATCCAGGAAGGCTTCGTCATCAGCGTCTCGCCCCCGCCGGTGCGCGGCATCGGAACCACGGGCGGCTTCAAAATGCAGGTGCAGGATACGCATGGCGGCGAGCTGTCTCAGCTTGAAGAGGTGGCGAACACCATTGTCGGCCTCGCCAATCAGCAGCCGGGCCTTGCCGGCGTGTTCACGACCTTCAATACGCGCACGCCCAAGGTCTATGCCGACATTGATCGCGTGCGCACCGAGATGCTGGGCGTCAACCCGGACGACATCTTCCAGACGCTTGAGGTCTTTCTGGGCTCCCAATACGTGAACGACTTCAATTTCCTCGGCCGCACCTATCGCGTGACCGCGCAGGCCGACGGCAAGTTTCGTCAGGATCTACACGACATCGGGCAACTGAAGACCCGCAATGCCGAGGGGCAGATGGTGCCGCTCAGTTCGGTTGCCGCCTTCCGGAACATCACCGGCCCCTACCGCGTGGAGCACTTCAATCTCTATCCCTCGGCTGCGGTCCAAGGCGGGACCAAGCCCGGCTATTCCTCGGGCTACGGTCTCGAGACGATGGCCAACATCGCCCAGCAGAACCTGCCGGAAGGCTACTCTTACGCGTGGACAGAGCTTGCGTATCAGGAGAGCACTGCCGGCAACACCGCGATCTACGTGTTCATGGCCTCGGTGGTCTTCGTGTTCCTGCTCTTGGCGGCGCAGTACGAAAGCTGGGCACTGCCGCTCTCGGTGATTCTCATCGTGCCCATGTGCCTGCTCGCGGCTGTCAGCGGCCTGTTGCTCCGTGGCATGGACGTGAACATTCTGGCGCAGATCGGCTTCGTGGTGCTGATCGGCCTGGCCGCGAAGAACGCCATCCTCATCGTCGAGTTCGCGCGCCAGAACGAGGAGCACGGCGAGGACCGCTTCCAGGCGGCCACGGAAGCGGCCCGCGTGCGTTTGCGGCCGATTCTCATGACCTCGTTCGCCTTCATTCTCGGCGTGCTGCCGCTCGTGATCGCCACCGGCGCCGGCGCCGAGATGCGCCAGTCGCTCGGTACCGCCGTGTTCTCCGGCATGATCGGCGTCACCCTGTTCGGGCTGATCTTCACGCCGATCTTCTACGTGGTGGTGCGGAAATTCGCACGGAAGCCCACCGAGCACGGCAGCCCACACCGCGCTCCGGCGGAGTAGCCCTCACCCGAAGATATGCGCGGCGGCGATGCCGTCGAAGATCAGTTGCACGGCAAGGGCGGCGAGCAGAACGCCGAATACGCGGACGATGACCTTCCGTGCCGTCACCCCGATCAGCTGATGCACCTCTTGCGCAAGCAGAAGGAGCGCGAGGGTGATCAGCATCACTGCGATGATCGCACCGATCACGGCGGTGAGCAGCGTGAAGTCGCCCTTGGTGCCTGCCGCGAGCACGATGGCGCCGGTCATGGCGCCGGGCCCGGCAAGGAGGGGCGTGGCGAGTGGAAACACGGCGATCTCGGCATGCGCCTCGGCCTTGGTCTCGGCTTCGGCGCTTTCCCGGATGGTCAACGCCGTCGGACCTGGATGCCTGGAGAGCGTCATGTTGAGCGCGATCATGAACAGGATGATCCCGCCTGCGGTCTGGAGCGCCGCGAGCGACACGCCGAGTTGCCGGAGTACGGGCTCCCCGACTAGCACGAAGACCAGGATGATGGCGGTGGCAATCAGCACCGCCTTGACGGAGACCGCCCGGCGCTCGGCGCGCGTCATGTTGGGTGTGATCGAAGCGACCAGGACGGCCGTGTCGATCGGGCCGATGACTGCAAAAAAGGTGGTGAAGGCGGTGAGAGCGGTTTCGAGCATTGGGAGCCGCGAAGTCGGGATTTGACCGCTTCTAGCACTTCGTCTTGGCGTTGAACCAGTTGCCGGACGCGCAGGAGTTGCCCAAGCGCGCGGCATCGGACTATGATGCCTGAAAATATAACACTGGGACGGAAAACGCTGGCGAAGAGGGTCGGGGAACGACCAACCAGGAAGAGCGGGCTTGCCGCAGAACACCAATACATTGACGGCGGAGATCGAGGCAGACGACTCCCCCGCCGACTATTATCGCAAATTTTTCAATGAGATGCGCGAGCCGGATGGCGGCGTGCGCCCGGCTTACGCGGCGCTTGCCGAGCTCCTCGACAACCTTTCTATCGATTCTCTGGTCACCAAGCAGAACGCCGCCGACGAGCTATTCCGGCGCTTAGGGATTACCTTCGCCGTCTATGCGGAGGGCGGCTCCACCGAGCGCCTGATCCCCTTCGATCTCATCCCGCGCATTCTCGACCGCTCCGAGTGGGAGCTCGTGGAGCGCGGCTGCCTCCAGCGAGTCAAGGCCATCAACGTCTTCCTCTACGATATCTACCACGACCAGGAGATCTTGAAGGCCGGCCTCATTCCGCCGGAGTTCGTCCTCCTCAACTCCGCCTTCCGCCCCGAGATGCACGGCGTTGACCTGCCGAACGACGTTTACGCCCATGTCGCCGGCATTGACCTTATCCGCACCGGCCCGCGAGACTTCTTCGTACTCGAGGACAATGTGCGCACGCCGTCGGGCGTCTCTTATGTACTCGAGAACCGAGAGATCATGATGCGGCTGTTCCCCGAGGCGTTCGCCGGGCAGAGCATCTCTCCGGTCGGAAACTATCCCGAGCGTCTGCTCGAGAACCTGCGTGCCGTGGCGCCGGGCGGCGCCGACGATCCCGAGGTCGTGCTGCTCACGCCCGGCCGCTACAACAGCGCCTATTTCGAGCACGTTTTTCTCGCCGAGCAGATGGGCGTCGAGCTCGTCGAAGGCGGCGACCTGTTCGTGCGCGACGGCTATGTGTGGATGCGGACCACCGAAGGCCCGGTCAAGGTGGACGTCATCTACCGGCGCATCGACGATCAGTTCATGGATCCGCTCGCGTTCCTGCCGGACTCCATGCTCGGCGTACCGGGCCTCCTATCGGTGGTCCGCTCCGGCCGCGTGGCGCTCGCCAACGCGCTCGGCACCGGCGTCGCCGACGACAAGGCGATGTATGTCTACGTGCCGCGCATGATCGAGTTCTATCTCGGCGAGCACGCCATCCTGAACAACGTGCATACCTACATGCTGCGCGAACCGAAACAGCGTCAGCACGTGCTCAACAACCTCGAAAATCTCGTGGTCAAGGAGGTGCAAGGCTCCGGCGGTTACGGCATGCTGATCGGCCCCGCCTCGACCGCCGCGGAGCGCGAGGCGTACAAAGCCCGCGTCTTGCGGGATCCCGACAACTTCATCGCCCAGCCCACGCTCTCGCTGTCGACCGCGCCGACGCTGCGCGATGGCAAGATCGCGCCGCGCCATGTGGACTTGCGGCCCTTCGTGCTCTCCGGGAAGGAGACGAGCGTGATCCCCGGTGGCCTCACGCGCGTGGCGCTACGCGAGAAATCCCTCGTGGTGAATTCGAGCCAAGGCGGCGGCACCAAGGACACATGGGTGTTGGAACGCTGATATGTTGAGCCGCACCGCAGAGAATCTGTTCTGGATGGCCCGCAACATGGAGCGGGCGGAGAACACCGCGCGCATGCTCGATGTCAGCTTCCGCATGTCGCTGCTGCCGTCCTCGCTCGACAAGGAGGCTCAGTTCGAGCCGATCCTGTCCATCGCGCCGGGCGACGGGCGCTTCGACGAGCTCTACGGCACGCTGAGCCATGAGAACATCATCCGCTACGTCGCGCTCGATCAGGAGAACGCCGGCTCCATCTGCTCGCTGATCAAGAACGCGCGCGAGAACGCCCGGGCGCAGCGCTCGGCGATCTCGAGCGAAGCGTGGGAGAGTCTTAACAGCACCTGGCTGCAAGTGCAGAACCTCGATTACGAAGGCCTGATGCGCTGGGGCTATCGCGACTTTTTTGATTGGGTGAAGGAGCGCTCGCATCTCTTCCGCGGCGTGGTGTTCGGCACCATGCTGCATGACGACGGCTTCCGCTTCATCCGTCTCGGGACGTTCATCGAGCGCGCCGACAACACGGCGCGTATCCTCGATGTCAAATATCACGTGCTTCTGCCCGATACCGAGCAGATCGGCGGCTATGTCGACTATTATCAATGGGGCGCGCTGCTCCGCTCCGTTGGCGCGTTCCGCGCCTATCGCCGCGTCTACCACGACACGGTCTATCCGTGGCGGATCGCCGAGTTGCTCATCTTGCGTGAGGACATGCCGCGCTCGCTGCATCATTGCTATCAGGTCGTGGTTACGACGCTCGACGACCTCGCTGGCAAGAAGCCCCTGGAATGCCGCCGCATCGCCGGCCAGACCTATGCGCAGCTTCGCTACGGCCGCATCGACAGAGTATTCGTGGAGGGGCTGCACGAGTTCTTGACCGCGTTTGTCACCCGCAACAACGACCTCGGTCTCCAACTGGAGGAGGACTTCCTGATGACGCCACTCGCCATGGCGGAGGCGGTTTAGCCACGATGCTGATCAGAGTCGAGCACGCGACGACCTACTCATATTCCGAGCCGCTGCTCGCTACGACGCAGTATTTGCGCATGACGCCGCTCTCCGGCCGCACCCAGGCCGTCGAGAGCTGGGCGCTCACCTGTCCCGGCGCAAGCATGACCCCCTGGCACGATCAATACGGTAATGTGTGCCATACCCTGACCGTGCCCAAGGCGGTCGAGCATCTCGATATCAGGGTCTCGGGACTCGTACGTACCCGCGACACGAGCGGCGTGGTCGGCGCGGCGTCGGCGGAGCTGCCGTCCATGCTCTACCTCCGTGAGACGCCCTATACGGTCACCACCGATTCGATCCGCGACTTCGCCAAGCGCTTTTCGCCTGAGCCCAAAGAGGACCTCATCAAGACGCTGCACGACATCATGCTCGGCATCGGCGAAACGGTTGAGTACAGCCCCGGCGACACGCACGTGCATACGACGGGTGCCGAGGCGCTCGAGCAGGGGAGCGGCGTTTGCCAGGATCACGCGCATATTTTCTGCGTCGTCTGCCGGGTGCTCGGCATCCCGGCCCGCTATGTCAGTGGCTATCTGACTCAGGGCCTTGGCCGTGAGGCCCATGCGTCAAGTCATGCCTGGGCCGAAGCCTTCGTTGACTCTCTCGGCTGGGTGGGCTTCGATCCCACCAATCGCGCCTGCCCCGACGAATCGTATGTCCGCACCGCCGTCGGCCTCGATTATTCCGAAGCCAGTCCGGTGCGGGGCGTTCGGGCCGGGGGTGGGGTAGAGACCATGACTGTCAGAGTTAGCTTCCCAAGCCAGCAACAGTCCCAGTGAGGATAATCGGACGTGACGTACTGCATCGGCATTTTGCTCGATGAGGGGGTGGTGCTTGCGTCGGATTCGCGCACCAACGCCGGCATCGACCGGGTTTCCACCTTCCGAAAGATGTTCACCTTCGAGAAACCGGGCGAGCGTTTCTTCGCACTGGTCACCGCCGGGAATCTCTCCCTGACCCAAGGCGTGGTCAGCCTTTTGACCGAGTGGCTCAACAGCGAGAATCCGGAACGGGACCTCTTCGCCGTCGGCTCGATGTTCGGCGCAGCGCGCATCGTGGGCGCTGCCTTGCGCGAGATCCACCAGAGTGATGCTGGCTATCTCCAGCAGCACGACGTGGACTTTACCGCCTCGTTCATTCTCGCCGGCCAGGTGAAGGGCGGGCAGCTCCGCCTGTTCATGATCTATGACGCCGGCAATTTCATCGAGGCGATGGGCGACACGACCTATTTCCAGATCGGCGAGGTGAAATACGGCAAGCCCATCCTCGATCGTATCATCCGGCATGACACGGGCCTGAGCGACGCCGCCAAATGCGCCTTGATCTCGTTCGACTCGACCATGCGCTCGAACGTGTCCGTTGGTCCGCCTATCGATCTGTTGATCTATCGCCGCGACTCTCTGAGGTCGGGCTTCACCATCAGACTCGAGGACGACGACCCCTATTTGCAGGCGATCCGCGAAGGGTGGGGAGGGGCCATCCATAAGGCCTTTCACGACATCATCCACGATCCGGGCTGGGACATCTGATCCCGCCCAGCGGCCGTCGCCCTCTCGCACCGCTAACCTTTATACAACCGGCTTGCGCTAGAAGATCTCCGGTTATCCGATCGGAGAAAGTTTTGCGAGCCATGAGTATCCACGTTCACCACGTCACGGCCGGGGCGGCGGTTGACGACCAAGAGGCGCTCGAGCAGTTCCAGAAGCAGTGGTCCACCTATCAGAAAATGGTGGACCACGACTCGCTCTCGCACCGGCGAGTAGGCCTGATCCTGCACGAGGCCCTGCTTCCGATCCCGGAGCCGTTCGATTTCGCCGATATTGCCTGCGGCGACGCAGGACAAATGAAGCGTGCTCTTCAAGGGACGAAGGTACGCCGTTATCACGGTATCGACCTCTCGGAGCCCGCGCTGGAATCTGGAGAATGTGCCCTTCGATGTCGAGCTCGACTGTCGCGATTTTGTCGAAGCGCTGACGAAACGGCCGGAACCCGCTGGCGTGGCGTGGTGCAGCCTCTCCATCCATCACCTCGTCACCGCCGAGAAGCGCAAGATGCTGTCGGCCATCCACGGCTCGACGAGTAATTTTCTCATGATCTATGAGCCGACTTTGGCCGATGGTGAGGACCGCGCGGAATACCTCGACCGCTTCCGCCGGGTGAACAAGCCGCTCTGGACCTATTATACACCCGGAAGAGTGGGAGCAGATCTATCATCACGTATCGACCTGCGACTTGCCGGAAAGCGCGGCCGACTGGTGCGCTCTCGGCCTCGAGGCGGGCTTCTCCGAGGCGCGCCAGATCTTTCTAGACCCCACGGGATTCTATGGACTGTACCGCTACGACAGGTAGCGCCAAAAGCTGCCGCCACCGAGACTGAGGACGAACCATGCCGCACGCAGGACCGCTTCTCGAAAATCCGCTCGACCTATCAAACCTGTTGCAGGTCGGCGTGAAGGGACGCCCCAATGATCCCGCCATGATGTCTCTCGAGGCGGTGATGTCATGGGCCGAGCTCGACAAGGCCTCCACCCGTCTTGCCGCCAATTATCTGGCGCTTGGTCTCGCACCGGGCGACCGGGTCGCCTCCCTGATGCCGAACCGCGTCGCGCTCATCGTGCATTACATCGCCTGCTTCAAGGCAGGGCTCGTTCTCACGCCGCTCAACTACCGCTACACGCCCAAGGAGATAAACCACGCGCTGGATGTAAGCGAAGCCAGGATCATACTGAGTCATGGCGAGCGTGCCGACGATATTGCGGCGAGTAAGGCATCGACCCTTCCTCTTGGCGTGATCTGGTACGGCGCCGAGGACAGCAAGCAGCCAAGCCTCGAAAGCCTTATTAACGCAGAGCCCCAAGACCGGACCTTGCCGCAGGTTGATCCCAAGGCGCCGGCGGCGATCTTCTTCACCTCCGGCTCGACCGGGCCGGCCAAGGGCGTCACCCATACCCGCGAGTCGCTCGGTTGGATGTTCGCAAGCGCCGCGCTCGGCTTTGAAGTGACGGCCAACGACATTGTGCTGCCGGGCTCGTCTTGCACCCATATCGGCGGCTTTACCTTCGGCATGTCGGCACTCTCGGTGGGTGCGCGCTTGGTGATCGCGCGTGGTTTCGATCATGAGGAGATCGGACCGCTTCTGCGCACGACCCGGCCCACCTTGCTCTCCATGCTGCCGACCGCGCTGCTCCACCTCATTCGCGAGCACGACATGACCCAGGCGGACTTTAGCTCGTTGAGGCTTGCCCGCTCCGGTGGCGACAAGGTTTCCGCCGAGTTGGAGAAGGAGTTCATGGCGCTCACCGGCAAGACGGTCAGCGAAGGCTACGGCATGACGGAATTCGGGCTTGCCGCGCTCAACCCGCCCATGGGCGTGGATAAGCTCGGCTCGATAGGCCTGCCAGGGCCCGGATTCGTCTTCTCGATTCGCGACGAGAATGGTTCGGAGCTGCCGTTAGGTGCCGAGGGGCGCTTGTGGGTGCGGACGCCGACCCAATGTGCCGGCTATTGGAACGACGAAAAAGCGACGGCCGAGGTGTTGAATGACGGCTGGTTCGACACCGGCGACGAGATGAAAGTGGATGAGGACGGTTACAACTGGTTCTGCGGCCGCCGCAAGCAGATCATCGTCCACGACGGCTCCAACATATCCCCGCAAGAGGTCGAGGATGCGCTGCTCGAGCACGAGGCCGTCGAGCTCGTCGGCGTCGTCGGCATCATCGACGAGTCTCACGGGGAGAACGTCCGGGCCTATGTGGAGATCAAGACCAACGCGCAACGGCCCAAGGCCGGCGAGCTGATCCAGTTCGCCAAGGCCCGCGTCGGCTACAAGGCGCCGGAAGAGATCATCTTCGTCGAAAAGATGCCGCTCAACCCGACCGGCAAGGTTGATCGCGCCTCGCTCAAGAAGATCGCCGCCGGCGACCACGGCCACCACGTTTGACCCGCGCCACGTGCCGCCTTTCGTCACCCCGCCCGAATCGGTAGAAGGACCCCTTCGCCGGGCCGTTTGTGCCCTGGGGATAAAGGGACACCGATGACAACTAGGCGCAAGACCGCGAGCCGGACGGCCAAGCCAAAAACGGCGAGGCCACCGTCCAGCGGCGGCTTCTGGCAAAGGCTCCGGCCCGAGTTTGGGCTCATCGCCGGCATCGTCACGACGGTGGTCTTCTTCACCATCGGCAAGGAGTGGCTCGCCGATCTCGACAATCTGCCCCTGTCGATTGCGTTCTTCGCCTGGCTGTTCGGTGTGATGATCTGGTGTGCCTTCGGCGTGGTACGCCACGCCGACGCGCTGGCCGAACTCCTCGGCGAGCCTTACGGGACCCTGATTCTCACCATCGCCGTCATCAGCATGGAAGTGACCATCCTCGCCACCGTCATGCTCGGCGGCAGCCCGAACCCCACCCTGCCGCGCGAGACCATGTTCGCTATTCTGATGATCGTGCTCAACGGCATGGTCGGGACCGTGCTTGCCATCGGCGGCCTGCGCCACGTCGAGCAGCAGTACAATCTGCAAGGTGCGCTCGCCTATCTGGCGGTGATCACGCCCCTTGCCGTTATTGCGCTCGTGGTGCCGAGCTTCACCCAATCGACGGATAGCCCGACCTTCACCACGCAGCAGGCGGTCATCTTCGGTGTGCTGACCGCGCTGCTCTATGGTGCTTTCCTCGTCATCCAGACGACGCGGCATCGCAACTTCTTCATGCAGCCGACGAAGGGTGCCAAAGACATCGAGCGTGCGGAACCGGCGAGCCCGGAGCCGCACGCCCATGGCCCCATCTACTCGGCGCCCTATCACGCGATTCTGCTGCTGGCGACGCTGATGCCGGTCGTTCTGTTGTCGAAGCAGCTCTCGCGGCTGATCGACTATGGCGTGGAGCAGGGCGGCCTGCCGGTCGCGCTCGGCGGCGTTCTCATCGCCATTCTCATTCTCTCGCCGGAATGGACCGCCGCATGCCAGGCGGCGGCGCGGGACCATCTCCAGCGTGCCGTCAATCTCAGCCTCGGCTCGGCGCTTTCGACCATCGGCCTGACTGTTCCGGTGGTGCTGGCGATCAGCGTCATCACCGGGACGCCGATTGAGCTCGGCCTGTCCAATGTCGAGATCACGCTCCTGGCCGTGACCTTGTTCGTCAGCCACATGACCTTCTCAGGCGCACCGACCAACATCTTGCTGGGCTTCGTCCACCTGGTGTTGTTCGCCGCCTATCTGGTTCTCATCTTCACCCAGTAGAAGCTCAGCCCCATTTCTTGCCGAGCGCGTCGAGCCCCGCTTTTGCCAAGTCGTCGCCGCTCATGACGACTTTGAAGTGGCAGTCGGCGTTCAACGTGAGAAAGAACGGCTCGGCCATGCGTGGGACGTCTGACGGAGACGGTAGATCGACGACGAGAATCGCTCCGCGCTGGCCGCGAAGCTCGGTGAAATAGACGGCCTCAGGCTTCAGATCTTCGATAATGCTTTGCAGGAGCTTTCCTGCCTCGCCCTTGCGGGCCAGCGTGTTGAACGGCTCGGCGGGGAAGCGCGCGGTCAGAAGCATTCTCATGGGTCGTCTCCCTTGGTGCGGTCTTGGCGGTCGGCCGCGCAGTCTAGGGAGGTAAGTGCGGCAGCACGACGACGCGGGCCCCGCTAGTCCACGATCAGACTCTTCACCGTCTCGAGCGTGTCGGCCTCTTCCGCCGGCTTGTCCCAACGGATGCGGTGGATGCGGGGGAAGCGCATCGCGACACCTGATTTGTGCCGCGTGGACTGGTGCACGGAATCGAAAGCGACCTCGAACACGACCTTGGGCTCCACCTGGCGCACGGGACCGAAACTGTCCACCGTGTGGCTGCGCACGAAGCTGTCGAGCTGTCTCAGCTCCTCGTCGGTGAAGCCGAAATAGGACTTGCCGACAGGCACCAGCTCGGCCCCACCGGCCTCATCCTCACGCCAAGCGCCGAACGTATAGTCGGAATAGTAGGAGGAGCGCTTGCCGCTGCCGCGCTGGGCATACATCAGCACCGCGTCGATCATCAGCGGCGCCCGCTTCCACTTGTACCAATGGCCTTTGGGACGACCGGCGATATAGGGGCTCATCCGGCGCTTCAACATCAGCCCTTCGATGCCGGTCTCCCGCGCGCCGGCCCACAGCGTCTCGAGTTCGGCGATAGACCGAAAGTCAATGATCTCCGAGATGTCTGTGCGGGCAGGCGCATGCGCCGCGTGCCAGGCCTCGAGCCGCGCGCGTCTCTCGATGAAGGGCAGGGGGCGCAAGTCCTCGTCCCCTTCGAACAGCATGTCGTAGAGGCGGATATGCGCGGGGTGCGATGTCAGCATCCCCTTCGTCACGGTCTTGCGGTTGAGGCGCTGCTGGAGATCGTTGAACGGCGCCACCGCGCCGCCGCGTAGGACGAGAAGCTCGCCGTCAAGCACCACGCCCTCGGGCAGCGCGTCCACCACGTCGGGGAAGGCCCCCGAGATGTCGTCGCCTGTGCGGGAGAAGAGCCGCCTCTCCCCGCCTTGATGGCTCGCCTGTACGCGGATGCCGTCCCATTTCCATTCGGCCACGAAGTCGGACGGCGTGATGGCCGTGAGCTCACGGTCCTCGATGGCATGCGACAGCATCAGCGGCCGGAACACGGCGCTTCCGTGCGTCTCGGGCTGCGGACCTTCGCCCGTCAGCCATGCAAACAGCGGGACATAGGAGGGCGAAAGCCCGTGCCAGACCTCCTCGATATCGGCAAGCGGCTTGCCCGACCATTCGGCGAGCGCCGTCTTGGCAAGCCGTGCCGACACGCCGACACGGAGCGCGCCCGTCAGCAGCTTGAGCAGCGCCCAGCGGCCAGTGGCGTCGAGCCGGTCGAGAAAGCCTGCGAGAAGTGCCGGTAGCTCCGCGGGCGTTGCGGCCTGGACCGCCTCGACCACAGCGTTGAGCCGTGGCGGCTCGGCGCCGTCCTCGCGGGTCGGCCACATCAGCGCGATGGTCTCGGCCGTGTCGCCCACATAGTCGCGGGAAAGCTTGAACAGAACCGGATCGATACGGGCTTCCAGCATCTCCGTCAGGATGCGGCGGAACGGCAGCCGGAAGAACAGTCCGTCGGTGAGAGCGGCCAGCGCGTAGCCACGATCGGGATCGGGCACGGCCGCGAAATAGTCCGCCAAGAGGCACAGCTTGTCGTTGCGCGACGGCGTGTAGGACAGCCGGTCGAGAAGGGCGGCGAAGGCCTTCACTGGTCTTCGTCCTCGCGCCCGATCAGCGCGAGCGCGCGGCCCCGGCGCCCGGTCATCCCGATATGATGGAGCAAGGCATCCTCGCGCCCATGGGTTACCCAAACCTCCTCGGCGCCGGTTTCGGCGATGGTGTCGATCAGCTCGCGCCAGTCGGCGTGGTCGGAGATAACGAGCGGCAGCTCGATGCCCTGCTGCCGGGCACGCGCCCGCACGCGCATCCATCCCGACGCGAAGGCGGTCACCGGATCGGGAAGCCGTCGCGACCAGCGGTCGGCGATCGCCGACGGCGGCGCGAGCACGATAGCGCCTTTCAAGTCGTCGCGTTTGGTGCCGGTGGCGGGGAGGAGCGTCCCGAGAGCAACGCCGAAAGACTGATAGAGGTCGCAACAGGCTTGCAGCGCCCCGTGCAGATAGATCGGGCGCTCGTAGCCAGCGTCACGAAGGAGCGCGATCACCCGCTGGGTCTTGCCGAGCCCATAGGCGCCCACGACATGTGCGCGCTCGGGAAACTGCGTAACCGATTTGAGGAGCTTCGCCACCTCGTCGCGCGCATCGCCGTGCTGGAACACTGGCAGCGCGAAGGTCGCCTCGGTGATGAAAAGGTCGCACCGGACAAGCGCGAAGGGCGCGCAGGTGGGATCCGCGCTCCGCTTGTAGTCGCCGGAGACCACCGCGCGCACGCCCTCGTATTCGATCAGGACCTGGGCGCTGCCGAGCACATGGCCGGCCGGGAACAGCGTGACCGTGACGTCGCCAATGGTGAGGGGCTCGCCATAAGGTACCGCTTGGGGGCGACTTGGTGCCCCTTCACCGAGCCGCGCGCGCATGATGGCAAGCGTCTCTTCCGTCGCCAGCACGGCTTCGTGACCCGGTCTTGCATGGTCGGAATGACCGTGGGTGATGACGGCGCGCCGGACCGCGCCGTGCGGGTCGATATGGAAACCGCCCGGCCGGCAATAGAGGCCCTTGGTGTCGACCTTGAGCCACCTGGCGAATCGGTTGGGTTTCATTTCGCGGGGACGTGTGGGGAACAAAACACGGATTCACCAACCACAGATTGTAATATACACGGTTGCGGGCAGTTGCGTGGCTCCCGCCGGTCTCGCGCCTAAGATGTATCATCTTTGAGGCAGCAGGCGAGCGTCCGCCGTGCAGGGGGTAGTATAGCAGGTGTCCGATCCGCACTCCGCGGAAGCGGGCGCTTTGTGTTGCCGTTTTTGCGCTCGGCGTCTCGGCGGACACGACTTGGGCCGAGCCCGATGCGCCACACACTGAATACTTCACCGGCATCGAGACCAGCGACAACTACACAAGCGCGTATGTGGGCGGCGGCTATGCCTTCGGCAAGGGTCTCTATGCCCCGGGCCTACCAGCCAACACCTACTCACCGCTTTCGCCCGAGAATGTCGCGGCGCTGCAAGCCCATCAACAGCAACAGTTAGAAGCTGTCATGGAAGCGGAGATTGATGAGGACGACTTGGAGTGTTTGTTGCTGGCCTTGTGAATTTGCCGGCGCGGACAGTCTGACAACCACCGCAAGGATGACGTGAAGCGGAATGAACGATAAGGTCTTCGCTAAGTCGGCCTGGCCCTTCTTATAGCCGAGCGTTAAAATCAGAGCATGACCCCTGGTAAACCAGATGAGATGGAAGCCGAGGCAGTTGCGGTCTTGCGCCTCGTTGTGAGGCAGACCGAAAGGGGCGAGAACCTGGACGCCGACCTATTCGAGCGGGCAAAGGCAATCGTTGAACGCTATGACCGCGCAATGATGAAGGGTCACGAAGCGTCCAATGTGGTCCCGCTCAAGAGGGACTAAAGATCGACGCCGTTCGGGCTGCTCCAGAAGATAAAGCGGAGCGCGGCTTCGTACTCCATCAAGTCCTGACTGCGCCGGGCACGTTCGCCTTCAATCCTTAGTCGTTGGGTCCGCGTCCGCTTCACCTCGACAAAGCGAACGGGCTTCCGCTTGGCTATCTCGCGGGCAAGGGCTTTATGGTCGGTCATGGATGAACTCTGGACAGAAGGCACTCACTGCCAAACGTTTGCTTTCTAGTTCAATCCAGCACTTTGTCGCAGAGATTCTTAGCCTCAGTGGCAGCTTGTCTCATGCTCCGGCCATGAGCCGGCCATGCGCGGCTGCAATCTATCCCGTCGCTGCCCTGAGGCAGTTCTTATGGAGAAAAAGCTCATGAAGAAGATCGTTCTCACACTCGTTGCACTTGGCATCGTTGCCGGCGTGGCAGCGCCAGCTTTAGCCGCAGCGCCTACGACCAAGGCAGCTTGCGAGAAGGCCAAAATGAAGTGGGATGCGGCGACCAAGACCTGTAAGTAAGGATCGAGTGGATATTCCTTGGTAGTCCACGTAGCATCAAGCAATGACCTAGGCCCCGCTCTATTGGCGGGGCCTCTTTTATGCGTCAGGACATCAACAGCTCCGGCAGCTTGGCTATGTTCGCCGCGATGCGCCGCGCCTCATCGAAGGTCAGCACCTTAGCGATGTCGGCTTCGGCTTTCGTCTCGCGAGCGTAGACATAGACGAGGGCTTGGCCGGCAGCGTCAAGCACCTTAAAGCCGCCGGGCATCTGCTCGACCTGCCAGGGATGAGGAAAGCGGCGCTGAGACATGCGATCAGGATGCGGCAGCAGCAATTACTCGACAAAGCGTGCGGGCTTGCGCTTCGCTATCTCGCGGGCAAGGGCTTTAAGGTCGGACATTGGATACTCAGGACGCAAAAAAAGGAGAAGCCCCACATAAGGGGGTACGCGGGGCTTCTCCGGGTCCTTTTTGGGGGGACCTTTGATGGGGAGGGAACACCCATCATGCAGAATCATACACCCGCGTCATGTCCAGGTTCCGACCATCTTTGTCGCATGGTTAAGTCGTCCCAGCTCCGCCTAGTGCGCGAACAGCATCTGCTGAAACGAATGAAAAAAGTCCGGCCTGTATGCGTAGATCATGGCCAGAGCAATGAGGCCGATGACGAAAAGGCCGGCGAACCAACCGCGCATGTCTCCACCTCGCGGACCGTGCGACGTTACTATACGCCATCCATCATTTGCGATGAATTCGAGATAGGAGTTCAGGCAGTTTAGCGATATTGGCTGCGACCCTGCGACCTTCATCCCAGGTCAGCACGTTGGCGACCTCGGCGTTCTTCTCGTCGTCTCGGCAGTAGATGTAACAGAGTGTGCGGCCTTGCGCGTCCCGCACCCTGTAGCCGCCTTCGGTTTTTTGGGCTGACCAAGGGGCTTTCAGTCTTCTCATGGGAGCCTCCCTCAAAGCTCCCCCCGCAATCTGCGCATAGCACGGATTCATGTGCCAAAGAGGTGCGCTTACGCCGCCAGGATCTCGCGCAACCGCTGTGCAGTTTCACCCCGTGAGATCCTCCGCCGCGAGCGGTCCAGCAAAACCGCTGCGCAGGCGACCGCTGCCAAATTGTCCCTGACCTCTACTGTCGATTCCCTTCGGCCCATTGCCGCCTGTCTCACATCCACCTGATGCATAAGCCAGCTCGCGAGCATTCCGGGCCATCCAAGAAACCGGCACCCAAGATGGAAATTCAAGTGCCGGTAAAACTGCCCACCTTGCCCGTGCGCCACCAGTTCCTTCTTGATCCCATCGACGGGGAGTTGACGTGTTGCCTTTCCCGACAGATATCCTCGATACACATGCCGCAACAAGAACAGTCCGATTCTCAACCGACCGCAGACACCTTCAGGCTCCCCGTAACTCACTAGTCTCCGTACCAATCTATCGCACGCCGTTAGCATCGAGCACCTTGCTCATGTCGCGCTGCCGTAGAGTTAATCAATCCTTAATTCCAACACACACTCAAATGGTCCTAGCCTTGTCACGCCTTAGCGCAACACCCGAGGTTATGACCATGCACGCGCACACAAGGGTTACGTCAGATCAGTTCGAAGTCAGAGACGACTTGATCGTCCACACACCAACCGGGGCAGAATGTACTCCACATCCGGAGCGCGAGGATTCGGTGGTCGTGTGGACTGGCGAAATTGGTAGGAAGCTGTCGGGTGGCGCCGTCTATCAGTATGCCGATGTGTTAGCTGCTATGAAAGTTTTGTGGCGGGAACGATCGAAAAGAATCGAAGGTGTAGCCGCCGCATAAGCGCAAAGAGAAGCGGCCCCAGGAAAGTTAAATCCCTGAAGCCGCTCCCACTTGCCGTCTCTACTCGATACTAGGGGACGGCAGGCCCGCGCAGGACGGGCCAACCGACAGCTTTCGCTAAAAGCGTGGAGATGTCGATGCCGCCGCGTCGGGTAGCGAGTCCGGCAAATTGCGACCGCCTTGGGTCATGCGCCAAGGTTGTGGCTACACAGCAGTCAGTATGGCTCGGCGCATTGCTACTGCCCGTAGATCAGCCCGCACTGCGACAGCGCCTACAGCCAGCAGCCAGAGGCCTGCTTTACCCCAGCCTTCCCAATCAACCCCCCACTCCCAACCACCATCTTCCTCCGCGAAGAAGGCGCGAACCAACATGATCGAGCCCCCGCCACCAATTAAGACCCACCAGAAGTTGTTTAGTAGTTCGCCAAGCGTGAGGCTGCCGAGTGGTCGCTCAGTCAGATCCTTCGGATCGAAAAGCGCGTAGTCCAGCACCCAAACCAGTGCGAGCAGTGTGAGGTAGACCAATGCTCGGGTTGAATAACCTATGCCGCGTAGCCAACGGCCCATGAGTTCTTCCAAGTCATCCCACAAGGGCTCCCAGCGCTCATTGCGGTAACGTTCCGCCAACTCAGCGGCGGTTTCGTCGACTTCGCGCCGGAACTCTAATTCTCGGCGGAGATCGTCAAGATCATTGTTGTCTGGGGTCATGCTCGTTCCCCCGGGGCGCCATTAGCATAGCAGCCTGGGGTCATGCGCCAAGGCGCGCAACAAGGAGCCCTGCGCCGGTTGATTTTGATTGGCGTTCAGGGAGTCCTCCGTTTGTTACCTAGATGGTTACCTACGGAGGGGAATCGCAAGGCTCAACCGCGTCTAACCTATTGAATGATAGACTAAAAGATCAACAACTGCGGCTTGATCGGTTATCAGTTCCGCCCCGGCGCCGTCATCGTCAAGCTGTTCGGGGGGATCGCGGTGGAGGACCAGCACATCGTCCCGCACGATCCGAACAACGCCGTGCAAGGAACCGAGATCGGCTTCCGGCTTCTCGCCGAGACCTGGTACGACATCGCGCCACGCTGGTTCCTCTCCGCCGACGCATCGTACGGCACGGCCTTCCAGGAATATTGGAGCCTCGCGCGGGTCGGCTTCCGAGTCCTGCCGAAGCTTTCGCTCGGCTCGAAGGCGGAGCGCTCGGCAACGAGGAGTATGATGCCGGCCGCGGCGGGGGATTCGTCCGCATCAACCTCCGCAAGCTCGAGTTCACATTGTCCGGCGGGTTCACCGGCAACTATCTCGAAGACGACCCGAGCGGCTATGTCTCGCTAGGGCTCTACCGGACTTTTTAGAAGGGTTAGCCGCACCAGAGTGCACTGCCGGCCCCGCCCCGGCAGTGCTTAGGATCATCAGCATGGCCTTAACCGTCTAAGCCAAAGCTCAAAAAAGGCGATGCCGTTCTCTGGTCGTGCATTCTGTGTAGAGAGATGTCTGTGGGTTACAAAAACCCCGATGACTCGCTCCGAACACAAGGATGACATGAAGTCGACAGCCAAGGCAAACAGGACTTGTCGCTTACCCGCACTTTATTCCGGGGACGATTCCTAGGGCGCGGCCTTGCTCACAGGCTGTTCTTTCGCCGCCTCTTTCGCCTTGCGTTCGGCTTCCTTAGCGGCCGCTGCCGACTCCACTTGCGTTTGCCACTCGGCAAAGCGTTGGGTCAGCGCCGCGCCGTTTTGTGTCCACCATGCCTCGTCGAACTTGAGCGCCTTCTTGAAGTTCTGGGGCGCCGTCGGCAGGTATTCCTGCATCTCCACATGGATGATGGGATGCTTGCCCACCAAGGCGACGGCGGATTTGCGCATCGGCCCATAGGCGATGAGCTGCGCCTGCTCCGCGAGCCGCTGGGGCGACGTGGCGAAGCTGATGAAGCGCATGGCTTCTTCCTTGTTGTTCGACGTCTTGGGGATCGCCCAGGCATCGATATCGTAGATCTGGCCGTCCCACAGGATGCCGATATGGTGGTCGCCGACCGCGGCACGGAAGATGCGGCCGCTATAGCCGGCGGCCATCGACACCTTTTCCTCGATCAGCCAGGTGATCGGCTGCTCGGCTTTGCTCCAAAACAGAATGTCATCCTTGATCTTGTCCAGCGCGGCAAAGGCGCGGTCGGCACCTTCCGGGGTCGCGAGCTCACTATAGACGTTCTCCGGCGGTACGCCGTCCGCGAGCAGCGCAAGCTCGATTGTGTAACGTGGGTTTTTCGGCAGGGCCCGCTTGCCGGGGAAGCGGGCGGTGTCTAGGAGCGCGCTGATCTCGGTCGGCTCGCCTTTGCGAAAGGCCTGGCGGTCGTAGGCGATCGCTGTCGACCAGGCGACGCTTGCCACCCCGCAAGGTGAGAGGCCTCCGTCCATGAAGTCGTCCGCGATGCTTCCGCCGTCGGGCGGAGCGCCGAGCGAGGCGGTCTCGATTGTCTCAAGCAAGCCGTCGCTGCAAAGCTTGCTTAGGTTACCGCCCGAGACATCGATGACATCGACCGGCGTACCGCTGCCGTCGATCATGCCTTTGAGCTTGGCAAGGCTGCCGTCATAGGTCTCCGTGGCGATTACCGTGCCGGTCTCCTTCGCGAAGGGCTCGAACAGGGCAATTTCCTGCGACTGCCCATAGGCGCCACCCCATGTCGCCACGCTCAACGTGCTTTGTGCGGCGCAGACGCCGGGCGCAACGCCGATCGCCGCCGCAAGCAGGACGGCCCGACAGCACCTTGCGGTGACGGCTTGGAAGAATTCTCTGTGGCGTTGCGCAATCACGGCGATGGTCTCGGTCGAGTTTCGTTCCGGCGGGTGCTTAGCGGGGCGAGGCAGAGCTCGTCCCTGGGGTGGCCTGCGTTGATTCGTCTCCAAGGGTGGGGCGATTCGCTCTCTGGATCAGGGGTTGCGTTAGAGGGCCGCGCACGATCACCTGCGGCGGTGTTTCCATGACGAGCTGCGAAGCGCTCAAAGGGGCCACAGGATTGGCGATCAGGAAGTCCCAATCAAGCGTTTGCTTTCCCACATCCACGCCGCCGGAGCCTGAAACCACGCCGGAGGGTGTCTCCATGCTGAAAGATTGACACCAAATGTGGCCAGCAGAGAGGCGGCAATCGGCATCAAGCGTCTGGAAAGGGGTGACGCTCTTCTGGCTCCAGCCGTCTCCCTTGGGATCGGCTCCGGCCATGAGTTGGGGCAAATCAACAGGGACGGCCCCGTCTTGAGCGGTGACTTGGAATCGCCCGACGAGCCCTCGGATGAGTTCGTCCCGCGTTTTGCCCCCGGTCGAGACGTCGAGCCTCAGATTGCCGACGCCCTTAAGCGGGACTCCGAGATCGAAGGGCTGAAGGCAGGTCTCAAGGGTGATATCCGAGAGGTCGCCGACCAAGGACGCCCTGATTCTATCGCCGGAGAGGTCGAGGCCCATACGCCCAGCGGCCTCGCCACCGCACAGCGCAAGCTCGCCCACCTCGGTCGAGATCACGCCACCCTTGGCGGAGATCGTGAACCCGCCGGGCCCAAGCTCCAGGGAGGAAGCGGCGACCACGCCGGCCGAGATACGCAAATCCGCATCGAAATATTTGAAAAGCGCCCAATCGAAGAGCGATCCTTGAGACGCGCTCTCCGCTCTGCCGCCGAGATAAGGGTCGAGAACGAGGCGCTCGAAGGCGAGCGTTCCCTCAACCCGCGGCCGCTCACCGATGGTCAGAGCGAGGAGCCCGTCAGCCCCGTTCCCATCGAGAGAGAAAGTGCCGTCGTCGAAGGTCAATGTGGAGCCGCTCCAATGGGCGCTCCCTGACGCCGAAAGGTGCTTGAGGCTCTCACCTTCGGGGAGGGCGATCCCGACCCAATTCAAGAACCGGCGGGCGTCCTCCATCTGGGCCTTGACGTTCCCATCCAGCTCAAGTCCCTCGGCGTATTGCGCGGTTCCCGAGAACCTGGCCGTCATGGGTTTGGACGTTACGCTGATTGTCACAGGCGCACTCGGTTTCCCTTCTGTGTCCGAGAGCGCGTCGCTATCCATGGCTAAGGCGACAGTTTCGCCCCGAAAGTCCATAGACCCCATGGCCGTCAGCGCACCGCCGCCGCTTGTGGCGAGCCGGACGTCGAGGTCGCTGACGAGAGTCTCGCCGGAGGCCGTCTTGATCGTGCCGCGGCGGATACGGACGGCGCCGACCGGGACGTCGGTAAGCGCGTTGGCAATCAGCGCGGCGGACGCAGCGTTCGCCTTCAGGGTGATGCTCGGCTCTACGAGCCGCAGTCCATCGATCTTGATGCGTCCCATCAAGAGCTCAAGCGGGTCCAACGAGATCTTGACGTCCCGCGCGGTGATTGCGCTGACCGAAGGCAGCTTGGCGGCGTTGGTGAGCACCAACCCTCCGCGCAACGACAGCGGCGGGTAATACCGCACGCTCAACGGCTCCGTTAGGGTGACTGTCGCGCCCGACCATTCCGAGAGGACGGCAGCGATGCGGTCGCGGACGGAGGACGGCGGCGCGAATTCGCGGGGAAGCAGCAGGAGGCCCGCGATAACGATCACGACGAGGGCGAGGAGAAGCCATTTCCACGGACGTTGGCGAGGCTTCATGCCGGCCTTTCCACTCAAGTTTCGGCGGGAGGGCTCCAGGGACCGAGCCCGGCACCCCGTGCGACCGCCGCACGGATCGCTTCTTCTAGCCCAAATGGATGGTGCTGAGCGAGCCCAACCCTCGCATTCTCTTGGGTTATCAAGAGATCCGCAACGCCCATTCGGACCTTGTTTGAGTTCCGGACCGCAGGCTCGTCGAAGCGCCCGGACGGCTCCTCGCTATGATCCCGTGAAGCAAGAGCACCGGGGCCAAGCTGACCACGACGATGGTGAGCGCCGAGAGCCCCGCCTCCTCGTAGCGGTAGAGGGAGGCGAGCGTGAAGACCTGGGTCGCAAGCGTGTCGAAGTTGAAGGGCCGCAGCAGCAGCGTGGCCGGCAGTTCCTTCATGGAATCCACGAACACGAGCATCGCCGCCGCGCCGAGAGCCGGTCGCAGCAAGGGGAGATGCACAGTCCACAGCATCTCGCTGACTGTGGCGCCGAGCGTGCGCCCGGCAGCGTCGATGTTGCGGGATATCTTGCTCAAGCCCGCCTCCACTGCTCCGAGCGAGGCGGCGAGGAAGCGGATCGTGTAGGCGAGAACGATGGCGAAGGCGGTGCCCGAGAGCAGGAGCCCGGTTGAGAGGCCGAACAAAGAGCGCATCGCCGCATCGATACTGTTGTCGAGGCCGGCCAACGGAATGAGGAGGCCGATCGCCAGCACGGTACCCGGAACGGCATAGCTGATGGCGGGAACGAGGCTTGCCGCCTGGACGAGCTGCGAGCGCGTCTGCCGCCGCCCATAGGCGAGGACCACGGCGAAGGCGACGCCGAGCGTCGCGGCGGCGAGCGCGAGCAAGAGACTGTTGAGGGCCGCTTGCCAGAAGGCCGGTGAAAGGCCCGATGAAACATGAGCGATGGCGTCGCTGACCAGCACGCCGGCCGGCAGTACGAAGCCCACGACCAGGGGCAGCACGCAGGCGAGCACGGCGAGGACGCCGTGCAGACCGGACAGCTTGCCCTCCGGCAGATCGCGGTATTTGCCGGTGGTGTGGTGGAACCGGCGTCCGGCGCGGAGCGCCCGCTCGAGCAGGAGCAATGCGAACACGAACAGCAGCATCACGCAGGCAATCTGCGTGGCGCCGGCGAGGCTGCCGCGGTCGAGCCAGGTATCGTAGACGGCGACGGTGAGCGTCCGCACCCCGAAGAACTCGACCGCGCCGATGTCGTTCAACGTCTCCATTAGCGCAAGCGCCACGCCCGCTGCGAGCGCCGGCCGGGCGAGCGGCAACGCAACCTGCCAAAACGTCTCCGAGGCGCTTCGTCCGAGCGTGCGGCTCACCTCGATGACGCACACCGACTGCGCAATGAAGCTCGCGCGTGCCGTGACATAGACATATGGGTAGAGTACCGCGCTCATGACGAAGATCGCACCGCCCAGGGTGCGGATGTCCGGAAACCAATAGTCTTGCGCGTTGCGCCAGCCGAGCAGGCCGCGCAAGCCTGTCTGCACGATACCTGAATAGTCGAGTAGCTCCAGATAGCAGTAGGCGATGATGTAGGTTGGCATCGCCATCGGCAGGAGCAAAAGCCACTGGAAATAGCGGCGCCCGGGGAACCGGTACATGGTGACCAGCCAGGCGGTGCCGGTGCCAATAAGGAGTGTGAGCAGGCCCACGCCGAGCATCAGGCCGGCGGTACGGCGCACCGCGCCAGGCAGCACGTTTTCGATGAGGTGTGGCCAGGTGTCGCCGCTGGGCTGGAAGGCGATCACAGCGATGGCAATGATCGGCGCGAGGGCGATGAGCGACAACACAAGCGCGGCCACCGACCAGCCGAGATTGCCGCTTTCGGTCAGGCGGGCGAGCTTGCGGCGGAAGGGGACGGTCTTCCCGCGGGCGATGTCTTGGTTAGCGCCGGCCAGCGAAGCCGTCCCCGCCACCTTCGCGCTTGCCCGACGTGAGCGCCGCGACTGCCTCGTGCGACAAGCGCTGATTGGCCTCTTCGAGGGCGTCGGCGAAGGCGTTGGCCGCATCGATCACCGGATCGACCAGATCGGAACTGGTCAGCGCCAACGCGCAAGCGCGCATGGCCGGGCAGCGATGATGCTGTGACGCGGCGATCAAGGAGATCGCCATGCATTCGTCGGGGCAAAAGCCTGAACAGCCGAACGGGTAATACTCGATCTTGCGCGAGGCTGTGGACCGTAGGGCCCTGACCCAGCAGGCAAGCTCGGTCACGGCCCGCTTCGCTCGCGACGGGCCGAGCACACGGTTATATTCGTTCCAGCCGTTCTCCCAGCAGGCGATGTCGCCCGTGTCGTAGCCGGCAAGCCAGCACCTGAATCCGACGCCCACCAGCCACTCGGCGCCGCTACGCGCAGGGACGAATGGCGGATGCCCAGTTGCGCCGGCTTTGTCGCTTCTCTTGTGGAAGCTCATCGTTGTCCCCTCATGAGCTCGGCCCTTCGTCGAAGCCGACCTTGTCGACCATTTCGCTTGCCGTCTTGCGCAAAGCCGCGATCTCGTTGAGCGAGATCGGGTCCGGCTTGAACGTGCCCCAGGACTTGACCAGCTCCGACCAAGGGACACCATTCTTCACCGGATATTCGTTGTTCACTTCCGCATACATCTCTTGGCCTTTGTCCGAGGCCAGAAACTCGAGCAGCTTCATCGCATTCTCTTTATGCGGCGCGTTCTTCGCCAGCACTGCACCCGAGACGTTCACATGCGTGCCGCGATCGTGCGTGTTGGGGAACAGCATGTTCACCGAGTCGGCCCATTCCCTCTGCTCAGGGTGTTTCTTGTCCCGAAGCATGGCGCCCATATAGTAGGTGTTGCCGACGGCGATATCGCATTCGCCGGAATAGACGCCCTTGACCTGAAGCCGGTCGTCGCCCGCAGGCTTGCGCGCAAGATTGGCCTTCACGCCGCGCAGCCACTGCTCGGTCCATTCCTCGCCGTGCGCGGCGATCATCGAAGCGATAAGCGCGACGTTATAGACGTGCTGGCCCGAGCGGATGCAGATCTTGCCGCGCCATTTCGGATCGGCGAGCTCTTCGTAGGTGATGGTCTTCTGCGTCACCCGGTCCTTGGAGGCATAGACAACGCGCGCCCGGCGGGTGAGCCCGATCCATGCGTCGTCCGTGGCGCGATACTCTTGCGGGATTGCCGCGTCGATCGTCTCGGATTCGATTGGTTGGGCGATCCCCGCATCCGTGGCCTGGGTGAGATTGCCGACGTCGACGGTGAGGAGGAGGTCAGCCGGGCTGTTGCGCCCTTCGGCCTGAATACGCTCGATCAGTCCCTTCTCGGCGAAGATCACGTTGGCCTTGACGCCGGTCTCCTTGGTGAATTCCTCGAGCAGCGGATTGATGAGATAAGGCTGCCGATAGGAATAGATGTTCACCTCGCCGAGATCCTCGGCATGGGCGGCGGGAAGCGCGCAGGCAGGGAAGATGAGGATTGCGATTGCTGCGGCGCGCGCAGATGTCCAGCGCATCAATGACCTCCAATGGCCGGGGTTCAAGGTCCCGGTATCGGACCGAAAGACTTTCGCTTCTCAGGCAAGAGCCAAAGAGCTATTGACTCGCTTAAGGCTTGCACTCGACCAATGTCAATAAGAATATCGTAATGGAACTAATCTTAGAAGTCTTCTAACCTATGACGATACATTAGAATTGTTCAAGAGACATGGTATTGAAATCAGAAAATAGAGTAATTTTTGGTTTGTCACTGCAACTAAGCTAGATTAAAGCGCGGATTTCGCAGTTGCGAGAATGCTTTCGCGGGCAGAGGTGTGGAATCCGAAGGCGCCACGTTTAAGATCTGAACAACCGCTCGGCGGGAAAGATCACATCGGCCGATGTGCCGACGCCGGGCTCGCTCGAAAGCTCGAGACGCGCACGGTTGGCATCGGCGAGCGCCTTGGTGAGAGGGAGCCCGAGTCCCGTCCCCGATTGTCGCCGAGGCGCCGTATCGAGCTGATGGAAGGGCTGCATGGCGTAAGCGATCTCGTTCTTGGTCATGCCCACGCCGCTGTCGCGAACCCGCAGGCGGAGCTCACCGTTGACCAGCGTCCCCGACACGATCACCTGACCGCCTTCCTTGGTGAACTTGATCGCGTTGGTGAGCAGGTTGAGCAGGATCTGCTTGAGCCGCCGCGGATCGGCGACGACGACCGGCAGGTCGTCGGCGAGCGAGGTCCTGAGCACGATCCGCGAGCGCTTGGCGAGGGGCTGCAAGCTCGTGACACAGGACTCGACGATCTCGGCGACGTCGACCGCGGTGAAATCGAGCTCGAACTTGCCAGCCTCGATCTTGGAGATGTCGAGCAGGTCGTTGAGCAGGCTGAGCGCGTAGAGCCCGCTCTGATGGATGTCCTCGGCGTAGCCTTTGTAGCGCGCATTGGCGATCGGCCCGAACCGCTCCTGGAGCATCAGCTCGGTGAAACCGATGATTGAGTTGAGCGGCGTGCGCACCTCGTGGCTCACCTTGGCCAGGAAGTCGAGCCGGCGAGTCGCGGCGTCCACATCGAAGAATGGGCTCGCCTGCGGCGCAGGCGCCGCTTGGATTTCGGGGGCCGGCACCGGCGCTTCGGTCTGGGGGGGTGGTGCCTCGAGATCCGCCTGATCGATGAGCCTAAGGAGCGTGGTGTCGGACCCAGCGTCGAGGGAACTGAGTGCAAAGACGACTTTGAGGCGGCGGCGCGAGCGCGTCAGCGCGTCGACTTCGCCAGTTTGCCCGCTACCGTCTTTGCATTGGAGCAGGCTTGAGCCGCCAGGAAGGATGGCGTCGATGCCGCCCGCTTCCATCAGCTCTGCCGGCGAACGGTAGCCGAAGGCATAGGCAAACGCGCTGTTGAGATAGATGAGCGTCCCACCCTGAAGGAGGCCGATCGCCGCGGGCATCGCTTCGAGCAGCAGCCGCAAAGCCTCCGGCTGAAGCGCAAGTGGACGAGGCGTGTTCGTGGCTTGCGCGGTGTCGGTCGGCTCTTGGGGAAGGGGCTTCGCGCCCGGACCGAACAGAACCCGGCCTTCGAGGGCGCGGGCAATATGCTCAAGCGCCTCGCGGTCGCCGTCTTCAATGCGCCGCTGCGGTCTGAGGTCGGCCATGGTCGGCCCCAATTCAGTACAAAAGAGCTCGCTCCGGCGCTTCAAAGCGCAAGGTCCGGCTCGGCCACGTCACCCCGGCTTGGGGCGTCGACTCAACCACCAAATTTAGGCGAATTCGCTCTATTGCATAGCGCGAAAGCGAGAATTTCGTCCACAGGTCAAAAAAGACGCGTCTTTGGGCAAATGCCGCTTGAAGCATCGCATTGCACCATTTATATTGCAGTGCAACAAAATAAGCGGTCGCAGCGGAGCAAACCGCGCTTATTCCCCGAGAGGCGAATCGAGGAGATTCATCAAAGAGGTGCCACTATGACCGAGACAGCTACCATCCCCCAGACCCCGCAAGAAGCCGTCGAGAAAATCACCGAGACGTTCGAGAAGGCTGCCAAGGAATTCGAGCCTCTCAAGCTCGACACCACCGTGCCGGAGAGCGTTCGCGCGCTCGCCGAGAAGACGGTGAACCAGGCCCGCGAAGCGTATGAGCGCGGCAAAGAATCCATGGAAGAGTCCATCGATGCGCTAGAGCGTTCCTTCGATGCCGCCGGTCAGGGGGCCACCGCCTTCAACCGCAAGCTCATCGACATTGCCCAGCGCAACCTCAATTCGATTTTCGACCTCGCCAAGGGCATGGCCGGCGCCAAGAACCTGGCCGAGATCGTCGAGCTTCAGTCCTCCTTCATCCGCGGCCAGTTCGACGTGTTTGCAAGCCAGGCCGGCGAGATCCGGGCCCTGACGAGCAAGATCGCTGCCGATACCACCGAGCCGATCAAGGATCAGGTTTCGCGTTCCTTCGAGGCCGTTCGCAAGGCGTCGTAATGCGCCGGCGAGAGTGCCGTGACGTGCAGTTGCGTATCGAGTTTGGCGTTTCAGGGAGTGCCTTTGTGCGAGTGTAGGGCCCGGGATTAGTCCCGGGCCTTTCGCTTATCTGCCTCTTGATTTTCCGTCCCCGTCGTGAAATCAGCCTCACCCTGGCGCGCAGGACTTGCCCCGCTTGCAACGGGTCGTGCCTACCCTTAGGTTCCGGGACTTGAGGCTGCCCGTGCCGCTGTAGCTCAGTTGGTTAGAGCGCTTGACTGTGGATCAAGAGGTCGGTGGTTCGAATCCCCCCAGCGGTACCATTTAATCAACTGCCTCGTGGCTTGGCGGTTCCCGGCGCTAGTCGACACGGGATGGGTCACCGAGCGCGTTAATGATTGTTGAGGACCGCTGCAGGGTCCGGCCGACGGGGCAGTGGTCGGCGATCTCCAGAAGCTGCGCGCGCTGCCCATCGGTCAGGTCCCCCTCGACCTGAATAGTTCGCTCGAACCGGTCCTCGGCCGTCTTGCCGTCGCTGCCGGCGACGATCTTGTGCCGGACCGCAACGGAGATCTTTTCCAGAGGCCAGCCGTGGCGGTCGGCATACATGCGCAATGTCATCGCGGTGCATGCGCCCAGCCCAGCCATCACATATTCGTAGGGCGAAGGACCGGTATCGTGACCGCCTACGGCCTCGGGCTCATCGGCGCCCAGAGTGTGCGGCCCAATGGTGACGGATTGCCCATAAGGCTTGTCGGCGCTTTCGGCGACGACGACGCTACGTTTGGGTGCGGCCATAAGCCCCTCCGGTTTCAAGTCTCGTGGGACGGCAACTACATAGCTTCAAAGACCGACTTGTGGAGCCTTGATCCATGTCAGCGTACGCCGCGGAGGCTAACAAGGGTGTCGTGCTCGTTCTCAACGCGGGCTCGTCCAGCATCAAGTTTGCCGTATATGACGCGGCGAGCGATGCTAGGCGCCTCACGCACGGAGAGATCGAGGGCATCGGGACGCAGCCGCGCTTTCACGCCCGCGACGATGAAGGCGCGGAGGTCGCCGGGCCGCTGGCGATAAAGGACGAGTCCGCCGTCCACGACCTGATGCAGGTTCTCCTCGATTGGATCGAGCATCATCTCGCCGGACAAAAGATCGTGGCCGCGGGTCACCGCGTCGTGCTCGGGGGGCTTGAGCATGCCGCCCCGGTGTTGGTTGATGCCGCTGTCCTTGACCGGCTTCGTGCGCTCATTCCGCTCATGCCGGTGCACCAGCCGCGCAATTTGGAGCCGATCGAGGCGCTCGCCAAACTCGACCCCGATCTCCCGCAGGTTGCCTGCTTCGATACGTCCTTTCATCGCACCATGCCCGAGGTCGCGCAGCTTTACGGCTTGCCGCGGCGGCTGACGGACGAGGGGGCTCGGCGCTACGGCTTTCATGGCCTCTCATATGAATACATCGCGAGCATCTTGCCGAAGTTGGACCAGGCGGCCGCAAGAGGACGCACGGTGGTGGCGCATCTTGGAAGCGGAGCCAGCATGTGCGCCATGGTGGGCGGACGCAGCGTCGCAACGACCATGGGATTCGGCCCTCTAAGCGGGCTCGTGATGGGGACCCGCCCTGGCGAGCTCGATCCGGGGATTCTGCTTTGGTTGATGCAGGCAAAGGGCATGGACGAGAAGACCATCGAGTCGATGCTTTATCACGACTGCGGCCTCAAAGGCCTGTCAGGCATTAGCGGTGATATGCGCGATCTGTTGGCGAGCGATGACCCGCACGCCAAGCAGGCCATCGACCTTTTCGTCTATCGGATCTGCTGGGAACTCGGCGCCTTGGCGGCAGCAGCCGGGGGCCTCGATACCATGGTCTTCACCGCCGGCATCGGCGAGAACGCCGCTCCTATTCGTGCGGCCGTCTGCCACCAATCTGCATGGCTCGGCATCGAACTCGATCCCGAGGCAAATAAGCGCGGCGCGGAACGGATCAGTTCGGCCTTGAGTTCGGTCTCCGTCTGGGTGATCCCGACCGATGAGGAGCGCATGATCGCCAGGCATACCTTGGGGTTTGTTGAAGAGCCGTCTGAAAGGAGATCCGGGTGACAGCGCAACCGAAAGCTCAGCGCCACACGCACCGCGACCTGCCGATCCAGCCGAATGCCGAGCATTCGGTCCCGTGGTTCTGGCCATACGCCGCCGCGATTGAGCTTGGCGACGAGGGGCTCGAGGTCTTCGGCGAGAACCTCAAATTCGTCGGTGAGGCCGGAGAGATCAGTGCGCCGCCGCGCTCGACATGGGCGACGGAGAATGAGGTTGTCCTCGACCTCGACACGATGCGGCTCAGGGACTTCTCGAAGGAGGGCGCGTCCGGCGTGCCGGTCTTTATCGATCCGCCCTACGCCGGTCACAGCTCCACCATCGCCGACTATGCCAAGGGCCAGAGCCTGGTCGAGACACTTCTCGGCGCCGGCCTCGACCGCATCTTTGCCGCCGACTGGAAGTCTGCCACCGATGCCATGAAGAACTTCGACATCGACAAATATCTGGAGGAGATCAATGTCGTGGTCGACGACCTTGGCGGCAAGGTGCACCTGGTCGGCTTATGCCAAGGCGGCTGGATGAGCGCCATGTTTGCCAGCCGCTTCCCGGAAAAGGTGAAGAGCCTGGTGCTTGCCGGAGCGCCGATCGATACCGACGCGGGCCATGGTCCCATTAAGAAGCTCGCGCACAGCCTGCCGCTTTCGACCTATCAGGAGATGGTGGACATCGGCGAGGGCCGGATGCTGGGCAAGACCATGCTCGCCGGTTGGAAGGACATGCATCCCGGCCAGCAATTCATGGGCAAGTACATCGATCTCTTCGCCCATATCGAGGACAAGTCCTACATCAAGCGCACGGAGCGTTTCGAGCGATGGTACGAGAACCCAATCGATCTTCCGGGGGTCTATTACCTTCAGGCGATCAAGCTCCTGTTCAAGGAGAACCAGTTCGCCAAAGGTAAATTCGTCGGCCTTGGCCGCAAGCTCGACCTGAAGGACATCACGGTTCCCACCTATCTTCTTGCCGGCGAGTCTGACGACATCACCACGAAGGAGCAGGTTTTCGACGCCGATACACTTCTCGGCACCCCGTCATCTGCCGTGGTGAAGAAGCTCGTGCCTGGCGGTCATATCGGCCTGTTCATGGGACGGCGCACGCTGGCCGAGATCTGGCCCGGCATCGGTCAGTGGATCAAGGCGCAGTCTTAGCCCGACCGCGCTGGTAATGGGCGAGCAACACCGCTACGGCACAGGACGCCATGCGGGTCAGGACCGAGTCCGAGCGGCTGGTCAAAATGATCGGAACCCGCGCCCCGACGACAATTCCGGCACCCGTGGCATCGGCCAGATACTCGAGCTGCTTGGCCAGCATGTTGCCGGCCTCGAGATCCGGTACGATCAGGATGTCGGCCTGCCCGGCCACGGGCGAGACGATATGTTTGGTCTTGGCCGCCTCGGCAGAGACGGCATTGTCGAAGGCAAGCGGTCCATCGAGTGTACCGCCCGTAATCTCGCCGCGGTCCGCCATCTTGCAAAGCGCCGCAGCGTCGATAGTCGACTTGATCTTGGGCGTGACAGTCTCGACGGCTGAAAGAATCGCAATCTTCGGCTTTTCAATGCCGAGCGCGTGCGCCAGATCGATGGCATTCTGAACGATGTCCCGTTTGTCCTCGAGATCCGGGTAGATGTTGATCGCCGCGTCGGTGATCAGCAGCGCCCGCGGATAGGTCGGCACATCCATGACATAGACGTGACTGAGGCGACGCTCGGTGCGCAGATTGTGATCGCCGGCGACGACCGCATGCATGAGCACGTCGGTATGCAGCGCACCCTTCATGATCGTCTCGGCTTTGCCATCGAGCACGAGGTCGACCGCCTTTGCCGCTGCCGCCTCGGCATCCGGCACATCGACGATCTCATAATCTGAGATGGCGACGCCGCCCGTCTGGGCTGCAGCATTGATTGCTTCGCGTGGTCCGACCAGGATCGGAACGATGAGTTTGGCGCGTGCCGCATCGATCGCACCCGTGAGCGAAACGTGGTCGACGGGATTGACCACGGCGGTGCTGAGCAGGTCGTGGCCTCCCGTTTTGGCAATCAGCTCACGATGACGAATGCCGGGCTCTTCCATTCGGACTTCCGGCAGGGCAACGCGCGGCCGTCTGATCTTCTTTTCTGGGGCGATGACATCCGCAACGCCGTCCATCACCACGTTGCCGGCTTGATCCACAACACGGCAGTCCAGAACGATCCCTCCGGGGGGGTGTTTCTCGCGCGCAGTGACCGTCGCCACTACGGTATCGCCCACCACGACCGGATGACGGAAGTTGAGCGTTTGGCTGCGATAAATGGTGCCAGGTCCGGGAAGCTCAGTGCCGAGCAGGGTAGAGATCAAGGCCCCGGTCCACATCCCGTGTGCGATGATTTGGTGGAACATGTCATCATGCGCAAAGGCCGGATCGACGTGCACGGGGTTGACGTTGCCGGACACCGCCGCGAACAGCTCGATGTCTTTCGCGGTCAGAGTGTGAGACAGGCTGATCGAGTCTCCGACCTTGATCTCGTCGAAGGTCCGGTTCTCGATGACTGCTTCGGAGCGGGTCTCCGGGTCAGCCAACGACGTGGTATCCCGCATCGACATAGGCGATGTTCCCGGTGATGGCTTTGGCTTCATCGTTGACCAAGAACGCGGCGAGCGCGCCGACATCGTCGACTGTTACGAGCCGATGTTCGGGGGCCTCCTCGACGGCGCGCTCCAACAGATCGTCGAAATGCGCGATCCCGGAAGCGGCACGCGTAGCCACCGGGCCCGGCGAAAGCGCATTGACGCGGATATGGTGGGGCCCAAGCTCGACGGCCATGTAGCGCACGGACGCTTCGAGCGCCGCCTTCACCGGCCCCATTATATTGTAGTGGCTCATGACCTTCTCGGCGCCGTAATAGCTCATGGCGAGAAGGCAACCCCCGGACGTCATGAGGGGTTCCGCAAGCTTGGCCATGCGCAGAAACGAGTGCACGGACACCTGCATGGCGAACGCAAAACCGTCCGCCGAGCAATCGATGATGCGTCCGTGCAGATCCTCGGCGCGCGCATACGCGATGGAGTGAAGCAGGAAGTCGAGCCGTCTCCATTTCTTGGAAATTTCAGCAAACACGGCTTCGAGTTGGCCCGGAACGGTGACGTCGCACGGCATGATGATCTCGCTGCCGAGGTCCGCGGCCAGCGGCCGGACATAGGGCTCCGCCTTCTCGTTCAGATAAGTAATCGCGAGGTCGGCGCCACCGGCGCGGAAATGCCGCGCGCAGCCATAGGCCAGACTGTGCTCATTGGCGATCCCGACGACCAGTCCCTTCTTGCCGGTCAGCATCCTTGAACCTGTCACCCTTTCGTCATGAGCCCTTCAACGGGCTTCGGTTGCAAGGTGGCTCTTCCAGCACGTTCGCTCAAGGGAGTGGCCTCAATTTGAAATCGGTTGCGCCAACGAGTCACGGCAGCGCCGCGATGAAACTAGTGAACAGGGTGTTTGCGAGTGGCATCGAAGCCTTGAATGCCTGTTTACGGCGCGTAATGCTCCTCGGTGTTGAATCGGCCGCACAAGCGGCAGGAGGGATCGTCGAATCTGTCCGGCGGTCGTTCGGGGCGACTGAGCCTCACACAAACCGCCTGAAGGAGCTCCCATGAAGAGGCTATCCTTAGCGAGATCATGCGCGGTCGCCATCTTGGCGCTCATGATCGCCGGACCGGCGCTGGCACAGGAAAACATTCGCGGCGATACGACCGGTCCGACCACGGCACCCGGGTACAGCCATCCCGAGCAATACATGCATGTAACGCCGGTTCAACCGGCGCCCCAACATGTATGCCGTGGTGGAGCACCCCGAGCAGGACAAGGAATTGGCCGCCAAGCTCGAGGCTCTCGAACAGAAGACCGGCAAGAAGCCCAATATCCTCATCTTCCTGATGGATGACGTCGGCTGGATGGATCCCGGCTTCAACGGCGGCGGTGTCGCCGTGGGGAATGCCACGCCCGAGATGGATAAATACGCCTCCGAAGGCTTGATCCTCACTTCGGCCTATTCGACGCCGTCCTGCTCACCCTCCCGCGCCACCATCCACACCGGCCAGAACCCGCTCCACCACGGCATTTTGCGCCCGCCGATGTACGGTGAGCCCGGCGGTCTCGACGGCGCCATCACCATGCCGGGACTGCTCAAGAAAGCGGGCTACATCACCCAAGGCGTCGGCAAGTGGCACATGGGCGAGAACGAGGGATCGCTGCCGCAGAACACCGGCTATGACGACTATGTCGGCTTCCTCGGCGTCTCCGACATGTACACCGAGTGGCGCGACGTCTACTTCAACCCTGAGGTCGCTCTGTCGCCCGAGCGCTTCAAGATGATGGAGAAGGACAATTTCGATCACTACGAGGTGCACTGCACGCCGGCTGAAACGAAGCAATGTGAGAACGGCAAGCTCATCGACCTTGACTACATCAAGCATCTCGACGAGCATTGGCTGAACACGAGCCTTGCCTTTCTCGATAAGATGAAAGGGAGCAAGCAGCCCTTCTATCTTTATCATGCGACGCGCGGCTGCCATTTCGACAACTACCCGTCGGATGAATGGGCGGGCAAGTCCATGGCCCGCACCGTGTATAGCGACTGCATGGTGCAGATGGACTACACCCTCGGCCTGCTCATGGATAAGCTCGAGGAGATCGGCGAGGCCGAGAACACGCTCGTTATCCTGACTTCGGACAATGGACCTGAATGCGAGATCCCGCCGCGCGGGCGTACGCCATTCCGCGGCTGCAAAGGTTCGAGCT
>Ga0315553_10000302_pt1 | contig 45548 bp, 36 predicted proteins | sample SalMarSW160140MG_FD_203099 | JGI IMG/M metagenome (GOLD analysis project Ga0315553, IMG submission 203099) | Salt marsh sediment microbial communities from the Plum Island Ecosystem LTER, Massachusetts, United States - Salt Marsh Sediment SW1601-40 ...
TAGCTTCACCTGCCTTGTATAATTAAGCAGTAAGGTATCACCCCAGGAAATTTCAGTCATGATGGAAGTACTGAGACCTGTATCCAGTATGAAATGTAGCGTATCCGAGTCATTTATTATGACCGGGACGATGATCAGGTTATTGATGAATTTGAACTGAAAAGAGATCCGGCTCTGGTTTGGATTTGCAAATGTAAGATCTTTTAACTGACTCTGTGCATTAACGGGCATAGCAAGATTGTATGTAACCAACCTGGTAATAATAATAATTAATCCTATTGCTATGTATTTATACTGTTTATACATCCTGCATTTCATTATTCCCAATGCCATTGTGGGTGCCAGAATACCGATCTAACATTACCTTTCAGGTTCAAATCATGGATTTCCCCGGTCCATCCTATTCTCTTTATTAAACATATTTAATGCCAAATTGTTCATTGTTCTATCTATCAAATGAATAAATCGATGTCAACCTCTTTCACTTTCCGGAGAACTGGGCGGTTTCATTACATTGTTTGTTCGGTTCCGAACAATATACTAAAAAAAACATATTCCCAACTCAAACTGTCATAAATTTGAACTATCGATATGCCAAAATGACTGATAATCAGATTTCTGTTGTCATTTTTTCGCTTGATTTAATGGCAATTGAGATTGGCAAATCATTTGATGAGTATTGTCTGATAGCACAGAACATTAAGGCAATGAATTTAAACAATTTTACCATAAAGGCACAGGAAGCAATACAACAGGCATTCTCTGTTGCCTCCGGATATCAGCACCAGGCTGTTGAGAACGGTCATTTACTGAAGGGTATATTGAGTGAGGGGGAAAACATTACCCAGTACCTGTTTAATAAGCTTGGCGTATTGAGTTCTAAATTATATCCTGCTCTTGATCAGATAATTAATTCCTATCCAAAGGTTTCAGGAGGGGAACAATACCTTTCTGCTGATGCGAACAGAGCGTTACAGAGGGCACTAAAAAGTGCACAGGAATCGGGCGATCAGTTTGTATCGGTTGAGCATGTATTACTTGGTATCCTTGGATCGGGAGATGACGTATCACGGATGATGAAGGATATGGGGATTAATGAAAAAGAGTTGAAACAGGCAATTAACGATCTTCGGAAAGGGTCAAAAGTGGATAGTCAGACTGCTGAAGACACGTTCAATTCCCTAAACCGGTTTGCCATGAATTTAAACGATTATGCACGATCGGGCAAACTCGATCCGGTGATTGGACGGGATGAGGAGATCCGGAGGATACTCCAGATCCTTTCCAGGAGAACAAAAAATAATCCGGTCCTTATTGGTGAACCCGGTGTTGGAAAAACAGCTATAGTTGAAGGATTGGCGTATCGACTGGTCAAGGGTGATGTTCCTGAGAATCTAAAATCCAAACAGGTTTATTCTCTTGATATGGGAGCTTTGATTGCAGGAGCAAAATACAAAGGCGAGTTTGAAGAGCGATTGAAGGCAGTTGTTAAGGAGGTAACTGCTGCCAACGGAGAGATCATCTTGTTTATTGATGAAATTCACACCCTGGTGGGTGCAGGGAAAAGTGAAGGAGCAATGGATGCGGCAAACATCCTGAAACCTGCACTGGCAAAAGGCGAGCTGCGGGCAATAGGAGCAACAACCCTGAATGAATATCAAAAATTCTTTGAAACCGACAAAGCCCTCGAGAGACGGTTTCAGATTGTTAGGGTGAATGAGCCGGATACGCTCAGTGCAATCTCTATCTTGCGAGGGCTGAAAGAAAGGTATGAAAATCACCATCGCGTGAGGATAAAAGATGAAGCAATCATTGCTGCTGTAGAACTTTCAAATCGCTATATAACCGACAGGTTTCTGCCTGATAAAGCGATTGATCTGATCGATGAAGCAGCATCCAAGCTCAGGCTTGAAATGAACTCCCTTCCGGAAGAGATTGATGAACTGGAACGAAAGATCAAGCAGATGGAGATCGAAAGGGAGGCCATAAAAAGAGAAGGAGATTCAGAAAAACTCAAGAACCTGAAAAAAGATATTGCCAACCTTGATGAAGAGAGGATTAAACTCAAGGTAAAATGGGAAACGGAAAAGAATATCATCGACTCTATACAGCGGAAGAAGCAGGAAATAGAGGATCTGAAGTTTGAAGCAGAACAGGCTGAAAATCAGGGAGAATATGGTAAAGTGGCGGAATTAAGGTATGGTAAAATCAAAGTGGCAGAAAATGCCATCGAAGAATTGAAGAATGAACTCAAAGAGAACCAATCCGAAATGGCGTTGATTAAAGAAGAGATCGGATCGGAGGACATCACTGAAATTGTGGCACGATGGACGGGCATTCCGGTGGCTAAAATGATTAAAAGCGAACGGGAAAAATTGCTTACCCTTGAGGATGAGTTGCACAAAAGAGTGGTGGGACAGGATGAGGCAATCACAGCCATCGCCGATGCGGTCAGAAGAAGCAGAGCAGGCTTGCAGGATGCCAGACGGCCTATCGGATCGTTTATCTTTCTCGGAACTACAGGTGTGGGTAAAACGGAACTGGCAAGAGCACTGGCGGAATTCCTGTTCAATGACGAAAACCTGATCACACGGATCGATATGTCGGAATACCAGGAGAGACACTCTGTCTCTCGACTGATTGGGGCTCCTCCCGGATATGTCGGATACGATGAAGGGGGCCAACTGACAGAAGCCGTTCGCCGAAAACCTTATTCCGTTATCCTCCTTGATGAGATTGAAAAGGCACATCCTGATGTCTTTAACCTGCTTTTGCAGGTGCTCGACGACGGTCGCCTTACCGATAACAAAGGCAGAACAGTTAATTTTAAAAATACAATCGTTATCATGACTTCAAACATCGGATCTCATCTTATCCAGGAGAAGATTTCCGGGCTTGATCAGGAAAACAAGGAGGATGTGTTGGAGGGGATTAAACGGGATCTGTTTCTTCTCCTGAAACAGACCATAAGACCGGAATTTCTCAATCGCATCGATGAAATCATCCTTTTCTCACCCCTTACCTTTGAAGAGATTAAACAAATTGTTGGATTGCAGTTCAACATCATTAGAAAGAGTGCTGAAGCAGCAGGGATAGATCTCAGCCTGACTGATAAAGCAACCGAATGGTTCGCTAAAAAAGGATACGATCCGCAATTTGGTGCAAGACCCATAAAACGGATCATGCAAAAAGAGATTGTCAGCACCCTATCCAAACAACTATTAGCTGAAGAACCTGCGGTCCAGGGTAGGGTTGTGGTCGATATGGAAGGGGAAAAAATAGTATTCAGGTACTAATGGTGGTTACCAGCTTTTTCCTGCATGGTGAAAGATAGCGGTAATGTATTGTGCCATATTGCTTTTATGAAAAACTCTTGATGCAATCATGCAGGTCATCATAGATTTCAAATATATTATGAAGTTGAAGAAGCTTAAATAATTCCATTACCTCAGGAGCAATGTTACAAAGCTTAAAAAATCCGTAGTTGTTATTTGCCATTTTCATCACTGAGAGAAAAACTCCAAAACCAGAACTGTCGATGTACTTCACTCCCTCGAGATCCAGAATGAGCTTTGTGTTAGGCTTTTCAAACAATTGGGCCAACTCTTCTTTCACCTTTTCAGTAATCAACGCATTGAATTTCTGTACATCTTCAAACTTGACTACTTCAATGTTGTCAACTTTTTCGATTTTTAACATAAAGCAAGTTCAGGTTAAAGATTTTCAATGATTTCATTCAATTCCTGTATCGCTTCATAACAACTCCGTTCAAACCGTTCGATAAAAGATGGGTAACGCTCCACATCTTTCATCTCCTTTGCAAGATGTTCAAAATCCTTCAGATCCTCCGCCAGTTCGTTCATCCCCATTATTGCAACAGATGATTTCGCTTTATGAGCCAGCAGTCCAAGCGATTGATAATCCTTCTTTGCCAATAATTCCTTCATCTCTCTGGTGAATTCCGGGACCTGTTCCAAAAAGATTTCAGCCATCTCTTTTACCAGGGATTTGCTGCCACCTGATATGTTTTCCAGATACTTCAGATTAACATATTTGCCCTTCTCCTTCATTGATGTTCTAACTTTCAGAATGTAAGTTTTTTGAGTTGTAATCCCCAGTATAATACCATGCCATTAACGTCCACATAACGTGTAATCACTTAACCTGTATAAAAGTAATAAAAATAACTTTTCTCCCAAACATTGTGCTATTTTGTTAAACAATTTTCAAACCTTTGGGAATCCGATCTCGTAAAGTTGTAACACGATGTTTTTAGATTCCTGGGAGATGGAATAAATTCAAATCCGGCTTTCGGAAGTAAGGAAATTTATTGTAATTTTATCCCATTGCCTGCATTAGAACAGGGATGGCTTTTCAGATGAATCATAAAATATACGTTTATGAAAAATATCCGGTTTGCTTTCGTAACACTGCTGCTTGTTGGATCAATCGGAGTGGGTGCCCAGCAAAACATTAAAATCGACAAAAAGGATTTCAACATAGAAGAGCAGGGTTTTGATGAAGCCTGGGAACATGTGAAAGAGGCCGAAAAACTGTTTTCCAAAGGAATCGGGACATATGGCGATGCCCTGGAGCAGTATGAAATGGCCGCCGCCTATAATACCTATAATCCACCATTGAATTATAAAATGGGTGTCTGCTGTCTCTATTCTGAACGGAAGTTAGATGCACTGAACTATTTTAAAAGAGCCTATGAGTTTAACAACAATGTTGCCAGTGATATTCATTTGATGCTTGGAAGGGCTCACCATTTCAATCATGATTTTGAACTTGCCATTGAAGAATATAAAATTCACCGGGACAGCCTCACCGAGAAAGAGCGAAAGAAAAATAAAATTGATTTTGATAAATTGATCCAGGAGTGTGAAAACGGGATTGCCCTTATGGAGAAAATAGTCTCGGCTGGGATAACAAACCTTGGTGATGCAATCAATTCACCCTATGACGATTACAACCCACTGATCACATCCAGTGGTAACCGGATGTATTTTACCTCACGAAGAGCTAGCATATTGGATGACAGGAGAAACCTTTTGGACAATAAGTTCAATGAGGACATCTATGTATCCTTTTTTCGGAACAACAGGTGGGAAGAAGCTCAGAATGTTGGTAAAAAGATCAATTCAGAGTACAATGAAGCAGCCCTTTCCATTACAGATGGGGACAGTCTGCTCTACATCTATTATGGCAACAGTAGCAATGGAGATATTTTTACTAGCGAATTTAAGAAAGGCCAATGGAACAGCCCGAAGAAGATGTCCGGCAAGTTTAATTCCGGACAGCGGGAGACTACCATCAGTTTCGATGCGCGCAAAAATACTGTCTATTTCATCAGTGCATCGAAGAAGAATACCCTGGGAGGTACAGATATTTTTGTAAGCCGGAAAGATGAAAAGGATAAATGGGGAAAACCGGAAAACATTGGACCGATAATTAATACACCATTTGATGAAGAAGCAGTGTTTCTTCACCCGGATGGAACAACACTTTTTTTTAGCTCAAAAGGGCATAATAGCATGGGAGGATTTGATATCTTCAAATCGACACTGCTCCCAGATGGAGAGTGGTCGGAACCTCAAAACATTGGATTCCCCATCAATTCAGCCGGGGATGATCTCTTCTATTCAACCTATAATGATTCCACTTCAGCCTATATTTCCTCCATGCGGGAGGATAGTTATGGAATGATGGATATCTATAAGGTTTCCTACATACCTGAATTGGTGTACGATGACATCCTTTCCGAGGCAGATGAGTACCCCGAAGTTGAATTGGAATGGCTTGCATTCCTGGATGAAGGACCGGTAGTTGAGATTGACAAATCTATTTTACTGAAAGGGATCGTTACCGATCGGGAAGACTCAGTTCCGCTGATGGCTCGCCTCGAGATTATCGATATGGATATCAATAATGTTATTGCAACCTCCATTTCCGATAAGGAGAGCGGTAGCTATTCCATTCGCCTGGAGGAGAAAAAGAACTATGGTGTTGAAATAACATCCCAGGGTTATATGGTGTTTCTGGATATCATCAACATCCCTCCCGATACTGAAACGTCTGAGATGATCAGTAATTTTGCGCTCCAGAAAGTAAAGGTTGGAGAGAAAGTGATCCTGAAAAACATATTCTTTGAGCTCAATAAAGCAACACTTACCGCAGCTTCTTATGAAGAATTGGGGCGGGTACTCAAGCTGCTGGAAAGTAATCCAACCCTTCGGATTGAGATTTCCGGGCATACAGACAATGTGGGTTCATTTCAGGTAAATCAGAGACTCTCTGAAGCGAGGGCTAAAGCGGTTGTTGATTACCTGATCCGAAATAGCATTGATCAGGACAGGCTTGAATATGCCGGGTACGCATTTTCCCGTCCCGTTGCCACAAACGATACGGCAGAAGGAAGGGCACAGAACCGACGTGTGGAATTTGAAATCCTGAGTAAATAATCATAACAACTCCCTCTATGAAAGAGACACCCTTTATCCACTTCCATCTTGCACTTGGAGCGAAAATGGTATCGTTTGCAGGCTACCGGATGCCCATTGAATACAGCGGAATCACAGATGAGCACATGACAGTCAGGGAAAAATTGGGTGTCTTTGATGTTTCACACATGGGTGAATTCTGGATAAAAGGTCCCAAAGCCCTGGAATTCATTCAGCGGATTACTTCAAATGATGCTTCAATACTTACTGATGGGAAAGTGCAATATTCATGTTTCCCAAATGGAAAGGGCGGTATTGTTGATGATCTTCTGGTCTACCGGTTCAATGAAACGAAGTACCTCTTTGTCGTCAATGCGGCAAACATTGAAAAAGATTGGAATTGGTGCTTGGAACAGGCTGGAGCAATGGGGCTTCAAGCAGGTAAGGAGCTGATCAATGATTCCGATAATATAGCTCAACTGGCTGTCCAGGGACCACTTGCCCTCAGGGCAATGAGCAAACTCACCCGGGAACCGATCGAAGAGATGAAGTATTATACCTTCAGGGAAATTGATTTTGCCGGATTGAAAAATGTACTATTCGCAACCACAGGGTATACCGGTGCCGGAGGTTGCGAGATCTATGTTCCTAATAGCGAAGCTCCCAAATTGTGGGAAGCTGTATTGGATGCCGGTGAGGAATTTGGCATCAAACCCATTGGTCTTGGTGCCAGGGATACGCTGCGACTTGAAATGGGTTTCTGCCTCTATGGAAACGACATAACCGATGATACCTCGCCCATTGAGGCTGGCCTCGGGTGGATTACCAAATTTGTTGACCACAAAGATTTTATTGATAAGGATTTTTTATTGGCTCAAAAAGAGGAAGGGGTAATTCGAAGGCTGAAAGGATTTGAGATGATTGACCGTGGTATTCCACGCCAGCATTACGAAGTCCGGGATAATGATGGACAACCTATCGGTGAGGTTACTTCCGGTACTATGTCACCCGTTCTGAAAAAAGGCATTGGCATGGCATACCTGAATGAAGGTTTCTGGCAGGAAGGTACCGACATGTACATTAATGTCAGGAACAAAGACCTCAAGGCAAAGGTGGTAAAACCACCCTTTATTAATAAATAAACGACTTCGGGACCACATCAGCAATTTTTTGCCGGAAATCACAGGATCCCATGTTAACAGAACAATATGGTTAAACAGAGCAGCATTGAAGTGTGTTTTTCTCCGGCACTGTTTCCATTACATGAAGACAAGGAGGCAATTGTGGTAGTTATTGATGTCCTCAGGGCAACATCTGCTATTGTTACCGCCTTTCAAAATGGCGTGGAACGATTGATTCCGGTAAAGACAATCGATGAAGCAAGGGAATACAAAAAGAGGGGATACATGATCGCTGCCGAACGGGATGGTTATGTTCTTGATTTTGCAGATTTTGGTAATTCACCGTTTAACTTTACCCGGGAAAAGGTCGCGGGAAAAACAATCGTTTATAGCACAACCAACGGAACACAGGCTATCCAAATGGCCAGTTCCTGCTATCGGGTAATCATCGGTTCATTCCTGAACATTTCGGTGTTGTGTGATTGGATAGCAGGAGAGGAAAGGAGTGTCGTGTTGTTGTGTGCCGGCTGGAAAAACAGATTCAGCCTGGAAGATGCCATTTGCGCCGGAGCCATAACAGAAAAGCTATTGATACATGAGTCATACTATACGAATTGTGATGCAGCAAAAGCGGCTTTCGATTTATGGTCAGTAGCAAAAGATGACCTGGGAATGTATGTGGAGAAGGTTGCCCAGAAAACGAGATTACGGGAAAAAGGGCTCGATGATGTAATCCCTTATTGCCATACCCCTGACTCATGCAGTACAATACCGGTATTAAAGAATAGTTATCTGATTGATATGAAAAATTTCTAATAAACCCAATGCTATGAAAAAACATAACTTTTATGCAGGTCCATCCATCCTACCGCAGTATACGGTGAATAATGTGGCAAAAGCGGTTACGGATTTTGATGGAACCGGTTTGTCCATCATGGAAATTTCTCATCGAAGCAAGGAATTTATTGCCGTGATGGATGAAGCGCAGAACTTGTTCAAAGAACTCCTGGCCATACCCTCCGGATACCATGTTGTGTTCCTCGGGGGAGGGGCAAGCACCCAGTTTGCCCTTGTACCCATGAATCTGATGATTAAGAAAAGTGCCTACCTCGATACAGGATCCTGGGCTTCGAAGGCAATAAAGGAAGCCGGGTATTTTGGTGAGGTGGTCGTTGTTGCTTCTTCGAAAGACCGCAATTACTCATACATCCCAACAGGTTATACCATTCCGGATGATGCTGATTACTTTCACATCACAACCAATAACACCATCTATGGAACAGAGATAAAAGTGGATTTTGATGTTCCCGTTCCAGTGGTTGCCGACATGTCTTCTGATATATTAAGCCGCCCGGTAGATGTTTCAAAATATGCAATAATTTATGGTGGTGCACAGAAGAACCTGGCTCCCGCAGGACTCACCTTTGTGATTATTAAGGAAGATATCCTGGGGAAGGTCGAAAGGGTGCTCCCGACCATGTTTGATTACCGAACCCACATCGAGAAGGGATCGATGTTTAATACACCTCCCTGTCTGCCCGTATTTGCAGCCCTCCAAACCCTGAAGTGGGTAAAAATGCAGGGAGGTGTTGGGGAGATGCAAAAAATAAATCATGCTAAAGCAGAGATCTTGTATTCAGAAATAGATAGAAACAGTCTCTTCATTCCAACAGTGACTAATCCGGAAGATCGTTCCATCATGAACATCTGCTGGGTTATGAAAGAGGAAAACAAAGATCTGGAACAGGAATTTCTCGAATTTGCCACGCAACGGGGAATGATCGGGATAAAAGGCCATCGTTCCGTGGGAGGATTCAGGGCATCAACCTATAATGCCCTTCCAAAAGAGAGCGTGGAGTCATTAATTGATGTAATGCAGGAATTTGAATCAATGAAATCACGATAAATAAAACCAGTATGAAAAAAGTACTTGTGGCTACAGTAAAACCATTTGCCAGCGAAGCGATTGCTGGTATTCAGCGAATCCTTGAGGATGCTGGTTACGATTTCCATTTGTTGGAGAAGTATGAGAGCCAGGACGACCTGATCAATGCTGTTAAGGGTGTTGATGCTATGATTATACGAAGTGATATTGCCAATAAACAGGTCATTGAAGCCGGGGAAGACCTGAAAATCATTGTGCGTGCCGGCGCAGGATACGATAATATCGACCTTGCATCGGCTACCGATAATGGGATCGTTGTTATGAATACTCCGGGCCAGAATTCAAATGCCGTAGCAGAATTGGCAATTGGCATGATGATACTCATCGCGAGAAACAATTATGACGGCAAAGCCGGAACGGAATTGAAAGGGAAAACCCTGGGTTTGCATGCCTATGGAAATGTGGGTAAATTGGTTGCGGGAATCGGTACCGGGCTTGGTATGAAGATCTTTGCCTTTGATCCCTTTATTGACAAATCTATCATGGAAAACGATGGTGTGATGGTTGTTGAAAAGGTGGAAGATCTTTATGCAAACTGCAGGTATGTCTCCTTACACATCCCGGCGAATGAGAATACCATCAAATCAGTTAATCATTCCCTTTTGAAGAATATGCCAAAGGGTGCAACCCTGGTTAATACTGCAAGAAAAGAGATCATTTGTGAAGATTCACTGAAAGAAATGTTTGCCGAACGGGAAGATTTCAGGTATGTTACCGATGTTGCTCCCGACTGCAAAGAAGAGATTGAAAAACTTTATCCGGGCCGGTTTTTCTTTACACCGAAAAAGATGGGAGCACAAACTGAGGAAGCAAATATCAATGCAGGTGTAGCTGCTGCCAAACAGATTGTGAGATTTTTTGAACGGGGTGATGTTACATTTCAGGTAAATAGATAATTGTTCAGATGACCGTATTAAAGCCCTTTAAAGGATACAGACCACCACGGGAAATTGCCAGACAGGTTGCTTCCCGCCCTTATGATGTATTGAGCTCTGAGGAAGCAGGGGAAGAGGCAAAAAAGAATCCCTATTCACTGTTACACATCACCAAGCCGGAAATTGACCTTCCACCGGAAACCGATGCGCATTCCAGACCGGTATATGAAAAAGCAGCAGAAAATTTCTCGATATTCAAGGAAAAAGGATGGTTTGTGCAGGATAAAAAAGATTGTTTGTATATCTATGCACAAACCATGAATAACAGAACACAATATGGTATCGTTGGATGCGCTGCTGTGGAGGATTACATGACCGGGGTTATTAAAAAGCATGAACTGACCCGTCCCGACAAGGAAGAGGATCGCATGAAACACGTGCGGATCAACAATGCCAATATTGAACCGGTATTTTTCGCCTACCCTTCGAACCCAGAGATCAACACCATCGTGGATCATGTGGTGAGCAAAAATGAGCCGGAGTATGATTTTATTGCCGACGACGGATTCGGGCATCATTTCTGGATTATTGATGAACCCGAAATAATTGAAAGAGTGGTCACACTTTTTGAACAGATTCCCTCAACCTATGTGGCCGATGGCCATCATCGGACAGCAGCGGCAGCCCTGGTTGGAAATGAAAAGAGGAAGAACAATCCAAGACATACCGGAAAGGAGGAATACAATTTTTTCCTTGCAGTGCATTTTCCCCATGACCAGCTTACCATCATTGATTATAACCGTGTTGTGAAAGATATGAATGGACTAACATCGGCGGAGTTACTGGCAAAAATAGAATCCGGATTTTATGTTGAAAAGAAGGGAACTGAGGTTTTCAAGCCCGACAGTCTGCACACGTTTTCCATGTATCTTGATGGAGTATGGTATTCCTTACGGGCAAAAGAAGGAACCTATGACGATGATGATCCGATTGGTGTCCTTGATGTAACCATCCTTTCAAACCAGTTGCTTGCACCTCATTTGAATATAACCGATTTGAGGAGATCGGACAGGATTGACTTTGTAGGTGGTATTCGGGGGTTATCAGAATTGAAAAGACGGGTTGACTCGGGTGAGATGAGGGTTGCATTTGCCCTTTATCCGGTTAGTATGGAGCAGTTGATCAGAATTGCAGATACTGGAAACATCATGCCGCCAAAAACAACCTGGTTTGAACCTAAACTGAGAAGCGGCCTTGTGATCCATACATTGGATTGAATGAAAAAATAACAGAATATTGCCTGATGTGCAGGCATTATTTCCTGAAACCATCACATGGAAATTGCTAAAAACTTATCGGTAATCCTTGATCGGCTGCCCAATCGGGTGAAACTGGTAGCTATCTCAAAGATGAAATCCGAGAAAGAGATCATGGAAGCTTATCAGGCAGGGTATCGAGTGTTCGGAGAAAATAAGGTCCAGGAACTGGTGAGAAAACAGGAGGTTTTACCCAACGATATTGAGTGGCATATGGTTGGACACCTGCAATCCAATAAGGTGAAGCATATCGCCCCTTTTGTCCACCTGATCCAATCGGTTGATTCGTTGAAGTTATTGAAAATCATAAATAAGGAAGCGGCTAAGAACAACAGAAGAATTGATTGCCTGTTGCAGGTGCACATTGCCCGGGAGGAAACAAAATTCGGCTTTTCCAACGAAGAGATTATTGAAATGCTTAATTCGGGAGAATGGAAAGAGCTGAAATCCATCCGGATCACCGGACTGATGGGCATGGCGACATTTACAGACAACAGAGACCTGATCCGCTCCGAATGTAAATCACTGAAAGCCTTTTTCGATGAGGTTAAAAAACGTTACTTTGAGAGAGAACCATCGTTTTATGAACTGTCAATGGGAATGTCGGGCGATTATACCATAGCCATTGAAGAGGGAAGTACAATGGTTAGAATTGGTAGCCTGATCTTCGGCGAACGACATAATCATTAACAAATAACAGATAGAATATCGGATATGGCAAAACTGGAGGCATCCTATCTTGGATTGAAATTGAAAAATCCTGTCCTCGTAAGTAGTTCCGGTCTGACGGATTCGGTTGAGAAGATCAGGAAGCTGGAAGAACTTGGAGCAGGAGGAGTGGTTTTGAAATCCCTGTTCGAGGAACAAATACAGTATGAGGCAGGTAATCTATTGAAACATAGCGATTATCCGGAGGCGGCAGATTATATCCGGAATTATACCATGAACCACTCCCTGGATGAATACCTCACCCTTATTGAATCGGCAAAGAAGGCAGTCCGGATACCGGTAATCGCCAGTGTCAACTGTATCTCAGCATCGAAATGGATTTCATTCTCAAGGGAAATGGAATCTGCAGGGGCTGACGCATTAGAAGTGAATGTTTTTATCCTGCCAACGGATCCGAATCAGGCAGGATCCGGTTATGAACAGGTGTATTATGATCTGGTAACTCAACTGAAAGAGATCCTTTCTATTCCGGTTGCGATAAAACTGGGAAACCAATTCTCAAATATTCTGCATCTCATCAAACAGTTGTATAATCGTAGAGCTGATGGAGTTGTTCTGTTCAATCGGTTTTATGCCCCGGATATTAACATTACCGGATTGAAGCTTACATCGTCTGAAGTTTTCAGCTCACCAACAGATATCCGGCAGACCCTGCGGTGGGTTGGCATTGTATCGGGAAAAATCGATGGGCTCGATATTGCCGCTTCAACCGGAATCCACGATAGTCACGCTATCATTAAGCAAATCCTGGCAGGAGCATCAGCAGTTCAGGTTTGCTCAACCCTTTATAAAAACGGGATTGAACAACTGCCAGAACTGGTTTCCGGTGTTGAAGAGTGGATGGATGAGCATAATTACCGGAAAATAGAAGATTTCAGAGGTATCCTTAGCTATAAGAATATATCTGATCCATTAACCTACGAACGATCACAATTCATGAAATACTTTTCAGGTTATCACTGATTTTGTATTTTAAAAAAAAGTGTTAATTTTACTTTGATTATTAATAAGATCATTGAAGAACAATATTTTAAACTGATGCCATTATGAATGTTAAACTTCTTACGTTGTCAAGAATAAAAGGGCTGGTATTTGTTTCAGTTGCAGCCTTTTTTATTGGATGCGGATCGGGAGGTGATAAAGAAAAGACCCCTGACATTACAATTGATATGGATGAGATTAATCAGGAGCTTTTTGATAATATATCCGATGCTAAACAGATTTTTTACTCACTTCCCTCACCACTGGAAACGGCTATGCTGGTCCGATCCGCAGGTGCGGAGTATGATGCTGAAATCTTAAATTCAGTAGATAATGCTGGGAATTATACCGGCCAGAAAAAAATGGCCCTTAACCTCGGAATTTATACGTGTGACCTCAGTTTTGCAAGCCTGTATGATCAAACCCAGGCTTCTATCAGTTACATGAATGCAGCAAAAAGGATGGCTGACGGTTTGGGTATTCTTGATGCCATTAGTGACGAAACCATCGAGAGACTTGAGGAGAATGTAAACAACCGGGAAGTCCTTCTGGATATTGTTTCTGAAACCTTTATGAATTCAAGCTCCGATCTTGAAGAGACTGGAAGACCTGCTGTTGCTGCAATTGTTCTTGTCGGTGGTTGGATGGAGGGACTTTACATCGCTACAGAACTGGTTAATAAAGGAACCTTTGAGGGAAACAAGCTGGTGGCTAGGATTACAGATCAAAAACTTTCCATCGATATTGTGTTGAAATTGTTGGAAGAGAATAAGGACAATTCTGATGTGGCTGGAGTCCTGGCTGAAGTGCAGGAATTAAAAACCATTTTTGATAAGGTTGTGATTAAAACCTCAACCATTGAACCGGAACTCGACCCGGAAACAAACGTGACTACGTTGAAGTCGGAAAGCACTAACAACATGACACCAGAAATCTTTGCTGAACTCAGTGAAAAGGTGAAATCCCTGAGAAATTCATACATTTTATAAATAACCCACGTTATGAAACGATATTTTCAATTTTTTTTAATCGTAGCTTTACTCATCTCTGTCCCTCTACTCAGTAATGCCCAATGCAAGGGATTTGCTAAGAAGATCTGCAAAATGGAACTGCTTCCTGACTATACACATGATGGGAACTACCATGCTGCTATTCTTACGGAAGGTGAAGAAGCAGAGTTATATAAAACCTTTTACTCCGACCAGGAGTACCGCATCGGTATTTGTGGATCTGATAACATGGGAGATATTGAGTTCACGATCTATGATGCCAGTAAAAATGTGATCTATACAAACAAAGACAACGATTATAGTCGCATATGGGATTTCAAATTGCAAACATCACAGCAGTTAAAGATCTCCGTTAAGGTACCACCCAATCCGGACACTGCTGCAGAACCTCAGCAGGGTTGTGTGGCTATCATGTTTGGATTCAAGGCAAAATAGAGTTCTGAACACCAACGTAATACCTGTGATCTTATCACAGGTTTTTTTTATCCTTTTGCTCTATCTTTCTGCGCAGGTATCTGCCCGTATAGGATGATTCGCATCGGATCAGATCTTCCGGTAAGCCTTCGAAAACTATCGATCCTCCCTTTTCACCCCCTTCCGGCCCAAGATCAATAATCCAGTCTGCCGATTTGATCACTTCGAGGTTGTGTTCAACAATAAGTATTGAGTTACCACTCTCGATCAGGGCAATGAACGCGGAGAGAAGTTTGTTGATATCATGGAAATGCAAACCGGTGGTAGGTTCATCAAAGATAAACAGTTTTGGTTTGTGGTTGCTCTCTTTACTTAAGAAGGAAGCCAGCTTTACGCGCTGGCTCTCTCCTCCACTCAAAGTACTGGAGGACTGTCCCAGCTTGATGTATCCAAGACCAACATCAGCCAGCGGTTTCAGCTTCTCAACAATTCGTTTTTCGGGATTCTCCTGTGATAAGCTGAAAAATTCGATCGCTTCATTAACCGTCAGTTCAAGGATATCAAAAATACTTTTCCCTTTGTATTTCACATCAAGGATCTCTTGCTTGAACTTCAGCCCGCTGCAGCTTTCACATACAAGTTCAACATCAGCCATGAACTGCATCTCAACCCTGATGATCCCTTCTCCCTGACACTCCTCACAGCGACCACCATCGATATTGAAGGAAAAATGAGCAGCTTTGTACCGGTTGTATTGTGAGAGCGGTTGAGCAGCAAATAATCGGCGGATCTCATCAAAAGCCTTCAAGTAGGTAACCGGATTGGATCGGCTCGATTTACCAATCGGATGTTGATCGACCAACTCTACCTGGGTCAATGCATGAAGGTCTCCTTCAAGCAGATCAAAATGTCCGGTATGGTCACTGTATCCATTAAAATGCTTGCTGAGGGCAGGATAGAGAATGCCATTCACGAGGGAGGATTTCCCCGATCCGCTGACCCCCGTGATAACAGTGATTGTGTTCAGCGGTATGGTTACATCAATCCCTTTCAGATTGTTCTCCCGTGCTCCCCGGATTACGATATAATTGTTCCACTTTCTCCGCATTTCCGGAACAGAAATCCCCTTTTTCCCGGATAGGTAGTCCGCGGTCAGACTGTTCTTCTCCTGCAGAATCATGTAATGATTTCCCTGAAACACAATCTTGCCACCCTCCCTTCCAGCTTCTGGTCCAATATCGATCAGTTCATCGGCAGCCTGGATGATCTCTTCATCATGCTCAACCACCAGTATTGTGTTCCCGTATTGCTGCAGCTGCTTAAGCACCTGTATAAGTAGCGAAGTATCCCGCGGATGAAGACCAATACTGGGTTCGTCAAGAATGTAAAGCGAACCGACCAGGCTGCTTCCCAGTGATGTGGCAAGGTTTATCCTTTGAGATTCTCCACCGGAAAGTGTCGATGACAACCTGTTAAGTGTTAAATAACTGAGACCTACATTGTTAAGAAAGGACAAACGGTTCCTTATTTCGGTTAGTAAACGGGATGCAATTTCCGCTTCTTCCGGTGTTAGCGAAAGGTTCGTAAAAATAGTACTCAGCTCACTGATTGGCAATTGTACCAGTTCCTGGATCGTCTTTCCACCTATCCTGACATATGAAGACTCCTTACGCAACCGTGTCCCCTTGCACCCGGGGCAGGTTGTTTTTCCCCTGTATCTTGAAAGCATAACCCGGTACTGGATCTTATATTTCTTCTTTTCCAGGTGTTTGAAGAAGGCATTCAATCCCCTGAAATATCGGTTTCCATTCCAGAGTAGCATCTTTTCATCTTCCGTCAATTCATGGTAGGGCTTATGGATCGGGAAATCAAATTTGTCGGCATGAAGGATTAACCGGTCTTTCCATTTGCTCATCTTTTCCCCTTTCCAGCATACAATGGCATCCTGGTATATGGAAAGACTCTTGTTCGGAATCACCAGGTCCTCATCAATACCAATAATTTTACCGTATCCTTCACATTCCGGACAGGCTCCAACTGGATTATTGAAACTGAACATATGAACAGAAGGCTCTTCAAACTGCATTCCATCACGTTCGAATTTGTTTGAAAATTCCTCAGAAATAACCTTCTTCCCATTGAAAACCCGGACGATGCAGTACCCCTTGCTAATTCCAAAAGAAGTCTCAACCGAATCGGCAATCCTGCCCATTGAATCTTCATCAAACCGGATTTCAATCCGGTCAATGACCACCAGGACCTCTTTTAATCCCTGCAATACATCGGGTCGTTCGAGTATTTCATCTATTCTGTGAATTTTCCCCTCCGCTTCAATCCGGGTAAATCCCTGTTTCAGCAGGTATTCAAGATGCTCGGAAATGGTACACTCTTCGTGTTCCTGTAACGGAGCAAGAAGGATTGCCCGTGTTCCTTCTTTAAAACGACGAATGAATTCGGTCACATCCGAAACACCATGTCGTTTAACCAGCTTGTTCGAAACGGGAGAGTACGTCTTGCCAACTCGTGAAAACAATAACTTCAGGTAATCATATATTTCCGTTGCAGTACCAACTGTTGACCTTGGATTCCTGGTGTTTACCTTCTGTTCAATGGCTATTGCCGGTGGTAACCCCCTGATGTAATCCACCTCCGGCTTATGCATTCTTCCCAGAAACTGACGAGCGTAAGAGGAGAGGCTTTCAACATACCTGCGTTGCCCTTCTGCGTAAATCGTGTCAAATGCCAGAGATGATTTGCCCGACCCGGATAAACCGGTAATGACAATAAACTTATCCCTCGGTATCTTTAAATCGATGTTCTTCAGATTGTGAACACGGGCACCCTTGATATCGATGAATTTACCAGCCGGACCTGTAACCCTTGGCATAAAAATTGCGTATATAGAAAAAGATTTAACAATAATTAACTAATTTTCAAAAGTAATATTTTTTGAAATAATGCTTTTTTTTGCTTAATTGCATATTGTTTTAACCCTGATTGTCGCACAAAACCCATAGGAGGACTGCTATAGAAAAAGATCTACTCTAGTACAAACCAGAATAGGAGGTAGTTTTGGATCTTTGTAAATTATCCGACTATGAACTTGTAGAGAAGTTCATAAAGGGCAGTCAGACAAGCATTGAGACATTAATCAATCGACATAGAAACAGGGTATACACCTATATCTACCTGATCGTAAAGAATCAGCAACTCGCTGAAGATATCTTCCAGGATACATTCATCAAAGTCGTTCAATCCTTGAAAAGAGGTAAGTATACCGATAACGGGAAATTTCTTTCCTGGGTGATCCGTATTGCTCATAATCTGATCATTGATCATTTCCGGCGGGAAAAACAATTCAATATAACAACCCGGGAAGACTATGAAACCGATATCTTTAATTCACGAAAATTAGCCTATGGAACCATCGAGGATGAAATGGTCCAAAGCCAGATCATCACGGATGTCCGGGGCCTGATAGATGAATTGCCCGCAGATCAGCGTGAGGTTGTTATGCTCCGGCATTATGGAGGACTTAGTTTCAAGGAGATTGCAGAGCATACTAACGTCAGTATCAATACAGCCCTTGGCAGAATGAGGTATGCACTGATAAATCTGCGTAAATTAATCGGCGAGAAAAAACTTAACCTTACCATCTCTTGATTTTTCATACTGCCCGGTTAAAAAAATAGAGAATTCCTGAATACTTTTTTTTTTGAGACTTCGTTATCCTACTGACCTGATGTCTCAAAAAAAAAGTTGCCTATGGGAAATGATTCTACCCCTTCTAACCCGTTTCATGAGTTTGAAGATAAAAACCATTCTGAAAATCTGACTGATCTATTTGGGGATTCGTTCTCCGATGTGACCTCCTACTTGAATGACATCCTGTTAGAAGTGGATCAGCGGGTTGTAAATGAATTGTTTAAAAAGATCGCACTCATGAAATAAACCGGCTTTTTCTTACAGCCGCAGGCGGCTGGGAACCGTTGAAGACATCTTTTTTGGAATTACTAAATCCAAATGGGAGAAATACCACAAATTTGAGTTCATTCCAATGCTCAAATTTGGGTATTTTTTTTGTCGGTCCGCCCGGACGACATGGTCGGACGGGGGTTTACCTTTGGTGAACTCACTCGCTCAAGGCGAGTTCGGTCCCTGTATTTTTATTTAAAAAAATTTGGAAGATTAAAATTTTTATTATATCATTGTGATATCAAAATGATATTAACTAAAATTAATACATCATGAAAAACGAAAAAGAATACCATCCTATTTCCGGGTATCTGGTTTTGCTAATCGAATTGATAATCATTGCCGGAATTGTTTTCAGTATTGTTCTGAGAAATCCATTTTTAATACCCATAACCATTGTAATTTTCATTCTGAGTATTATTGGGTTCACAGTTGTTAATCCGAACGAATCGCGTGTCCTGGTATTATTCGGTGCCTATAAGGGCACAATAAAAAAGAACGGATTTTTCTGGGTAAATCCCTTTTTTGCAGGAAAGAGAATCTCGCTCAGGGCCAGGAATTTTGACAGCCAGCCAATCAAGGTTAATGATAAGATTGGGAATCCCATTATGATTGGTGTAGTGCTGGTGTGGAAGGTTGAGGATACCTACAAGGCTGCCTTCCAGGTGGATGAATATGAGCATTTTGTGGTTGTACAGAGTGAGGCGGCTTTACGGAAGTTAGCCGGAATTTATCCATATGACAATTTCGAGGATCATGGAGCAGAGGTCACCCTGAGGTCCGGGGGAGAAGAGGTGAATGAGGAGCTGGAGAGGGAAATCCGGGAGAGGCTCGAGATTGCCGGGATTTATGTGATCGAAGCACGGATCAATTACATTGCCTATGCATCAGAGATTGCAGGAGCGATGCTGAGGCGGCAGCAGGCGGCAGCCATTGTTGCAGCACGGTTTAAGATTGTTGAAGGTGCAGTCAGCATGGTTGAAATGGCGCTTGACCAGTTGGCCAGCAAGGATATTATTGATATGGATGAAGAGAAAAAGGCTGCAATGGTCAGCAATCTGATGGTTGTACTGTGCGGAGATAAGGATCCCAGCCCGATCATCAATACAGGGACATTGCATCAATAGAAAATATGGTAAAAAAGAAAGCATTCATTATCCGTCTGGATCCGGCAAAGTTAGAAGCTCTGGAAAAATGGTCTGCTGATGAATTTCGCAGCATGAATGGGCAGATTGAATGGATCCTTGACAAGGCATTGAAACAGGCGGGGAGATACAGGAAGAAAAGCAATTCAGAACGATAATATTTGAACCAATGAAAAACCAGGAATTAGAAATACGAAATTTCAAATACAGTTGTCCAAAATGTGGAAACAGGCTGTATGAGGTTGATGAATTCAGGGCAACAGGAAGTTTTGGGGCCAAATTATTCAACATTCAGAACAAACGGTTTACAACCATTAGTTGCACCCGCTGTTTCTATACAGAGATCTTTAAGACCAAGAGCAGCAAAATGGGTAATGTGGTGGATTTCTTTTTTAACTGATCCATTGGATGAAAAAGTAGAGCAAGACTGAAATGGCTGCTCCACAGAGAGGACCGATGACAGGCACCCATGAATAAGCCCAGTCACTATCTCTTTTCCCTTTTATGGGTAGGAGTGCATGCATTAATCTGGGGCCCAAATCACGGGCCGGGTTAATGGCATATCCGGTAGTGCCTCCCAGAGAGAGTCCAATGGCAAAAACAACCAGGCTAACGGGAAGTGCTTCCAGGGAACCCAGCCCAACTTTTGTATTCTCAATTCCATCTATTTCAATATGAGGGAGATTGACAAACAGCACTGCGAATACAAGAATGAAAGTTCCGATGACTTCGGATAAGAAGTTGTTTTTCAGATTCCGGATATTGGGAATGGTACAAAAACAGGCCATTTTCGAATCCGGATTTTCGGTAATGTTGAAATGATCACGGTAAAACAGATATACCAGGGAACCTCCAACCATACCGCCAATTATTTGAGCAACAATGAAAGGCACTACTTTTCCCCACTCAAACAATCCGGAGATGGCCAGTCCTAATGTCACAGCTGGATTAATATGTGCTCCACTGATCGGCCCAACGGTAAAAACAGCAATAAATACAGCCAAACCCCAGCCTGCTGTTATTACAATCCACCCTGAATTTTCACCTTTCGTTTTCCGAAGCAGCACATTGGCTACCACGCCATTGCCTAAAAGGATAAGAATTGCTGTTCCCAGGAATTCTGCGAAATATTCATTCATTGCTTTTCGTTTTGTTAGAACTTATGAGATATTCCATTGTTTGCTACGATCCAGGGCTTTATTCCAGTTTATAATCACTTCATTAAAATCATCCGGACCGATTTCAGGTTCAAATATCCTTTCGGCCTGCCATTGATGTTTCAGATCATCCATGTTTTTCCAGTATCCGGTTGCCAAACCTGCCAGGTAAGCAGCGCCGAGTGCAGTGGTCTCGGTAATCCGGGGTCGAATCACTTTTTTCTGAATCGCATTTGCTTGTATTTGCATGAGGAGGTTATTCGATACCGCACCTCCGTCCACTCTTAATTCGGTAAGGGTAATCCCGGAATCTTTTGCCATGGTATTAATTACATCCATCGTTTGTAATGCAATGGATTCAAGAGCCGCTCGTGCAAGATGTGCATCGGAGGTGCCCCGGGTAATACCGATAATTGTACCTGTTGCATATTGGTCCCAGTGTGGGGCACCGAGGCCAACAAAAGCCGGTACAAAATATACACCTCCGTTATTCGGTACGGACCGGGCCAGGCTTTCAATCTCAGAAGAAGACTGTATGATATGTAACTGATCCCTTAACCACTGAACAACTGCTCCTGCAATGAAAATACTTCCTTCCAGGGCATAACAGACCTTGTTGTTGATTTTCCAGGCAATGGTAGTGAGTAAATTATGCCGGGAGGCAATGGCTTCCCCTCCGGTATTCATTACAACAAAGCAACCTGTTCCATAGGTATTTTTAGCCATGCCTTTTTCAATACACATTTGCCCAAACAGGGCTGCCTGCTGGTCTCCGGCAATACCGGCAATGGGTACTTCTCCGCCCAGCATTTCGTTGCTTACATGACCGAACAGTTCACTGCTCGATCCGACTTCGGGCAATATGCTTGCCGGAATATCAAACAATTTTAAAAGTTCTTCATCCCATCTCAGGGTATGGATATTGAATAACATGGTTCTGCTGGCATTGCTTACTTCTGTCTTATGGTACTGACCATTTGTAAGATGCCAGACCAGCCAGGTGTCCACCGTGCCAAATGCAAGCCTGCCCTTCAGGGCTTTTTCTCTTGCGCCGGACACATTATCAAGGATCCATTTTATTTTCGATGCCGAAAAATAGGCATCGGGTAACAGCCCGGTTTTTTCCTTAATCATGCCATCAACTCCATCTCTTTTCAATTGTTCACAGAATCCTGCCGTTCGCCGGTCTTGCCAAACAATGGCATTATAGATCGGCACACCGGTTTTTTTATCCCATACCAGTGTCGTTTCCCGTTGATTTGTGATTCCTATTGCTACAATATTTTTGGCGGTAATACCTTGCTTTTTAAGTACATCCAGAACAACAGATTGTTGAGTTGACCAGATTTCTTCCGGGTCATGCTCTACCCATCCCGGGCGGGGAAAAATTTGTTTGAATTCAAGTTGTGATGTCCTGAGCACTTTGCCTGAATGATCAAACAAAATAGCCCGGTTGCTGGTAGTGCCTGAATCTAAAGCCAATATGATTTTTTCCATCGGTTTGTCTGGTTTACTATTCTGAAGTGTATGACCATGTGAATCCGTTTATTTTTAATCAGCCTGGTTCAGAAAATTTATTGTAAAACAGGCTATTAATCCGGCTGTCTCAGTTCTTAACCTGCCGGGGCCAAGGGAAATCTCCTGAATTTTTTTTTCTTTTGCAGCTTCTATTTCTTCAGGGCTGAAATCACCTTCGGGTCCGATCATAATGAGTGCATTTTCTCCCGGCACATAACGATCTTTCAGTAATACTTTCTTTTCTCCTGCACAATGGGCGATGAATCCCTTCCCTGTAAAATCACTGTTTAGAAATTTATCTATCGGTGTTATGTGGTGCAGCGTTGGGCGGAAGGCTCGCCCGGCCTGTTTCATCGCAGATAATATCACTCTTTCGAGACGTTCCGTTTTCAGGATTTTCCTCTCCGACCGTTGGCATTGCAGCGGCGTTATTTCATCCACTCCAACTTCTGTTGCTTTTTCCAGGAACCATTCGAAGCGGTTGATATTTTTTGTTGGAGCAATAGCGACATGCAGGGTATAGTTTCTCTTTCCATAATCTTTAACAGATTCAATCACACTGAATCCACATCGTCTTGGGTTGGGGTCGGTGATCTCAGCGAAATACAATCCGCCTTTGCCGTCAATGATTTGAATGGTGTCCTTCTTCGAAAGTCGCAGAACGTTAATACAATGCCGGGATTCCGATTCATCCAGGAAGCTATTATCCGCTGAAATACCGGGAGAATAAAAAATATGCATTGTATATTTGTTGGAGATGTTCAACAAAAATAGGACTTTTCCATAATTTCTTTCCAGGTTCGGTTTTATTTTTATAATCGTTAAACAGTGAAGAAGATCGGTCTTTTATCGGATACACATGGTTATCTTGACCCTTCCCTGGAGGAATTCTTCTCTGATTGTGATGAGGTATGGCATGCGGGTGATATCGGAAATCAGGAAATATGTGACAGGTTCGAAGTGCGGCAAACTTTCCGGGCAGTGTACGGTAACATTGACGGAACGGCGATCAGAAAAAAATTCCCGAAACACCTTCGTTTCTTATGCGAGGATGTTGATGTCTGGATTACCCATATTGGGGGGTACCCGGATAAGTATGACCAATCCATACGTGATGTCATTCGAAAAGATCCGCCGATGCTTTTTATTTCAGGACATTCCCACATCCTTAAGGTAATGTATGATAAAAAGCTGAAGTTTCTGCATATCAATCCCGGGGCTGCAGGTAAATCGGGACTGCACAAAAAGATCACGGCAGTGCGCTTTGTGATCGATGGAATGGAGATTAAAGAGTTGGAGGTATTGGAGAAAGAGCGGATTTAAGTTAATAGTTAAAAGTTAAAAAGTAGATAAGTGTCTTGTTATCTTTAACTTATAACTTATAACTATTAACTTATAACTATTAACTTATAACTATTAACTTATAACTTTTACCTTTCCTCAATCCTTCATTTCCCCTTCTTCTCCGGGAACCCGGTTTCTGAATCGACTGAGGAATGAATCGAGTTTCTGGGCGACAGCGACCATATAGATATAGGATGTCTCCCCGCTTCTCACCTTTAAGCGTCGCTGGCTTTCATTTAAGCTGGTCAACAGGGCGTTATACTCTTTGTTTGATGAGCTACTTTGCAGCACACCTCTGGAGTAGCTGAAGTAATACCAGGTGTTATCATCCATTTCCAGGTAGACATCAAACAGGTCCCCACTTCGTTTTTTCTGTATTTCCAGGTGCCCATCAACCATGACATTCAACTGGGTATTCAGGATGTTCCCGATGCCTATTTTACCGACAGAGCGGTAGGAACTGGTAGCGTCATTCCATACCAGGTTAACGTGGGTCAGCAGAATATTGAATTGCAATTCAGGGGGCAGTTGGCTCACCCTGCCATAGAGATTAGTCTCTTCCCTGAGGGCTCTTGCTTGCTCCTTCCCGATGATCTCTTCTATTCCTTTTCTATAGCTGGATGTTCCAAGGTCAGCTCCTTCAAGAGTTGGCATTGCGTCAATTTCATTTACCATCATGGCAAATGCTTCCGGGAGGAAGAAGAAATTGAGCCCTATGATCAACTCCATCTGGGATACATTGGATATAAGGTTTTGGGTGATGTTACCCACAGTGGTCATCGAGAGTTGACCATATTCAACAGCAAGATTCAGTTTTCCCTCTCCATATAATTCACAAGAATTTGTGTTGAATGTAATGAAATTTCCGGTGTTGTTTTCATCAGCCAGCTTCTCACGGCTACCAATTTTATATTTACCTGAACCCTTATCGAAAAAGATAAAACCTTCGGCGGTTGATATGGGATTATCACTGTAAGTCTTCCGTCTTGAGAGCAGTGTAGAATAGATGTGCGTGGAGTCGTTACTGATGAAGTGACCGTTGAAAATGCGGTTATTGTTTATGTCTCTGGGTTCTGTAGGAACCGGAATCATGACGTTGTCGGGATCAATTTCTGCTGTGAATTTTATGTGTCTTCGCTCCAGGTTTTCACAGTCATGTACAACCCGTGCACCACCCGTAAAGGTCAGGAATTCTTTTCCGGCATCGAGGCTAACATCACCGATGTATTCAAAAGCCGGGTTCAGGGTAAAATTCTCCGATTCGATGATACTGCCCTGGGCAGTGGTATATCCCGATTCATTTACCCGGATGTTATCGAATTCGATTATTTGTATGGTCTCGTTTTCATCGATGAAGTTATACTTCCCCGAGGCAGTATAATCGTTTTTGTTCAGAATATTGACATTGGCCGAATGAATCCTGTGTTTCTGATTTGCCATGATAATTGCATTCTCAAGGGTTCTGATCTGTGCCCGGTTTTCAATATTCACTTTTCCTTCATATGGAAAAACGAGTGCGTCAGCCACTTCGATGAAATTCACATTATATGCCGTGATGAGATTTTCTCTCAGGTTAAAAACAGCTGAATCGGTAACAAATCCAAGGGAATCCTGTCTGGGATTGATGGACACAAAGGTTGGCTGTTCAAGCCTGGCATCCATCAGCCTGAGGGAGTCCTCTTCGGGTATCATTTCCTTGGGACGTTTCTCTTTTGCTCCCAGCGCCACTTCTTCCACTTCCATATTCCAGTTAAAATAATTCAGGGTGCTTACGTATTCATTTTCGGGGAATTTTACTAGAGCGGAATCCTCATTGGAGGAGAATAGTCCTTTACTCTTCTGGAAATCTATTTGGGAACTTACATTTTCGGCAATAAAGGAGTAACCATCGGTGCGCAGTGATTTCAGGAAGAAATCAGCCGTATCGGCATCAATGGTATTCTTAGCGTAGTTGAAATTTTTTGCAGTCAGGTTTGCATCCGGCATAATCATCGTTCCTGAACCTGTCAATCCGGATGGACTCATCCGGAAGGAGCCATCAAGGCCGGTCCCTTCGTTAAACATGGTGATGTTTTTATCGATCTTTTCAGCAAACCACTCATCGTCATTTGGATACCACTTTACGGTCAGGTTCTCAGCCAGGATCATGGGGAACAGATCACTGGTTTCTGATTCGGTGACCTGAAATTCAGTGGCTATTGCATGCATGGAATCGGGATAGAACATAAAATCTTCCGATAGTGTGGTGGAATTGAGATAGGTAAGTTTCCCTTTTCCCTTCAAACCTTTGTTGCTCATGTTAACATTATCGTAGAATATGCCCTTTCCACCGTAGACTGGAATTCCTTCTTCCGGAGCGACCATCTTAAACCCAAGTGAATTGTCCTCCTGTACCGTGAGGGTCTGTGTTATGGTTGGAAACACATTCCCGCTTGTAAAGCGACCCTCGAAAGCAACATCCTCTTTCGAAAATTTGTCAAGACTGTAAACGGTGTAGGGTTCCAGCTCGAAATAGAAGCTCTCACTGGGATAGATACTATCCAGGTTGGATGCATCCTCGTAGTATACGTAAGAGTTTTCTTTGCTCTGGAAAATGGGATATTCAGGAAAACTGGTCAGTCCTGATTTGTTTTGTGGATCGTCAATCAGGAGATCCCCTGTCACTTCTTCAATGATATTCTCGATATCTAAAATATAGGGATTGCCATACCGGTCATGCTCTTCTCCCTGTATGGCTATGCTTAAGGAATCGATGTTATTGAGGTTGATCTTAAAGGTATCATAGTCAAAAGCAAAATCCTCTCCGAAAAAAGTAAATAATCCGGCCTGGATCCTCCCGTCAAAATTGAAATTCCTGTTTTTCTTCAGGATAATTTTTTCACCCCTGGGGTAAATTGCTACATTCTGGGAATCACTGATGTGGATTTCCGGCACTCCATTAATGGTGAGTTCCATGGTCCGCAGATCGAGTGAAGCATTTTCAAGAGGAGCAGTGGTATTTGAAACAAAATCGATGACATCATAATCAATCGTCCCGGCAAAGGCATCCAGGTAATCAAACAGTTTTTTCCTCAAGGTCACTTCGCCGGATTCTTCGTCGAAATAAACAAATCCGTCGGTTGATAATCGGATACACAACTGTATTATTTGGGATGTGGGTTTTTCCAGGATTCTTGCCAGTTCCTCAACGGGAAACTTGTCAGAGTAGTAATATTCACCAAATCTCTTCAGGATAGCGAGCGGGTGATTTTCATCCAGAGCCTGGATCCTGTAGAAATGATTTTCATTAAAAAAATTGTTCGATTCAAAGGTTGCCTTTCCAATGGCTGCCCCTCTTTGCATGGTGAATTTGATCGTGGGCTCGTCAATTTTCCATGCCAGCAGTTCAAAGTCCATATCGAGGTTGTGATAGGAGCTGTAATAAGGCGTTTTCATCATAACATCGTTAGTCCGGTAGAGCGATAATTCCCGGTTTTCAACATTGTAGCTCAAGGCTATCCTGGGGTGATAGATTGAATCATCCTGCAGATAGATCGTTATTTCTGTATTGATGCTGGATGCCCGGTCACTCAAAAACACGAAGAATTGGGAACCCACCTTCATGAAGAGGGTATCGTTCCTGTAAAATTTTATCCAGGCATTTTCCATCTGGTTACCGGATCCATTCATTCTGGCTCCCTGCATGGACAAGCCTCCCTCAAAATCCACATTTTCGTAAATGTCTTCGATCACAAACCGTTTTGTGTAGGAATTGAATCGTGGATAGATTGCTCTCTGGGGAGTCGTTACCCTGGTAATTTTGTTTTCAAGTTCACCCAGGAGGGGTTCACTGAAATAACGTGAATTAGTAAAATAGACGGAATCAGCCTGGTATTGTGATTTTGTCATATCGATTTTGTAATCTAATAGTTCGGCAAATACATTCGCCTCATCAAAACCCGCTCTGATCCAATTTACCTTTCCACCTTTCCCTTCCCATTTCACCGTTACCGGATTAAAGATTCCGGAGGTCTCTGTAAGTGTGCCGCTATCCCTCTGAGCATAGCAGATCAAATCCGTTCTATCAAATGTAACAAAGATGGTGGAATCAAAATGGAAACGAAAATCATCGGCAGTAGCCATCCACCGTACGGAAGCAGATTGATATAGTGTTTTCTCAGATAATAACCAGACCGCGATCTCCAGAAATCGGTTAACTTCTCTGAGTTGTACTTTCCGGTCCTGGATAAGAGAGAGAAGACCGGATTCCCATGCATCATAACTTGCCTGATCGTGGTTGATCTGTTTGAAGTGAAAGAGGGCTAAAAAATAATTGCTGAAATGAGGTACAGGTCTGGCTTTGCGCGATAAAAATGCATTCGAGACCTGAATAATTCGTAATTTCTCTTCCAAAGAGAACACACCGGAAAGCCAGAAATGCTGGAAGTTGTTAAGCACCTGTTGTGTCTCTTCATTCAGTCTTGTGCCCATATAAAGGTTCACTTCCTCAATAAATTTTTCCGGATCTTCAGAAAATGAACTCAGTTGCTGGGAATAGATCACTGAATATCCGGATACCAGGATAAGCATCAGAGTGGTTAATAAACATCTTTCCATCATTCCGATCTTGAAATTATAAATATATGAACACTGCTCATGCCATCCAAACAGGATTTTGTTCAGATATTAACCATTCAGAGATTTTATCAAACGGATCGTTTGCGAATTGCACCCTCAGCTCAATGTATTTCATTGGTTTTTTAGGTTGAAATACCACCTATTGGAAAACGTCAAGTTCAGGAGCCTGTCAGAAAGAATAAATGATTGAAATAAAATCTTCGGCCACAAGAGAAGCACCGCCGATTAATCCACCATCAACATCCGGATTTTTGAACAACTCACCTGCGTTGGATGGTTTACAGCTTCCTCCATACAGGATCGTCAATTCCTCTGAAATGGAGCTGCCATATTTTTTATCGACCAGGCCACGTATATGCTGATGCATTTCCTGTGCCTGTTCCGGTGTGGCAGTAACCCCAGTACCGATAGCCCAAACCGGTTCATAGGCGATGATAACCCTGGAAAATTCGGAGCTGTCCAGCGAAAAGAGTCCGTTTTCCAGTTGCTTTTGGATCACCTCAAAATGAATACCCTTTTCCCGTTGGTTGAGGATCTCACCACAACAAAAAATTGGATAAAGGTTATTTTTCAGGGCAATGTTTACCTTTTTGTTTAGCATCCTGTCATCTTCACCAAAATAGCTTCTCCTTTCCGAATGACCGATGATAACATGAGTTGCACCTGTTGAAGCAACCATTTCGGCAGAAATTTCGCCAGTGAATGCTCCCTTTTCTTCACTGGCACAGTTTTGAGCTGCCACTGAAATTAGCTGGGGATCAATCATCTTTGTGATATCTGACAAAAAGATAAAAGGAGGGGCAAGGATCACGTCAGCTTCTTTTTTACCCCTCATTTTCAGTAACTCATTTATCCTGCCAGCAAGCTCAAGGCCTTCTTTCAGAGAGTTGTTCATTTTCCAATTTCCAGCCACAATTTTTTTTCTCATGGTTTAAAGGTTACGTTTATAATTATTCGTTTGTTGGTTATTATGATTCAGATCAGATTTTTTTTTCTTGTTCGTGGGATGTTCCTTCGTATGATTTCAAACAGTGCAATTCCGAGGAATGCCAGCAACAGCAAATTATAACTCCTTGATCTTTCCAGATTGCGTGCATATTTTTCAAGAAGTTGTGCCAGAAAATGATCGTTCCACTTTTCCGGACCGGGGAAATCACGATGATGCCACTTACCCATAATGACACCCTCCTTAATCAGCAGAAATCCCGGGTTAGACCGGATGATGGTTTTCAATGTAGTTTCATCGGTATTGAAAACGTCAAAATTCAGGTTCAATTCCTGCTTCAGGTTATTGACCTCTGATGTTAAGCTTGATGTCAGCAGATAAAACGGGAAATTGTTCACGGCACAATAAATGGCAAGGTCATTTGCTTTTTCCAATCCTTCGTGGTTAGCATTTGACATGTTGTATGAAACCACCAGGAAAGAGTATTCAGGGTCTGATAATACCTGGTCCGTGATATTGTAACCATCTTGTGAGATGATCTCAAAATCATGAATTGGTGGTGTGTATCCCTCACTGATAAGAAAGGATTGTCGGTCCACGAATGTCCAGGTAGAATCCTGCCACGGAAAATTATCCACGGTAAACTCTTTCTGGATGCCATCCTTTTCATAGATAAGGATTGTTTCATATTCATCGGTTGCAGCTCCTTCAGGAATCTCCATTTTATCAGGAATATAAGCACCGATATTGTAGGGTCTGAAATCCAGATAGGGCAAATGCCGGTAAGAGTATACCGACAGAAAAGTGAACAGCAGGAAGAACGTGCTCAGAATCCCCCATTCAGCAAGTGAGGAGTAAACCGGTTTACACATTTTCCTGGTAAAGAAGACCACCATTACAAAAACCAGGAGAATCAGGTTCTTAAAGAATGTTTCCCAGTTGGTAAGTACGATGGCATCGCCAAAACAACCGCAGTCTGATACCGGATTAGATATTGCCAGAATCAGCGTGAGTGGTGTAAAGAAACCCATGAAGATAAGAACTCCCCAGGCTCCAACTTTAGGCCTGTATCCAATAAGCAGGGATATTCCAATGGTGAATTCGGTTGTGGAGAGCAGTATTGCCAGTGGTAGTGCAATGGGATTTAGAAAATCAATCCCGAAAGCAACAAAGTAATCATGAAATTTATAAGTGGATCCAAGCGGGTCAATTCCTTTTACAAAACCGGAAAAAACAAATACAATGCCTACAACGATCCGGCAAAGAATACGTACTACTTTCATACCTCAGATTTACTCCTTTATGTGATTATACAATGTTTTTTTGCTGCAACAAATCCAGAATTTTATGAAATATCTCCTTCGGTGGCAGGATGGTTGATCCTTTACCGCAACAGTCGACCACATGAAAACGTGGTTTCCGGTTCGCTTCGGAAAGATACACTTCTCTCACTTTTTCCTGGAACTGCAGGTTCTCTTCATGAATATCCGGCCTTCCGTTCAAATAATCCCTGTCTCCCCCGGTTCTGATTCTGGTAAGTTTTTCCCTGGTAAACTGAGATGGGACATCCAGAAACAGAACAAGATCAGGTTTAGGGATCCTATTGTATTCATATTCAAAGGAGAGGATCCAGTTACGCAACTCTTCCTTATCTTCTGCCTGATCCAGCTTTGCACATTGAAATGCAATGTTTGAATCAACATACCGATCAACAATCACCAGGTAATTTTCTTCAATCCAGGATGCAATGGTTGCTGAGGCATCGGTACGATCACCACCGTATATCAGAGCCACCAGGTATGGATTTACCGAATGAATATCTCCAAATTCCCCCCTGAGAAAGCGTGCAATCAAACCACCATAGTAAGGTGCATCGGTCCTCGGGAAATGAAGGTACCTAAAACCGATTTTCATGGTTTCAAGGTAATCCTGAAGCAATTTAATCTGGGTTGATTTTCCTGCCCCATCAAGGCCTTCGATAACAATAAAACTCATGGAATCTATATATCTTTACCGATGTCACTAATCAGAAGAGTTCTTCTGCTTTTATTATTTTTGTACTAAATAGTAAATCGTATAAATGGATTTTAAAGATACATTTTTTTCGAAAAAGCACACGCTGAATGTCCGTGGTAGTTTATTGGACCTCTCACGGCCAACAGTCATGGGTGTGTTGAACATCACACCCGATTCTTTTTATGATGGGGGGCGATATCAGCGTAACGATCACATTTTGAAGCACGTAGAAGAGCTTGTTTCAGAAGGAGCAACCTTCATTGATATCGGCGCTTATTCATCCAGACCGGGATCCCAGCACCTAACCGAGAAGGAGGAGTACAATCGATTAAAACCTGTTGTAACGCGGATAAGAAAGAAATTTCCGGAAACCATCCTGTCAGTCGATACGTTCCGGGCAGGTATTGCCCGTGAGATGGTCAGGGAATATGGGGTGGATATGATCAATGATATATCAGCGGGCAGCATGGATGGTGAAATGTTCGATACAGTTGCAGAACTTCATGTTCCATACATTATTATGCACATGAAAGGAACCCCTGCGAACATGCAGGACAATCCGACCTATGAAAATGTTACCCGGGAGATACTGCACTATTTTTCCGAAAAAATTCAGGCATTAACCCTTCTCGGGGTTGCAGATATCATCGTGGATCCTGGTTTTGGTTTCGGAAAAACCCTCGACCATAATTATGAACTGCTGGCAAATCTCGACTCATTCAACATGATGGAATTACCGGTAATGGCTGGTCTTTCGAGGAAATCAATGATCTATAAATTCTTTGATACCACTCCGGATAAAGCCTTGAATGGAACCACTGTACTGCATACTATTGCTCTGTTAAAAGGTGTTGATATTCTCCGGGTGCACGATGTTAAGGAGGCGATGGAGACTATTGCCCTGGTCGAAAAAGTGAGGGAATCACAGAAATGATATGGAAAAAGTGATCAATTATTTGTTACATTTGTTCATCAACTGATTCAATTCATGGTTCCTGCATTTATTACCATACGCATTCTGGACATCATCGATATACTGCTGGTCGCTGTGCTCTTATATCAGGTATATCGTTTGATAAAGGGAACCGTTGCAATCAATATTTTCATCGCTGTTTTTGCCGTTTATCTACTGTGGCTGGTAGTAAAAGCATTAAACATGGAATTGATCGGTTCAATCCTCGGTCAGGTCATCGGGGTTGGAGTGATCGCCCTGATCATTGTTTTTCAACAGGAGATCAGAAGGTTTTTGATGATCATTGGCACACGGTATCTTTCCAGGAGGAATTTTACACTCGAAAGCCTCTTCTCTGTGAACCTGAAAACAATCTCCAATATCAACGTTGAAGCCATTGTCACAGCATGTGAGAACCTGAGTGCATCGAAAACAGGAGCACTGATCGTTATTGCGCGAAAATCAGAATTATCGACCATAACAGAAGGAGGGGATATTCTCAATGCCGAAACATCAAGCAGACTTCTTGAATCGATTTTTTTTGGAAACAACCCCCTGCATGATGGCGCCGTAATCATTATCGGAGAAAAAATCCATGCTGCACGATGTGTACTCCCGATTTCTGAAAACATTTACCTCCCGGCAAACTTTGGAACAAGGCATCGTGCGGCTCTGGGTATGGCAGAGAAAACGGATGCTCTGGTAATCGTGGTATCTGAAGAGACCGGAGAAATTTCTGTGTGTAAAACGGGCGAGATCACTACAGGACTGACTTCTGCTGAGCTCCGTGAATTTCTCAAGAAAGAGATATAGATCCCGGTTCCCTGAATTTTACAAAACCCATACGCCTAATCCTCTGCACTTTCCTGCTTTTTCCTTCGGATCCTGAGAAAGTCTGCTTTCGATTCTTCCCCCTTCACAAGCCTTATGATATTTTTTCTGTGTGTAAAAATGAGCAATATGGCAACGGACACCGAAAAGATGATCAATGATATCATGGATGTCCTGAAAACAACGATTACTAAAATGGGAAATGATATCCCCGCAATCAATGAGCTGAGGGATACATATTTTGTGATCACCAGAATCAGGACAAAAATACAAAAGCAAATAAGTGTTGACAATGGATCAATCGCAAGCACGATACCAACCAGTGTTGATACCCCTTTACCACCCCTGAATTGGGCATAAACAGGAAAGATATGCCCAAGCGTGGCAGACACTCCAAGGAGAATCTGGAAATTTACAAAAGCAGCGGATTCCGGCGGATAGAACCGGGATAAATAGATGAGATTAACAGCGAGCCATCCCTTAAAAATATCGAACAGCAGAACGGGAATCCCGGGTTTCCAGCCAAGTACCCGGATGGTATTGGTCGCTCCGGCGTTTCCACTGCCATGTTCACGGATATCAATGTTATAAAAGCGCTTTCCTATCCAGATTGACGTAGGAATAGCCCCAAGCAGATAGGCAGCAAGAATCATCAGGATTTGATAAACCAGTTGCATGATGGCAAAGATTTATTATCCAAGATAGAAATATTTTTCAGGACAGCAAAGAGTAAATTCGTCAGACGAACTCCAGTTGTCCGCCCTGTGAAATAGTGGTGGACCCCTAATGTGAAGGATTATTTCACAGGGTCCGCACAGGATCGTCTGACCGATAGAAATAAATGAATTAACTCAGGCAGTTAAACCTTCGGTCCGGCAGCGACCAGCCTTTTTCCCTCTTCATTATCGGTAAAGCTCTCGAAGTTAGTGATAAATTTTGTGGCCAGGCCAACAGCAGATTTATCCCAATCTTCCGGTGATTCCCAGGCATTTCTTGGATTCAGGAGGTGACTGTCGACCTCATTCACCCGTTTTGGAATTCTCAGGTTAAAGACAGGCAGGATCTCGTATTCCATCTGATCGATCGATCCGTCAAGAATTGCATCGATGATGTTCCTTGTGGCAGCAATATCAATTCTTTCGCCCACACCATATGGACCTCCGATCCAGCCGGTATTTACCAAATAGGCTTTTGAACCGTGCTTTTTCATTTTCCGTATCAGCTCCTTGGCATAAGCAGTGGGGTGAAGTAACAGGAAAGCGGCACCAAAAGCGGCCGAAAATGAGGGCTGAGGAGTAGTAATCCCCCGTTCAGTCCCCGCTAACTTGGCGGTATATCCACTTAAAAAATGGTATTGTGTTTGATCTTCTGTCATCAATGAAACGGGAGGTAGAATTCCGAATGCATCAGCGGTCAGGAATATCACGCATTTCGGGTGCCCCCCTTTGGATAGCGGTTTTACAATATTTTTGATGTGGTATATGGGATACGAAACTCTGGTATTCTCTGTTTTAGAACTGTCGGAAAAATCAATCTCGCCGGTTTTGGGATCGTATACCACATTTTCCAGCAGGGCATTCCGCTTGATAGCGTGGTATATATCGGGTTCTTTCTCTACACTGAGGTTAATGCACTTCGCATAACAGCCTCCCTCGAAATTAAATACACCATCATCGTCCCAGCCGTGTTCATCATCTCCGATAAGCATGCGTTTCGGATCGGCAGACAGGGATGTTTTGCCTGTCCCTGACAGGCCAAAGAAAATTGCCGTATCCCCAGCTTTACCCATATTTGCTGAACAATGCATGGAAGCGATCCCTTTTAATGGTAACAGGTAATTCATAATAGAAAAGAATCCTTTTTTGATCTCTCCTCCATACCAGGATCCCCCAACACATCCCATACGCTCTTTGATATTAAAGGCTGCATAGACCTCCGAATTCAATCCATGCTCTTTCCATTTCTTATTGGTCGTCTTGCAAGCATTGAGCATCACATAGTCTGGCTCAAAACCCTCTAACTCCACATCGGTGGGAAGAATGAACATGTTTTTAACGAAATGTGCCATCCATGCCACTTCGGTAATTACCCTCACCGATATCCGTGAATCTACATTAGCACCGGAATAACCATCCTGAACATATAAGATTTTTCCGGAAAGTTGTTGTGCTGAATTTTCATACAGGTCTTTCCATACCTCTTCTGAAATGGGTTTATTATCGGATCCTTTCCGTGTGGGACTAGCCCACCAGATATTCTTTTCGGAAGTCTCTTCTTTTACGATGTACTTATCTTTGGGCGACCGGCCGGTGAATATACCGGTATCCACTGCGACTGCACCTGTTGCTGTTACAAATCCTTTATCAAATCCTTCAAGGATCGGATCGGTTTCATGCTTAAACAATTCATCATACGAGAGGTTGTGGTATATTTTTATTACCTCACGAATCCCATATTTCATCAGATCGAGGTTGAGTTTTTTATGTCCCATTGCATTAATTTTTACAATTGAGATTTTAAAAATATGTTTTGGAACATAAATATAAACAAAAAAAAATGGATATCTGCAAAAAGTCCGCTTTTCGGCCGTCTTGTGTTTTGGCGGGTCATGAGTTTATCTCCCGGGTACATGCCAGAACAAAACCTGTACGATAGTTTTTTTCCAGTTCGGACGATCACTGCCAGATCATGTTCTACAGGTGGGCAAACGTTGTTTAGATCGCCCCGGGAGTCCTTTTGAGAGAGTGACTTCTTCCTGGATTCTCTATACGGTCATTTTATGCATTCTGGTTTCGGATGCGATTTTACAGGTTGTCTTTTATCGCAGCCTGTGCTGCAGCAAGTCGGGCAATGGGTACACGGTAGGGTGAACAGCTGACATAATCCATTCCGACCCTGTGGCAGAATTCGATTGAGTTTGGTTCCCCTCCGTGTTCACCGCAAATACCGACTTTCAGATTGGGCTTGGTTTGCCTTCCCTTTTTTGTTCCCATTTCAACCAGCTGTCCGATTCCTTCCTGGTCGAGGATCTGGAACGGATCGTTTTTCAGGATCCCCTTGCTGATGTATATGGGCAGGAATGTACCGGCATCATCCCTGGAATACCCAAAGCCCATCTGTGTAAGGTCGTTGGTTCCAAAGGAGAAAAAATCAGCCGATTCAGCAATTTTATCCGCGGTCAATGCAGCTCTTGGTATCTCGATCATGGTCCCAACCAGGTACTCGTGGGTATCATTTCGTTCTTCAAACACCTTCTGAATGGTATTCCGGATGATTTTTTCCTGCATTTTCATCTCTTCCAGTGTGCCGGTAAGGGGTACCATAATTTCGGGAATGGCTTTAATGCCTTTTGCCTTGAGATTCAGGGCTGCTTCGATGATTGCTCTTGCCTGCATTTCGGTAATTTCCGGATAGGTATTCCCGAGGCGGCATCCCCGGTGGCCTAACATCGGGTTAAACTCATGAAGCGATTCTACTTTTGATTGTATCTCTTCAATGCTAATTCCCATCTCGTCAGCCATCTCCTGCTGGTTCTCCTCTTCATGGGGAACAAATTCATGCAGGGGTGGATCAAGAAGCCGCACGGTCACCGGCAGGTCATGCATGGCTTCAAAAATACCTTCAAAATCAGCCCGCTGAATGGGAAGGAGTTTTTCCAGTGCTTTTCTTCTTCCTTTCTCATCCTCAGCCAGGATCATTTCACGCATGGCTATGATCCGGTCGCCTTCAAAAAACATGTGTTCGGTTCTGGTAAGACCGATTCCCCGTGCTCCAAAATCCCGTGCGATCTTTGAATCTTTTGGAGTATCCGCATTGGTTCTGACATACATTCTCGTGTGCTTATCAGACAGTTCCATGAGTTCAGCAAAATCCCCACTCAATTCAGGGTCGATTGTTTTTAACTTTCCTTCGTACACTTCGCCGGTAGAACCATTGAGAGAGATCCAGTCACCTTCTTTGAATGCCTGTCCACTGGCAACCAGGGTACGTGTTTTATATTGGATCTTAATGTTTCCGGCTCCGGAGACACAGCATTTACCCATGCCACGGGCAACAACAGCCGCATGGGATGTCATTCCCCCCCGTGCTGTCAAGATCCCTTTTGCAATATTCATTCCTTCAAGATCTTCCGGTGATGTTTCAATCCTGACCAGGATGGAAGCAGGGTATTTATTTGCTTCATCAGCAAAAAAGACGATTTGTCCGGTTGCTGCTCCAGGGGAAGCCGGTAATCCTTTACCCAGAACGTTTGCCTGTTCGATTGCTTTCCTGTCAAATACCGGATGCAACAATTCATCCAGTTTATTGGGTTCCTGGCGGAGCAGGGCGGTTTTTTCATCGATTATCCCTTCCCGCAAAAGATCCATGGCAATCTTTACCATGGCTGCACCGGTTCGTTTACCATTCCGGGTTTGAAGGAGCCATAATTTCCCTTTCTGGATGGTGAACTCCAGGTCTTGCATATCTTTATAGTGGTTCTCCAGCTTTTGCTGTATCTCATCCAGTTCTTTATAAAGGGAGGGCATGGTCTCTTCAAGAGAAGGAAATTTTTTCGCTCTTTCCTCTTCGGAGACTTCGGCAAGTTTTGCCCACCGCAGCGATCCCTCTCTGGTAATCTGCTGGGGTGTCCGGATCCCTGCTACAACATCTTCACCCTGAGCATTGATCAGGTATTCCCCGTTAAACAAGTCTTCACCCGTTGCTGCATTGCGAGTAAACGCAACACCGGTAGCCGAGGAATCTCCCATATTACCAAACACCATTGCCTGAACATTTACGGCCGTACCCCACTCTTCGGGTATCTGGTTCATCTGGCGGTAATAGATTGCCCTGTCGGTATTCCAGCTGTCAAATACAGCCATAATGGCTCCCCACAACTGTTCCCATGGATCTACCGGAAAATCGTTCCCGGTTTTATCCTTTACGGCTTTTTTGAATTGAACAACCAGCTCCTTGAGGTCTTCAACAGTCATATCCGTATCATTTTCAATCCCTTTCTTCTCTTTTGCACTTTCCATGATTTCCTCAAAAGGGTCTATATCTTCTTTCGATGATGGCTTCATTCCAAGAACCACATCACCGTACATCTGAACAAACCGTCGATAGGAATCCCAGACAAACCGGGCATTATTGGTCTTTTTTATCAAACCTTCAACGGCATCATCATTCATCCCCAGGTTCAGAACGGTGTCCATCATTCCCGGCATGGAAACCCTTGCACCCGAACGGACAGAAACAAGACAGGGATTTTCATTGCTCCCAAAGCTTGTTCCCATTAAGCTTTCAATGTTTTTAATGGCGTCCTTAACTTCATCTTTTAACAAATCAACCACTTTCTCTTTTCCCATACTGTTGTATTCGGTACAAACATCCGTGGTAATGGTAAATCCCGGAGGTACCGGAACACCAATGAGATTCATTTCAGCAAGGTTGGCTCCCTTGCCACCAAGAAGGTTCTTCATGTCGGTCCTACCTTCAGCCTTTTTATCACCAAAAGTGTAAACTCTTTTAATTTGAGTCATGATTCAGACTATTTTAATGGATATTAGGTTTCAGCAAAATTGAGCCAAAAGTAGTAATAATTTTTTGATTTGAATATGATTATTAATCGGTTTCACCCCGGTAATCGTAGCCGATACTCTCTATCCCGGCTTTGATCCTGTTGAGGTCAATTTGCTTACCGGAAATGGAGACCTTCCCGGTGGATAAATCAACATGGACTTTTTCAATCCCTTCAATCGTTTTTATCCTGTTTTCAACATTTTGCTTGCAGTGGTTACAGGTCATTCCTTTGACTAAAATTTTCTTTGATATCATATGCTCCATATTGGTTGTAGAATAGTTACTCCCTTTTTCCCGGGTCATCCTTCTTGTTATTACAATTTTTTGGATATATCCATGAATGATCAGCAGAACCAACAGGACACTGGAGATGATTTTCAACCATTCCGGCAAAATACTATGAGTGTGTTCCATACTATGAGATGCAATATCCATTGGCATAAACCAGGATCCGGGCAACAGGTGATTGATTATTGTTCCGAATACCAAAGCTCCGGCAATTATTGTGAAAAGATAGGTTAACAGCGATTTGAATCCTAATACTTTATTGATCAGGGTGATGGTGGCTGCATTGGTTGCCGGTCCTGCCATTAACAGAACAAGGGCAGCTCCCGGAGATAATCCTTTCATCATCAGGATGGCGGCGATGGGAACAGAAGCTGTAGCACACACATACACTGGAATAGCAGCAACCAGAATAACCACCATGCTGAGAAAATCGTTACCAATGAAAGAGGAAAAAAAATCATCCGGGACAGCAACCGAGATGGCCGCTGCAATCAAAAGTCCGATCACCAGGTATTTGGAGATATCCTGAAGGAATTCTACAAATGCATAACGAAAAACTTCGGCGAACCTCCTGGTTACTGAAGTGGGTTCTTTTAATGACGCCTCAGTGAGGGACTCATCAGAAGAAGCCGTCCTTCCGTTTTTCTCTACCCTGTTTGTGATAAATCCTCCCAGGAAACCCGTGATCAGTGCTATTACCGGTCGAATCAATGCAAACGGTAATCCCAGCAACGAGTAAGTAACCAGTACCGAGTCAATACCCGTTTGTGGGGTTGAAATGAGAAACGAGACCGTTGATCCTTTTGAGGCGCCATGTTTGTAAAAGGATATGCCGGTCGGGATTACTCCACACGAACAGAGGGGAAGAGGAATCCCGAGCAGGGAAGCATTGATCACTGATGAAATGTTGTTGCCACCCATGTATTTACTAACCCTCTCTTTTGGAAAAAACACATGCAGAATTCCTGCAAAAAGAAATCCAAGGATCAGGTAAGGCGACATTTCGTTGATAATGTCAACCAGATCACCCAAAAAAGTTCCAATGATATCTATCATACCTCAATCGACCTCCGAACAAAGGTTTTTATCAAATAACAAAAGTACACAAAATTATTTCCGGGTTGGTGTACTTATTTGAATCAAGGCAAAATATGGCCCAATGTATTTCTGTTGAATTGCCTGTTTTTAAGAGACTTAACAATCGAATGAAGGGTATGTTTATTTAGATTGGCAAAATATCCGGGGTTAACGAGCGCTTTGCTTCGAACAAAGATACTTTTCTGTCTATGATCTGGGATGAAATTGGATAATGGTATCCCGGAGGTATTCCCGGTCAAGATGGGTGTAAATCTCCGTGGTGATAATCGATTCGTGTCCAAGCATCTCCTGGACTGCTCTGAGGTCTGCTCCACCATCGATCAGATGGGTTGCAAACGAGTGTCGAAAGGTGTGTGGGCTTATCTTTTTTTTCAGGTTGATCTTTTTTGCAAGCTCTCTGATAATGGTAAAGATCATCACCCGTGAAAGCTTTTTCCCTCTACGGTTCAGGAATAGTATATTTTCGGATTCTTTATGGATGACGGGTAATCTTCTGCGATCCTGCCGATAGAGATCAATTTCTTTCAAGGCTTTCTGGCTGATTGGTACGAGTCGTTCCTTGTTCCCTTTTCCAATAATTTTCAGAAAACCAAGATCAGAAAAAATGTTTGTGATCCTTAGCTCAATCAGCTCGGATACCCTGAGACCACAGCTGTACAGGGTCTCCAACATGGCTTTGTTTCGCTGACCTTCCGGTTTGCTGAGATCGATCGCTGAAAGGAGCCTGTCAATCTCCTCAACGGACAGTACATCCGGAAGTTTCCTGCCAATCCTGGGTGATTCGATAAGGGCTGTGGGATCGTGCTCGATAATATCCTCCAGCAACAGAAACCGGTAAAAGCCTTTGATCCCTGAAATAACCCGTGCCTGTGTCCTCGGACTCATTCCCAGTTTATTAATCCATTCGATAAATCCCTTAAGATGGATGAGTGTAACCTGCTCGGGTTCGATCAATGTTCCGGTCATCTCCAGGTACCGGTCAAGCTTCTTCACATCATTGATATAGGCTTCGATGGAATTTTCTGATAACGATTTTTCCAGCCTAAGAAAAACAGTGTATTCACCGATAAGCTTGTCCCAGGATGTGCTATTCATGTTATATAACAATGTCAGCTTGAACTATCTGTAAAGAAATTACCTTTGTATCTATATCACAAGATAATTTAAGCGTTATGAAAATCCAAATTATTAATGGTCCCAACATGAATCTCATTGGCAAAAGAGAAACATCGTTGTACGGAGATACACCATTTGAAAGTTATCTTAAGAAACTGAAAAAACGATATTCACACGTGCAGATCGATTATTTTCAGTCCAATATCGAGGGTGAGATCATCGATAAGATCCAGGAAGTTGGCTTTTCCTATGATGGAATCGTAATCAATGCCGGTGGATACACACATACTTCAGTTTCCATTGCTGATACACTCTCAGCAATAGACTCACCGGCGGTTGAGGTTCACATAACCAATATTCTGGGAAGGGATGAATACCGTCATGTCTCCTTTATAGCTAATGCCTGTAGCGGCAGTATCATGGGTTTTGGATTGGATTCTTACAGGCTTGGGATAGAAGCCATCCTCGAGATGAAGAATGAACAGGTGAATGACTCCCCGGATTAAAAAAAAGAATTTTTAGTGCAATTTTGTCCGATTTTTGCAGTCAATTGTTCGATGAGTGAAATAGAGTAGCAATTTTATGCAATTTTCCGGTTCAACATGATGCCTGTGACCTTCATTTTGAAAATCAGTTTCTTATTGGTCTACAGCTTTTCAGGACTATTCCATCCCGTTCATGTTTCTGTTACCAGTATTGAATACGTTGAAGATCAAAACCATTTTTCTGTCTCTTTTAAAATTTTTACCGATGATTTTGAAACCATCCTTTTCAATAAATACGGCGTTGAACTGAAAATAGATGAAGATCCCAAACCGGAAGATCAGATACCTTATTTTAATCGCTACATTTCTGATTCATTTCGTTTCATGGTTAACGATGAGGGAAAAATGGATCCACGGTTTGAAAGAAAAAGAAAAAATGAGGATTCTGTCTGGTTATTTTACTCTTTTACAGGTCATCAACAAAAAATTGAATCTGCCACTGTCCATAATGCAATTATGATGGACATGTTTGATGATCAAATGAACTTATTGATCTTCAAATACTTTGACTTTGAACGAGGGTATCAGTTCAGTAAGGATAAAGTGGATCTTAGAATCGAGTTAAATCCTTGAGACAGGTTCACAATAAATTTACCCATTGGCCTGTCGTGAGTTTTAGGAATTAAGTAACTTTGCCGTATGAAATATTTGTTAGCAATATGTTTTGTTGTTCTGTTGCTGGGGAGAGAGAGTTTTGCCACGCATAACAGGGCGGGGGAGATTACCTACAGACAGATCTCAGACCTGACTTTTGAGATTACAATCACCACCTTCACTTACACCTTAAGTGCCGCAGACAGGAACAGTCTTGAGGTAAACTGGGGGGATAATACCCTTTCGGTGGCTCCCAGGATTGAAGAGGTTTACCTGCCCAATTTTTATAAAAGAAACAAATATGTAACCACCCACACTTACCCTGGACCGGGTATATATCAAATTGTTGTACAGGACCCAAACCGGAATTACGGTGTTGTCAACATTCCCAATTCAGTGAATGTTGTTTTTTCCATCAAAACCACCCTGATGATTAATCCGGCTATTGGTTATAACAACACTCCGGTACTGTTAAATCCTCCTATTGACAAGGCTGCATTGAATCATATATTTGTGCATAATCCTTCAGCATTCGATTACGATGGGGATAGTCTTTCTTATTCCCTTACCGTTTGTACCAAGGAAGATGGTTTGCTGATTGAGAATTACACCTTTCCGCCAGCCAGTGATACCCTTTACGTAGATCCTGTAACGGGCGACCTGATATGGGATAGTCCCATGTACAGCGGACCGGAAGATGTTACAGCAGAAGATTTCAAATTGATTTATAACATAGCTATGAATGTAGAGGAGTGGCGACATGGAATAAAGATTGGCAATATTGTACGGGATATGCAGATTGAAGTATACAATTCAGATAACAATCCCCCGGTGAATCAGCAAATAGGTGATTTCTGTGTTATTGCCGGGGATACCATTGAATTTTCGATCACCAGTACCGATCCCGATAACGATTTGGTATCTCATACCGGTTCAGGAGGTGTATTTCTTGTGGACCGGTCTCCGGCTCAATTTACTGAAATAGATTCGGATTCCGGATATGTGACCTCCACTTTCCGGTGGGAAACCAATTGCAGCCATGTTCGTAAACAACCCTATTCCGTTATTTATAAAGTCGAGGATAATAACCCGGACCTGAGCCTGGTTGATATTGATAATTTCAACATTACTGTTCTGGGTCCTCCTCCTGAAAATTTAACTCCCATACCTACGAGTGAATACATCCGGCTTCACTGGTCACCCAGTGTTTGTGATTCAGTGGCAGGATACAGGATCTACCGGCGTATCGGTGACTATGGATATATTCCTGACAGTTGTGAAAATGGGGTACCCTCCTATACGGGATATCAGTTAATTGGAGAAACATCCGGCTGGAATGATACGGTTTACATTGATACCAATGAGGACGAAGGATTGCTTAAAGGGACTGAGTATTGTTATATGGTTGTAGCGCTTTTTGAAAGTGGTGCTGAGAGCATTGCTTCAAATGAAGCCTGTTCGATATTGATCGAGGGCTTGCCAATCATAACCAATGTCAGTGTGATCGATACCGATAGTGATAATGGTTCGATCTACCTGGCATGGGCAAAACCCGATCAGGATACCATCCAGATTAAATATGGCGCGTTAGGACCTTACAAATATTTGATTTACAGGGCAGATGGAATCTGGGGGAAGAGCTTCACCCTGATTGATTCAGTTGCCTCTCCAGACCTGGCAGATACAACCTATGTTGATGCCGGTGTGGCCAACACGGTTGACCAGGGTTATCTTTATAAGGTGGTATTGTATAATGATAATCCGAATCGTTTTCCTATAGGAACCCCGGATGAGGCCTCCTCCGTATTTCTTAAAATTATTGCCGGAGATAACAAAATGATCCTCCATAGTCAGAAAAATGTTCCCTGGATTAACTACCAGTATGTGATATATCGATATAACCCCCTCACACTGGATTTTGATTCCCTGGATGTTACACCCGATTCAGTCTATATTGACCTGAATCTTGCTAATGGCGTTGAGTACTGCTACCAGGTAAAAACCATTGGAACATACAACCTGGGCGGGGTACTTGATCCACTGATCAATTTTTCCCAGGAAAACTGTGGCATTCCCCGGGATATGGAACCACCACTGCCCCCCTCCCTGACTGTCACTTCAAATTGTGATAGTCTTTATAATGAATTGATGTGGTTCTACTCAGACCCTGCTGATGAAGAGGATGTGGTGAGCTATAATATCTACTATAAACCTGTACTGGATGGTGACATGGAACTTCTGGAGCCGGGAATATCATCCGATAAAAATACATTCATTCATGATCCCGGATTTACCATGGCAGGTTGCTATGCGGTTACTGCAGTCGACTCGTTTGATAACGAAAGCGGCTTTTCACAACCCATTGTATGTGTTGACAGTTGCTCCTATTATGAGATCCCAAATGTCTTTACACCAAACGGGGATGATATCAATGACATTCTCTATTCAAAATCGAACAGCAGGACCATTACCCGGATTGATATGAAAATTTATAACAGGGTGGGAACATTGATTTTTGAAACGGATAATCCCCTCATCCAATGGAGAGGTACCTATAACGATAAATATGTCTCCCCGGGAGTGTACTACTATTTTTGTGATGTTTATGAAATGAGGCTCACCGGGGAAGAGGTGCGTAACCTCAGTGGTTTTATCCATGTAATTACCGATAAGGATGCTAAACTCCCAGATGAAAAATAGATTGTAACCATGAGAAGGTTTCTGACAACAATACTGTTTTTTTTCACCCTTGCATTTACCATTCTGGCTCAGGATCTTCAGGTACTGCTGACCAGCGGTATGGCAAACCTGCAAACGAAGAGATACCGGGAAGCTGTCGCTGAATTTACAAACTACCTGGAACTGGAAAAGAGTGAAAATCTTTCTGCATACCTTGGCAGAGCAGAAGCCTATTTTAATCTTTCAGAATGGGGAAAAGCGATTGCTGATTTTGAAAAAGCTGAACAGATCACTCCTGGCAGTGGGAACCTGGGATTAGCCCGCACCTATG